>ERZ795055.2791-NODE-2791-length-13022-cov-11.289890_pt1 | contig 13022 bp, 12 predicted proteins | sample MGYA00375139_ERZ795055 | MGnify/ENA primary metagenome ERZ795055 (study PRJEB30184, sample SAMN05720283) | anaerobic digester metagenome | isolation source: active sludge of municipal wastewater-treating anaerobic digesters | place: USA | collected 2015-01-23 ...
TGGCGCGGATGCCGTGAAAGAGTCGGCACTTCGTAACGCTACACAGTATCTCGACGCCACCTACCGTTTTAAAGGCAACCGCGTTGCCGAGCATCAGGCGCTCATGTGGCCTCGATCCGGTGTCATGTTTGACGGCTATACGCTAGCTTACGATGCCATCCCGGCGATGCTGAAAACCGCGTGTATCGAGCTTGCCATCAAGGCTATTTCCGGTTCGCTTATCGTTGATCCTGATTCGCAATATGTGACTGATGTTCAGGTCGGACCGATCAAGAAATCAATGTCTGCTCCGCAGAATGGCGGGCAGAAAACCTACTCGCTGATTGACTCGCTGCTGCGTGACTTGATCGCAGGCTGGTCTGGTTCGGTTCAGTTGGTGCGGGCCTAAACGTGAGCTTCTACGGCGATCTTGCGCTTACTGCTGACGATCTGTTGGCAGAGTTCGGCAAGCCGATCACTATCCGCGCGAACACGCCGGGAAACTACGATCCGGATACCGGAACGACGACGCTAACCACGGCTGATGTAGTTGGCAATGGATGCATATTCGACTATGGCACACAGGCCATCGATGGCACGCTGATCGTGCAAGGTGACAAGCGGCTTTATCTGTCGCCGGTAGGCGTGTCGGAGCCTGGCATTGATGATTTGGCGATTGCCGGCGGCGTCACATGGCGCATTACGCTGGTCAAGGCCATAGCACCGGCTGGCGTTGCCGTGCTTTACGACTGCAATCTGCGCAAATGACGACCTCGCAGACATTCGGACTTGATCTTTCCAAGGCTTGCGAGAAGGCCAAAGGACAGACTGAGATGGTTGCGCGAAAGGTAATGCTAGATTTGTTCAGTCGCGTGATTATGAAATCTCCGGTTGATACAGGTCGTTTCCGTGCGAACTGGAATGTTGGCTATGGATCGCCTGACAAAACCACTACTAATGCGACTGATAATTCGCTTGGCAGAGTAACCAATGAAATCAGCACGGCAAAGATAGGTGGAAGTATCTATCTGAGTAACTCGCTGCCTTATAGCATCCGGTTGGAAAATGGCTGGTCAGGCCAAGCGCCTGCCGGCATGGTTCGCCTGTCGCTCGTTGAAATCACTAACCAGTACGGTGCCTAATGAGTCAAAAGACAATCCGCGCCGCATTGGAAGGCCGACTGAAAACATGGGCGGATGCTCAAGCGCCGGCGATTCCTGTGGCATGGCAGAACGTCAGTTACACGCCAGTAGCCAATACGAAATACATCCGTGCCTATCTGCTGCCAGCCGAGACATTCGACGGCGCAGTAACCGGAGATTACAAACTCTACGCCGGGATATTTCAGCTATCCATCTATTCCCCTGAAGGCACCGGAACCGGCGCAGCGGAAACGATAGCCGAGGCGATCATTGCTCAGTTTGCGCAGAACACCGCTATCTCGAAATCAGGTCTGACGATCATCATTGCGCGCACTCCTTCAATGGGTACAGCAACTAACGATAAAGGGTGGCATGTGCTACCTGTGAGTATTAGATACCGCGTGGATAAGACAACTTAGCGTAAGAATTCTTACGCAACAGTAAAAAACTTTCTATGACCTGCTACGGCAGGTTTTCTTTTGCCCGTATGGGCGACCCGGCTACCGAGAGGTGGCTTTTTTTTCGTCCATTGAAAGGAACCACTATGGCCCAGGTGCCCACGGGGAGTACGTTTTACGTTGCTTCCACCATTGCTGCCGCAAAAACTACCACCATCGTCACGAACGCTACGGAAGCGGTCGTTACTTCTACCGCTCACGGTTTCTCAAATGGCGATATTGTCATCATGTACTCCGGCTGGGGCCGCCTGAACAAGCGTGCATTCCGCGTCAAATCCGTGGCGACTGATACCTTCGTTCTCGAAGGCGCGGATACTTCTTCGACTACCTATTTCCCGGCTGGTCAGGGTATCGGTACGGTGCAGAAGATTTCTGCATTCACGCAGATCACTACGATCATGAATCCGGCGACCAGCGGTGGCGAACCGAAGACGACGACTTACAAGTTCGTCGAGTCGGATGTCGAATATTCGATCAATGACGGTTTCAGCGCCACGAACTACACCGTTGAAATCGATGCTGATTCCATCGGCACCGCTGGCTATACTGCGCTCAAGACTCTGACTGACGTTCAAACCGATACTGTGCTGAAGATCATTACCCGTTCCGGTTCGTTCAACCTGATTCCTTGCACGGTAGCCCTGAACGAGTCTGTATCCATGTCTGAAGGCCAGATCAACCGCTGCGTTGCCACGTTCAACGGAAACAATCGCGCAGTCCGTTACGCCTCCTAAGGTTTAGATCAAGGCTAGGCCACAAGCCGAAAGCGCGTTCCTCGTTCGCGTTGCCTTCGATCTTCCTAACGAGGTGTCTAACGAGGACACTCCATGCTGAAACTCACGCCGAATCCTACCTTTACTGCTTCGCTTGACATTGATTTGCCGGGTGGAAAAAAAGAGAAGGTGTCTTTTGTTTTCAACTACAAAGACAAGACGCAATATGAAGAATTCATTGCTAGGTGCGCTGAAGGAAAGAACCAATATTTTGACGCGCTAGTGGAAATTGTTAGCGGGTGGGATGGCATTGAGGAAGAGTTTTCAAAAGACTCCTTCGCGCTGTTTTTGAAAAACTACCATCGCGCAACTCAGGGCGAAAACAACGAACTTCTGACGATTGAAACAAGAATTTTCCACCTGTACGTTTCCGAACTGACCGGCGCCCGCTTGGGAAACTGAGGAAGGTCGCCCGCTTCTTCTACCAGAAAAGACCATCGCAGCAAGAGCTAGATGCGATGGGCTTTACGCTAGATGACTACGGCGACGAATTCACGCAGGTCGAAGTTTTCCCCGAGAACTGGGACGCAGCAAATGCGTTTCAATGCCTTCTGACGCAATGGCGTGTTGGTTTCAACGGCCCTATTGGACTTGATTACAAGTGCATCAATCGCGTTCTAAAAAACCTTGAAATCAAGAAAAAGAAGCGGCCTGAAATATTCCACTGCCTACGTGTCATGGAAGACGAAGCGTTAGTCACGATACATAACAACAAGTAACCGCCTACGGGCGGTTTTTCTTTTGAGGCTCCGCATGGCTGAAGAAATTGTCACACTCGGTATTGAGGTTAAGACCGATGGTGTAAAGCAGGGTGCGGAATCCCTCGATAAACTGGCACAGGCAGGCGCACGGGCTGAAAAATCAACCTCTGCCATGTCAGATTCCGCTGCGAAGGCAAACGCCCAAATCGCAGCGATGGCGCAGAAAGCAGGTAGTGCTTCTGGCGCATTCAAGCCGTTAGACCCTGCCTCTGTTTCCCTATCCAAGATTGCCACAGAAGCGCAGAAAGCCAACGCGCAACTATCCGGAATCGGCAATCAAACCAGCAAGTTTGAACAGATTGCAAAGTCCGCTGACTCCGCATCAGTCGGGATCAACAAGGCCGCTCAAAGCCTCGATAAATTCCAGAAAGAAGCCTCCAGCATTCAAGGGATCGCTGGTTCTTTGTCGTCTGGATTTTCCACGCTGGCTAAATTAGCGGGCGGCCTGTTTGCTGGCGTTTCGATTGCTGCCTTTGCCGGAAAACTGGTATCCGTTCAGCGCGAGTTCGACGTTCTCAATTCATCGCTGATTACGATCACCGGAAGCTCTGCGAATGCCGAAAAGGAACTCGCATGGATCAAGGAATTTGCCGCTGAAACTCCGTTCTCGCTGGCTGAAGTAACGCAGGCATTCATCAAGATGAAATCCTTGGGGCTTGATGCGTCCAAGGAATCCTTGACCAGTTACGGAAACACCGCTTCCGCAATGGGAAAGTCTCTCAATCAGATGATCGAAGCAGTTGCCGATGCATCTACAGGTGAATTCGAGAGACTGAAAGAGTTTGGAATCAAGGCGAAGCAAAACGGAGATCAAGTTTCTCTGACCTTTCAGGGCGTCACGACGACCATTCAGAACAACGCCGAAGCTATCAGCCAATACCTGACGAACATTGGTAATAAAAACTTCTTCGGCGCGATGGAAGAACGCGCAAAAACGCTTGATGGCGCCATCTCAAACCTTGGTGATTCATGGGACGAACTGTTCAGAACGATCAACCAGAACAACACGGGCGGATTGATCTATGACAGCGTGAAACTCGCCTCTGGAGCAATCAGTGACCTTATTAGTGTCATTCGGGCGATGAATTCAGCCTATGCCGAAGGAACGCAGGAATCAGGAGCATTCGCAAGTATTCAAGGCGGAATTTCGTCTGCGCTTGATGCGGTCTCCATCGTAGCCACTCGCGTTAAGTTCGGCATTACGGCCATCGGCAAAGAGCTAGGCGCACTGGCTGCTCAGGCGGTTGCAGTTAGTCAGTTGCAATTCTCGCAGGCTGCGACCATTGGCAACCTTCGTCGGGAAGATGCCAAGCAGGAAGCGGCCAATCAGGAAAAGGCACTAAAAGCCATTGCAAATCGCGCGCAGGCCGATAGTGATAGGCGCGGATTCGCCTCTCTGATTGATGGATTGCCGACCGACAAGCCGAAATCGAACGTGGTTTCGATTGGCGGCGGAGGAAAGCGCAGCGGCGGTCGCTCTATCGCTGCACAGGCATCCGAAGAAGCCAAAGCCTACGAACAGGCCATGAAGTCGTTTGCCGACATTGCCCGCGATGCCGACAAATCCACGCTAGACCTGTCCGGCAGTCAGCAGAAGCTATACGACCTGATGGTTTCCGCGAATTGGGCAAAGATGCCAGATGCGTGGAAGCAAACGGCACTCGCTCAGTTTGAAGCTGCCCGTGCTGCCGAACTGAATGCAAAGTTCCTGAAGGATGTAGAAGCGCAAAGCATCAAGAATGTTGCCGCGAATCAGGCGATGTTCGACCAGACGCAGACGTTGCAGAAGCAGGCCGAACTCTACGGCATGACGGCTTCGCAAATCAGCGTGATGGAAGAAGCGAGGCTGGAAGATGCCATCGCACTCGCTACGCAAAACGGTGCCTATCCGGAGCACATCGCTTTTCTTGAGCAGGAACTAGCCGCCCGCAAGAAGCTGAACGCAGCCTATGAAGAAAACGACCTTAAGCGCCTTTTGTCCGGCACCAAGTCACAGGAAAACAAGCGCAAGGAAGCCGACCGCGCAACGCTTGACCGTGGCCTAGCCAGCGGAAAAATCACCAAGGATGAATACGACGAAGCGATTGCCAAGTTCAAGGAATCTACTGATGAGATGAGCGAGTTCTCCAAGCAGGCTGCACGCAACATGCAGGATGCAATGGCCGAATTCTTCATTAATCCGACCAAGGACGGTATGGAAGGCTTGGCCGATTCGTTCGGCAAGACAGTGCAGAAGATGATTGCGCAAGCGGCATCTGCGCAACTGATGAATCTGCTGTTCGGCGATATGGGTAAGACAGGAAAACTTGGAACAGACAGCCTCGTTGGTGCCGGACTATCTGCATTAACTACCGCGTTCGGCTTCCACGAAGGCGGCATCGTCGGCTCAGGCGATCACTCATTCACCCGCACCGTTCCCGCTTCGCTGTTCAACAACGCACCGCGCTATCACTCCGGTGGAATCGTTGGTGACGAAGTTCCGGCCATCCTAAAGAAAGGCGAGCGCGTATTGACCAAGGAACAGCAGCAAGGCATGGGCGGTAGCGTCGTCATCAACATCAACTCGTCCAATGGCGATCCTGCCGAGATTCGCCGGGCAGCAGCAGCCGGTGCGAGAACAGCGCTAGGCGCAATGAACGGGGCGCGTCGTTATGGCTGATTTCTTGGAAGAACGAATCTCTGCTGACATCCTGACCGGCGCCGGTTATCAGGATGATTACGCGGTCTATATGCCTTCCGACTCTGGTGGAAGTGAGTACAGATCATTAATTCACCCATTCCCAGTTCGTAAGTTCGATATTTCCTATTTGCTGGAAAAGCACGGCATGTGGGCGCAGTTGCTCAATCTTTACCATCGGGCACACGGCAAGTATGGCGGGTTCCGCATCCGGGCGATTGATGATTACAAGTCCTGCGCAACCAACCAGACGCCTACCGCATTCGATCAGCCAATGGGCCTTATCTCAACTGGCGTTTATGAGCTGAGAAAGTATTACGGACTCGATAAATCAGCCGGGGCTACAGGCTACCCCTATCGAAAAATCAAAAAGCCGGTATCTGGAACCGTCAAGGTCGGCATTCAGTCTTCAGAAATCCATTCTTCAATGTGGTCAGTAGATACGACGACCGGGATTGTCTATTTCGCTGCCGATAAGACGTTTTCGATTACTGCGATCACTAAGGCAGCAAATGCAGTCCTGACAATTGGATCGCACACGATCATATCTGGAACGCACGTCCATATATCTGGCGTTTCAGGTATGACGCAGATCAACGGACAGCGGGCAATGGTGACTGGTGTTGGCGCTACCACAATAACCGTAGCAATCGACTCAACCGCTTATTCTAACTACACCAGCGGTGGGGTGATTCATACCAATCCGCAATCTGGAGAGCAGGTTACTTGCGGATTTGAATTTGATACGCCGGTCAGATTCAACACGACGTTGCCGGTAGGGCAAGACCATTTCAATTACCGCTCGCTTGACGGTATCGAACTCATTGAATTGCTAAATCCATGAAATCGACCGTTTCTCCCTATCAAACGTCTGCGACATGCGTCCGTATTGAGTGCCTTAACGGTGTAACTGTCAGGCTGACCGCCTACCCTTACGACCTGACCATGAGCAACGGCGCCGTCTACAAGACAGACTACGGCTATGAGCCGACTGCCTTCGCCGCCTCGGCCTCGTTCAGCCCGTCGGCTATGGATCTCGAAGGCATCGTCGCCGTCGGCAGCGTCACCCGCGATACGCTGGCATCCGGCGTCTTCGACAACGCCCGCGTTTATATCTTCAAGTGCAACTTCCTGGCGCCCATCGAGGATTACGAACCGCTGGGCGCAGGATTATTCGGCAAGTCGACGCGCATCGATCATCGTTTCCGCATTGAATGTCTCGGTCTGGTGGACGCCATCAGCCAGACGGTCGGCGGCATCTATACCGCGTCCTGCCAGCGCACCTATGGCAGCGCCGACTGTGGCATCAGCCTGGCCAGCGTCACGGTGACGGGCACACTGACCGCCGTCACCAGCAATCGCGTGATTCGTGATGCAGCGCGCGGAGAGGCGGCCGACTGGTTCGGCGCCGGGCAAATCCATTTCACCAGCGGGCCGAACGTCGGATTGAAGCCGCTGGAAATCAAGAGCTATGCAGCAGACGGCACGATTACCACCTTCGACCCGTTTTATTACGCGCCGTCAATTGGCGATGCCTACGTGATGGTCAAAGGCTGCCGCCGCCGCGAATCCGACTGCATCGCCCAGGGCAACATCATCAACTTTTTCGGTTTCACCCGCATCCCGGCGGGCAGCACTTACGCAACGATAGGCGGCGAATGATGCGTGACCAGATCATTGCCGCCGCCCGGTCGCTGATCGGAACGCCATTCCGCCACCAAGGAAGAATTGCCCAGGGGGTTGTCGATTGTGCTGGCGCCATAGTGGCGATAGCCGACGACATCGGCGCCGATTACCTTGACCAGCAAGGCTACAGCAGCCACCCCTCCAACGGCCTGCTCGAATCGGCGCTCGATGCGCAGCCGTGCCTCGTGCGCGTGCCGCTGTCCGACATGCAGCCGGCCGACGTGCTGCTGATGAAGTTCGCCAGCGATCCGCAGCACCTCGCCATTTACGTCGGCTTCAATCCGGTCTATCAGGATCACGGCATCGTTCATGCCTACGCTCAGGCGCGCAAGGTATGCGAGCACCGCCTGACCGATGAATGGCGCGCCCGCATCGTGCGCGTCTATCGCTTCCAGGGGGCTGCATGAGTACCGTCGGGCAGGGTGCCGGTTATCTCGTCGGCGGGATTGCCGGTTTTTTCATTGGCGGCCCGTCAGGCGCGATTTACGGCGCCCAGATCGGCGGCATGATCGGCGGCTATCTCGACCCGCCGAAGCAGAAGGGAAACAAGCCGCAGACCGATTTGTCCGTGCAGACGGCGACCTATGGCGCACCTATCGGCACCGGCTATGGCAATTACGCAAAATACGGCAACCTGTTTTGGGTGGAAGGCAACAAGCTGCGGCTTGAAACCGGATCGTCCGGCGGTGGCAAGGGGGGCCATGGGGGCCAGAAAAAGGCGCGGCCTGATGAAATCTACGGCACCTTCGCCATCGGTTTCGGCGAAGGCGAGATCGTCGCCTTCGGCCGCATCTGGTGCAACGGCAAACTGGTCTATGACCCGACCGCCGGCACGCTGGGGGCCAAGATGGCCAACGGGGATGTCTCCGGCAACCTGACCTTCTACACCGGCAGCGCCACGCAACTACCCGACCCGCGCATGCAGGCCGACATGGGCGTTGCCCACACGCCCGCTTATCGCGGTCTGCACTGGATCATGTTCAGTGACTGGCCGATGGCCGACTACGGCAATACGCTGATGGGCGTGCAGGTCAAGGCCGAGATCATCAACTCGGCCACCGTGACGCAATACGTGCGGCACGTATTTTCACAGGATCAAATCCCGGACACGTCGACTTATCCCGGCGCGTGGGGAATCCAGTACGGCTATTTCAATCCACGGATACAGGACGGCATTTTTCGCTGCGACATCGCCAGTGTCGCCAATTCCTACGCCTACACCTATTCGATTGGTTTTGAAGGGAATCTGCTTTCGCGTGAATCGGGAGCTTATGAAACCGGCGTGTTCGGCTATATCGGCCAGTGCGCAGCAGGTTCGGTGACTTATGTCGGCAGCACCACCGGCACTTTCAAGGTGGGCGGGGCTGATTGGAAGCTGAAAACCGCCGATGCCAACAACACCTGCCACGGCATGGCCGTTGGAGGTGACGGGCGCATCTACGCACTGGAGCGCGTCGCCGGTTCATGGCTTTTCAATATCTATGACGGGGATTCGCTGGCGCTGATTTCCTCCGGGAACAATTCTTTTATCAGGCTCGGCAGCAACCATATTTCAAATCCGTGCATTCCAGGCACCGATGTCAGTTTTTGCATTGAGCAAGATGGCATCCATGTCTGGTCTGCGCAAAGTGGCGGCGGCAACTGGAATTTCCTGGTCGGGGAAATTTCGGCGGGAAGCCTGGTGCAGTTGCATTCCTATACGGACGGCTATCTCGGCGCGATTGGGCGGTATGCCTGTATTTGTGCGGCCTTCGGTGTCTGCTACGGCGTCAACAATCATGGCGATTTTTTCGTCTATGACCGAATCAAGACGCTTAACAAAACCAATGCCACGCTGGCATCGATCATCGAAAAGCGCTGCCTGCTTTCCGGGTTGCTTTCGGCCGGCGATCTCGATACCAGCGCCATCTCACAGACCGTGCGCGGCTACAAGGTCGATGGCGTTGCCTCGATCCGCAATTCGCTGGAGCCGCTGCAGGGCGCCTGGCCGTTCGACATCGTCCCGTCGGGCTATCAGATCAAGTTCAAACCGCGCGGCGCATCGCCCGTAGCAACGATCGACATCACCGAGCTGGGCGCCGTATCCGGCAACGAAAAGGTCGGCGACATCCTGACGCAATCGCGCGAGATGGATACTCAATTGCCGGTCAAGGTGCAGGTCACCTACATCGACGCCAACCGAGAATACGACAAAGGCACCGGCCCGGGCGCCTGGCGCACCAATACCGATGCGGTCAACGTGCAGGCCATTGACATGCCAATCGTGCTCAATGCCGATGAAGTGGCCGGAATCGAGGAGACGCTGCTCTACATGTACTGGATGGAGCGGGCTGATTTCAATTTCAACTTGCCTCCGACTTGGAACGCACTGGAAGCGGCAGATGTATTTACGGTCAATGAGCCGGGCGCCAGCTACGAATTTAGACTTGTCGAACCGATCTATTTGCCAGATGGTCGGCTGGAGTGCTCGGCCAAGCTAAATAGTGCAACGCTCTACACCTGGACAGCCAAGGGGCAGGAGGGTCAAAGCACTGGCCAGGTGCTGTCCTACCCCGGCGCATCGCTGCTGACCTTGCTCGATATTCCATGCGTTGATTCGCGTTACATGGACAAGCCTGGAATTCTGGCTGCGGTCGGCGGGTATTCGGCGGCATGGAAAGGCGGGGCATTATTCCGCTCGGACGATTCCGGCCAGACCTGGAACGACGTTCAGGACTTCACGGCGCCCGGCGCAACGATGGGTGCCGCCACGAATAGCATTGGCGATGCCTCGGCTTATACAGTTGATCGCGCCAGCCGCCTGAATGTTCGATTGTTCAAAGGGTCGCTGGCCAGCGTGTCCGAAGTCGACATGTTCAACGGCGCCAACCATTTTGCCTATGGTCAGCCTGGCCGCTGGGAAATCATCGCCGCAAAAAACGCGACGCAAGAGAGCGACGACACCTGGACGCTGAGCGGGGGGCTGATGCGTGGCCGCTTCGGCACCGAGCAATACATGGGCGACCACGCCATCAACGATGTGGTGGTGCTGCTCGATCCGGATCAGATACGGTTTGTCGGGTTGGGTGTGACCGACATTGGCATTACAAAAAAATGGCGGCCGGTCACCGCTGGACGTTCTGTCGAATCGGCGATAGAAAAGGAATATGCCTACTCGGCGGTCAATCTCGAATGTATTAGCCCGGCCGGGCTGAACGGATCGCGCCATCCGGTCACCCTCGATTGGTCGCTTGTCTGGGATCGTCGCAGCCGCACGCCGGTACGCTTTCTGGCGGGCAGCGTCATGCCGCTTGGAGAAACGTCCGAGCTGTACGACGTGGAAATATGGGATGCAACCTACAGTACGCTCAAGCGGACAATCAGCGGCCTGACATCGGCCTTGGCGACATATTCCTCTGCCGAGCAGATTGCCGACTTCGGGGCCAATCAAGAAACGCTCTATCTGAAAATTTACCAGCGCTCGTCGGTCGTCGGGCGTGGCTATCCGCTGCAGGCATCGATTTACCGTCCGGTGCCGCTTGATCCGTTCATCGCTGATGTTCGGATTTTGCTGCACATGGAAGGGGCTAACGGAAGTACGACATTCACCGATGTATTCGGACACTCGATCACGGCGATTGGGAATGCGCAACACACGACGACCGATCCGCTCTATGGAACGTCAAGCTACCTTGGGGATGGAAGCGGAGATTGGCTGGAGATTTCCGACTCGGCTGATATTGAACTTGGGGCGTCGGATTTTGCGATAGAGGCGACTTTCAAGCTGAGTGGGTATTCGATCAGTTACTCGGGATATTACGTGGCGACGCTGGTAGGAAAGGCCGCCTCCGGCGCCGGCAACCTGGCGTTCTATTTCGCGCTGTCAGGCACCGCGTCTTCCTGGGACAACCTTTATTTTGTCGCCAACGACGGGTCTTATTCAGTATCGGTTCCCTTCTCGTTTGCACTCAATACGCGCTATCGGGTCGCCGTATGTAGAAGCGGTTCGAATCTGCGGTTTTTCGTCGAAGGAACACAGGTCGGATCGACTCAGGCCATCTCGATCACCATTGCAAATAACGCAATTCCGTGGTCGGTCGGGGGCATAACCTACACCGCGAATAACTATTCACTTCCTGGCCGCATTGATGAAGTGCGAGTTACATGGGCACCGCGACTGGTTTCAAACTACACGCCGTCGGCGGTTGCCTTCCCGGATTCATAAGGAACCAGCATGTCAGATACCTTTACCCCATTTGGCTCGATCATCCCGAACGCTGCCTCACAGGAACTGCGCGCCAACGGGCTTTTTGACGCCATTTCCCCGGCGTCGCTCTACGGGCTAAAAAATGCCGACACGACCGGACTGACGCTCGGGCTGCACGGCGGCAAGATTTCTATCAATGGCGTTGTCACGGTCATCGCCGATCAGACAAAATCAATGACGCCATCTGCGACGAATTACGTCCAGGCAAACCCGACGACGGGTGCTGTCACGACCAACACGTCCGGCTATACGGCGGGTTATTGGCGGATCGGTCGGGCGACGGCGGATGCGACCAGTTTCACCTGGCAGGACGACCGATTCAACGGCCTGCGAAATTTCGGCATCCTGTCGCGTGCCTTTCCGTCCGATGCGAATTACACGCTCACCGCTGCAGAAGCGGACAACGACGTGCTTTCGATCACCGCAGGCGTCATCACAGCGACATGCGACTGGATCGTGCCGCTGATCCCGCGCCAATGGACGGTAATCAACAAGACGGCGCAGAGCGTGCGCATCATCGGCGCCACCGGTACCGGCATCACCATCGCCACCGGCAAGACGGCCATTGTGATGGCCGACGGCACGAACATCGTGCGAGTGACGGCGGACACGTAATGCGTCACCTTGGAATGATCGCTACATCCGGAAGTTGGCGCCGTCACTGGATGGCTTGGCGATGGTGGAAATATCCGTTTTATCCGTCTAATCCGCGCACAATTTCAGCATTCGCTTCGCAAGTTACTGATTAATTGGCAAGTACGACTCCTTGTTCTGGTTGTGGAAACATAATTGTCGATGCATTTACGTCATCAATGAACATTACAAGTTGGCGCTTGTATCCTTTATAGTTAACCTCTTCAGCGTCATTGAATAATGCAACTTCCAGTTCTTCGTATTGTTCCATCATTCACCCGCCTTGCTTTCATGCGCTACACAACCAAAGCATTCATCAGTTTCCATTGCACACCCATAACCATCGTCAGGGAACAAATCGACAAGTTTGTGTGGCGGCTTGTCGTAAACAATTCCCGCATCGCCTGCATCGCTAAATAGAGTGCATAGTCCTTTTTCTCTAGGTCTAACAATGACTTTAGGATGGGTCCAATGTTTGCATGTTTTGCAGTGGTTCATCATTCAACCCCTAGACGCTTTGCGGTGTCGAGTGCTTTGTTAATCTGAAGGCTATTGAAGTCTTCGCCGGAACTGCAACTATTCCATTCTTTCAGTTCTTTGTTTGCAAAGACCAGCGCAGCAACCGCTTCCCGGTACGCGGCGATCAGTTCAAGGAATGATTGCAAGT
>ERZ795055.2792-NODE-2792-length-13022-cov-5.893422_pt1 | contig 13022 bp, 8 predicted proteins | sample MGYA00375139_ERZ795055 | MGnify/ENA primary metagenome ERZ795055 (study PRJEB30184, sample SAMN05720283) | anaerobic digester metagenome | isolation source: active sludge of municipal wastewater-treating anaerobic digesters | place: USA | collected 2015-01-23 ...
ACGACAGTGTTAAGCAGGAAAATATCCGAACTTGGTATTTATCCCGCTGTTGACCCGCTCGACTCAACATCCAGAATCCTTACTCCCGATATAGTTGGTGAAGCACATTATAGCTGTGCCCAGAGGGTTAAGGAGCTTCTGCAGAGATATAATGAACTTCAGGATATTATAGCTATTCTTGGTATGGATGAACTTTCCGAGGAGGATAAGCTTGTTGTTCACCGTGCAAGAAGGGTACAGCGCTTCCTTTCACAGCCTTTTCAGGTTGCCGAACAGTTTACCGGAATCAAGGGAGCACTTGTTTCAATTGAAGATACTATCAAAGGCTTCAATATGATAATGGACGGGAAGGTTGACCAGTATCCTGAATCAGCATTCCTGCTCGTAGGTACCATAGAGGATGCTATTGAAAAGGGAGAAAAGATCCTTGCCCAGACAAAATAATTCCGAGGAATGAAGATAGAAATAATCACACCCGAGAAGAAAGTATTTGAAGGGGATATAAAATCAGTGAGGGTCCCTGGAAAAAAGGGATCATTCCAGGTTTTGAAAGACCATGCCCCTATCGTTTCCACTCTCGATAACGGACCGGTTGTTATGGTCGATATGGATGGGAACGAATCAGTATATGATATCAATGGCGGAGTGATTGAAGTAAAGGCAAACAGGATTATTTTACTTGCTGATTCGGTGAAGTAAAACCATCCCGATGAAACCAGACGAATTTCGTAAACATGCCCATGAGCTTGTCGAATGGATGGCATCCTACATGGAGAATGTTGAAAACTATCCGGTAAAATCACCTGTTAAGCCGGGTGAAATATTTTCAGAAATACCTGATAATCCTCCACAGAAAGCAGAGCCTTTTGAATCTTTCATGAAGGATCTGGATAAGATTATAATGCCGGGCATCACACACTGGCAGAGCCCCAATTTCTATGCATATTTCCCTGCAAACACAAGTCCTCCTTCCGTACTTGCAGAGATGATAATTTCCACTCTGGGAGCCCAATGTATGATCTGGGAAACATCTCCTGCCGCTACCGAACTGGAAGAGAAGGTAATGAACTGGCTGAAAAAGATGATTGGCCTGCCTGATTATTTTGAAGGTGTGATACAGGATACTGCTTCCACTTCAACACTTGCAGCCATAATCACCGCGCGTGAAAAGAAAAGCGGCTTTTCGTTCAATGAACAGGGTGCAGGCGGATGCGGGACAATAAGGATATACTGTTCTGAACAAACACATTCATCTGTTGAGAAAGCAGTCAAGATTAGCGGCATAGGCAGGAAAAACCTTGTTAAGATTCCCGTGCTTGACGATTTTTCAATGGATACGCACAAGCTGCGTGAAGCAATTGAAAAGGATAAGGCACTTGGTTATATACCGGCATGCGTTATTGCCACTCTGGGAACAACAGGAACAACTGCTGTTGATCCGCTCAGGAAAACAGGGGAGATATGCTCGGAATACGGCATTCATCTTCATGTTGATGCTGCCATGGGCGGCACAGCTCTTATTCTTCCCGAATTCAACTGGATGCTTGACGGCTGTGAATACATCGACTCTCTTGTATTCAATCCCCACAAATGGATGTTCACAAATTTCGACTGCTCTGCATATTTTGTTAAGGATGCTTCTTCACTTATCAGGACCTTTGAAATACTTCCCGAGTACCTGAAAACAAGAACAAGGGGAAAGGTAAATGATTACCGTGACTGGGGTGTCCCGCTGGGACGCAGGTTCAGGGCCCTGAAATTATGGAGTGTAATACGTTCATACGGTGTTGAAGGCTTGCAGGAAAAAGTAAGGGAGCATGTAAGGATAGCATCAGAGCTTGAAAAAATGATCCTTCATGAAAGTGATTTTGAGCTTCCTGCACCTCGTACAATGAATGTTGTCTGCTTCAGGTACAGGCCGTCAGGATATGATGCTGAACAGCTTAACAAGCTCAATGAGATACTTAATCACAGGCTTAATGATACTGGTAGAATTTACCTTACTCATACTTCACTTAATGGCAGATATACATTAAGGATGGTGATTGCCCAGACAAATGTCACAATGGAGCATGTGAGGAAAGCCTGGTCGCTTATTCTTGAAAACGCCAGGTCTGTAAGTATCTGATCACAGTTTATTTTCCGTGTTTATAGCCATTCCGAACAGTTCGATATTGAACAGGATCTCAAAAACAGGGGCTTCATTTATGTTTTTCCAGGCCGACTGCACTCCTCCTGAAATCATGAAGGGTAACCTCAGGATATGAAAATCTGCAAGCATTTCAATCCCGAAGGAGCTGAAAGCTTCCCTGTAATCATGCCTGTAATCAAATGTAAGTCCCGAACCGTTCTTTTTCAGATAATAATTGTCTGATGCGGAAGCATAGTCACCGAACAGGACAGCACGAAATCTTTTAAGGTATAAAAGGCTTGAAATATTAAAGTCGGGATAGGCAAGCGGAAAGGTATAATCGGCAGAAAGGAAAGTAAGATCCTTGGAAAGTATGTTTTTATAGCCTCTGGGCAGAGATATGCGGTTGCTGAGAGAATACCTTGCATTCTGCTGTTTTTCTCTTTCAAAACGGAGTTTCAGGCCGTTATTTGGAAATATACCTGGTGTATATAAGGCAGTCTTCAGTGAAATATCCCCGGGATAAATGTCAGTATTATAGGGAGCAAAGGTGTAATTAAGGTCAAAAACCTGGGCCCATCGCGGGTAAATATCCCTTACAGAGCTCCTGTGGGAGTTTGAAAAATAGAATCTACCTGACAGCAGGCCCTGACTGTTGTCGAAACTTTTTTCTTCGGGGATCCAGATATAGTTATTCCTGTAATCGTAGGTAACGGAAGGCTGAATGTATTGTGAAAACCGGCCTGATGCATACCGCAGGGGAAGGCTTATGATGTTAATCCAGTGAATGCTGTTTTGTGATCCGGACGGGCTCGTAACTTTTTCTCCTCCCGTAAGAATACCGGGATTACCGCCATAGCTTATGCCTGATTCTATCACCGGATACCAGCCTTTCCAGATTATTTTTGAATGAAGGATGTGTTCCTTATTCACACTGTATTCATAACCGGCTTCTGTTGTAAGGGTGCTGAGCTGATTCTGTGACAGAAGTGTTATGCCGGGCCTGATTGAGGCAGGATCGTCCTTAACCTGTTCAATGTCAGCATAAAATGGCATCCAGCTGTGGAAGCTGAACAGGTGAAGATGTTTCTTGTATGCCTCAGTTTTATAAGCTGAGATGTCATTGTCTTCCTGCTTATCGTCACTGATTTCAAAACGGTTTATCAGGTATGAAGCAGAATCTTCAGGCGGATTAAGAACAGTCCTGATATCCTTTGCAGGCATGCTGCATATTTCAAAGCCCCCTGATGTATAATTGCTGAATACAAGGTTCCTTTCATCAGCGCTTATATCATTAATTCCATATTTTGAAATTGTCAGACAGGCTTTTTTGCCTGAAGGTGTAATCAGGTGAAGCTCTTCAGAGCCAGTACCTGAACTGATATAAAAGAGAGAATCGTTTCTGAGCACTGCTGACTGCAGGTCGTTTCTGCCGTAACTGACAAGTGTTGTCCAGGTGTTTTGCTTCAGTGAATAAGAAAGTACAGCCTCTCCTTTATCTGTTAAGGAAATAACAGTGATTTTTTCTCCGTCAGTACTCCATGCAGGTCGCTGCAGTGCGGCATTTTCCGGGGAACTGACTGAACTTATAACAATACCGGAATATGCATCAATTATTACAAGTGAATTTTTATTGCTTACGGAGTTTTCAAATGCCGCTATCCTTGTCCCGTCAGGTGAGATGGCGGCAGAGAGGTAGCGTGATTTTTCAGACAGGATTCTGACAATGCCGGTCCTGAGATCCATTGTCTTTATTATCATGTAATTCCGGTTTTCCCAGCGGGGATCAGGCTTGTATTCAACCCAGGCTGTTTTTCCTCCTCCGTACGACAGGTGAAATGAATAAATCTGCCCTCCTGTATGTATCCTTTTTTCAGTTTTGTTCCTTGTATCAGTCAGTACAAATCCTGCAGGATCCCTCAGTGAAGTTTTTATGCTCAGAATGCTGTCCCTGCCTATTACGACAGGAGAGTAATAATTCACGTATTCACCCTTCTTGCTTTTGTTCAGCGGTATGAAGGAATCTATTTTTTTCTCTGATAATTCTTTTGTCCACAGGAGGGCGAGAGTGTCATAGGCCTCTTCATAAAGCTTCCTTTTTGTGATGCCTGCCTGCCTGAGCATGGAGATATTTACAGGATCAGCAAGAAAGGGGTACTTAGCCGTATAATCGAGGTTATTGTTCCAGAAATCCAGGCCGTTTTTAGCAAAAGAGTATGTAACAATCTGGTAACCTGAAAAGTAATGGTTGGGCACATATTCCCTGAATGAACCGTTTACTATCCTGTCGTATTTGAATTTCTTCCCGTTTTCAAGACTTATCGCCCTGAACTCCCTCAGGAAATATGGTGACCTTCCCCTGCCTGAGGCTGTAAGTGCTGACTCGGTAAATACTGCCTTGCCTTCGAAATACCATAAAGGAAGCATTGCCGCAGTGAGGCCGGTGAATTGTTCGCCAAGAAAAAATGACGCAGCCTTTGAGAATCCCTTGTTGAGGGAAGCCATCTGGAAAACATGGGTCAGCTCATGCAGGGTGAGTTGTGTTCGTGTTCCAAGCGGAATTGAACTCTGATCGGGCGCAGGATAAATTTCCATACGCTTTGGCGCCCAGGCCACATATCCGTTTGACTCGGTTGAGTAGCTGTGAATAATTACGGGAATGCGGAATTTTTTGTCGGGGAATACTTTTCTTAGCTGTCCAAATGATTCGTCAAGCGATCTGGCAAACAGGATTCCCTCCTGTCCGTATGACTCTGGAAAAATTACCCTGAACCTGTCAGTCTTTACCTGGAGCCATCTAACTGATGCAGGGTCCTGACCTGTTTCATAGTATTGTCCGTAAATGAGTATTCCCGGGAGTGTTAAAAGAATAATTAAAATGATTTGCTTAATTCTCATTGAAAAGCCTGTGCTTGCAGTAAACGTAATTATCTCAACTAAAAGCCACTGGCGAAAGTATGAAAAAATTAAGTACTTTCGTCACTTGTTCTGACAGCACAACGGATCAATAAGTTTTACTCTGATGAAGAAATACAGATTGATAAACAATATAACAGGCTGGGTTGTTTTTGCAATTGCATCTCTTACCTACCTGCTTACAATTGAACCAACTGCCAGCCTTTGGGATTGCGGTGAGTTCATTGCATCAGCATATAAGCTGGAGATAGGCCATCCTCCGGGCAACCCGGTATTTATGGTAATGGCAAGGTTCTTCACTCTTTTTGCCGGTGGAGATGTATCAAAAGTGTCAGCTATGGTCAACTCAATGTCGGCCCTTGCAAGCGCATTCACTATTCTGTTCCTGTTCTGGACTATCACGCATCTTGCCAGGAAGATACTGATTAAAAGCGAGGAGGACCTGACTTCCGGAAGGCTCATTGCTGTTATGGCTGCAGGTGTTACCGGTGCTCTTGCATACACTTTCTCTGATTCATTCTGGTTCTCTGCAGTAGAGGGAGAGGTTTATGCTTCTTCTTCCTTTTTCACGGCAATAGTTTTCTGGGCAATCCTTAAATGGGAAGATGCTGCTGATGAACCATATTCTGACAGGTGGATTATACTTATCGCCTTCCTGATGGGTTTGTCAATAGGTGTTCACCTGCTGAATCTTCTGACACTGCCCGGTATCGTTCTTGTATATTATTTCAGGAAGTACGACTTTTCCTGGAAAGGCATTGCAATCTCGCTTCTGATAAGCGTTCTTATGCTTGCATTTCTGATGTACGGGATAATGCCCGGAATAGTAACAATATCTTCCTGGTTTGATCTCTTCTTTGTCAATACGCTTGGGATGCCGGTAAATTCGGGAGTTGTTGTACACATGCTTATACTGGCAGCACTGTTTATTCTTGCTGTGAGGACCTCAATTGTATCTGCAAATATTACAAAAAATGCAATTTTCTCAGTATCTGCTTTGTTTTTTGCAGGTATCTGGATTGTTTCAGGTTCTGTATTCCTGAACCTAATTGTATTTATCCTTACCGGGGTAGTGGTTTATTATCTTACTTCCCGGAACAGATATGTCATGAATACCGCTCTTACTGCTATAATTGTGATACTCATAGGATATTCTTCAAATGCAATTATAGTAATAAGGTCAAATGCCAACACTCCTCTTAATGAGAATAATCCTTCAAATCCATTTAACCTCCTGTACTTCCTTAACAGGGAACAATACGGGGAAAGGCCGCTTTTCAGGGGTGCGTATTATAATGCTCCTGTTCTGGATTATAAGGATGGCAAAGCAAAATATGCCCTTGAGGATGGAAAATATGTTGTAACAGGCCGGAATCTTGAAAGGGTGTACGATCCTAGGTTTATTACAATTTTCCCCAGGATGTGGAGTGAGCAGAGCGATCATCGCCAGGTATATGAGGAATGGGGAGAAGTGAAAGGCACTCCCGTGCAGGTTACTGATGCCTCTGGTGAGAAAAAAATTGTCAGGAAGCCGACCTTTATCGAAAACCTGCGGTTTATGATGTCATACCAGTTCGGGTATATGTATTTCAGGTACTTCATGTGGAATTTCTCGGGCCGTCAGAATGATACCCAGGGAACAGGGGGAGCCGTAAACGGAAACTGGATAAGCGGCATAAACTTCCTTGATGAACCCAGGCTGGGAACATCAGACATGCCTGCCGATATGAAAAATGATCCTTCCCGTAATAAATATTATCTGCTGCCTTTTCTTCTTGGTCTGGCAGGTCTTTTTTACCAGCTGAACAGGGACAACAGGAACTGGATAATTGTCCTGCTGTTATTTGTAATGACCGGAATTGCAATAGTCTTTTATCTTAACCAGTATCCCAATCAGCCCAGGGAAAGGGACTACGCTTATGTCGGATCGTTTTACTTCTATGCAGTATGGATAGGCCTTGGAGTTCTTGGTGTTTTTGAGGTTCTTGCAAAGCTGGCCGGAGAGAAAATTGCCGCACCGCTTGCAGGAGTTATTTGCATTATTGCAGTACCTGCAGTAATGGCTTCAGTAAACTGGGATGATCATGACAGGTCGGGAAGATATCTTGCAAGGGATGTAGCCTTCAATTATCTCAACTCGTGCGCCCCGAATGCAATACTTTTTTCAAACGGCGACAACGACACCTTCCCTCTCTGGTACGCCCAGGAAGTTGAGGGAAAACGGACTGATGTGAGAGTGTGCAACCTCATGCTGCTTAACACCGACTGGTATATCGACCAGATGAAAAGAAAAGCTTATGAGTCTGACCCTCTGCCTGTTTCACTGCCGGCCAAAAAATATTATGACGGGATAAACAACCAGGTATTCATAGTTGAGAAGACTAAAGACCCCGTTGATATATCCACTGTGATTGACTGGGTGACAAGCGATAACAAGGGAACGAAGGTCCAGATTTCCGCAACTGAAATCCTTGATATTCTTCCATCAAGGACTATCAGGATTCCTGTTGATGCTGAAAAAGTTATCGCCTCAGGTACAGTTAAGCCGGAGGACAGGGATAAGATTGTGCCGTATATTGACATAAAACTAAAGGGTAATTCAATTCTGAAGAGCCAGCTTATTGTACTTGATATCCTGGCGCATAATAACTGGGAGAGACCTGTATATTTTGTCACAGGATATCACAACGACGCCTTCGGACTTGAGGAGTATTTCCAGCTTGAAGGACTGACATACAGGTTTATACCGGTAAGGTCGCAGAATAAAAGCTGGATTGAATACGGGGGAATAGATTCAGATATTCTGTATGAGAACATGATGAATAAGTTCGTCTGGGGAGGAGCCAATGTTCCCGGAGTTAATATTGATTACAACCACAAGCGTACAATTATTGTTGTTAAGGCCCGCATGAACTATGCAAGGCTTGCCAGGGCGCTTGCCTCAGAAGGAAAGAATGAAAAGGCGCTCGCAGTTCTTGACAGGTGCATGGAACAGCTTCCGCTCGAAAAAGTACCTTACGATCCTTATATGGCAGATGTTGTAGATGCATATTTTGCAGCAGGCAATACTGAAAAAGCAGTCAGCATGAGCATGGCCTTCAGGGATTATTACTTTGAGAGGCTTGAATACTACATGAAGCAGAAACCTTTTGTGATCGGTTCTGCCGAGTATGAAATACAGACCGCTATTCAATACACATCAAGAGTATCAGGCTCATGTGAAAAATACGGCAAAACTGAGCTTGCAAAGGAAATAAATGACAAACTGGAGACTTATTATGCTGAGTATATGTCGAAGGCACAGCCCTATACAAGGCTGCAGTAAGAAGCCTTAACTGACAAGGATTTCCTTATTCTGCAGGAGATATTTCTCAAGCAGGAAGATAAGCTTTTCGCAATAAACAGGTTTCAGTACATATTCATTACATCCGGCTATGTATGATTCAGTTTTGGTCTGTTCCGACATATAGGCTGTAAGCATTACAACAGGTGTTGTTTTATTTGCTTTTCTGAAGATCCTTACACAGTCAATGCCATTAATGAAGGGGATCAGGTAATCCATGAAGATGAAATCTATCTCCTGTTTTCCCTGTTTGATATATTCTATAAACTCAAGTCCGGACCTCAATACAAGTACATTTGCGCCGGTGTTTCTCAGCAGGGTTTCGTAGTATCTTATTGTGTGTACATCATCCTCGACAATTACGATATTTTTATTTTCAAGAGTCAAATTACTGATTGTCAGTCCCATTACATCATTTGTTTAAACGCCAGTTAAAATTACGATAAGAAAAACCGGCAGAAATGGTGCAAACGACCACTTATTAACATTTTATAAACAGTCGCCGGCCTGATTGATATCAGCTTATTTGCTTAACTGGATAAAATTTTGCAAATTCGTGTCAATAAACCATCTTATTATGTCAATCTATATCCGTACTTTCAAAACTTTAGTGCTTGCAGCCTGTTTATTCTTTGTTTTTAACAGCTCATTCAGTCAGGTAGGATTTGATAATCCGACACGCGCACTCTATATTTTTGACCTTGCCAAATATGTTGATTACGGACCCGGATTTGCTGATTCAGCAAATTTTAAAATAGGTGTGCTTCTAGGGGATTATGACTTAATAAATGAAATGGGTAACCTGTCAAAGACAAGGAACAGGATACAGGACAAACCGGTTTCTGTTGCCGGCTTTAAGAACCTCGAGAGTGTTACTCACTGCCAGGTTCTCTATGTTAACAAGAATGCCGGATTCAACCTTGACAAGATCAAAAAGATGATCGAAGGACAGCAGACAATGCTGATTACAGAAGGTTATGAATTCAGGGAATCAATGATGAACTTCATTGTTGTTGAAGGCAAACCGCGCTTTGATATCAATGATGAATATATCAAAAAGGAAAAGATGAGTGTGCCTGAGACTCTTCTTTTCACTGCAATAAAAACAAAGGAAGACTGGCAGAATCTTTTCGATATTGCCAGCAAGGAGATTGAGGTTCAGAAGGAAACCATAAGGCAGCAGCTTGAAACTATCGATGTTCAGAAGAAGGAAATAATGGTGCAGAGGGCCCTGCTCGACAGTCTTGATAAACAGATTGTGATAAAGGAAAAAACCCTCAATGAAAAGCAGAAAGTCCTTGATAAGCAATTTGTTCAGATCAACAGGCAGCAGGGTGAGATATCCTCACAGAAAAAAATGATTCTTCAGCAACAGGCAGAAGTTAAGGTACAGCAGGATACTCTTGCAAGCCAGAAGGAAAAAATCGGCCTTCAGATGGCGCGCATTGATGAACAGCTAATGAAGATCGGAGAGCAGGAAGATAAGATCAAACTTCAGCTTGCTACACTTGAAAAACAAAAGCTTGTACTCTATTTTGTTGTATTCGCGCTTATCCTTGTAAGCTTTCTGGGCTATTATATCTACCGGGGCTATAAGATCAAGAAGGAGGCCAACATTAAGCTAGAGGAAAAGAACAGGACGATTTCCGCGCAGAAGGATGAGATAGAAAAACAGAGGGATCTTGCAGCAGCCCAGCGTGATCAGATTGCCTACCAGAAAAAGCATATTACCGATAGTATCATGTATGCAAAGAGGATACAGACTGCACTTATACCGTCACTTGAGCTTTTCAGCGACAAGCTTGAGCATTTTGTCCTGTACAAGCCTCTTGCAATAGTCAGCGGTGACTTTTACTGGGTTGCCTCAAAGGGCAATATGCAGATAATTATTGCAGCCGACTGTACCGGTCACGGTGTGCCGGGTGCCTTCATGAGCATGCTGGGGGTGACAATGCTTAACGAGATTGTTAACGGGAAGGATATTATTATGCCAGACCAGATTATTGAGGAGCTGAGGAGCGGGATTATCAAGGCCCTAAACCAGGTGGCAGAGGAGGACAGTGTAAAGGATGGCATGGATATAGCAATATGCGCAGTTGATTTTGACAGGAATCTCCTGTACTATGCAGGGGCAAATAATCCGCTTTATCTTGTAAGAGGTGGTGAACTGATAAATTACAGGGCCGATAAGATGCCTGTGGCAATACATTATAAAATGGTTCCTTTCACACTTCATACTATTGAATTGCAGAAAGGTGACGCCTTCTATATATTCTCTGATGGTTATGCTGATCAGTTTGGCGGTCCCAAAGAGAAGAAGTTCATGACGGCACAGCTTAAGGAAACCATTCTTGCAATGGCAAATGAACCTATGCTTAAACAGGGCGAGAGGCTGAATGAAATATTCGAGGCATGGCGTGGCGACAGTCCTCAGGTGGATGATGTGACCTTAATTGGTGTCAGATACTAACGGCACTCAACCTTTGTTGTCAGATTGCCGACCGTAATATCAGGCTTGGCTTTCTGGGTAATCAAATCAGTACCACAATATTCAGTTTCAGTACCTGTATTGATTACAGTACCATTTTCATAAGTCACAGTTTTACAGAATCCACAGTTGTCCTCGCATGCCGTGAATCCCCATGCAATGAAAAATAGGCCTGCCGCAAATAATATTTTCTTTTTCATCATGAAATAATTTTGATTTTAATGGAATGATGGAACCCACAAATTATATTTATACTTGTTTGTGTATGCATTACATGTGGGTTTCATAGATAAGATATTACAAACCAAAGATATTAAAACTGGGATTCTGAAGAACAAATTATGATAAAAATGCCTTCAGGGATTAAAAAATGATTTCCGGATGCAGCATTTTACCGTTTTGCAAGTCATTTAGTCAGGAATGAAAATAATTTTAACTTGCACAAAATTTTATCGTCATGGAAGATTTAAAGATGAAAAAACATGTTACAGTGGTCGGGGCAATTCATATCGGCTTCGGACTGCTTGGTTTGATAGGGGCGGTTGCAGTTTTCTTTGCACTTAATTTTGCAAGGGGCTTTGTATCCGGTGAAGAAGTGCCGAATATGGTGCTGAAATTCCTGTCGCTGAGTCTTCCGCTGCTTATCGGATTTATGTCGACACTCGGTCTGGTGGGTGGTATCGGACTTCTTGGCTTTTCTCCCTGGGCCCGTTACCTTGTTATTGTAGTTGCAGCTCTGGGTTGCCTGAACATACCTATCGGGACACTGAAAGGCGTTTATTCCCTGTGGGTTCTGCTGCAGGATGGCACTGTGAAGCTTTTTGAAAAGAAACAACCTGCTGCGACAATCTGATTTAAATAAAAATATCATTGAAACAGGCACTCAATTGAGTGCCTATTTTTATTTTTGTCCTTTGAACATTTCATATTACTGACATGGCTGACGACAATAAGATTATCTTTTCGATGTACAGGGTGGGAAAGACTTTTCCTCCTCACAGGCAGGTGCTGAAAGACATTTCCCTCTCATTTTTTCTCGGAGCAAAGATCGGGATAATAGGTCTTAATGGCTCAGGAAAATCAACCCTGCTGAAAATAATTGCTGGTCTTGAAAAGGAATTTCAGGGGGATGTGACCTTCCTTCCTGGATACTCTGTGGGACATCTTTCACAGGATCCTCTTCTTGATGAAACACGCACTGTCAGGGAAATTGTTGAGGAAGGTGTGCAGGAGATAATGGAGGTTATCCAGGAGTATGAGAAGATAAATAACAGCTTCGGAGAGCCTGAAGTATATGAGAATCCTGATAAGATGCAGCAGCTCATGGACAGGCAGGCTGTTTTACAGGAAAAAATTGACTATCACGATGGCTGGAACATAGGCCATAAGCTCGACAGGGCAATGGACGCCCTGAGATGTCCTGAAGGAAGTTCTCCTGTAAATGTCCTTTCAGGAGGTGAGAGAAGAAGGGTTGCTTTGTGCCGCCTGCTCCTGAAACAGCCTGATATACTGCTTCTTGACGAACCCACAAACCACCTCGATGCAGAGTCGGTTCAGTGGCTTGAAACAACCCTGAAACAGTACCATGGTACTGTTATTTGTATAACACACGACAGGTATTTTCTTGATAATGTTGCCGGCTGGATACTTGAACTCGACAGGGGTGAAGGTATACCCTGGAAGGGAAATTACTCCTCATGGCTGGAACAGAAGGCAAAACGTCTTGAAATGGAAGAGAAGGGAAATGTCAAACGCAGGAAAATACTTGAAAGGGAACTTGAATGGGTAAGGATGTCGCCCAAGGCTCGTCAGGCAAAATCAAAAGCCCGTCTGGGCGCCTATGAAAATCTCCTTAACCAGGATGTTAAGCAGAAGGAGGAAAAACTCGAGATCTTCATACCAAACGGTCCCCGCCTCGGCGATAAGGTTATTGAAGCGAAGTCGCTTACTAAGGCCTTTGGCGATAAATTGCTCTTTGAAAACCTCAGCTTCAGCCTGCCTCCTAACGGGATAGTGGGAGTTATTGGTCCAAATGGCGCCGGAAAGACGACCCTGTTCAGGATGATAATGGGTCAGGACTCTGCAACAAGCGGAACTTTTACTGTTGGCGAGACTGTGACTAAAGGATATGTCGATCAGGCACA
>ERZ795055.2800-NODE-2800-length-12992-cov-3.994280_pt1 | contig 12992 bp, 10 predicted proteins | sample MGYA00375139_ERZ795055 | MGnify/ENA primary metagenome ERZ795055 (study PRJEB30184, sample SAMN05720283) | anaerobic digester metagenome | isolation source: active sludge of municipal wastewater-treating anaerobic digesters | place: USA | collected 2015-01-23 ...
ATGAGCGACTTCAACAACACCGACAAGGGCGGCGACAAGAGGACACTCCTCGCCGTCATCCTCTCCGTCATCGTCATCACCGCCGGCTTCGCCATCCAGGGAGCCCTCTTCCCCTCGGCCAAGGCTCCCGCGCAGGCCCCCGCCCCCGTCGCCGCGCCCGCGGCGGACACGGCCGCCCCCTCGGCGCCCGCCTCCGGCATCCGCGCGGCCGGCGAGTCCGCCCCGGCCCAGGCCCCCGCGACGCCCGCCGTCTCCGCGGAGACCCAGGCCCTGGCCGCGGCCCAGGCCGCCGCCGCCCCCTCCTCGGAGCGGAGCTACACGATCTCCACGGACCTGGTCGAGGCCGTCTTCACGAACAAGGGCGGCGACCTCGTCTCCCTCAAGCTGAAGAAGCACAAGGACAAGGCCGGCGCCGTCGACCTCCTCCTGGCCGGCGCGGGCAAGGCCGAGGGCCTCTCCGTCGCCTTCGGCGGCCCCGACGCCGCCCCGGTGGACGCGCTCATGAACGCGCGGATGATCGACGACAAGACCATCGAGTTCTCGCGGAGTTTTCTGGCGGACGTCCCCGGCAAGGCCGAGCCCGTCGCCTTCACCTACAAGAAGGCCTTCGCCTTCCGCGACGGCGAGTACCTCTTCGGCATGGCCGTCTCCCTCGAGAATTCGCTGAACGAGTACCTGCCCCTGGACCAGGGCGGCTACGCCTACACCGTCAAGTTCGGACCCCAGATCGGGCCCGAGTACAACCCCAAGTCCAAGAACTCCGACTACCGCAGGATCGTGAGCCTGGTCGAGGGCAAGCGCCGCCAGGAGAAGCCCAAGACCGGCGTCTGGAGCCCCAAGGACCAGCCGTCCTGGATCGCGACGAGCGGCAAGTACTTCTCCTTCATCGCGATCCCCGAGCTCTCCTCCTACGCGACGACGATCACGAGCGCCAACGACCCCGTCCTGGGCGCGACGAACCGCCTGGCCCTGTCCCGGCCCGCCATCAAGGCCTCCAGGCAGTCGGACAGCTACTACTTCTACTTCGGCCCCAAGACGAGCTCGGAGCTCTCGAAGTACGAGTACGCCGACAAGAACGGCTTCGGCAAGGCCGGACTCGCCCTTGAGAACGCGGCCGACGGCACCGGCATGCTGAGCTGGCTCGAGAAGGCCCTGAAGTTCTCTCTCAAGATCTTCTACGCGGTGATCCCGAACTACGGCGTCGCGATCATCCTCGTCACCCTCCTCGTGAAGATCATCCTCTTCCCCCTCACGAAGAAGGGCTCTCTGGCCTCCGCGCGCATGCAGGAGATCCAGCCGCAGATCCAGGCCATCCAGGCCAAGTACAAGAACAACCCGCAGAAGCTGAACCAGGAGATGGCCGAGGTCTACAAGAAGGAAGGCTACAACCCGATGTCGGGCTGCCTGCCCCTCCTCATCCAGTTCCCCATCTTCATCGCGATGTACAACCTCTTCAACAACCACTTCGACCTGCGCGGCGCCCTCTTCATCCCCGGCTGGATCCCCGACCTCTCGATGCCGGAGACGATCTGGAACTTCGCGCCCTTCAAGCTCCCCCTCCTCGGGTGGAGCGACCTCCGCGCCCTGCCGATCCTCTACCTCGCTAGCCAGCTCGTGTACGGCAAGTTCACGCAGCAGCCGACCCAGGGAGCGGCCGCCGGCCAGATGAAGTTCATGATGTACGGCATGCCCATCATGTTCTTCTTCATGCTCTACGACGTGCCCTCCGGCCTACTCGTCTACTGGATCGCGTCGAACCTCCTCACCATCGCCCAGCAGGTCGTCATCAACGACCACCTCAAGAAGAGGAAGGCGGCGAAGGCCTAGTTGGAACCGGCCCGGCCCTCCTCCCGCGCGGGAGGCGGCCGGCGCCGCCCGCCAGAGCCCGCCTTCCCCGGGAAGGCCGGCTCTGGCGGGCCTTAGTGCGACATCCCTCTCTGTAGGAGAAAAGATATGGTGTATGAATTCGAAGGGAGGACCGAGAAGGAGGCGATCGACGCGGCCGCCAAGGAGCTCGGCCTGGAGCGCGACGGCTTCGACGTCGAGATCCTCGAGTCCCAGTCCGGCGGCCTCTTCAAGAAGGGCAAGGTCCGCATCCGCGTCCACTCTGGCGGCGGCGAGCCCGCCCCTGCCCCCCGGCGCCGCGCCCCCGCTCCCGACTCCGCTCCCCGCGCCCCCGCCCCGAGGGCGGAGCGCTCCGAGGAGGCCGCCGCTCCCGCCGAGCCCGCGAACCCCCTGGCCGCCGACGAGTTCGAGGCGAAGATCCTCGAGTTCACGAAGCGCGTCATCGAGGGCATGGGCTACTCCTGCGAGGTCGCCGTCCTCTTCCGCGAGCCCGAGAAGCTGGGCGTGAGGATCGACTCCGAGCACGCCTCCATCATCATCGGGAAGAAGGGCAAGAACCTCGACGCCCTCCAGCTCCTGGTCAACGTCTACGCCGGCCGCCTGGGCCGCGAGGACACGAGGATCATCCTGGACTCCGAGAACTACCGCATCCGCCGCGAGGAGGCCCTGGTGCGCCTCGCCTACGACACCGCCGAGGAGGTCCGCCGCCGCAGGCAGTCCGTCCTCCTCGAGCCCATGAACCCCTTCGAGCGCCGCATCATCCACACGACCCTCAACGACATCGTCGACATCGAGACGAAGAGCGAGGGCGAGGGCCTGTACAAGCAGGTCCGCGTCTTCTTCCGCGGCCGCTCCTAGAGTCGCGCCGCCCGTCGGCGCAGCGCCCGCGAGGGCAGGCGCCGACGGCGGGCGGCTCCGAGAGCGCGCGAGGCCGCCCCGGGAGGGGCGGCTTTTTCATGTCCTTTCCTTCGCGCCGCGGTTGCGTCAGGGGCGGGGGAGGAGGTAGAGGGTGTCGCGGCGCTCGTAGGCTCCGGCCGGGCCGAGTCTGTAGCTCGTGAGGGCGGCATAGGGAGCGAAGACGCGAGCGACCACGAAGCTGCTCGGCGCTCCTTCGTCGGCGTCACCCCGCGCGTGGCCCACGTCCAGCTGGAAGACGCCTCCGACGAAAGCGGCGCTGAAATCGTGGGTATGGCCGCAGATGTACGCGGTTACGTTGCGCGTCGCGAGGAGATTCCAGAACGCGTCGCGGTTCGTGGAATGGGCGTCGAGGCTTTCGCCCGCGTGCCGCAGGCGCCCCGTGTCGGCGTCGGGCATGACGAAGGCCGGCTCGTGGCCGAGGACGAATATGTAGTCGGGGGGCGTCGCGCGCGCGTCCGCGGCTTCAAGGTCCGCCGCAAGCCAGGCGAGGAGCTCAGAGGAAATGTTGCCCGCGAGGGCGTCGTCGGGCGGAAGTGTGACGCCTATATCCGATGATCCATCGTAATACTCGTTGATCACCGCGAAGTGGGCTCCGCCGGCGTCGAAGGAATAGCAGGTCTCCTCAGCGCCTGTCGGGCCGGCGGTGAAATTAGTCGCTCCGGCCGTAGTCGCGGAACCGGAAAGGTCGTAGGCACGCAGGTAGGTCATGTCCTCGGGAGTTTCGGCTTCGTGGTTGCCGATGATCGGAAACCAGGGATAGGAGGTGCCGAGAATGTCGTCGATCGCCCCGCGGACCGGGGCGGGCGGATCGATGTCGCCGGGACTGAGCATGAAGGAGCCGGCGCCGACTTGTCCGAGGGCGGAGAGGGCGCCTCGGAATTCACTGGGGCCCACGTAGCCGCGCATGTCCGCCGCCAGAGAGAAGGTGAGAGTCGGCGCGCTTGGGCCGGGCGGCGGGGGAAGGAGTGGCCGGCTGTCGAGGTCCGAGCCAGTCCTGCAGGAGAGGAGAGGCAGCGAAGCCGCTACGACCGCGGCGGCGAGGCAGGAGGCAAGGGTCCTACGGGCGATTTGGGCTGAGGACGCCGGTCTATTTCGGAGAGAAAGGATGACGGGATGAATGGTTCGCACCATGGCTATAGTATATCCCTCCTCTTCGGCAAGGCAAAAAGGGCGAGATCCTCGAAAGCGGACCTCCGGAGCTCTATAGTTGAGCGTAGCGGACAAGCAAGGAGCATTGTATGAAGCTATCGACGCGCGCGGGACGCGGGGACGCGGGGCGGAAGGCGGGCGGCCGGGGCGACGCGGGCTTGCGGACCGCGGGCCTCAGGGCCGCGGCCCTCGTCCTGGCCCTTCTGGCTGGTGCGGGCGGAGCCGCCGGCGCCCAGGCGCCCGCCCAGGCGGCGGGGCAGGGCGGGGCCGGAAAGGCCGCGGCCGCCAAGCGGCCGGAGGTCAGGATCGTGGAGAGTCCCGAGGCGAGGCTCCGGAGCGCGGCCTCGGCAACGAGCCGCTTGGTGGCGAAGCTCGAGCCCGGTGAGAGCGTCCTCGTCCTGGAGACGGCGGCCAAGGCCGAGAAGCTCGGGGGCGTCACGGCTCCCTGGCTCCGCGTGGCGAAGGCCTCCGGCGAGGAGGGCTGGGCCTTCGGGGGCTGGCTGGCGAAGGCGCCGGCGCGGGGCTACTACAAGCGGGGCGAACTGCCCGAGGGCGCCGACTACGACGCCTACCTGGCCCTGGCCCTGCGCCGCGGCGAGCGGGTCGTCGCGGCCGAGGACGCCGAGCGCGTCTCCGCCGGGGAGAAGGGCTGGGCCTGGGGCAGGGTGGACGGCGATCCGCCCTTCCTGGTCGTCTGGGACCGCGACCTGGGCGGCACGCCCCTTGACGAGTACCTGCCCGAGGGCCTGCCGCGTATCCTCGACACAAGGATCTACTTCGTCTACGCCGAGTCCCTGGAGATCCTGGGCGAGGCGGCCACGGCCGACTTCGCGGCCCTGGGCCTCGGGACCGTCGCGGATCGGGCCGGGGAGTTCGGCGTCGGCGCCGCCGTGACCCTGGGCCGGCACTACGCGGTGGCCGAGGACGAGGACTCCGCGAACTGGGCCGAGGAGATGGAGGACTACGTCGGCTCGGTCGCCTTCATCGAGGAGCTCCTGGGCGAGGACGACTGGGGCAGGCCCCTGGCCCTTGTCGACGCGGACGGCGGCGAGTGGGCCTGGCGGATCGAGAACATGCGCCTGGATTCAGGCGACGCCTACGCCGGGGACTACGGGGACGAGGAGGGCTACGACGGCGACTACGGGGCGGACGCCGACGCCGAGTCCTACGGCATGATCGCCGAGGGCTCCCTCGTCGTCCTGGGACGCCACGACGAGCTGGGCGGCGATCCGAACTGGAACGAGGACATGGCCGAGTTCGTCGGGAAGAAGGCCAAGGTCGCGGAGCTCGCGGGCTCCGACGGCTCGGGCTTCCTGGGCGTCAGGGTCGAGGGCAACGACTGGTTCTGGCGCGCGAGGAACCTGGCCATGGTCGGGCGCGGCCAGGCCGGGAGCTATGGCTGGCGCGTCGGCGACGAGGTGATCCTGGGCCGCCACCGCGAGATCGAGGGGAGCTCCAACTGGGCCGAGGAGATGGAGGACTACGTCGGCATGCGGGCGACGATCACGGCCCTCCTGGGGCCCGAGGGCGACTCCGCCGGCTGCTTCCTCGTCTCCGTCGACGCGGACGGAGGCGAGTGGTCCTGGCGCGCGGAGAACCTCCTCCCCGCCGACTAGGCAAGGAGGGCGCGGAGGGCTCCCTCGAGGCCGCCCTCCGCTCCCGTGACGAGGCCGAGCTCGACGCGCTCCGCGCCGTTGAAGGCGGCGAAGCGCCCAAGCTCGGCGGCGAGGGCGGCCGCGAACTCGCGCTCCAGGGTCGCCCGGCGGCGCCGGGGCCCGCCGGGCGCGGTCGCCGCCTCGAAGGGCTCGAGGGAAAGGCGGCGGAGCTCCAGGACCTTCGCCCTCCGGTCGGCCCTGGCGTCGGCGAGGGCCGCGAAGCCGAAGTCCCCGAAGCCGTCGCGGAAGAGGACGGGCAGGGCGAAGTAGCCGAAGCGCCGCTTCGCGGCGGGGACGTAGCACTCCACTTGGTAGTCGAGGCCGAAGAGCCGCGCCAGGCGGCGCCGGTCGATGACGAGGGGATCGAAGGGCGAGAGGATAAAGGCCCGCGGCGCGGGCCGGGCGGGGAGGGCGGCCGCCGCCTCGAGGGCGGCGGGCGAGGCGTAGCGGACCGGCCCGCGCCTGCGTCCCGAGGCCGAGCCCGAGGCTCCCGCCGGGGCCTCGACCTCCACCTCGACGAGGCTGCCCGCCTCGACCCTCGCCTGGAGCTCCGCGTCGATGCCCGCAAGGCCGTCCTTCCGCAGGTAGGCGATCTCGTCGCGGGAAAAGAGGCCGAGGGCGGAGACCGCCCGGTCGACGTGGCGGGCCGCCTCCTCCGCGGGGCTGGGGCGCCGTGCGTCGAGGCCCGAAGGCAGGGCCCGCTCGGGGAGGTCGTAGACCTTCTGGAAGCCCCTTCGCGTCGCGACGGCGAGGGCGCCCGAGTGGAAGAGGTACTCGAGGGCGACCTTCGCGGGCTTCCAGTCCCACCAGCCCCGCGGCCCCTTCATGGGCTCCGCGAAGTCCTGGGCGCGCAGCGGGCCCTCGGCCCTGATCCGGCCCAGGACGTAGTCGACCGCGCCCTGGTCCGCGCGGAACCACGCGTGGCCCTGGGACCTGATGCGCTCCATCCGCGAGAGGGAGAAGCGGTACTCCTCCAGGGGGAGGTAGGCCGCGGCGTGGGACCAGTACTCGAAGGCGAGGCGGGGCTCGGCCTCCAGGGCGGCGATCGGGTCGGCGCCGGCCTTGGGCGCGCGGGACCAGAGGACGTGGAGGTGGGCCCGCTCCACGACGGAGATCGTGTCGATCTGCAGGGAGCCGAGGCGGCGCAGGGCGGCGGCCGCGCCCTCCCTCCCGCTCCCGAAGGCGGGGGGAAGGCCCGAGGCCCAGGCGGCGATCCTCCTCGCCGTCCCGAGGGATACCGATTCCTTCATGCTTAACGAATGTAGGGCAGGCGGGCCGCCCGGCGCAAGCGGCTTCGCGCGAGGAGACGGTCGCGCGGGTGGGTTGAGCGGGGTGGGTCGCGCGGGCGGTCGCGTGCCGGGGATGGGCCGCGCGCCGGGGATGGGCCGCGCCGGCCGCCTTGCGCGGGGCCGGCGCGGAAGGGTACCCTTCCGTCCATGAGCCGCCGCCGAGCCAAGAAAGCCCCCATGCGCTCCTTCGCCCCGCCCTTCCGCAGCGTCACCGCGAAGACCGCCGGCCTTCCGCCCGGCTCGGCAGTCTATTCCGGTCCCGCCGAGCCCACGGAGGCCCTCCTCTCCCTCTACGCCTACGACGCCTCGGGCTGGCGGATGGAGTGCCCGTCCACCGTGGGCGCCCTCCTCGAGGCCCTGGACCCCGCGAAGAACAACTGGATCAACGTGAACGGGCTGTCGGGCGGCGCGGTGCAGAGGCTCTGCGAGCGGCTGGGCGTCCATCCCCTGGTCGTCGAGGACATCCTGGACCCGGGCCAGCGGCCCCGCGTCGAGGCCTTCGAAGACAGCCTCTTCGTCGTCACGAAGATGCTCACCCTCCACTCAGGCGGCGAGATCGAATACGAGCAGGTGAGCCTCCTCCGCAAGGGGGGCGTCGTCGTCTCCTTCCAGGAGACGCCCGGCGACTGCTTCGGCCCCCTGCGCGAGCGCATCGCCTCGGGGGCGGGGCGGCTCGCCAAGGCCGGTCCCGACTTCCTCCTGTATTCGCTCCTCGACCTCGTCGTCGACAACTACTTCGCCGTCCTGGAGAGCGTCGGCGACCGGCTGGAGGCCTTCGAGCTCGCGGCCGGCGAGGCCAGGCCGGGCAAGGACTTCATGCCGGGCCTCCAGGCCCTCAAGGGCGAGCTCATACGCCTCAGGCGGACCCTCTGGCCCGTGCGGGACTGCGTGGCCGCCCTGGCGCGTTCGGAGAGCGGCCTCCTCGGCCCCGAGCTCGCGCCCTTCCTCCGCGACCTCCACGAGAACGCCATCCAGGCCATCGAGGCCCTGGAGACCTACCGCGAGCACGCGGCCTCCATCCTGGAGATCTACCTCTCCTCCGTCTCCAACCGCACGAACGACATCATGAAGGTCCTCACCATCATGTCGACGATCTTCATACCCCTCACCTTCATCGCGGGCGTCTACGGGATGAACTTCAGGCACATGCCCGAGCTCGAGAAGGCCTGGGCCTATCCCGTGGTCTGGGGCGTCATGATCCTGGTGGCCCTGGGGGAGCTGGTCTTCTTCAAGCTCCGCAAATGGATTTAAATATATCGAATTAGCGTCGGAGAAAAGACTTACCATACTGGTCGCTTGACCGTTTTCGCCGAGCGCGTTACGATATTCGAGATTTTCAACCCCCTGAACAAGCCGGCGCGCCCCCTTCGGGCGAGGCGGTCAAGCTCTGCGCTCAAAGCAAGGCAAAGGAGAACCTTTTCGCCATGTCAGTGAAAAGCTTCAAGGGCGGCGCCCATCCGCCCGAGCGGAAGGACCGTTCCAGCGGCCTCCCGATCGAATACCTGCGCGACGCCAAGAGCGTCGTCATCCCGGTGAACCAGCATTTCGGCGCGCCTCTCTCCCCCCTCGTGAAGGTCGGAGACACGGTGAGGCGCGGGCAGAAGATCGCCGACGCCGAGGGGCGCATGACCGTGCCGGTCCACGCCTCCATCTCCGGCGTCGTCAAGAAGATCGAGCCCCGCACCCAGTCGAACAACGTCGACGGCCTCTGCTTCGTGATCGAGGCGGCCGAGGTCCCCGGCGGGGACGACTTCCTCCCGCCTCTCGACGGCTTCGCCTGCGGCAAGGACGAGGCCCTGGCCCGCATCCGAGAGGCGGGCATCGTCGGCATGGGCGGCGCGGGCTTCCCCGCCCACGTCAAGCTGGCCCCCTCCAAGCCGATCGCGGTCGTCATCGCGAACGGCGCCGAGTGCGAGCCCTACCTCACGATCGACGAGCGCGCGATGATCGAGCGCCCGGGCGACGTCGTGGAGGGCGTGGCCCTCACGATGCGGATCGTCGGCGCCCCCAAGGGCGTCATCGCCGTGGAGGACAACAAGGCCCACGTGGTCGCCGGCCTCACGAAGGCCGTCGCCGAGAAGGGCAGGGGCATGGACATCGCCGTCCAGCTCCTCAAGACGAAGTACCCCCAGGGCGGCGAGAAGATGCTCATCAGCGCGGTCACCGGCAAGGAAGTGCCCTCCGGCGGCCTCCCGATGGACGTCGGCTGCGTCGTGCAGAACATCGGCACCCTGGTCGCCACCGTCGAGGCCTTCCGCGAGGGCAAGCCCCTCATCGAGCGCGGTCTCACGGTCTCGGGCGGCGCCTGCAAGAGCCCGAAGAACCTGGTCGTGCCCATCGGCACCCTGGTCTCCGACCTCGCCGCCGAGGGCAAGCTCGAGGTGGACGAGGCGGCCCTGGCCCGCGTCCTCTACGGCGGCCCCATGATGGGCACGGCCGTCCCCGGCTACGCCATCCCCGTCCAGAAGAACACCTCCGGCGTCCTCCTCCTCTCCAAGGACGAGGCGGCGCACTACGCCGAGCGCGACTGCATCCGCTGCGGCCGCTGCATGCGCGCCTGCTCCTGCAGGCTCTCCCCGGCCCTGCTGAACCAGGCCCTCAAGGCCGGCGACTGGGAGGAGGCGGAGAAGATCGGCCTCCTCGACTGCATCGAGTGCGGCACCTGCTCCTTCGTCTGCCCCGCCCACGTCCAGCTCGTCCAGCGCTTCCGCGTAGGCAAGCAGCTCCTCCGCGCCAAGAAGCAGAAGGAGGCCCAGAATGCCTGCAAGTAACCTGCTCCTCTCCTCGAGCCCCCACGCCTTCACGCCCGTCTCCACGAGGAAGATCATGCTCGCCGTGGTCATCGCCCTCCTTCCCGCGACGGGCTACGGCGTCTACCTCTACGGCCTTTCGGCCCTCGTCCTCGTCCTGGCGACGGTGGCCGCCTCCGTGGCCTCCGAGCTCCTCTTCCGCGCGGCGATCAAGGCGCCCCGCTCGGTCGGCGACCTCTCGGCCGTCGTCACGGGCCTCCTCCTGGCCCTGGTCCTTCCGCCCTCCACGCCGATCTGGATGGCCGTCCTGGGCGCGGTCTTCTCCATCGTCGTCGCCAAGGAGTTCTTCGGCGGCCTGGGCGCCAACCCCTTCAATCCGGCCCTCATCGGCCGCGCCTTCCTCCTCATGAGCTTTCCGGCCGCGATCACGACCTGGAACAAGCCCTTCTCCGCCATCGCGGACGCCGTCACGACGGCCACCCCGCTCAACATGGTGAAGCAGGGCGCCTCCCTCGCCGACGTCGCCGCCTCCGTGGGCGCCAAGGACGTGGGCGGTCTCTTCGCGCAGCTCTTCCTGGGCAACCGCTCGGGCTCCCTGGGCGAGTCCTCCATCCTCCTCGTGACGATCGGCGGCCTCTTCCTCCTGGGCCTGGGCGTGATCCAGTGGATCGTGCCCGTCGCCGTCCTCGGCTCCACCGCCCTCTTCTCCTGGGCGATGGGCATGGACCCCCTCTTCTCCCTCCTCTCCGGAGGCGTGGTCTTCGGCGCCTTCTTCATGGCGACGGACTACTCGACGAGCCCCCTCACGCCGGCGGGCAAGGCGGTCTACGGAGCCGGCATCGGCCTCCTCGTCGCCCTCATCCGCAAGCTGGGCGGCTTCCCCGAGGGCGTCACCTACGCCATCCTCGTGATGAACATGCTCAGCCCCTTCCTGGACAAGCTCCGCGTGAAGAAGTACGGCTACGTCGCGCCGAAGAAGCCGGCGAAGGCCGCCGCGGCGGCTCCCGCGAAGGAGGCCGCGAAATGATGAAGGACATCGTGAAGCTCGGCTTGATACTCGCGGCCTTCGCGGCCGCCGCCTGCGTGGGCCTGGCCTTCGTGAACCAGGCGACCGAGGCGCAGATCGCGGTCAACGCCGAGAAGCAGCTCAACGAGTCGCTCTCCGGCCTCTTCCCCGAGGCCGAGAAGTTCGTCGACGCCACCGCGGAGCTCAAGATCGCCGACCCTGCGGTGGCCCTGGAGGCCGCCTACCTAGTCGAGCGCGGCGGCGCGCCCCTGGGCGTCGCGGTGAAGGCCAAGGGCCAGAGCTACGGCGGACCCACCACCGTCCTGGTCGGCGTGACGCTTGACCGCCGGATCGCCGGCGTCAGGATCCTGGACGGCAAGGACACCCCGGGCCTGGGCGCCAATGCCATGAACCCGACCTTCTTCGTCGACAAGTCGAAGAAGACCACCTTCCCCGGCCAGTTCTCGGGCAAGGCCCTCTCCGATCCCTTCGAGGTCAAGAACGACGTCGTCGCGATCACCGCCTCGACCATCACCTCGAAGGCGATCACCAAGATGATCAAGGCCTCCGCCGACGCCGCCTCGGCCAGGCTCGAGGCCTTCGCCGCGGCCCCCGCGGAAGCCGCCCCGGGAGGGAAGTGACATGAAGCGACTCTGGAAGATATTCAAGGCGGGGATCATCTACGAGAATCCCCTCCTCATGCTCATGATCGGCCTCTGCTCGGCCCTGGCCGTCACGACCAACGTCTCCAACGGCGTCGGCATGGGCCTCGCGATGACCTTCGTCATGCTCTTCTCCGAGGTGATCATCTCCCTGTTCAGGAAGGTGATCCCGAACTCGGCGCGCATGCCGATCTTCATCATCGTCATCGCCGCCTTCACGACGATCATCGACCTGGTGATGAAGGCCTACTTCCCCGAGCTCTCCAAGTCGATGGGCGTCTTCATCCCCCTCATCGTCGTCAACTGCATCATCATGGGCCGCGTGGAGGCCTTCGCCTCCAAGGAGAAGGTCCTGGACTGCGTGGCGGACTCGCTGGGCATGGGCCTCGGGTACACCTGGGTCCTCGTGGGCATCGCGGCCTTCCGCGAGCTCCTGGGGAACGGCACACTCGCCGGCCTCCAGGTGATGCCCGCCTCCTTCGAGCCCATCCTCTTCTTCATCCTCCCGCCGGGCGGCTTCCTCGTCTTCGCCCTCTTCATCTCCCTCAACATCTGGCTCAAGGGCCGCATGCAGAAGGCGTCGGCCAAGGCCGAGGCGAAGGCCGAGGAGGTGGCCGCATGACCAAGATCTTCATTATCGCGCTCCTCATCAACAACGTCGTCCTGATGCGCTTCCTGGCGCTCTGCTCCTACGTCGGCATGACGAGCGACGTCGGCCAGTCGGTCGGCATGGGCTTCGCGGTCACCTTCGTCACGGTCCTGGCGACCGCGGCGACCTGGCCGCTCTACAACTTCGTCCTCCTGCCGCTCGGCCTGGGCTTCCTCCAGATCCTGGTCTTCATCCTGGTGATAGCCTCGCTGGTCCAGCTCGTGGAGTTCTACCTGAAGAAGAACGTGCCGGGCCTCTACGCCGCGATGGGCATCTACCTGCCCCTCATCACGACGAACTGCGCCATCCTGGCCGTGACCTTCGAGAACATCTCCAACGGCTACAACTTCATCGAGTCGATCGTCTACGCGGTCGGCGTCTCGCTGGGCTACCTCCTCGCGATGGTCCTCCTGGCCGGCGTCCGCATCCGCATCAAGAACAGCCCCGTGCCCAAGTTCCTGAAGGGGACGCCCATCCTCTTCGCGGCGACGAGCCTCATCGCCATCGCCTTCATGGGCTTCTCGGGCCTGGTGAAGTGAGGAGGACGGCATGACGACCATACTGATCACGCTCGGCTTCTCCGCCCTCCTCGCCTTCGTCCTGGGCGCCCTCCTGGGCTTCTTCCGCGAGAAGTTCAAGGTCGAGCGCGACCCCCTCGTGGACGAGGTGCGCGGCGCCCTTCCCGGCGCCAACTGCGGCGGCTGCGGCTATCCCGGCTGCGACGGCTACGCCGAGGCTGTGGCCGCCCGGCGCGCGGGGCCGAACCTCTGCTCCGCAGGCGGCTCCAAGACGGCCGAGGCCGTCGCGAAGATCGTCGGCGTCGAGGCGGCGGCCGAGGACCTGGTCTCCGTGCTGCTCTGCGGCGGCGTCAAGGAGAAGGCCCTGGACAAGGGCAGCTACGTCGGCCTTCCCACCTGCCGCGGCGCCAAGCTCTCCACGGGCTCCGTGAAGGCCTGCGCCTGGGGCTGCCAGGGCTTCGGCGACTGCGTCGAGGTCTGCAAGTTCGACGCCCTCTCCATGGGCGAGGACGGCCTGCCCCACGTCGACTATGCCAAGTGCACCGGCTGCG
>ERZ795055.2802-NODE-2802-length-12983-cov-4.855739_pt1 | contig 12983 bp, 6 predicted proteins | sample MGYA00375139_ERZ795055 | MGnify/ENA primary metagenome ERZ795055 (study PRJEB30184, sample SAMN05720283) | anaerobic digester metagenome | isolation source: active sludge of municipal wastewater-treating anaerobic digesters | place: USA | collected 2015-01-23 ...
AGTAAACTAATTACCAGAATACCTATTCCCTGACTACAGCTCAAAAGTATTTTTTTAGCTCCAAAAAATGGTTCATTGATATCCTTTGGAGGTCGCGACATAACATTGGTTTCCTCCTTTTCGGCTTCAAAAATTATAGAACATGCAGGGTCAATAATTAATTCAAGAAACACAATATGAACCGGCCAAAGAATAAGCGGTAAATCAGCAAAAAACACCGGAATCAAAGACAAACCGGCAATCGGCACATGGATAGCAAAGATGTAAGCCAACGCTTTTTGAAGGTTATCGAAAATCTTACGTCCCATTTTTACTGCCCCAACAATTGATGAAAAATTATCGTCCATCAACACCAACGAAGAAGCTTCACGCGCTACGTCAGTGCCTTTTTCGCCCATAGCAATGCCGATATTTGCTGCTTTGAGTGCTGGTGCATCATTAACACCATCACCTGTCATGGCAACAATTTCATTATTTTTTTTCAGTGCATTTACAATTTTTAATTTCTGTTCGGGAATAACCCTTGCAAAAATATTTACTTTTTGTATTCGTTTGCAAAGTTCAATTTCTGTCATTTTTTCCAATTCACTTCCCGTGATAAAAAGTTCAGGATTTTTAATGCCTATATCTTTTCCAATATTGGTTGCAGTGACAGGATAATCACCGGTAATCATAATCACACGTATTCCCGCCTTATAACATTCGGCAACAGCAGCAGGTACATTTTCCCTGATTGGGTCTGAAAGTCCTATTAAACCTAAAAACTCGAACTCGAAATCATGTTGAATTGATGGAAGAACATCTTGAATTATTTTTGCCCTCGCAACTCCAAGAACTCTTAATCCCGTTGAAGCCATTTCGGATACAGCTTTTTCGTACTTTTCAATTGACTTTGTATCAAGATGACAAAGATCAAATACAGCTTCGGGTGCACCTTTTGTAGCAATTACCTGTTCCTTAGTTCCTGTATTCGAAAAAACCCTTGACATGGCCAGTAATTCTTTCGACAATGAATACTCCTTTTCCATAATCCAGTCGGTATGAATATGTTCGGAATTTTGTAAAAATTTATCACCAATATTGATTATTGCTTTTTCCATTGGATCGAAAGGATTTGCCTGACTGGATAAAATTCCATATTCAATAATCTCATGAAACGGATCCGTAAATGTCTCGCCCGAAACTACATCTGTAAAGTCATTTCCATTATAAAGTCGGGTGACAGTCATTTTATTTTGCGTTAAAGTTCCTGTTTTATCGGTACAAAGTACTGTGGCAGAACCCAATGTTTCAACTGCTGCCGGATTGCGTGTAAGTACATTTTTTTTGGACATACGCCATGCTCCAAGTGCCAGGAATATTGTTAATACAACCGGGAATTCTTCAGGTAACATTGCCATTGCAAGCGTAATTCCAGCCAAAAATCCGTTCAGTAAATCACCTCTTGTTAAGGTGTAAATTACAATAACCAGTACACACAATGCAGCTCCGATAATCGCCAAACGCTTCACTAATGTCCCCATTTCGCGTTTTAATTGTGTTGGTTCTTCCTTAACTGATTGCAAAGCCTTACCGATTTTACCGATTTCAGTATTCAATGCCGTTGCTACAACTCTCACAATACCGTTACCTTGTACAATCATTGAACCTGAATATACAATTGGCAGCTCATCACCACCGGGTGTAAAAGTAGTATCGCCTTCTTTCCATTCTCTTTTGCTAACAGGTACCGGTTCGCCGGTTAAAAGTGATTCATCTGCAGATAGGTTAATGCAACTTAATACAACAGCATCAGCCGGAACACGGTCACCTTCTTGTAAAACAACAATATCATCGGTTACAACATCTCTCCCGGCAATGCGAATTGTTTCACCATTGCGAATCACAAGTGCTCGGGGACTTGCCAGGTCTTTCAATGCATCCAATGCTTTTTCAGTTTTTTTCTCCTGAAAAAACTCAATTCCCATAACTACAAACACAAAGCTGAGTAGCATAAATCCTTCCTGAATATCGCCAAGTACAAGATAGAGTGTTCCGCAGGCAACAAGCAAAAGAAACATCGGCTCTTTTACAACCCCTAATGCAATTTGAATTATACTTTTTGGTTTTGAAGAAGGTAATTCATTATAGCCTTCATTAATAAGCTTTTGATCAACTTCATGTTGTGTAAGTCCTTTGGGATTTTCCATTTGAAATGTTGTTTTCATAATAATTTAGTGTTTTATAGTTAGTATATACTAACTATATTAATAAAAAAAATTATTTGTCTTCTAATACTTTGGTTAATAATACTTCAAGTGATTTAAGTTCGTCTTCATTCAATTTTCTGAGAATTGATTCAGCTATTCTTTTATGAGCATATTCATGCATTTGATTAATTAACTTGCCTTTTTCAGTTAAATGCAGATGTGCGCTACGTCTATCTTCATCCGATTGGGTTTTATAAACATAATCTCTTTCAATCAGCTTATCTACAGCTACTTTAACTGTTGGTTTTGATAGTTTTAATTGTAATGCAAGTTCTGTAATATTTGGATTATCAAGTATATTAATCGATTCAAGGTAATTCATTTGTTGTACGGTCAGATGAAGCAAGTTAAATTGCTCTTTTGCAGCCTCTTCAGTATTCCCAATGAGTGTTGATAAACTTGATATGATATTTATTAATTTTTTCACTGTGCAAATATAGTTAGATTATACTAACAATAAAAATAATATTCTCTTTTTTTGCAAAAATAATTTTGAAAAATAAATTAACGTAATTCGTCATTTAAAAATTATATTAATTAAAACCCTCATTTATAAGATTCTGTAATCTTTTATAACTTAGATTGTCTATCTTTGCATAAAAACTAACACCAAATAAAAACACATGACTGAGATAAAAAAGGAAAAAGCTACCGAAAAAGCTGTTTTACACTCCCGCAATAAACATCGCGAACAATACGACTTCAAAACACTCACTGCTGTTTGTCCTGAATTAGCTAAACATGTGAAAACAAACGCTTTTGGAATCGAAACAATTGATTTTGCCAATCCAAGAGCCGTTAAATGGCTCAATAAAGCACTGCTCAAACAGTATTATTCGGTGGAATTTTGGGATATTCCAACCGGTTATCTTTGTCCGCCAATTCCGGGCAGAGCCGATTATATACATCACATAGCCGAATTGTTGGGCAGTTCGAACAACGGCAAAATACCTGTTGGCAATAAAATTAAATGCATGGATATTGGAGTCGGTGCAGGTTGCATTTATCCGGTTATAGGCAACAAAGAATATGGTTGGTCGTTTATCGGATCTGACATTGATACTAAAGCACTTGATTCGGCTCATAGAATAATTCACGACAACGCTTTTCTGATCAAAAACATTACTTTGCGTTTTCAGGAAAATCCAAAAGATATTTTTCATGGAATAATGGAAAGGACTGAACCCGTAGATGTTACCATTTGCAATCCTCCATTTCATAGTTCGGCCGAAGAATCGGAACAAAGCACACTCAAAAAAATGAGTAGTCTGAAAAACAAAAAGATAACTACACCGGTACTGAATTTTGGTGGGCAAAGTAACGAACTTTGGTGCGAAGGCGGTGAAGTTCGTTTTATACGTGATATGATCCGACAAAGTAAACAATTTTCTGCTAATTGTTTCTGGTTTTCAACTTTAGTAGCCAAAAAAGATCACCTTGCATTAATTCTTGAAGCACTAAAATCTGTCGGCGCATTTCAGATGAAAACCATACCCATGGGACAGGGAACAAAAATCAGTCGCATTGTGGCATGGACTTTTCTGAATTCGGCGCAACAGAAAAAATGGAAAGAAACACGGTGGAATGCGTGATAATAAGCCCCCAGCCACCTAAAGGGGGAGTAAGAGTTTGCGTTATCCGTCTGCCAGCCGGCAAGGCAGGCTCAAAGCGATCTGACGGATTGCAGAATAGAAGTAATTAAATTTATAATAGTCGGATTAGTCTGAAAATTACCTATTTTATCGTTGGCGGTAATACTTCTACACCCCAAGTTTTGGATGGTTTTGCATCGAGTATAAAAACCAATTCTCCACCATTCACTATATCTTCATGATCAATCCAAGCTTGGGTAAATGGTTTTCCGTTGAGCGTAGCCGATTTGATATACAGGTTCTTTTCGGTCAAATTTTCGGCAATAATGTTGAATTTTTTGCCATTTTCAAGATGTATAATCGTTTCTTTAAAATAGGGTGTTGTAATCAGGTAGAATGATTGTCCGGCATTGGGATAAATTCCCATCATGTGAAAAGCCAACCAAGATGACATAGAACCTGAATCATCATTACCAGGAATTCCACCCCGGCCTGCATGGTAATTTTTATCAATAATCTGACGTGTTCGTGAACTGCTCAAATCGGGTCGACCAATCCAGTGATATAAGCACGAAGTTAGAAACGAAGGTTCGTTACCCACATTATAAAAACCTTTGTCAAACAGCGTATCAAGGCGTTTCCTGAAGGCTTCGTTTCCGCCCGATTTCTCAATCAGCGCAGGTACATCGTGTGGCACCGACAGCGAATACTCCCACGAACTTGCTTCGTAGAAAAATCCGCACCACCAACACACACAATTAGGCCAGTCCTGTGCCAAAGGCGTATATCGTACATAATTCCGTTGTCCGTTTGTTATATCGCAGGCGATACTATCCACCCAGTTTCCTGCCGCATCGCGAGGCATAATAAATCCGCGTGAGCCGTTATCTTCCACATCGCGCCACAGGTTTTTCCAGTTTTCCGATTGTTTCATAAATCGGTGATATTCGCCCATGCGATTCAATCCTTTGGCTACCTGCGCTAAACAATAATCGTTGTAAGCATATTCCAATGTGCGATTTCCTGCACGCACAAAACGATCGGAAACATAGCCAATAGAGTTATAATCAGTTAATCCGCCTCGACCTTCTTTTTCTTCGTTGCCACCGGGTGGAACAGTAGCGTCTTTTATCATGGCCATCAATCCTTGTCCGTAATCAATTCCTTTCAGATTTTTGGCGTAAGCATCAGCAATGAGCACTTCTGCATTGGAGCCGCCCTGCGTACGACCGTTGTAGTTTCCACTGCGGGCATCTGGCATATAGCCATCGTGCTTGTAAATGTCAATCAGCGAATTCACTATATCCACTTGTCGCGAAGGTGTAATCAGCGTAATGAGCGGATGCGACGACCGATAGGTGTCCCACAGCGCATAAAAATCGTCGTAATAAGGCGCTGAAGATGTCCAAAGTGGGTTTTCGCCTGTTCTGTCCACAGGCATTAACTGTGTATGATATAATGCGGTGTAGAACATAATTTTTTGATCTTTTGTCGCTTCGTTCGAAATTTGAATACGATGAAGTAAATCCTCCCACTTCATTTGCGTTTCTGCAAGTGTTTGCTGGAAATTCCAGTGTGGAATTTCTGCCCGAATATTTTGTGCAGCTTTGGCTGTACTGACAAACGAAATTCCGATTTTCATTTTCAACGAGTCAGATTTCAGGTTGTCGAAATTAAAAAGAGCACCTGTTTTTTGTCCCGAATCGTACTGAGTACTTTGCGAAGCTTCAATAACTTCGCCTTTCCAACTTGCAAACTGCTGAAAAGGTTTTTCGAAAACAGCATGAAAATAAACGGTATAAGCCATACCATTGTTCCAGCCTCCGCGTATGCGGCTGTAGCCTTCCACTTCGGTATCGGTAAGAATTCTGATTTCGGAGCCTACAAATTGTTGCGCTTCCCGTGAATCAAGAATTGCTTTTTCACCCAAAAACTGACCGAGATCAATTTTAATCGCTTTATTGTTTTGCTGAAATTTAAATCGATAAAAAGCAACTTTGGGTGAAGTAGTTATCTCAGTTCGGATATTCCATTTTTTCAGCAACACACTGTAATACCCTGTTTCAGCAATTTCGTTGGAACGCAACGAAGTTTGTGTTATCTGGTTGAAATCGCCAGAAAATGGCATAATGGATATATTACCGTATTTGGGACCGCCACCAGTACCGCTAACATGTGTTTGACTAAAGCCGAAAATAGTTACAGTTGTATCGGGCTCATAGCCGCTGTTTGATGCCTTGTTGTTGTCTGGACCGGGTTTCACCATGCCATAAGGGCAGGATGGACCGATAAAAATATGACCTTTTCCCACGGAACCGATAAACGGATCTACATAGCTGTACAGCGGTTGTGCCTGGATATCCTGAAATGCATCAAAAACTGACAATATCAATAAAAAATGGAATACGAGTGATTTTTTCATATTTGTTTAATGTGTTTTATTCAACAGGTGGATACTGACCAATTCCCCAGTTAGTGGGGTTTTTACCAAGTGTAAAGACCATCTCGCCGCCTTCTATAATATCATTGTGGGAAATATAGTTTTTTTCGTAAGTCTTGCCGTTTAACGTTACCGACTGAATATATTTATTTCCTTCCGATAAATTCGTGGTTTTTATCGTGAATTTTTTATTGTTTTGCAATGTCAATATTGCTTGTTTAAACGTAGGAATTGAAATTAAATAGTAAGGCGTACCCGGTGTGACAGGATAAAAACCCAATGCAGCAAAAACATACCAGGCCGACATTTGTCCGGCATCATCGTTGCCCGATAATCCGCCCGGAAGATCCTTGTATTCAATTTCGAGAATTTGCGGAACATACAGTTGGGTTTTCCAAACATCGCGTACATAATTAAACAGAAAAGGAATCTGATGTCCGGGTTCGTTGCCATGCCAGTAGCGGTTATGGGTAAACATCGAATCCAGTTTAAGACAGAAACTTTGCTCACCACCCATTTTTGCCATTAACCCGGGAATATCCTGCGGCACATACCACGAGTAATGCACCGGATAGCCTTCGGTAATATACCACGCGAAATTATACGGGTCGAAATTGGGTGTAAAATCACCGTTTGCCAATCGACCACGTGCATAGCCTGTTTGAGGATCAATCACGTTTTGGTAATTTTTTGAGCGTTTTTGGAGCACGGCAGCATCATCGGTTTTACCAAGTGCTTTAGCCAGTTGTGCGAGTGTAAAATCGTCGAAAGCATATTCCAACGTGCGCGAAACCTGCTCGTTGGTATGAAAAGCTTCCTTTACCGAATCTTCCAGTGGAATATAACCGTATTTCAGGTACGATTTCAGCGCACGACGCCCCATGCCATTTTCGTAATCTTCGAATTTATCGGGCGTAATAAATGCATTTTTACGCAAACCTTCGTAGGCTTTTTCCACATCAAAATTGCGAATTCCTTTTATGTAAGCATCGGCAATTACCGAAGAGCAATGGTCGCCAATCATGGCTGCCGTATAACTGTTCCAGCATGGAAAAATAGGCATCCAGCCTCCCTGAACATATTTGTCGGTCAGCGACTGCATCATATCAGCAGATTTATCGGGATTAAGAATATTGATGAGCGGGTGCAAAGCCCGGTAGGTGTCCCACATGCTGAAATCGTCGTAATAATCACATCCTTTTCGGGTGTAAACAGTATAGCCTTTTGAAAATGCAGGATAAGCACCGTTGGCATCATTCATTATTCGGGGCAGAAAATGAGCATGATACATGGCAGTGTAAAACTTGCGTTTAGCAGTCAGGTTGTCTGTTTCGACAGTGACCGTTGATAATGTTTTTTCCCAGATTTTTTCCAGATTTCTTTTGGTTTTATCAAAATCGGTTGTTGGAATTTCTTTTTTGAGATTCAATGCAGCATTTTCAACACTTGTGAAAGATGAACCCATGCGTACAGTCACTGTTTCACCGGCTTTAACCTTAAAACCAACATACGCTCCGATATTGTGCTGATTGGCAATGGAATTTTGCAGATTGAAATTCTTTTCGTTTTGAAAAACGCCATAGATTTCTATCCGTTTCTTATCGATTTTCACATAGAAATGACCCGAAAATCCTGCCGGTTTTCCCCAACCCTGATAAATACGGTGCACAGGATTACTTCCTGAGATAATTCCATTTTTAGCATTAACAGAAATATTTCCCAATCCTTTATCGCTGTTAGGATTTACAGCAATATAAGCCATACCGGATTTAAGAAAAGTATACTGAAAAATAGAACAGCGGGTTGTTGCTGTCATTTCGGCCTGAATCTGGTAATCGTCGAGTAAAACGGAGTAATAAGCAGGTGTAGAAACTTCATTTTTATGACTAAAACGTGAAGCTCTTTTTTCAGCTTGAAAAGTCACGCGGTCGAGCACGGGCATAATAGTCATGCTACCGTAATCCTGCGTACAGCCGCCTACAATCCAGTGCGAGTTACGAAAACCCTGAAACAACGAATCCTTGTAATAGTAGGGCGCAAGGCATTTTTTTTCAGAACTTCGCGTTTGAGCCGTCATGAAATTCATCCCGTTGGGAACCAAAACAGCCGGCAATGTTTGTCCGAATTCTTCGGTATGTTTACCATGCATACCGGCATTATCGGTTACCGCAGCAGCTGTCCCAACATAGGTATATACGTGCTGAACCAGTCCTTCGGGCACTTTGTTTGTTGCCCAAAGAAATGTTGTAGTAAATGACAATATTAGGATAAAGTTGATTTTCATAATTTAATTTAAAACTCCCCTTAGGGGGTTGGGGGTTTATTTCTTGATATACCGAATTGCTTTTTTATCCTGTAAAGGTAATTTTAATCCTTCAATAACGGGTTTATTCGTATTTTTCAAGACAATTACCGGCATTTCAGTAGCCGATTTTACCTCCACATTATTCAGTAGCAAGCCGGTTACATCATCAAAAACATAAGCCGGACGGAAATCAGATTCGTCGAAACCAACAGTCACATTTTTGAACTGTATGCCATTTACGTGTCGCACATAAAAGCCCCACGAAGGCAATTCACCAAACATGGAGAATTCAGGATAGTCCGAAATTTTCTCGGGAACACGGTTGAGCGAATCAAGTCCGAAGCAGGCTACATTTTTATCAGCGCCACCTTTGTAGCTGATTTTCACGTTCTCAATCAGCACATTTTCAACAGCATGCCCAGGAATTCCTGTTGCCGATGATGGAAATACATTGTGCGGATAACGTTTAGATGGTCCTTCCATGTTGTAGCCAATATCGGGTTTGATGCGTGGCACTTCCACATCCAAATTACGGATGGTTACATTGCGCAATGAACTTATCACTTCGTCTTTGTTGCGGTGTCCTAATCGAATAACCAATGCATTGCCTGTGTTCACCGCTTTTATATTTTCGATAGTCACATTATCCATAACACCGCCATCAACAGCTTCCATAGCCACGGCCGAGCGGAAAGTATCGTACACAAAAATATCTTTTACTGTGATATTTTTAAATCCGCCCCATGAGGCTGTTCCGAATTTTATGGCACTTGCACTGGAGCGAACCACGCAATTGCAAACTACAATATTTTCACAACGGCTGTTGCGATCCGACGATTTAAAACAGATACCATCATCATCGCAATTGAAAAAACTGTTGCTGATAGTTGCATTTTTGCAATCCACTAAATCAATACCGTCGTTGTTCCAAAAGATATTGCTCTCAACATAAATACTATCTACGGTTAAGTTTTCGCATTGATTGTAGCGTTGTACCCAGCAAAGTGCATTGCGAAGCGTAATTCCTTTAATAGTTACATTTTTACAAAAATCAAAATCGATGATTTTCGGACGATTTTCCTCTTCGGGACGCACCTGATGCCATGGATTTTCGGTTTTCCATTCTTTATCCTGCAATGTTCCGGCATTGAGCATTACATAAATATCTTTCAGAAGCGCTTCACCCTGACCGTCGATCATTCCTTCGCCGGTAATGGAAATATTGGTGGCTTTATTGGCTACTATCAATGCCGAAACCTGCGACGATGGACCGTAATCGGCGCGTTTGGTGCTACCAGCCAAAACAGCGTATTTATCGAGATGCAGATTGACATTCGATTTCAGGGTAAGTATCGCGGTTACAAACCGTCCGGCGGGAATTATAACCGTACCACCTCCGGCAGATGAAACCTCGTCGATGGCTTTTTGAATAATGGCTGTATTTCCGGTCTGATCACTCGACCGAGCACCTCTGTCTTTAATATTCACTACTTTTTGAGCAAAAATCCCCAACGAAATGCATGTTGTGAGAATAATTAAAAAAATCTTCTTCATTTGTTTATAATAGATTTATTTGTTTACGATATTTTTTATAAAGTTCTTTAGCTACCGAAATGCTGTTTCCGCTCGCTTCCACCGGAAAGTTTTTCTGCGTATTCACCCATTTCCATTCCCATTGCGCTATTTCTTTGTCGAAGGCAGTAGTATCAAATTCATTTCCATCGGTCATTGATTTTTCCATCGCAGTAAAATATTTTTCCCAACGCACTTTGTAAAAATCAGTCATCAAACCACTCCACTGCCTGTTTGAGTATTCGTGCAGCGGACTATCAGCATCGCCCCAAAGTGTAATCAGGTTTCGGGCATTTTTTTCGTATATCGCTTTTTCAGCATCAGTTGTACCACAACTACGAGCATCTGCAATCCATTTACCCAATAAAAAGTCAGTTCTGGTTGCTAATAACCTATCCAAATCATCAAATAGTTCAAGGTATTGCTTGCTGTATTTTCTGAATGCCTCCACATTTTTATCCTGAAAAGCTTTTGCCCATTTATATTGCAATGGTCTGCCGTAATTTGCCAAAACCTGACGGGTTACATCCACCAAATCGTACCTGAATCCATCACTTTTGGCATAAGTAGCCGTTGATTGAATAAATAAATCCCAGGCCGGAAGTAAATCTCTACGCTGATAATTGAGTTTGGTTTTTGTCCATTTAGTTGCCGAATCCATGGTTGGTCGTCCGGTAAGAATAGATTCAGCGCCATCACGAATTTCTTTTCCGTTGTAAACGGTATTTTTGAGTACCCGCCAGGCCTGCAACATTTTTTCGTTGGACGATTTTGTGCCTTTTCCGTATCGGTTACGAATGTACTCAGGTAGCCATTCTTTCAAATCGATTGGAGTGGTTCGCCAGGTATTTTCCATCATCAGTTCGTACATCACCGGCGTTTGCTCGATAGCTTCCATGGTCAGCCCGATTCCTTTCATTTTTTTCGTTGCAGGATCGTTCAACGCTGCCGAAGGTTGTGTGGCTACGTTTTCCATTTGTCCGAAAAGGCTGATATTTCCGCCAAAATTATGCAACATATTCCAAATCCACGGTTTCCCGTAATAAGCTTCTGTGCGTTTCCAAACCGGTTCGTATTCGGTTATCAGGTCCAGAATAATCATTTTATCGTCGGGAACTGCATCGAGTAATGCTTTAATTTGCGGAGCATGCCAAAATTTACGATCGCTGAAAAATAACCAGCCCTGCATTACCCAAACAGCATCCGGATCGGCCTGACGCATTCCTTCGTACACACGCGCGCTTAGTTTCGACAAATATTCAGGCTCGTCGGATGGAGGTTCGTTTTCGTTGAACGTATCAGCCGAATAATAATGATCGGTACCGTAAATTTCGGTTTGTTTTTGAAGGTATTTTTTACCGATTTCAGCGAAAAGCGGATCTTCTGAATCGAGAATATAGGTATCGACGAAACCGTTGTTCCAATTCGTTTGCTTGAGTTTTGCCGACGGAAATTTTGTTTTAAATGCAGTGGGAACATGTCCTGTAAAGGCCGGAAGCACGGGTTTCATTCCCAACTGGCGTTGACGATTCAGAATTTTGAGTTGCAACTCTTTATTTCTTTGCATCCACGATGGAGGTAAAGGACCACCCCAACCATCGATATTGCCCATCCAAAACCAACCAAAGTAAGCCGGCCCTGTAAAAAAGCCCGCCAATTCTTCATTAGTAAAACCCATTTCTTTGTAAACTTCGCTCCAGATATATTCCTGACCTGTGATTGCCAATGGTAAATTTATGCCGTGCAAAGCCATCCAGTCTATTTCTTTTTCCCAGCGTTGCCAGTCCCACCAACTCATGCTGTAACTAAATGTGCAATAGTTCAAGTAATAACGATATTCGTAAGGTGAAGATTTTTCAATTTTCCCCGAAACTAATGGAAGTTTCTTTGGCAAATTAAGGTTTACACCATTCCATGTTATCTGGCAATGACAATATTCATTCAGATAGTAATATAATGCAGAAGCAATACTGACACCGTTATTTCCTGCAAGTACAATTTTACCATTCAGACTATAAATCTGAAATCCATCGCCATTTACTGAACTCAACTCTACAACATCAAATTGAGCTGCATGGATTGGAACAATCCGCTGAATTAATTCACGGGATGCGGTGATATTTAATGTAGCATAAGCCCCCGAAAATATGCTTAGAAACGCAATGCAGAAAACTGTCTTTTTAAAATTCATATCAATACATGTATTTTATACTTTTAAAAACCATTTCTTTTTATACAAAAACCACAGTAATGCAAGCTGGATGAGCAGAATTCCCGAACCAATCCAGACTTCCTGCCATACTTCAGGTAAATTTTTCAGCATTCCGCCAAACAAAAATATTGAAGTGGATTCAAAATTAATCACACCATGCGAAGCCATGTAAATAAGTATTGAGTTGGTGCCAATCCATACAAATGGAATACTCCATTTTCTGAATCCCCATACATCAATTATCAGGTAAAAAACTGACAGTAGAACCAAACTCCAGCCACCTGCAAAAAGCACAAAAGAGCTTGTCCACATGTTTTTATTGATAGGGAAAAATATTCCCCAAATAAAACCCAGAATTAAAACAGCCACACCTACCGACCCTATTGTCAATCCCTTTTGCAATTTGGATAATGATATGGATTCGAAACGTAAAAAATGACCTGTAAAAACGCCAAGTAATGCTGTGGCAATTGCCGGAATGGTTGAAAGAATACCTTCAGGGTCATAAACTACCCGATGTAGTTTCCCGGGAAGAAGAATCCGGTCGATGTATCCTGCCAGATTTCCTTCGGGTGTTAAAACTCCTGCTCCAACTCCCGGAACAGGAACAAAT
>ERZ795055.2805-NODE-2805-length-12980-cov-8.467544_pt1 | contig 12980 bp, 17 predicted proteins | sample MGYA00375139_ERZ795055 | MGnify/ENA primary metagenome ERZ795055 (study PRJEB30184, sample SAMN05720283) | anaerobic digester metagenome | isolation source: active sludge of municipal wastewater-treating anaerobic digesters | place: USA | collected 2015-01-23 ...
AACCCCTTCCCTTCAAAGGGAAGGGGCTTTTGTTGTTTGTTTGCCTCACTCGCTTTGCTCGTTCGGCAAAATTTAATAAGAGCTGAAAATTTTTTGTCTGTTACTTAATATTTAAGTTGGAACTGATAAATTATCGAAGAAGTTAAGATAAAAATTTCCATGGCTCATTTGAATTAGATAAAACGATTTCCTGATATTCGGCTTTATCTATATTAAGGCTTTTTATTTTTATGTCAGACTGTTTAGTCTTTTTAGCGTTTTGGGGTTGTTCTTTTTTTTTATCCATGTTTATATCTCTACGATTTGTTTATGGTGGGTGAAAGATTTTATTAACGATTATACTCGGAATGTTTAACAAATACAATTTATAAGAGGATTAGGATGCTTTAGCCCCTTATGCTACAGTTCCTTCAAGTTCAGTTTTTTTAAGCCCAAGGAGCTTTTATATGGACATGTTTCTATAATTAGCCGAAACTGTCATCCTGAGCAAAGCAACTGAAATGACTTGAAATTTTATTTTAATTTTTTATGCGGCTCGCAGACAAAACACCCGCTTAACCAATGTCATGTTTGATTGAAGAAATAACCCGAATTGTTAAACATCCTGCAATTGCCTGAAAAAGAGTATTAGTTTATAATTTAAAAATAATAAAAAATACCTTTTGAGAGAAAACATGGAAACAACGCCCAAAAATAAATTTAAATCACTGATAAAAGAAATCTTTAATCTTCCTGTATGGATAAAACAAATTATTTATCTCGAATTAAAAAAGGAATTTGAAACTGCTGAAATAAAAAGTTTTTTTGATTTAACCACAAAAGACAACTGTTTTCAGCTTTATAGACCTAAATTAACTTATGCGGGAAGAAAAGAAACTGAAAAAAAGACGGGAAAATATCAGGAAGAAGTTTATAATCTTTTAGAAGGCGCTTTTCAGGAATTAAGCATAATTGAAATAGCTATAGCTAATCAATGGAACTTGTATGAATGCGCAAAACACTTTTTAAACGCTATTGACCAGGATTTAATTGTTAAGCCGACATCAACTTTTATAAAAGGAACGGCTCTTTATATGGGAGGAAGAATCAGGCTGGGAGAATATTTTGTTAAAATCGACAAAATAAATATGGAACAGCTTGATGAAGCCCTGAGAAATCAGAAACATCTTGAAGACTCACTTGGCGACAGACCCGGACTCGCTGAAATTCTTATTAATCTCGGCTTTTTAACAAAACATGACACAGAAGGAATATTATTCCTGAAAAAAGACTGCAAAAAGTATTTTAATCCTGAAAATTCAGATTTAAAAAATTAAGGATTGATATGAAACCGGAACTTCTTGTAATGACTGAAAGGGGAGGATTCCCCGAAAAATTTCATTATGGCTTTATCTATGTAATTGATGAAGGCTATAACTGCGCTTTAAAAATCGGGGAAGACGAAAATCTCCTCTACCCCTTTCGTTCTGCGGCAAAACCCTTGCAAGCGTCTGTTTTAATAGATTCAGCGGTTCCTGAATATTTTGATTTTACCGGCGAAGAACTTGCAATTGTCTGCGCGTCTCACACAGGATCAGCTAAACATATTGAAACCGTTGCAAATATTTTACAAAAAATAGGGCTATCTCCTGAATATTTGCAATGTGGAGCCCATATTCCTCTGGATGCAGAGGAAAGACAAAATTTAATTAAATCGGGAAAAGAGCCGTTAAACCTTCATAATAACTGCTCAGGAAAGCATTCCGGAATGTTGAGCGTCTGTATCAAAAACAGCTTGGATATTAAAACTTATCTTGACGAAAACCATCCTCTTCAAAGAGAAATAATGAAAAACATAAAGAAATTATGCATGCTTAAAGAGATTCCGCAAACTGTGTCTGATGGATGTTCGGCGCCCGCGCCTGTTTTGCCGCATTATAATATGGGGATCGGGTTTTTAAATCTTTTTTTAGATGATAAATGCAGCGCAATAAAACAGGCAATGTCTGAAAATCCTTATCTTATGGGAGGGAAAGATCGGCTTGATAGTGAAATAATAAAGGCTTCCGGCGGAAAACTTCTCGCAAAAGTTGCGGCAGAAGGACTTTGTCTTGTGGTGAATATTGAAGAAAAAAAAGTTCTTCTGGTTAAAATAACTGATGCTGATATTAAAGCCCGATCAATTGCTGTTATAGAGTCCTTAAAGAAATTAAAATGGCTTGATGAAGATCAAATAGAGGCATCTGTAGGGCTAAAAAACTTGTTTAACAAGGAAATAAAGAATTTAAAAAATCAAATAGCCGGAGAAATCAAGACGGTATTTGAATTTTGATGAAAAAATTAAAAAATTTGCGTAATAAACTGGATTTCTTTTTAAGACGCAATATAAGATTTTCAAGAAAATATTATGGCAAAAATGAACTAAAAGAGGGGCTTTTCGATCATTTATCAGGTCAAAAACATTTAATAGCGATAGAAAAAGAAAGATTGTATTATGAAAAATATAATCTTGAGTATTTAAAAAACAATTCGACAAAAAGAAATTATCTTGAAAATCTTGCTATTATTGAGTTACTGGAAAATTATCTTGAAATTGATAAAAACAATGTAAAAATTCTGGATATCGGTTCAAAGAACTGGTTTTATGCGCCAGGAGAGTATAATTTCTTTAAATATAACGGTTTTGAGAAAACCATTTGGCTTGACGGCGTTGAAATAGACGCTTTCAGGGTATATTCGGATTTGCGCTCAAGATATGATTATGCCTGTTATTACGCTAAGGGACTTGCAAATTGCCGGTATCTAGCCGAAGACGCGTTGAAACAACAGGGAAAATATGATTATATTACCTGGTTTTTCCCTTTTGTTACAGAAATACCCCTGCTTGAGTGGGGATTGCCGTTAAGCGAATTTAAACCTTCTGAATTGCTAAAACATGCCGCAAACCTGCTTGAGATTGGCGGATCAATGATTATTGTCAATCAAGATAAGCATGAATATTCAATTCAGGAGGAAATGCTTAAAAAATTAAATTTAAATTACATTCAAAAAGGCTCATTTACAAATTCTTTTCTTCAATTTGAGCATGGAAGATATATAATGTTGGTAAATTCAAAATATAGTGATTTGTAAAAGTTTTTGTTAATTGGTTAAAAAGTTGATATTTACAAAAACTATTTTTTTATAATTACAATTTGTGTAAAATAATATTTATTATAAAAAATTAAAAGTAAAAAATGCGGCAAATATTAAAGAAAAAAGTTAAAAGAGCCTGTATATTTAATTATCCTGTGGATATCACCTCACGGGAAAATGCGGTTAATTTTGTTTTAGAATGTATGCAAAATAAACAGGGGCTTCATGTTGTAACAATTAATCCGGAAATAATTTATGCCGCTGATAAAAATTCCGAATTAGCCAAAATAATTAAACAAGCTGAATTTATAATTCCGGACAGCGTAGGAATGATGCTTGCAATAAAAAGCTTAGGCTTTATGAACGCCGATCAAATTCCGGGAATAGAGTTTTCAGAGAATTTAATAGAAAAATGTTCAAAAAAGGGCTATAAAGTAGCATTTTTAGGAGGAAGCGAAGATACAATCAACGCTTTAATAGAAGAATTTGACGCTAAATACCCTGAACTCGACGTTGTTTTTTCTCAAAACGGCTATTTTAATTGCGGAGAAACTGAAAATATAATAAATAAATTAAAAAATACAGAGCCTGATTTGCTTTTAGTGGCTCTGGGTGCTCCAAAACAGGAATATTTCATAAGCAACGCAAAAAAACATCTCGACAAAACAGTTATGATCGGGGTGGGAGGAAGTTTTGACGTCTGGGCAAAAAAAACCAAAAGAGCTCCTGTTCTTTTTAGGCTTTTTGGGCTAGAATGGTTTTACAGATTAATTACACAGCCACAGCGGTTTAATAGAATGTTTCCTGTATTGCCCTTGTTTTTTCTCAGAATCTTGTTTGAAAGGGCTAATTTAAGAAAAGAGTATTAACATGTCAGAAATAAAACAACTAAATGATACGGAACTCAAGGAATTAACCGGATTATCTTATAAATTAAGGGAAAAGTGCCTGACAATGATTCATAACGTACAATCAGGACATCCCGGCGGGACTTTTTCCGCTCTGGATTTAATTCTGGTGTTGTATAAAAAAATAATTTCACAATGCAACGAATGGACTTGCTCGCCTCAATGGGATAAAAGAGATAGATTTGTTCTGTCAAAAGGGCATGCCTCAGCAGGATTATATGCTGTATTAGCTGAATGCGGATATTTCTGCGATGATGAACTTATGTCTTTCAGAAAACTTGGAGCAAGACTTCAGGGGCATCCCAGCTGTAATTGCGTTCCAGGCGTTGAGATTCCGGCAGGCTCACTTGGACAGGGATTATCTATGGCAAATGGGATTGCTCTTTCTTTAAAACTTGATAAAAACCCCGCAAAAGTTTTTGTAATGATGGGCGACGGGGAATTGCAGGAAGGACAGGTCTGGGAAGCGGCTATGTCTTGCGCTCATTATAAATTAAATAATGTAATAGCCGTCATAGATAGAAATCGCCTTCAAATAGACGGCTGTACAGAAGATATAAAGGCGCTTGAGCCTCTTGCCGATAAATGGCGGGCTTTTGGATGGGATGTTTTAAGCGTTAACGGGCATGATTTTCAGCAAATTTATCAGGCTTATCAGGTAGCTGTTAATATTACAAATGAAAAAAATAAGCCTATTATTATTATTGCGGATACAATCAAAGGCAAAGGCGTGTCGTTTATGGAAAATAACGCTGGTTGGCACGGAAAAGCCACTAAAGAAGAAGAATTTACTAAAGCTGTTGAGGAATTAAGAGGAAAATGTTAACTGATAATAAAATAGTAAGCTCCTTAAGACAGGCTTACGGAGAAACATTGGTTCAATTAGGCGCAGAAAACAAGAATATTGTTGTTTTAGACGCTGATCTTGCCTGTTCAACCCAGACAATACAGTTTAAAAAGGCGTTCCCTGAAAGATTTTTCAACATGGGAGTGGCGGAACAGGATGCGATAGGAACAGCGGCAGGGCTCGCTTATTCCGGCAAAACCGCTTTCTTTAGCACTTTTGCTGTTTTTGCGTCAGGAAGAGCATGGGATCAGGTAAGATGTTCCGTTGCGTATCCTAAATTCGACGTGAAAATTGTGGCTACACATGGCGGAGTAACCGTTGGAGAAGATGGAGCAACTCATCAGGCGCTTGAAGATATCAGTCTTATGCGGTCATTGCCTAACATGAAAGTTATAATTCCTGCTGACAGCGTGGAAACAAAAGCTGTTATAAGATATATTGCCGAAAACAAAGGTCCATACTATGTAAGATTAACAAGACCCGCTATGCCGGAGATTTTTGACGCTAAAAAGTATAAATTTGATATGAAAGCAAAGGTTTTGGTAGAAGGAAAAGATATAACTATTGCCACTTATGGCGAAACAGTAGTTGAAGCGTTAAAATGCGCAGAAATGTTAAAAGAAAAAGGTATTTCAGCGGAGATTATAAATGTTCCTGTTATAAAACCTCTTGATGAAGAAACCATACTTAAGAGCGCCAGAAAAACAGGAGCTGTTTTAACTGTCGAAAACCACTCAATTATAGGCGGATTAGGAAGCGCTGTTTGTGAATTGCTTGCGGAAAATCAGCCTTTACCTGTAAAAAGGGTTGGAGTTCGTGATGTTTTTGGACAAAGCGGGGAATATACCGAATTAATGAAGAAATACGGGCTTGTAGCGGAAAAATTTATCGAAGATGCTATGCAACTAATAGAGAAAAAATAAACAAACTGTCATTGCGAGGAGGCGTTTGCGCCGACGTGGCAATCTATCCAAGCTGTCATTGCGAGGAGGCAATTTATCGCCGACGCGGCAATCTATCTAATCAGGAATAAAAAAGATATGAAAGATAAACAATATTACATATATATGATGACAAATTATAAAGAAACAACTTTATACACAGGGGTAACAAATTCCCTTGAAAGAAGAGTTTATGAACATAAAAATAAACTTTTAAAAAGTTTTTCTTCAAAATATAATCTTAATAAACTTGTATATTATGAAATTTATAATGATATTGAGCAGGCTATAATAAGAGAAAAGCAAATAAAAAGTTGGTCAAGAAAAAGAAAAAATGAGCTTGTGAATAATTTAAACGAAAACTGGGATGATTTAAGTGAACGCTGGACAGATTGCCACGTCGAGGCTAAAGCCTCTCCTCGCAATGACATTTGTTCATTAGTAGTTCAATAGGACTTCAATGCGGCGTTGTCATTGCGAGGAGGAGTGAAACGACGACGTGGCAATCTATCTAGCGCAGCAAGAAAACTAAGGTTATGATAAGTAAAGAAAATATAATTCAAAATTAATTAGGAGTTTATATTGGATAAATTAAAAAAATGGCTAACTGATAATGGTTTTATAATTAATAAATATGGAAATGTTTACCCGATTGAGGCTAATGAGCAAAGGGGGTACCGTGTTATGGCTTTTAAAGAAAATGGATTACTAGGTTTTAGGAATACACAAATAAAAAGATTAAAAACCACTTTTTCTGAGGATATGTTTGAACACGATGAAAGGACAATGAATTTAAGGTTAGACCCTAAAAAAGTAAGATTTGAAAAAATAATAAGTATTATTTTAGAATTAAGAGATAAGCTAGAGCTTCAAAAAGAAAATTGACCAGATTGCCGCGTCGAGGCTAAAGCCTCTCCTCGCAATTACAACCCTCAGTAATTTTGTACATAACAAAACTTAAGTTATAATATAAATTAATTATGATAAGACTAAAAAATACAGTAAAAAAATATGGAATACAAAGGGCGCTGGATTGCTCAAACCTGCATATTAAGGTAGGAGAGTTTGTTTTTCTTGTGGGGGCAAGCGGAGCAGGGAAATCTACTCTCATGCGTCTTATGTACAGGGAAGAACTGCCTACAAGAGGTCAGGTTTTTGTTGGCGGGGTTGATGTAGCTAAAATGCATCCTTCTAAAGTTCCGCATTTGCGAAGAAGAATGGGGATTGTTTTTCAGGATTTCAAGCTTTTATGCGACCATAACGTTTTTGACAACGTAGCATTTGTAATACGAGCTCTGGGAATGAGTTCTCGAGAAATTAAAAAGAGAGTCAGAGGCGCGTTAAAAATAGTTGGACTTCCTGATAAAGCAGATGCTTTGCCAACGCAGCTTTCAGGCGGAGAACAGCAAAGAGTCGGAATAGCAAGGGCAATAGTCAATGGACCTTCTCTTTTAATCGCTGATGAGCCTACAGGAAACCTTGATCCTCAAACCTCTATGGAAATTATGGATATACTGGAACAGGTTAATAAGCGTGGAACTACTGTAATCGTTGCAACTCACGATCAGATTATTGTAGATCATTTTAAAAAGAGGGTAATCACTCTTGAACAAGGTAGAATAATTAAGGATATTAATGCCGGGACTTATGGATAGAGAATTTTTAGGCGCGACAATAAATACAGATATAAGAATATTTTTTAGAGTAATAGGAGAAACCATAAAAGGCATAAAAAGAAGCCACTGGATGAATCTTGTTATTATAAGCACTATGGCTGCAATTTTAAGCATATTTGGATGCCTTTTTCGCTCCGGCCTTTTTGTTTCTCATTTTGTCGATGAGGTTGGCAATGCGATTCAAGTTTCAGTTTATGTAAAACCAGGTCATGACGCTAATAATTTAGTGAAAAAATTTTCAGAATATAAAAATATAGAAAAAATAAAAATAATCACACGGGAAGAAGCCTGGAAAGATTTAAAAACGCAAATGGATATTCCTGAAATAAATAACCCGCTTCCTGACACAATAAGAGTCAAATTAAAGGATAAAGCAGAGGTTAAAGATTTTATTAAAACCGTTAAAAATTTGAACTCAGTCGAAGATGTTCAATATGCCGAACAATTTGCGGATAAAGTTATGGGCGTGGGGCATTTTATAAATATAGCCGCTATTGTCATTGTTATTGCGCTTGGAGGACTTACTTTTTCAATTATAAATAACACTATTCATCTTGTAATAGAATCCAGAAAAAAAGAGATAGAAATAATGCGGATGATGGGGGTTTCTGACTGGTACATTAAAGCGCCGTATATATTTCAGGGAATTTTTTACGGTTTTTGCGGAGCATTTTTCGCAGTTATTCCGTTAATTGCGCTTAATTCATACATAAAAAAGTTTGCAGAGCTTTTTTATATAGGAATTGATGCTAACAGCTCGCAGATTGTAGTTTTAAGCGTTTTATTCATGGGAATAGCTGTTGGGGCTTTAGGAAGTATTTTTTCAGTTAAAAAATATCTTAAAGTTTAAATAAAGACTTTATTATATAATATGGGCAATGGAACCTGATTAAAAAAGGAAATAAAAACACATGACACAAATAGCATCTGCGAAAATAAAGGAATTAACCGCTGAAGCCGAACTAATATCAGAAAAAGAAGGGATTTCTCCTGATGAACTGATGAAAAAAGTGGCGGAAGGCAAAATTGCCATATTAAAAAATATTAATCATCGACATATTCTCCCTGTTGGAGTTGGAGAAGGTCTTTCAATAAAGGTAAACGCAAACATTGGAACGTCTAAACAAAGAAGCTGCCTGGAAGAAGAACTGATTAAACTTGAAATTGCGGAAAAAACCGGAGCAGATGCTGTTATGGATTTATCCACAGGAGAAGATATAAACAACACAAGAAAAGCTATTCTGGAGAAAACGAACGCGCCAATCGGCACAGTGCCTATATATCAGATCGGCGTTGAAGCGTTAAACAAGCAGGAATCCTTTTTGGAAGTAGATAAAGACAAAATATTTCAGATTATTGAAAATCAGTGCAAGGACGGCGTAGATTTTATTACTGTTCATTGCGGCGTAACAAGAGATGTGGTTAAATGCATTGAACAATCCGGCAGGATAACAGGAATCGTCAGTCGAGGCGGTTCTATGCATGCTTCGTGGATCAAAAAACATAATAAAGAGAACCCTTTATACGAATATTACGATGAACTGCTTGAAATTGCAAAAGCTTATGACGTAACACTTTCTCTGGGAGACGGGTTAAGACCCGGATGCGGCGCAGATGCCGGAGATAGAGCGCAGGTTGCGGAAACAATAGTTCTTGGAGAACTTGTTGAAAGAGCCAGACAAGCAGGAGTACAGACAATGGTTGAAGGACCGGGGCATGTTCCTCTGAATCTTATTCCTGGAATTATTGAAACAATAAAAACACTTACAAAAGGAGCTCCTTTATATGTTCTTGGACCTTTGGTTACAGATATAGCGCCCGGGTATGACCATATAACTTCTGCAATAGGCGGAACCCTTGCGGCTTTTTCAGGGGCGGATTTCTTATGTTATGTAACTCCTAGCGAGCATATTGGACTGCCAAACGTTGAACAGGTCCGACAAGGCGTAATTTCAGCCAAAATTGCCGCTCATGCCGCTGACGTCGCTAAAGGAAGACAGAGTTCCATTGAAAAAGACAGGCTTATGTCAATTGCCAGAATGAATCTTGACTGGAAAAAGCAGGCTGAATACGCTATAGATAAAGAAGTGTTTGAAAAAATTGATGACGGTCAACCCTGCACTATGTGCGGAGAGTATTGCAGCATGAAACTTTTTAGAGAAACTTCTAAAACCTGAACCGATAATATTTTTTATGTAAAAAGCCGAGAAAAACAAAAAGTAAGCATTTGTAAGCAAGGGGGTTCGGGGGTTTGCCCCTGACCGATATGTCAATTTGACATGTTAGTTTTTCTTTTCTTTTGCGCGCCTAAGGCGCATTCACAGGGAAATGTTACTTGGATTTTGTCCCAAGTGTCCCGCTTTGCGGGTTCTTTTCTTTTTGCGTTCAAAAAGAAAAGAAAATGAAGAAACGGTAAACATGCTGGAAAGATGCTGAAACAAGTTCAGATTGTGTTCAATTTTGATAAATTGCAGACGGGGACTTATCTGAACTACAGGGTTTATTCCCAAGCATGACGCCAGTCTTTATCCGCCAAACTTTTTACTAATTCTTTTTTATTTTAACTGAAACTTATCATACAAGCATGACGATTTTAGCAGCGTTAAGCCCTTAATTAAAAAATTACATAAAAAATATTATCGGTCTATATTAAAACAAAAAGTTGTAAAAATATAAAAAATCATTATAAAAGAATTAAAGATACTTTTGCAGCAATAGTCGACAGAATTTATAAAAGATTAATTATGTAGAATAGTAAACTTTACGACGCTATTTAAAATCTTTTCCTGAAAAATTTTAAAGAATAAATAGAATATGTCGATATAAAGATTAAGGAAACTTTTAAAAAGAAAAAACGGAGGCAAGACTATGGGTTTAGCAGCCAGCCAAGCGCGATTTTTACAATTAACAGCCAGAAAAAGCGACCTTGAATTTAAAGGTCAGCAACTTAACCAGGAACGTACTATTAATGCTCATGCAATGGAACAACTGGTTGAGCAAATGCAGATGGCTGCTCAAGTTGATGACGAAGGTTTGCTGGTAAATCCGTCGATCTATTATACAGTCCAGGCAGAACTTGAAACCAAACATGCCATTGACAGAACTCTTGAACTGGAACTTAAAAACGTTGATACACAACATCAGGAAGTTCAGACAGAAGTTGATGCCGTAGGAAAAGTTATTGATAAAAACATTGATATGACTTTCAAAACGTTTGCTTAAACGCTCAAAGACAAAAATAGAGGGATAAACAGCGAGGAAGGGAAGAAAAAAAGATATGAGCTATAAAAATGATCATATGCTGACTATAGCCAATCAGTACGGCAAAGCCAGCAGCGACGCCAAAGCAGTAGTTTTTGAAACCTATGACAAATTAAGAGATTTAACCGTAAGCGGTTCAGGGCTTGGCGGCGGCACTGCTTATGGAAATATCGGTCAGTTTTTTATGAACCTTTCAAAACTTATCGGTCCGTCAAATTACATGCCGGTACTCGGCAATTCTTCCATAAATATCCCGGGCACTTCTTATTCTTCGCCGATAAGCGGAGGGTATTCAACAATTCCCGGTGTTCAATCAGCTTTTGGAATGAACAATGTAGGTAAATATCCCGGCTTTCCTTCTGGTGGAGCCGCTTCTTTAGACTCTGCTTTAGGCTTAGGATCACTTGGAATATCTGCTTTAATGGGATTAGGCAGTTATTATACTCCTCTTGCAGGCACATTTTCCATAGGAGGAATGCCTACCGGCGGAGCTTCAGCTCTTAGTTCAAGTATCCCCGGCGGAAATTCATTTACTCCGGCGGCAGGAGTTTTAACGGGAATTGGAGCCGTCGGCGGAAAATACAGTGATATTACATTGCCTGTGGCAGGACTTGTCGGTGGATTTGGCGGATTAGTCCAGCATCTTGCTCCGTATTTTGGACCAAGCGGACTTGTGGCTGCGCTTGCGGGAAACCTCATGAGCGGCTATTCCGGCGCTGCAATAAGTACATATAATTATATTTCCAGCAGAATAATTACAAATGCCGACACGATTCTTACTATGAAAATTAAAAATCTGGAAACTACTGTAAAACAATTGGATACTCAAAGCGATATTGTTAAAAAAATGCTTAAATCTTCTATCGAAGGCGATTCAAAAGCGGTTAGCGATCTCTAGGCAAGGTTAAATATGTTAAGAATTTATTTAAGACTTTTTTTTACAAAATTAGAAAACTTTTTACTCTTTTTTAAAAACTATAAACAAATTTATGAAATCCTTATGAAATCTGTCATTTACAGAAAAAAAGTGCTTAAAGTTCTTGAAATAAATAAAATTAAGTTGTCTAAAAAACTTGAAATTATCGATTTAAAACAATCACATCCGACTTCAAAATCTATAAATTATGTTCGTTAATGTTTTAAACGTTTATTTTTGTTTGCAAAAGGGAATATATTAATTAGTTGCGTCGTTTAGCTTAAAGCAAAATATTCAAATTAAAACCAAAAACAATTTATTTTTACATTTGTTTACAAAAATATGTAAATTCGTAAGTAAAAGTTGTTTTTATATATATAAAAGGGGCTTTAATTTGAATATTGAAAATTGAATAAAAGGAGTACATTGATAAAATGTCTGCAATTACATCAATTGTAAATAATCAAATTGAAAACGTGATAAGTTTCTTTAACATATCATATTCTTATTTTAAGAAAAGAAACCCTTTCATTAATAGTATTTCCACTCTTTTAAAGTCAATTTATGTTTTTCTGTCATTGGGAAAAAGGCTTAAAATGATGAAATATCAGGTAAAACTAACGTATTACAGAATGCATCAAATGGAAAAATTAATTCAGGAAAACAATCCGTATAATACACCCGGAGGTAGAAACCTCAACAAATACAGATAAATAATAAAAAACAGATCGGGGAAAAATAATGGGGCTTTTTACAGGATTATTAAGGCTTGCATACTTAAAACAGGAAGAATTGACTCTTGAATACAGGATTCAAACATTAAGCGCGACAAAAATACAGGTTGCAGACCGAGCCGTTAATCTTGTAACAATCGGAAGCGACCTTGATCCCCAGTCGCCTGAATATAAGACAATGGAAGCCCGACGGGAAAAATTGCTTTTAATGGAAAAAAAGCTTGATCAGGAATTATTAAGATATCAGACATTATTAAAAGCTGTCAGCGCTGAAGTCCAATCAGCTCAGAAAATCGTTGACAACAGCATTAAACGCTTCTTCAGCTATGGCGGCGGTTCTTAATAAAAAATTTTAAAATTATATCAAGTTGCAATTAAAAGAGTATTATTTTTTGATAAGGGTTTTGCCGGCTACGCCGGCAAAACCCTTATCAACTCTTCTTCCTCTCCCTTGGAGAGGGGGCAGACTGAGTAAGGGTATAGCGGGTGTTTTGCCTTCGACAAAACACCCGCTAATTAACTTGAATTGTTAAATAAATAATTTTATATTTGGCGTAGCGGCTGGCGAAGCCAGCCGCTACGC
>ERZ795055.2809-NODE-2809-length-12956-cov-5.952329_pt1 | contig 12956 bp, 11 predicted proteins | sample MGYA00375139_ERZ795055 | MGnify/ENA primary metagenome ERZ795055 (study PRJEB30184, sample SAMN05720283) | anaerobic digester metagenome | isolation source: active sludge of municipal wastewater-treating anaerobic digesters | place: USA | collected 2015-01-23 ...
GCCGAGGGAAGGAAAAAGTTCACACACCGGCCCCTGAGTGGAGAATTCAAGATATAACGACGTTTCATTTTAGGATAAGCAAGGGCCCCGGAGGGATTCATATCAATTGACGGCGTCTACACTGCCGCAATTTTAATCAGACCAATTACGGCGATCAGTCCCGTTCATGAAATTTCCGGCTGCGCGGCCGGGCACTTCCACGCGAAAAACGGTCCGATCGCCGATACTCACCCGTCAGGAGACAGGTTGCCATGAGCGACGAAAAACAAATCGAACGGATCATGTCCGGTCAAACGTGGCGTGATTTCTGCGATACTTTAAAAAAGGCGGGGGATGTCATCCTGCGCGAAAAATCCCCGGCTGACCCGCTCGACCGGGCCGAAGGGTTCAGGTACCTCTCCCGCATCATGCGCGCCACGGTCGAGGCGTTCGTCGAATATTCCGATCCCCTGGCCCCGGTGCTGTTCAGGCCCATTCACGAAACCGCAAAGATGGGCGCGGACAATCCGGACAACTATTACCAGCACGCCACCATTCGGGGCGATTGTGAATACCGCATAACGGGTGCGCGCGGCACGGTGCACCACATCACGTTCGGGACCTACAAGGGAAACTACGGCATGGCCGGGCCTTCGGGCGAAACGGGTTTCCTCGACGGCCGCGACCTGAGAATGAACGCAGACGGGACTTTCGAGATCATCCTGAGCGCCGAGAAAAAGGGAGAAAACTGGCTTAAAATCTCGCCTGAAACCTCCTCCCTCATCGTCAGGCAGACGTTCGCCGACCGTCAGCATGAAAGGATCGCCGACCTGTCGATCGAACGCATCGGAGGGAACGGCAAGCCCAGCCCTTTTACGCCGGAGCGATTCGACACCGCGCTCACCATGGCGGGAAACATCATGTTCGGCGCAGCGACGTTTTTCGCCAACTGGGCCGAGGGATTCATGTCCCACGTCAACGAGCTGCCCCTGTTCAATCCGGCGACATCGACCGCGGCGCACGGAGACCCCACGATTACCTACTACCACAGCTACTGGCGGCTCGAACCCGGCCAGGCGCTGGTGATCGAGGTCACCCCTCCCCCATGCGAGGCATGGAACTTCCAGCTCAACAATCACTGGATGGAATCCCTCGACTACCGCTACCATAAAATATGGGTGAACCAGAAGACCGCGCGGTACCGCGCCGATGGCTCGGTGCGCATCATTGTCTCTGCGTCAGATCCGGGCGTCGACAACTGGATCGACACTGTCGGCCATACCGGGGGAACAATGCTGTTCAGATGGGTGCGCGCCGACAATCCCGTGCAGCCCGGATGCAGGGTCGTTGACCTGGCGTCCCTGAATCCGCAACACTGAGGACAAGCACATGAACAAAACCGCTGCCATTAGGCGCGAAACCTCGACCGATTATTCGACCCCGCATCGTCCGGCGCTGATCGCCGCTCTGAACCGTACGCTCGGCGCGCTCGGCATCGGCTGCGGAGAAATCGACCCGGAGAAGCTGCTGAATGCTGCGTCGCACACGGCCGCTCTTGCGGATTACGGCAGCGATGATTTCATGTCGAGACTTTCCATCCTCACCGCATCCATGAACCGGGAGGCTCTTCTTACCCCGATCGGGAGATTCATGGCGAGCCGGAACATCGTGAGAATGCTCGTGAACCGGCTGCGGATCGAATCCGCGATCAAGCGCGATCCCTGCATCTGCGACCTGCCGATGCAGGACCCGGTATTCATCATCGGCCTGCAGAGGACCGGGACCACCGCCATGCACCGCCTGATCGCCTCGGATGATGAAAAGTTCAGGCACCTCGCCTCATGGGAGGCGATCAATCCAGCGCCGTACCCGGGTAAAGAAAATGTCCCGCGCGACCGCGACCCGAGAATATTGACCGCGCGGATTGGCCGGCGCGCCCTCGAATATCTCGCACCCGATTTTTTCGCGATCCACCCGGTAAAGGAGCTCGACCCCGAAGAAGACTGCCTGCTCTTCGACTATGACTTCTGGAGCACGGTGCCGGAAGCGACCATGCGCGTCCCGACATACTCGCTCTGGCTCGAGCGGCAGGACCACACGGCCGCGTACCGGTACTATAAAAAAATCCTTTCGTACCTGTACTCGCAGCACCCGCGGGGAAGATGGATACTCAAGACGCCGCAGCACATGGAGCACCTTCGCGAGCTGTTCGCCGTGTTCCCGGGCGCAAGGGTCATACAGACTCACCGCGACCCGGTGCGCGTGATCGCCTCGTTCTGCAGCATGATCGCGCACGCCTACGGCATATTCAGCGATGAGGTCGACCCGGCCGAGATCGGTCGGCACTGGAGCGCCAAGGCTGTGCTGATGGTCAAACGCTCGCTCGAAGCGAGAGAAAATTATCCGCCCGAGCGCTTCATCGATATCGCGTACCGTGATATCGTCGACGATCCCGAATCCGCCGTCCGAAAAGCATACGAAACTCTCGGCCTTCCATTCACCGGGGATGATACGGTCCGCATACGCCGCTGGAAGCACGACAATCCACAGCACAGGTTCGGCAGGCACCGCTACCGGGCTGAAGATTTCAGCCTTGACGTTTCCGGGCTTAGAAAGCAGTTCTCGGAATACACCCGGCGCTTTAAAATTCCGGAGGAGCTGGATGAATGATCTACTCAAACCGATGAGCGGCAGGCGGACGGTGATAACCGGCGCGACCAGCGGCCACGGCCGCGCGCTCGCGACTGCGCTCACCTCCATGGGCGCCGATTGTCTCATGATCGGACGCAATCGCGCGAAATGCGAAGAAACCGTATCCCTGATCCGGGATAAGACCGGCAGGGCGCCCGGCTTCGTCCTGTGCGACCTTTCCAGCCTGCGGGACATCGAGCGCGCGGCGCGGGAAATCCTCGCGGACAGTCGTCCCATCCATATCCTCATAAACAATGCCGGCCTGGTCTCGCAGCGTTACAGCGAGACCGTCGACGGCAACGAGGAAACGTTCGCGGTCAACTACCTGTCCATGTACGCACTCACCATCATGCTGAAGCCAAGAATCGTCGAAAGCGCACCGGCGAGGATCATCAACGTTTCCTCGGACACCCATCGGATCGGGGCGCTCGATCTCGACGACATACAGGGCAGAAACAGGCGCTATACCTTCATGGGCGCGTATTCGAGATCGAAGCTGGCGGTTGTGCATTTCACCGTCGAGCTCGCCCGTCTTCTCGAAGGTACCGGCGTAACCGTCAACGCGGTCGATCCCGGGCCGATCGCATCCGGAATCGCCGACAAGCCCGGCGTGATACCGGCTATCGCGAACGCGGTCATCCGGCTCACGTTCCCTTCTCCCGAAAAAGCGTGCAGAACAGCCCTTCACCTGGCCGTTTCCGAAGAAGTCGCGGGCACGACAGGCGGATATTTCAGGTTCATGAAAATGAAGCCTCCAAAAACTGTGCAGAAGCCCGGAGATTTCGGCATGCGGCTCATGCATCTCAGCGCGAAAATGACCGGCGCACCGTGGGGATGAACACGATGTGGCTCCCTCTCTCACTTTCAACCGCCTTTTTACTCGCCACGGCGGATGCGCTGACCAAAAAATTTTTCGGCGACCTCTCTGCCTACGAAATGGGCCTGGCCCGCCTTTTTTTCTCGCTGCCGTTTCTGGTCAGCGCCTATTTTTTCATTGGCCCGGCGTCTCCGGACCGGACATTCTGGTTATGCATCGCGGCGGGCCTGCCCCTGGAGGCCGCGGCCTTTTTCAGCTACATGAAGGCGCTCAAGGCCTCTCCCCTCTCGCTGTCGCTGCCGTTTCTCGCGTTCAGCCCGCTTTTCATGATCGTCACCGGCCGGATCGTGCTCGGCGAAAGGATCGGCGCCGCCGGATGCGCGGGGATCGCGCTCATCGTGGCCGGATCGTATCTCCTCAATCTCTCGCAGGCATCACTCGGCCCCCTCGCCCCGTTCAAGGCCGTGCTAAAAGAACCCGGTTCGCGCTATATGCTGTTCGCCGCGTTTCTTTATTCGTTCACCTCGGTGATCGGGAAAAAGGCGATCGAGCACAGCTCGCCGCTTTTCTTCTCCGCGGTCTATTTCACTCTGTTCGCCTGTATCATGCTCGCCCTGTATCCGCTCTTCCCCGGCACCCGCATGCAAAATATTTATTCAAGAGCGGGACGGGGATTTGCGGTGGGCATCTGCTACGCGCTGATGGTGTTCAGCCACACTATGGCGATTTCGATGGTTCAGGCCGCATACATGATATCGATCAAGCGGCTGAGCCTGATTTTCGGAGTACTCTACGGGGCAATCCTGTTTAAAGAACAAAAAATCGGCGAGCGGATGCTGGGAGCTTGCGTCATGCTTGCGGGCGCGATCGTGATCACCATTTTCCGATAATATACCCATCCGCTCAGCATCCCGGTATTCTAACAATAAAAAAAGCCGGCATGGGTACCACCATGCCGGCCACCATCCGATAGTTGATTTAAACTGAAATCTTAACTGACTTTCTCCACCAGCAGAGCTCCGGCGTTTCCGAACGCCCCGCACAGGGACGCCACACCGTATTTCGCTTCGGGGAAATCGGTTTTCAATACATTGAGCAGGGTCACGATGATCCTGGCGCCGGACTGACCGAGGGGATGCCCGAGGGCCAGAGCTCCTCCCCATACGTTCACGCGGTTAAACGGAGCGTTTTCGTTGTCGAGCTTGAGATCCCTGATGCACGCGAGAGACTGGCTTGCAAACGCTTCGTTGAGCTCGATCGGACCGATGTCTTTCGGGCTGAGTCCGGTTTTCTGGAAAAGTTTTTTCATCGCCGGGATCGGTCCTATGCCCATGACAGTCGGGTCGCAACCGGCAAGAACGCCAAACCCGTACTTATAGGTATATGAGAGGCCAAGCTGGTCGGCTTTTTCCCTCGACATGAGAAGCAGCGCCGCAGCTCCCTGTGTCAGTGGCGACGAGTTCGCGGCCGTGACGTTTCCGCCGGGCTTGAATGTAGACTGCATGGTCGCCATTTTGGCCATGTCGATTTTGTCCCTGATCCACTGGTCATGTTCGATGAGCTTTTCCTTCCCGTCGTCATCCAGACCTTTCACCGGGATGATTTCATTTTTGAATTTTCCCGCATCACGGGCCGCAGCCGCCTTCTTGTTCGACCATGCGGCCATGTTGTCCATGTCGACGCGCGCGATTTTCCACTGTTCGGCCACTTTCTCTGCGGTCGCTCCCATGAGAAGGTCGGCGCCGTTATAGAACTTGAGAAGCCTCGGGGGAAAATTATAGTTGGCTCCCATGGGGACTTTTTCCATGTCCTCGACGCCGCAGGCGATGATGATGTCGGCCTCGCCGGTCATGATCGCCCTGGCGCCGTGCATGGTGCATGACATGCCCGAGGGGCACTGGTTTGTCAGTGTGTTTGTGGGAACGCAATCGGGAAGACCCGATGCAAGCCATCCAAGCCTCCCGATATCAGCCTGCATCCCGGAGGGATTTGCCGTACCGCAAAATAGGGCATCGACATCTTCGGGCTTAATCTTCGGATTTCTTTTTAAAAGGCCGGATAATACTTCGGTCAGAAGCTCATCAGGCCTAAGGTTTCTGAACCATCCCTTTTCCCTGTGAGCCCTTCCATTAGGTGTTCTCACTCCATCAATAAAAACACATTCTCTCATAGCAGACTCCATAATTATTCATGTTTATTACAAATCCCTGTCCTTCACACCGATACTCAAAGGCGCGAGGCCGCAAGAATCGCGTATTCATGGATCAGGTTATGTTGCATTTAAGACTCCGGCTGCACCGATACCGTATCAGGCGGAAGCGCCCGCAGCCTTCCTGCCGTCGCTGAATTCCTCGATGGCCTGTTTTCTCAGCTTCTTCTTGTCGACTTTCTGTACTTCTGTCAGAGGAATCTCGTCGACGATAAATATCTTCCTGGGAATGGCATATTTTGGCACCTTCTCCTTCAGATAGCTGATGATTTCGTCTTCGGTCACCTTCTGCTTATACTCAGCTCTCGGCTGGATATAGACCACGACGCGCTCGCTGCCCTCACGCTCGGGATCAGGTATTCCGACCGTGGCAGCGAGGTCGACCATCTTGTGCTTGTACAGGATGTCGTCGACTTCACGCGAATATACCTTGTAGCCCGATACAATGATCATGTCCTTGGTGCGATCGACTATGTAGAAATAACCGTTGCTGTCGACCTTGACCACATCGCTCGTGTGAATGAAACCATCGCTGTCGATCCCCTCTCCGGCGTTCGGCCAGTAGCCAAGCATGCGCTGCGGCCCGCTGAGCAGCATCTCGCCGACTGCTCCCGATTCCACATCGTTCCAGGAGAGCTCCTTGCCGGTACCAACATCGACTATCTTCACCACCGTGTCCGGGAACGGAACACCTATTGTGCCTCTTTTCTCCACAGACTTTTTCTTTGCCTTATCCGAGGGCTTCCTGGCGGTAAGCCTGGTCAGCAGGGAAAAAGCCCGGGTAAGAACAAAGCCTACTGTCTTGGTGCCGGCAAACCGAAACAGCCTGTTCAGGACCGGCTTGACTCCCGGGAGCCGCAGAAATCCGTTCGATACGGTGACGGGAATCCTTCCACCGAGGAGTCTCAGGAGAAACGACGTATTGAGGTGAGTGGTCGGAGACATCTCGGAGAGGCCATAGCCCTCCATGATTCCTCCGCCGGATTTTTTCTCGAATTCCTCCTGGGCGCTCGGCGGTAGCGGAGCCGATCCGGAAATGCCGAGCATGCCGATCCCCTTGAGCTCGGATTCGCACAGCTTCATGAACTGGGTCGGCACCCCGATCTGGAGAACAGGCCTGTAATCCTTGACCATCTTCACCATCCCCTCTGTATCGCGCGGGTCATTGATCAGGATCTGGTTGAACCCGAAAAGGGTCATGGTATGCATGATCAGGTGGCCGTATGAGTGAAAAAAAGGCAGTCCGAGCAGGACCGACATCGCCCCCCGGAGAAGCAGGCCAGCCTGGCCCATGCAATAGAGATTCTGGATCGCGTTTGCATATATGTTGCGGTGCGTGAGCATGCATCCTTTCGGAAGCCCCGTGGTCCCTCCCGTAAAGAGAAGGGTTTCGAGGTCCTGCTCGACGTTATACGTGATTTCAGGAGGGTTAGGCTCGGTATTCCTGATGAGGTCCGCCATCCACTGGGCGCCCTTGATATCGACCGCTTCATAAGATTTCGGTTTGAAATTCGAGTAATCATCGATCTTCGTGATGATCACATGCGGTATCTTGACCTTGCCCAGAATTTTTTTTGCGACATTCAAATATTCGTCCAGGCAGATCAGCGCCATCGGAGCTCCTTCCTTGAATTTATGTTCGAGATTGTCAGGGGGCTCAAGCGAGCTGCTGGGAATCTGAACTAGTCCGGCCCTTGATATGGCATAGTCGGCAACGAAAAATTGTATGGATGTCGGCAAAAGAGTCGCGACCCGGTCACCTTTTTTCAATCCAAGCCTGACGAAAGCCGTCGCAAGCCTGTCAACATGGTTCTTTATTTCTGAATAGGTAATTTTATAATTGTTTTGAATGAGTCCGTTTTTTCTGTATTTTTTTGCCGTTGTTGCGAGAATGTCATAAACCGGTTTATCGGGGTATGGCTTGAACGTTCCAGGGATGCCAAAAACTCTGTATTCACCCGACCATGGGAGTTTTTCTGATGCCATAAATACCTCCAAAAAAGTACCTCCCTTCTTTGATGATTTCAAAGAAGGGAGGCTTGTTCAATGATTTTATGTAAACAGAGGTTGTGTAGCCATTGCAAAACTCATGTCTCCGTCGATCTTCATCGCTCCTGACATGAAAAGGTTGACCGGATTCGTCTCTTTGCGCATGAGCGCCTGAGTATCAGCAGCACTCATCTTGAAAATTGAATGCGGTTGTTCGGCGCCGTTCAGGACGGCTTTGATGACAAAAGTCGTTCCATCGGTGTGAGCGACTTCGGCGGTAAAGCTTCCCTTCAGGCTGCTGAGAGCGTTGTATTTTATTTTATTGATGTCGTTGGTGATTCCTAGAATCATGTCCAGATTCTTGGTTTCGATCATTTTTTTAAGATGATCTTCGGATATTTTAAGCTTCAGCATTGGATTGCTGACCGGAGAACTCTGTGCGGTCAGCTCTTTGCCATCTTTAACTACATATGAATATGTGTTGGAATTGACTTCAACCACCATGCTGATTTCAGTCCCTCCGAGTTCGGCGGCGGCATTGTTCGCAACAAGCGCCTCCTTCGCAAATTTAGGCATAACATCGGTAAGCAGATCCTGTACGCTTGTACTGGTTGGGATGCTGTCTATTAATGCCATTTCAGTACCTCCATAAATATTTCTTTGATTCATTTTTTAGACTGACATGTCAGTTCAAACTGACATTTTAGTCTAAAAATTAAAAGCATTTTGTGTCAATGAATTTTTTAAAAAAAACCGTCCAACTGGTAATTTTTTTATTCTATTGCGAAAAGAACAAATTATAATAAGCAACTATCAAATTTATGTTTTGTTTTTCTTAAAAAAGCTCATGCAAATCTAAATACACTTGACAATTTCTGTAAAACGATAGTTAAAATGCACAAAAATTGGGGTAATCCGCAATATGGAAGCATCATTACGAAAGCAGAATATATTAACATGCGCAAAAAACCTTTTTTCTGAAAAGGGTTTTTACAATACGCAGATATCCGACATCATCAATGAAGCCCGAATAGCCCGGGGTACGGTTTACCAGTATTTTAAAAACAAGGATGATATTTTCATCACCCTTTTAAAAAATTACTACGAAGATTGGCTGTCCAGGGTTTCTCTGGACAACGAATCGATGGACCTCAAGACAATTACCCCTAAGAATTATTTCAGACATCGCGTGAAGCAGACTCTTTTATTCCTGGCAGAAGACCCTCACCTTTGTAATATCGTTTTAAGAATTGGCATCGGTCTCCAGGGGGATCTCGGCGAAATCGTAAAACAGTTCGAACAAAAAATAAACATAACCGTAATGAATGACTTGATTTTAGGTATTAAAACCGGCAATGTTAAAAAAGAAGTCGATGTTGAGCTGATTGCCTGCCTGATATCAGGCTCATTGCTCTATACCGCTTATCACTATTTCGTCCATACTAACGAAACCATCACCGACACCGATATCATTGGTTTGTCTGAAAAAATACTCTTTACCTACGAAAATATATTTATCTGATTTTGATCATTATCCGCACTACGAATCCCTCATTTTTCTTATTTAAAGTAAACAAAACTTAAAAAGTGATTGACGTACAGATTCCTTGTCCTTAAATGTGAACTGACATGTCAGTCTAACTGCCGTAACCCGCGATAATGCATTTATAAAAATTTAAGGAGCAAACAGCCATGGAAGAAAGAACATTATGTTTTGCCCTATCAGAAGAGCAAAGCATTATGAAGGAGACTACGGCAAAATTGGTCCAGGACACTATTGCCCAGAATTCCCATGAAGTGGATGAAAAAAGAGAAATTCCAGGGGAATATCTACAGAAATTCTGGGAACTTGGCTCCATTCTCTCCGCAGTGCCGGAAGAATACGGCGGCTATGGCATGGGCCAATCTCCGATAATGAGCTCGATAATACTCGAGGAACTCGCATTCGGAGATATGTCATTCGCCATTGCCTGTACTCTGCCTTCACTTTTCCTCAATCCGATAATCGAATTCGGAACAGAAGAACAAAAGAAAAAATACATACCGCCCTACTGCACCGACAAGTACAAGAGCGGCACCCTCGCGATATGCGAGCCTCATTTCGGGTTTGATCCCCAGTCACTCAAGACCACCGCACAGAAAAAAGGCGGATCATATGTGATAAACGGGAAAAAGTGCTTTATTCCTTATGCCGATGAAAGCGATCACATGCTCGTAGCGGCATCCGTTGACGGAAAAAATTCGCTGTTCATCGTTTCCAGGAACAATCCCGGAATGTCAATCGGGCAGCGGGAAAAAAATCTCGGGCTCTATTGTTTAAAATCTTACTCGGCGGATTTCAACAACTGTGAAGTTCCGGCCGAAGACCGTCTCGGAGGAGATGACGGGCTTAATTACTCAAAAATCCTGCAAAAAACCCGCACGGCCCTGTCGGCCATTGCGACCGGAGTAAGCCGCGCATCGTTCGAGTACGCACGCGATTATGCAAAGGAAAGAAGCCAGTTCGGCGAGCCCATAGCGTCCCGCCAGGCAGTCGCCTTCATGATCGCCGAGATGGCGTATGAGGTCGACGCGATGAGGCTGATGACCTGGAAGGCCGCCACCGCTCTTGAAGTCGGTAACGACGCGACCCGTGAATCGTATCTGGCGAAAATATTCGCCGGAGACATGACGATGAAAATCACCGATTACGGCGTCCAGATACTCGGCGGTCATGGGTATGTAAGAGACCATCCCGTGGAGCGTTTTTACCGGAATGGCAGGGGTATAGCCATCCTCGAAGGAATGGCTGCAGTTTAATAAGGACACGGAGGAAAATCATGGTCAACATAGAAACGCCAGATTATCTGAATACGATAAAAAACAGCATGAACGGCATAGCTAAAGGCATACTCCGCCCCGTTGCACGCAAATATGACGAGAACGAGCATGAATACCCGAAGGAACTCGACATGTTCCGCGGCATGCCCATCATGTCGAGGCCGAAAAAGAAAAAAGACGGCGGAGAGAAAAAACCGGACGAAAAACCGAAGCCCAAAAGAGGCGCAAACCTGTCCCAGGTGGTCACCATCGAGGAAATGTGCTGGGGAGATGCCGGTCTTCTCCTGTCGATACCAAATGCTGGACTGGGCAACGCAGCCATCGCAGCAGTTGCAACCGACGAGCAGATGGAGAAATACGGCAAGAAATGGGCGGCAATGGCGATCACCGAGCCCGGATCGGGATCCGACTCCGGCTCGATAACCACGACGGCGAAGCTCGAAGGCGATGAATGGGTCCTCAATGGAGAAAAAATATTCGTCACCTGCGCCGAAAGATGCGACGTTGTCGTCGTATGGGCGACCATCGACAAGAAAGCCGGAAAATCGGGAATCAAGTCATTCATTGTCGAAAAAGGCACCCCGGGATTCAAACTCGAGAAGCTCGAGCACAAACTCGGTATCCGGGCTTCCGATACGGGTACGTTCGTCCTCGACAACTGCAGAATCCCGAAGACCAATCTACTCGGTAGCGCCGAGGTCAAGACCGAGACCGAAGGATTCAAGGGCGTAATGAAAACCTTCGACAACACCAGGCCCCTCGTCGCCTCGATGGCGACCGGGATAGCCCGCGCGGCGATCGACTTCACCAGGGAAAAGCTTCAGGAAAACGGATTTGTCCTTGACTATTCCAAAAACCTGAATAACATGAGCTCACTCGAAAAAGAGTTCTACATGATGGAAGCCCATCTGGAAGCCATGAGGCTCCTGGTATGGCGCGCCGCATGGATGGCAGACAACGAGCAATTCAACAACCTGGAGGCCTCGATGTCCAAAGCCAAAGCCGGAAAATACGGCACGATGATCACGCAGAAATGCTGCGAACTCCTCGGCCCGCTTGGGTTCTCCTGCGAACACCTGGCCGAGAAATGGATGAGGGACAGCAAAATCATGGACATCTTTGAAGGAACGGGCCAGATACAGCACCTCATCGTCGCCAGAAACGTTCTCGGTCTTTCGAGCAAAGATCTCAAGTAAAAGAATACAGGTTAATCCCGGCGTTGCCGTTTGAGGCCGCCGGGATTATTCTCGTACATAATCTTATAGTAAGGAGTGAAATGATGAATTTGAATGACGTAAAAAAAATCGCCGTAATCGGTTCAGGGGCCATGGGCCACGGCATAGCTCAGCAATGCGCCGTCGCCGGCTACGATGTCGTCATGGTGGACATCAAGCAGGAGTTCATCGACAACGGAATGGCCAAGATAAAAGAAAGCCTGGCCTTCCTCGTGGGCAAAGGCAAAATGACACAGGACGCAATGAACGATGTGCTCAACAAGCGCATGTCAACGTCCACCTCCAACAAGGACGCAGTCAAGTCGGTCCAGGTTGTCATTGAAGCCGTCCCTGAAATAATGGACCTGAAAAAATCGGTGTTCAAGGAAATTTCCGAAGCTGCTCCGGCAGACGCCATTCTCGCCACGAACACATCAACCATGAGCATATCCGAAATCGCCACGGCGGTTAAAAATCCCGAACGTTTTGTCGGACTCCACTTCTTCAATCCGGTCACCCGTATGAAGCTGGTCGAAGTAATCTACGGCCAGAAATCCAAAGATGAATATATCAATCTCATGTGTGAAATATCCACAAAGATCGACAAGATTCCGGTCAAGGTTCTCAAGGACCGCCCGGGATTCATCGTCAACAGGATCAGCGCACCCAACCAGGCCCTTATCAGCGCCATCCTCGACGAGGGTAAAATCCAGCCCAATGAAGTCGACGCTGTCATGAAAAAGATGGGAGTCAAGATGGCTCCATTTGAAGTCGCCGACTTCGTCGGGCTCGATGTCTTCTGCCACACTCTCGAGTACTACGAAAAAACCCTTTCGCCGCAGTACAAGCCGGGGAAATACCTGCATGACAAGATCGCGAAGAAACAGCTTGGCATGAAAACCGGACAGGGCATTTACAAATGGGAAGGCGGAAAAGCAATCATCGACACAAGCAAGGAAACCACCGAAATATCGCCGATACATTTCCTTTCGATCCAGATCAATGAAGCGGTCAAGGTTTTCAAAGAAGGGATCGCCGGGTCCAGGAAAGACATCGACGACGGAGTCAAGTACGGTATGAACGCATTTGCAGGTCCTTTCACCCTCGCTTCGGGTATGCAGCCGCAGCAGATCACCGACGCGCTGAATACGCTCTATCAGCGTTATAAAATCGACATGTTCAAGCCGGAGCCTGAAATAATCGACGGTTCTTTCAAGACTCTCGGCGCATGATAATA
>ERZ795055.2815-NODE-2815-length-12947-cov-5.478902_pt1 | contig 12947 bp, 8 predicted proteins | sample MGYA00375139_ERZ795055 | MGnify/ENA primary metagenome ERZ795055 (study PRJEB30184, sample SAMN05720283) | anaerobic digester metagenome | isolation source: active sludge of municipal wastewater-treating anaerobic digesters | place: USA | collected 2015-01-23 ...
GTAATCAGGAAAAGGGAACTTAGTTCTCAGAATAAAATAAACCACCCCGGCCAGAACATCTATATTTCTGCAAATTAGATGATTTTGTGGTCTGGCCACCCCTCCTTAAAAAAAGGAGGGGAAACTCAATACCCAAAAAACCTTAGGTCGAAGGCTATGGGGAAAAAAGGTTGAGGCTGCACCCTACCGGAAGATCCATGTTAGAATAAAATACTTTATTATCAGTCCGGAAATTGTAAAGATTAAAGCATCTTTAACCCTATGCCTGATCATTCCTGCTGCGAGAGAGATTACAGGAGACGAGAGCGGGGTTACATTAAAAAAGAAAATAACAATGTTACCATATTTTCTTATCCTGCTTTCGGCTTTTACATATCGTCTCGTCCCTATAAGCCGGGAAATAACATCCTTACTGAAATAGAGGCCGATAAGATAATCTATCGATTCCGAGGCAATTGCTGTACCGATCGCGACTGCATTAAGCGCAAATATGTTAACCTCACCTGTAAGATAGTAGACAAAAGCAATTTCCACAGGCATGAACAGGAAGAACAGATATCCTGAGAAATTGACAATTGCAAAAGATAATAATCCCTGATCGCGTGATCCGTAATAAATATCGCGGCCGATGGTGAGTGATGCTATAACGGCCGCAGCTACAATAAGAAGACCCGTAATAATAAACCTTACTATTTCTTTTTTAGTCAACCGCATATCCGGTTGTTATACTCCTCCGAACAGTACAAACATTAATGCAGCCAGAGAAGCGCCCACCATCGGGCCTACAACCGGAACCCAGCTGTATCTCCAGTCACTGTCCCTCTTACCATGTATAGGGAGCAGGAAATGCATTATCCTGGGGCCGAGATCACGAGCAGGATTGATGGCATAACCTGTCGGGCCACCCAGAGAAATACCCAATCCCAGGACTACCAGAGCTACCGGCAGGGCATTTAAAGCGCCGAGGCCTACATCGGGCTGAGCCATATAAAGGACTGCAAGAGCAAGAATATATGTCCCGATAACTTCTGTAATAAAATTATACCAGTAACTTCTGATATTGGGAATTGTAGAAAAGACAGCCAGTTTAGCATCAGCATCATCCGTGGCGTCAAAATGTTTCTTATATGCCAGCCATGCAAGTCCCGATCCGAACATCGCTCCAAGTATCTGTGCCGAAATATATAGTGGCATCAGTGAAGCTGAGAACTTACCTGCCAGAACAAGCGCCAGGGTCACTGCAGGATTTAGATGGGCTCCGCTTACATCGGCTGCAATCAGAACCCCGGTAAAGACTCCGATAGCCCATCCGAATGTTATAACTATCCACCCGCTGTTATTCCCTTTTGTTTTATTTAAAAGTACATTTGCAACAACCCCGCTCCCGAAACAAAGGATCATGGCTGTCCCGAAGAATTCTGCAAAAAACTGATTCATAAAAATTACTATTTATCGTTATTACTAATTCATCATAGTACCACCGTCATTGCGAGGATCCCGTTTTGCCCTGCAAAACGGGAGACGAAGCAACCCCTCCCGGCCTTGTTTCTAAGCCCCGTCAGCCCATGCCTCAGCCGCCCTGACCGCCCTCTTCCACCCTGCAATAAGCCCTTTCGTCTCTTCTCCGCCAATACCCGGATAAAAAATCTGATCCACCTGCCACTGCTGTTTTATCTCTTTCAACCCGCTCCAGTAGTCAACTGCCAGGCCAGCCAGATATGCAGCACCCAGCGCCGTAGTCTCTGTTATTTTCGGCCTGACCACATTTGCCTGAAGGAGATCGGACTGGAACTGCATAAGATTATTATTCACTGTTGCTCCACCGTCAACCCTTAATTCATATATATCTATCCCGGAATCTTTCTTCATGGCAAGAAGCACCTCAAGGGTCTGGTATGCAATACTGTCAAGAGCTGCACGGGCAATATGTGCGGCGGTCGAGCCACGTGTCAGACCGGTTATTGTACCCCTGGCATGCTGATTCCAGTAAGGTGCACCAAGCCCGGCAAATGCCGGGACAAAATATACTCCTTCACTTCCCGGGACTTTTGCAGCCAGCTTTTCAATATCAGCCGATTTTTTGATGATCCCCAGACTGTCCCGCAGCCATTGAACAACTGCTCCCCCTATGAAAATACTGCCTTCAAGCGCATAATCTGTCTTCCCGTTGATTTTCCATGCAACAGTGGTAAGAAGCCTGCTTTTTGATTCAATTGGTTTTTCTCCAATGTTCATCATCATAAAGCAGCCTGTTCCATAGGTATTTTTTACCATTCCGGGATCCGTACACATCTGCCCGAACAGAGCAGCCTGCTGGTCACCTGCGATTCCTGCCACAGGAACAGAGCTTGCAAACTGACCCGATGTTTCACCATATACCTCACTGGAGGATCTTACTTCAGGAAGAATATTTGCCGGAATATTCATAAGCTTAAGCAATTCTTCATCCCACTTCAGTGTATGAATATTGAAAAGCATTGTCCGGGATGCATTTGAAACATCAGTAATATGAAGTTTTCCTCTGGTAAGGTTCCAGACCAGCCAGGAATCCACCGTGCCAAAGGCCAGTTCCCCTCTTTCAGCCATCACCCTTGCCCCCCTGACATTGTCAAGTATCCATTTTACTTTTGTCGCTGAAAAATATGCATCAATTATAAGGCCTGTCTTTTCAAGGATTGTCCGGCTGTGTCCCTCATTTTTTAACTGATCGCAATAACCTGCAGTCCTTCTGTCCTGCCATACTATAGCATTATATACAGGTTTCCCGGTTTTCCGGTTCCATACCACAGTTGTTTCACGCTGATTTGTAATGCCGATTGCAGAAATATCTTTGCTGTCGATCCCGGCTTTTGTTATAGCTTCCATAGCTACACCGGCCTGGGTCGACCATATCTCTTCGGGATCGTGCTCTACCATTCCCGGACTTGGGAAAAACTGAGTAAACTCCTTCTGCGCTACGGCCACCGGAAGTCCGCTATGGTCAAATACTATCGCCCTCGAGCTTGTTGTACCCTGATCAAGGGCAAGAATGAATTTTTTCATCAGTATATTTTATAAATAATTCAACAATAATTTATTATAGTCTGCTACCTGTGCTTCTGCCCATTTCCCGTCAGTTTTAAGTTCACGGGCCATTATCTCCGCCACCTCCGGGGCAATCGCCGAGCTGGCTCTGGCGTCAAGGATCATAGCCCGTGTTCTGCGTGCAAGAACATCCTCGAGTTTCCTCGGCATTTCATTACGGCAGATCCAGATTATTTCCGCCCTTGTATATGGCAGCCGGACATCAAGCTGTTTACCCAGACCGGGATCTTCAGCGATCATATTTTCAATTTCAGCTGCCCCGTTGCCGTATATTCTCAGACGCTCCGACTTCAACTTTAATCCGTCCTGGTAAAAACTATATGTTTTTGTAACACATTTCTTCTCTTCAATAAGCCCTGCCCTGATACCTTTATCAATTGTCTCCTCTGCCATCCTTCTGTAGGAGGTCCATTTCCCTCCGGTAATTGAAAGAAGTCCTGAAGAGGATATCTTAATCTTATGCCTTCGTGAAACTTCCCTGGTAGCCCCTGTATTATCCGGATCAGCTGCAAGGGGCCGTAATCCCGCATAAATGCAGAGGGCATCAGAACGGGTTGGTTTTTTTGTCAGATAGTTAGCGGCAGTATTAAGAATGAAATTTACTTCTTCCTCAAGAGCTTTAGGCTCATTTGTGATATCATTAAGAGGTGTGTCAGTTGTTCCAACAACAACCTTATCATACCATGGAATGGCAAACAACACCCTTCCGTCATCTGTCTTGGGGATCATAATGGCTGAATTGCCTGCAAGAAATGATTTGTCAAGGACTATATGTACTCCCTGACTGGGTCTTATTGTGGGTAAGGATGACGGATCATCCAATCTGTGGATCACATCGGTAAATACACCTGAGGCATTGATCACCAGTAAGGAACGGACCTGATACTCATTACCTGTTTCCCTGTCAGTTGCTTTAACGCCGGAAATCTTCCCTTTATCATCTTTAAGAAATCCGGTCACTTCAAAATAATTAAGCGCCATTCCTCCCAGCCTGACACATTCCGATGCCATTGTAATCGCCATCCGCGAGTCATCAAACTGGCCGTCGTGATATATAATCCCCCCTTTTAGTCCTTCGGCTTTAAGCAGAGGGAGGCGCTTCAATGTTTTGTCGCGGTTAATAAAATATGATTTCCCAAGGCTCAGCTTCCCCGACAGCAGGTCGTAAAACTTCAGTCCGACAGTATAAAGTATTACATCCCATAATGAATAAGCGGGGATTACGAACTCCTGGTTAGCCGTAAGATGGGAAGCATTTTTAAGCATCATCCCTCTTTCCTTCAGGGCTTCGGCGACAAGTAATATATCACCCTGCGCCAGGTATCTCACTCCTCCATGTACAAGTTTTGTACTCCGTGATGAGGTACCTTTTGCAAAATCCGACATTTCAAGAAGGATTGTTTTATAACCTCTTGTCACTGCATCAACGGCGATCCCCAGGCCTGTGGCTCCGCCGCCGATAACAAGAATGTCCCATATTTTGTCTTTGCTAAGAATTAATTCAGCGACCTGACTGTCGTGATTCATACAGGTTAGTATTAGATTTTAAAATTAATAGAACTTCAGACAAGCCGGCCCCTTCATCATCGTGCTGTCAACAGGGCCTTCGGGTATTCCGGTCTTACTGTTAATTCTGAATACTGCAATGTTATCTGATCTCTGATTGCCTGCAAGAAGAAAATTGCCGGTGGGATCAATAACAAAATTCCTTGGCCAGTCGCCGCCGCACGAACTGTGTCCGGCCAGACTTAACATCCCGTTACTGCCGGTTTTATAAACAACTATTGAATTCTCTCCCCTGTTTGAACCATAGAGATATTCCCCGTTTTTACCAAAATGTATGTCTGCACAATAATTTTTCTCAACCTCTTTTAAACCTCTTGTTGAAAGTGTCTGGATCAGCTTTAATCCTGTCTGCGGATCATTTTTGAATGTCATCATTGTAGAACCAAGTTCATTAATAAGATACATTTCAGATCCGTCATGACTGAAGGTAAAATGCCGTGGTCCGGAACCTTCAGGTACCGTGATAATTCCGTTTTCAAGCTGTATAAGTTTCCCGTTAACTTTATCAAAATTATAAATAACTACCCTGTTTAGTCCCAGATCACTGACATATATATGTTTCCCCTGAGGATCGCTTAATATCATATGAGCATGGGATTGATTGGGTTTTTCAGGATTATATATAATTGTATCCGTAACAGATTCCGGAATCCCGTTTTTATCCAGTCTGATAACCGCTACTGAACCCCTGGGATAATTGGCAATGAAAAGATATCCGCTGTCAGGTGACATTGAGATAAAACATGGTCCACCGTTAGGAACGACCATTTCGTTAAGTTTTTCAAAGGAAGCTTTCACCGGGTCGTACTTCAGGGTTGTCAGACCTCCTCCCTGATTGCCTTTGAATTGCATTACCTCATTGGCAGCATATAACAGATCATTCCGCGAGGAAAAGCAGAAATATGACGGATTCGGACCGGCATCTGATTGTGATAATAGTTTAAGCTTCCCGGTCCGGTTATCAAACTCATAAACATTTAATCCTTTTTCATCATCTTTTGTGAATCCTCCGGCAAAAAGCCTTGGATTTTCGCCGCAACTGGTTGTTGCAATTCCCATCATCATAAAAAATGAAATTAATAATGTGGTTTTTTTCATCACTTTAAAATGTTAAAATATGTGAATACGGCCATTAAAATGTCCGTTTATCAAGAAATCCAAATATACTTATAAATAATTTTAATAGATTTGTTACATGCCCATTAAAAAAGTCAATTCTTATAAAACATTAGAAATGAAGAACTCTGTTCTATTTTCATTGGTTCTGTTGTTGATTTTTTCAACCGGCTGTCCGTCCGGGCAGAAAAAGACAACCAGCGGGGAAACTAATGAGCTTCTTATAATTGATGCTCCACCTCTGACTTCACTTAACTTTGATATTACAACAGGAGGGTTACCTGTTGTTCCCGGACTGGAGACCTATACTGTTTTCCGTTCCGACAGGGAACACCCCGAAAAAGCCGAAGGTTATGGATATACATATCATCATCACCCTGATATAGCAGTATGGAGAGGCCGTATGTATGTTGGCTGGAACTCCTGTGAAGTTGATGAAGACACATGGCCTTCCAGGGAGCTGATCAGTTCATCGGCTGATGGTAAGGTCTGGACAAAGCCTGTCGAGATGTTCCCCCAGGGTGTTTCAACACCAATAAGGATGTATTTCTTCCTGGCACCGAATGGCAGGATGCTTATTATAGCCGGATTACGGACAAACCACGACAAGCTGAGTGAACGCAGGAAAAACGCTGTTGTTGTACGCGAACTCAAATCCAATCATTCACTTGGAGAAGTATTTACACTGAGACGGCCGCCTGAAGAAGTACCCGCCATACCTCCTTTCTATACCACCGCAGCAGATAAAGGATTTGTACAAGCCTGTGATCAGCTTCTTTCGGATCACCTTTTTCTGCTTCAGCAGGATTACGGGAATCTTCTCGATCCTGAAAACAGGATGAAGTGGAACGATCCGCAAAACTGGGAAGGAGATTCCCTGGTTAAACAAAGTGCCGGAAATTTTGGCAAGGCAATGTGTTTCTTTGAACGCAAAGATGGCGCCATAGTGGGTATCGGTAAAAACAGGTGGGTTACAGTATCCCATGATAAAGGAATGACATGGGTACAGCCGGAAAAACCCGGGACCCTTATTTCAGGGATGGGTAAGGTATGGGGACAAAGGATCTCTGACGGAAGGTATATTCTTGTATATAATCCGGACCCGTCCAGAAGATGGCCGCTCGTAATATTAACAAGTGATGATGGAATTACCTTCCGGAATCCGTATGCTATACATAATGAACTGCCGGCAAGACGATATGCAGGCCTCCATAAAGATTCCGGAGCAAGCTACCACCGCGGATTATCAAAATGGAATAATGACGGAAGCTTTAAGGATGATGCCCTCTGGCTTGTTTACGCCCTGAACAAGGAAGATATCCGTGTTGTACGGATACCGGTTCCCTGATAAAAATTGTATGTAGGGGCATTCCATGGAATGCCTCTACCCATTATTAACCAAATCAATTTGCCTATGAAACAAACCGGAACCTGATCGTGGCACATTTAATGTGATCACGATGGCACAATTTTAATTTAAACAATTATTAGGGAATTATATTCCGTATATCATTGTTTAATCACCTTATTATAAATCAATTAACCATGAAGAAAATCAACTATGCAAATAAACATGTATGCTCTGAGGATATGAAAAAACACACCTTCAGGAGCGTCATAATTGCAGTCCTTCTTTTTATTTATGGGGCTGCCATTAATCCCGGCCTTTTTGCTGCAGATAATGGAATATTATCTGAGCAGCGGCAGGTGACAGGGAAAATAACCGATGCTGCTACCGGGCAGGGCATGCCCGGTGTTAATATCCAGATAAAAGGTACCACACTGGGTGCCATTTCGGATATTGACGGCAGATATACCTTGTCGGTACCGGATGCAAATGCAACACTGGTGTTTTCATTTATTGGTTACGTAACACAGGAAGTTGCACTTGCTGGAAGAACCGGACTTGATATTGCTCTCGCCGAAGAACTGACCAGGCTTGAGGAGGTTGTTGTTGTCGGATACGGTACCCAGCAAAAGGCTACCGTCACAGGTTCCATAAGCCAGGTAAATGCCGAAAATCTGAGAGCCTCATCAACAATAAACTTCACTAATTCATTTGCCGGACGGTTACCCGGACTTGTAGTAGTAACCAGATCAGGTGAACCCGGAAACGATAATTCTACATTAAGGATAAGAGGTTTGAATACTCTTGGAGATAATTCACCTCTCATTGTCGTTGATGGCATCGCAAACAGAAGTATGCAGCGGCTGAATTCCGAGGATATAGAAAGCATTACTGTGTTAAAAGATGCTTCCGCGGCAATTTATGGTGCCCAGGCAGCAAACGGAGTTATACTTACTACAACAAAACGAGGTTCTTTAGGTAAATCAAAAGTCAATGCTACTTATAATCAGGGTTGGAGTATGCCTACTGTACTTCCTAAAATGTCAGACGCGGCTACTTATGCAACTATGCTGAATGAAATTGATGTGTACGCTGGTAAAAGCCCCAGATATACTTCCGAACAAATCCAAAAATATGCTGATGGCTCAGATCCATGGGGATATCCAAGTACAGACTGGTTTGATGCTGTACTGAAACCTTCTGCATTACAGCAATCTGCAAATTTCTCAGTTAGCGGAGGATTTGAGAGTCTGAAGTATTTTGTATCACTTGGTGGAAATTTCCAGGACGGAATTTATAAAAACAGTGCAACTAAATATTCACAGGTTAGTTTCAGAAGCAATATCGATGGTAAGATTTCGAAAAACATTGATCTTAGTTTTGATATAACCGGACGCCAGGAGAACAGGAATTATCCTACACGTTCGGCGAGTACAATTTTCGCAATGACAATGCGAAGCTATCCTACATTTAATGCTTACTGGCCCAATGGGCTTCCGGGTCCCGATATAGCCGAAGGGTTAAACCCGGTAGCAATCTCGACAAGTATGACAGGCTATGACAAGTCAAAAACATATGTTTTCGAAAGCGGGTTGAAGCTAAATATAACCATACCTTGGGTCCAGGGATTATCGGTGACGGGGAATGTTGCCCTCGATAAGACTCTTGAAAATGATAAAGAATGGGAGACTCCATGGTATCTATATAATTGGGATGGTACCTCGTATGATGAATCCAATCAACCTCTTCTTATTAAAGGTAAAAAAGGTCTTTCAGCTCCTCAGCTTACCCAGGAATCATACGATAGTCAAAGAATGACATTAAATGCTCTGGTAAATTATGAAAGGACTTTCAATAATCAGCACTTTTTTAAGATATTAGTCGGAACAGAAAGAATAGCCGGAGAATCATCCCGGTTTTCTGCATTCAGGAAATACTTTGTCTCAAGCGCAGTCGATCAGCTGTTTGCCGGGGGCGACCTTGATAAAACAAACACCGGATCAGCTGGAATAAGCCGAAGATTAAATTATTTTGGACGTGCCAATTATAGTTTTTTACAAAAATACCTTGTTGAATTTGTCTGGAGGTTAGATGGTTCGTATATATTTCCTTCTGCCAAGAGATTTGGATTCTTCCCCGGTGTTTCGCTCGGATGGCGTATTTCAGAAGAAGAATTCTGGCAGAATAATCTGGCTCTGTTCAATTATTTTAAGATACGGGGTTCATGGGGTCAGACAGGGAATGATCGCATTGCTGAATACCAATACCTGGCAAGTTACGGCTATAATAGCTCCACCGCAGGTATATTCGTGTTTAATAACAATGTTGAAAATAAAATCCTTCAGGAACTTAGAATACCTAATATAAATGTAACATGGGAAGTGGCTAACCAGTCAAATATAGGCTTTGATGCCCAGATGTTTAAAGGTAAATTAAATTTCTCCGCTGATTATTTCTATAACCTCCGTACAAATATTCTGGCATACAGGAATGCGTCGGTTCCTGCTTCCACTGGATTGACTTTACCTCGGGAAAATATTGGGGAAGTTGTTAATCAGGGATTCGAAGTAAGTGTTGGGTATAATAGCAAATTTGGTGATCTGGTTTATGATGTTTCTGTAAACAGCGGATTTCAGAAAAACAGGATAAAATTCTGGGATGAGACACCCGGAGTACCTGATTATCAGAAATCCACGGGTCATCCAATGAATTCCTCACTTTATTACCAGGCTATCGGGATCTTTAAGGACGATGCTGCGGTTGCTGCATATCCTCATTGGGCTGGTGCCAGACCTGGTGATATAATTTTTGAAGACGTCAATAAGGATGAGAAAATTGACGGCCTCGACAGAAAAATGAACTATAAAACCGACATGCCTACATTTACCGGAGGGATGAACATAAACCTTTCATATAAAAATATTTACTCTGCGATCTTTGTTCAATGGGCTACAGGTGCTGTCGTCAACAGTTATTATGAAATGCAGGGTGAAGCTGGCAATTTTCTTGCTTCCGATGCTAATGGCAGATGGACTGAAACCAATACTGATACAAATAAGCCGAGGACATGGAACCGTTATGGGGAATACTGGAGGGATAATGAAAATAACACCTACTGGTTAAGGAATACAGATTATATGAGACTTAAGAATTTTGAAATTGGATACAGTCTGCCTTCCCTGGTCAACAAAATTGGATTAAGCGGTGTCCGGATATACTTCAACGGAACCAACCTTATTACTCTGGATAAGCTTACTGATTTTGATCCTGAATCAACCTCTGCAACTGCATACCCGCTAAACAAGACATTTAACCTGGGTGTTAATTTAACTTTCTAAAATAAGAAACCATGAGAAACAAAATAAACTTACTGCTGACAGTTATTTTCTCTGTTGCATTATTTGAATCCTGCAGTGAAGATTTTCTGGATACAAAACCTCTGACAGAATTTTCAGAAGTTGATGTCTGGGACGACCCGGCACTGGTAAATACATTTATAAACCAGATTTATTGGAGACTTGATGAACCTGTTACAAACGGGAGATTAAAATCAAACATAGTTGATGAGGCTCATTATCGGGGTAATGGCGCATCAAAAAATTTTAACAACGGGTTGCTGACAGTAGACCAGATCCCGGGGTGGAGTACTCCAAGCCGTTACAGAACCTGGGATGACATTTACAAAACTATAAGATATTGTAACATTTTCTTTGCAAATGTGGATAAAGTCCCGTTTGAATCAACTCTTACAGACGGAAAGACCATGAAAGACAGGACTACCGGAGAGGTTCACTTTTTGCGTGCATATCTTTATCATGAACTGGTTACAGTATATGGTGGTGTTCCAATCATTACGGAGCCATATTCTCTGACTGACGAATTTACAGTTGCCCGAAGTTCTTATAAGGATTGCATAAACTTCATTGTTCAGGAATTAGACCAGGCTGCAAGTCTTCTTCCCACAAAACATTCCGGAGATAATAAGGGAAGAGCTACCAAAGGCGCTGCTTTGGCTTTAAAAGCAAGAATTTTGCTTTATGCTGCCAGTGATCTCTTTAATACTACTGTTTTTACTGGATTTTCAAATCCTGAACTGATAGGTTATACTGACGGTGACAGAAGTACACGCTGGAGAGCAGCAAAAGATGCTGCAAAAGCTGTTATGGATCTTGGATTATACAACCTGTACAAAGCCAATCCTGCTGCAACTGATTCAATCGCTAAAAATTATAATGAAATGTTCATCCTCAAAGATACCGAGGAGGATATTTTTGTAAAATATTTTACTACAAATTCAGGTGCAATTTTCGGACTCGTCAGTCAATCCAACGGATACCATGCATGGGGAACTAATGCCCCTATAGGAGACCTCGTGGATGATTATGAAATGGCGGATGGTTCTAAATTTGACTGGGCAAATCCTACTCATGCCGCTCTGCCATATAAAAACCGCGAACCTCGTTTTTATGCAGATATATTTTACGAAGGCTCATACTGGAAGAAAAGACCTGCAGATGTTGAGGCAAGAGATCCCAAAGGAGTCATCCAGGTTGGCACATGGGAGAAATGGGATGAATCTGCAAGTGCCAAAAAATTAGTTTACGGATTGGATACAAGGAAAAGTGGCGTTGAAGACTGGAACGGAGGTTATACAGGATATTATATGCGCAAATTTCAGGATCCGTCGGTGGATGTTCAATATTTTAATATGACCGTTACCTGGAGGTGGATGAGATATGCCGAGGTTCTTCTCAATTATGCTGAAGCATGCATTGAGTTGGGAGGGGCTGATCTTCAGACAGGTATTGATGCCCTCAACCTGATCAGGCAACGTGCAGGAATGCCTCCGCGGATAACCAATGACCAGACAATAGCCAGAGAGTATGTCCGCCACGAAAGACGTATTGAGCTGGCTTTCGAAGAACAACGCATATTCGATGTGCGCCGTTGGGTAATTGGTCCGCAGGCTTACCATCCTGTACATAGCGTGGAGGTCCTGTATAAATTGAATCCGGATAATACGACTGCTACTGTCCCGGTTATTACCCCTAAAGTTTTTGAAACATGGAAATGGCTGGATAAGGCATATTTCTTCCCCATACTCCGTGCAGAAATGAATAAAAACAGTTTACTGATACAGAACCCTGGGTACTAATTTATCCCGAACAGGTCTGAATAATTCAGAATCATATTAACCGTAAAGGTCGCTGATACTTTGCGACCTTTACGGTATATTTTGCGCCCTTTGCGGTTTTATATTTTCTTATTCTTACTTAACAGAAATTTGACTGATGAAGAAATTCAAACTTACAATAGCATTTTTATCAATTTTATCCATCGTAAATGGACAGGATGAAAATGCTTTCAGGATAACCCACGGACCATACCTGTGTGATATGAGCGAAACCGGTGTTACAATTGTGTGGATGACTAACAACAATGCCCTTTCATGGGTAGAAATTGCACCTGACGATGGAAGCCACTTTTATGCAGAGGAAAGACCAAAATATTTCCAGACTCATCTTGGGCGTAAACAAGCTTCCTCCCATCTTCACAGTATAAGGATTGACAACCTTAAACCCGGGACCAGATATCGCTATGCCGTATTTTCAAGGGAAATTCTGGATTGGAAATATGATTCAAGAATAATTTACGGGATTACAACAGCTAATTCCAGTTATAGCGGCAGATCACTTAATTTTAAAACTTTCAGTAGTGAAGATGATACCGTTTCTTTCATTATGTATAATGATATTCATGGAAGAGCTGAGTTTATGAAGGATCTTTCAAAAAATGCTGATCTTAAATTTCTTGACATGGTTATAATGAATGG
>ERZ795055.2817-NODE-2817-length-12943-cov-4.387104_pt1 | contig 12943 bp, 8 predicted proteins | sample MGYA00375139_ERZ795055 | MGnify/ENA primary metagenome ERZ795055 (study PRJEB30184, sample SAMN05720283) | anaerobic digester metagenome | isolation source: active sludge of municipal wastewater-treating anaerobic digesters | place: USA | collected 2015-01-23 ...
TTCCTGGCGGCCGTCCTCCTCACGGAAACGACCTTCGCGGCCTCCCTCTACCTCGTCCGGAAGGCGCGCTACAAGGCCGCCTCCTACGCCTCCAGCGCCGGCCTCATGCTCAACGTGGTCTGGCTCGGCCTCTTCCTCCCCTACGAGGGCACGGGGGACTTCTACCGCTTCTGCACCTACCTCCTCGGGGCCGTCGCGACCGACTCGATGATAGCCCTCGAGCGCCGCCAGCTCAGGGTCTACGCGGCCTTCGGCTTCGGCGCCTTCTTCCTCTTCGTGGGGGCGATCGCCCTGCCGGGGATGCTCGCCGCCGGGAAGCCGGACTACACGATCCTCTTCACCGTCCTCGTCCTCCTCGTGGTCGTGCTTTCCGTCGTGGACCTCATGTCCAGGCTCAACGAGAACCTCGTGGGCCTCGCGGAGGGCGAGCTCGCGAGGAGCCGCCTCAGGGCCGAGGCCCTCGCAGGCATCGTGGAGGGCTCGAGGGGCGCCCTGGAGACGGGGCGCGAGCTGGGCGCGGCCGGCGCCGCGAGCCGGGAGCGCTCGGCCGCGATCCGCCGCGAGCTCGAGGAGCTCGGGCGCGAGGCCCGCGGCCTCTCCTCCGACGCCTCCGGCGCAGAGGCGGCCAACCGCGGCGTCGTCGAGCGCTCGCGGGGCCTGCGCCGCGCGGTCGCCGACGAGAACGCCCTCCTCGCGGAGACGAACGAGTCCCTCGCGCGCATCGCGAGGACGGTGAGGAGCCTGGCCGAGCTCGCTTCGGCCAAGAAGGAGATCGTCGGGGCCGTCCTGTCGACCGCGGAGCGGCAGGGCCGCGAGCTGGCCGGCCTCAAGGAGGGCATGGGCCGCCTCCTCGCCTCGAGCGCCTCGGTCCGCGAGGCCTCGGGCGGGATCAGCGACCTCTCGGAGAAGACGGGCCTCCTCGCGATGAACGCCTCCATCCAGGCCGCCCACGCCGGCGCGGCGGGCAAGGGCTTCGCCGTCATCTCCCAGGAGGTGCGGAAGCTCGCCGAGGACACGAGGACGGAGACGGGCAGGATAGCCGAGGCCCTGGGGAAGAGCGGCGAGGCCGCGAGGGAGGCGGGGGAGGCCGCTGAGCGCTTCGCCGCGGACCTCTCCGCGCTGGCCGCCGACGTGCGCTCCACCTTCGACGCCCTGGTGGCCATCCTGGACGGGCTCAAGACCGTGTCCGAGGAGGCCCTCGACCTCGAGGAGAAGGCCTCGAGGCTCGGGAGCCTCGCGGGCCGCTCGGAGGACGAGGCCGAGGGCGCGGCCCGGGGGATCGAGACGGGGGCGGAGAAGCTCGCGCGCATCACGGATTTCTCCGGGAGGCTCGCGGAGCGGGTCGAGGCCCTGCTGGGGAATTTCGCCTCCATCGAGAAGGCCGTCGACGAGGCCGCCCGCGTCGGCGAGCGGAGCCTCGAGCACATGGCCAGCCTCGACGCGAGGCTGGCCGGCCTCGATTCGGCCGAGGGCGGCCTGGAGGCCTAGTCGCCGGCGAGCCGGGCGCCGGCCTCGCCCGGCGCGTAGGCGAGCGAGACCACCCTGACCCTGGCGGCCCTCGTTCCCAAGGGCCCGAGGCGCGAAAGCCAGGCTTCGAGCCTCGCCTTGGGGCCGAGCCCGAGGCGGGCGATGAAGCCCTCGGGGCCTTCCTCGAGCTCGGCGGCGAGAAGGTAGCCCTTCCTCAAGTCCTTCGCGGCCACCGTGAAGACCCGCGCCGAGCCGCGCCGCGACTCCGTGCAGGCGATGCGGGCCTCGGCGAGCCATTCCCTGAAGGACGCGAGTATCCGCCCAGACTCGGTCCCTCCCGGAGGGAATCCGACCTCGGCCTCGATCCGGAGCAGGGCCGGAGCGCCGCGATCCGGCCCGGCGGGGAGGACGGCGAAGCCGGCGGCCGCCGCGATCTCCGCGACCCGCGAGGGCCGAGGTCCGTAGAGGGCGAAGACCGTCTTCCCGGAGAAGCCCTCCCCGAGGCCGAAGGCCCCGCCGCGGCAGAAGAGGGCCTCCCTCGCCTCGAAGACCGACTGCTCGGAGCCCGGGACGAGGCGGCCGAGCTCCTTGAGGACATAGGCGCCCTTGTAGGCCTCCGTGGAGCCCGAAAGGCCCGCGGGGAGGTCGACCTCGGCGTAGACGGGCCGGAAGGCCGCCTTCGCCGCGGTCAGCCGCGTTATGCGGTCGATCAAACCCTCCGCGGGCGGCGCGACGCGGTGGCGGGCGATGAAGGCCCGGGCCCCGGCGTCCTCGCAGGCGCCGCAGTCCCTGCAGCCCTCGCCCAGGCAGGCAGGCCTGTCCCGGCCGGCCCTGGCCTCCAGGTACTCGGCGCGGAGGAGGTCCGAGTCCCGGCCCGGGTCCAGGAAGGGGAGGGGCGGCCTCCAGCCCTCGCCCTTCTCGGAGAGGAATTCCGCGCCCAGGAGGCCCGCGGCCTCCGCGGCCGCGCGGAGGGAGGGCCAGGCCCCGCGGGAGAGGGAGCCGTCGTAGACGAGGCCGCGGGAGGGCGCGGCCTCGAGCCAGGAGAGGAGGGGCGGGCCTCCGAGGACCAGGAGCTGGTCCGCGCAGTACTCGTCGAAGTAGGAGGCCAGGCGGAACTCGAGGCCCGAGGCCTCGCAGGCTTCGCGCAACGCGCCGGCGATCCTCGCCAGGGGCGCTTCCTCCAGGGCGAGGGGAGCGGACTGGAGGGGCGTCCAGGGCAGGCGCACGAGGTAGCCCGCGGAGGCCAGGATCCGGAGGCCGGGCGCCCTCTCCGAGCGAGCCTCGCCCAGGAGCCGGGCGAAGGCCGCGAACTCCTCGAGGTCGGCGTCCTCCTCCAGGCCGCTCACGATGTAGAACAGCTTGAGCTCGCGGATGCCGGGCGCGACGAGGAGCTCGACGAGGCGGCCGAGTTCCTCGTCGGAGAGGCCCTTGCGGTAGTAGGCGCGCATCCGCGCGGAGACGCCCTCGATTCCCAGGGTGAGGGAGCGCTTGTCCGCGGCGAGCTCCGCGCGGACCAGGCCTGGGGTCGAGGCCAGGACGTCGAGGCGCTGGCTCATGAAGCTCACGCGGCGGAAGATCCGCCCGAGCTCGAAGAGGAGGGCGAAGACCTCCTCGTGGGTGTTGAAGTTGAAGCTGTAGACCTCGAGGCTGTCGGCGCCCTGGCGGCGCCTGATCTCCCGCGCGTCGGCGATGATATGGGCGAGGGGGCGCTCGCGGTAGGGGCGCCTGTCCCAGCCCTCGAAGCAGAAGGAGCAGAGGCCCGGACAGCCGGCCGCGATCTGGAGCCGCGCGGTCCCGGACTCGGGGGAGTTGAGGAGGGGCCATTCGAGGAGGGGCTCAGGCGACGCCCCGAGCAGGCGCCGCCTCGTCCCGCCTCCGCGCGGCGGGGCGCCCGCCCTCCAGAAGCCCTCCACGGCCTCGGCGCGCGCGAGCCTCCCGTCGGGGGAGACGCCGGGGGCGGTCAGCGCGAGGGCGAGCTCGCCTATCGCGCCCTCGCCCTCGCCGAAGAACAGGCCGTCGGCCATCGCGTCGCGCGAGCCGTCGGCCCCCGCCTCGCCGACGATAGCGCCCGCGGCCGCGGCGTTCGAGCCGCCCAGGACGACGAGGGGCCGCCTTGCGCCCAGGGCCGCGCGGGCGGAGGCGCGGAGGGGGAGGCCGGAGGTGGAGAAGAGGTAGGGCAGGTTCAGGAGCTCGAGGGCGAAGGCGTTGGAGACGAGGACGAGGTCGAAGTCGGCGGGGCTCCGTCCCGAGGCGAGGCCGTAGAACCAGGGCGGCGTCCCGCCGCCCCTCGCGGCGCCTACGAGGAGCTCGCGGTCGCCCCTGTCGGGCATGAAGGCGAAGTCCAGGTAGGCTCGGGGCAGGGCCTTCCTGCACTCGGCGAAGAGTATGAGGTGGGAGGTCGAGCGGTCCACGTCGCGCCAGGGCGAGAGCCGGACGACGAGGATCCTCGCCTCCGCCTCCTCGAAGGAGGGGTTGCCCAGGACGGCCTCCGTCTCGGGGACGAGGGCGGCGCCGGCCGCGAGGAGGGGCTTGAGAGCGGGCGGCAGGGGGAGGGGCACGCCGGTTCCCCCGCGGATCTAGCGGCGGCCCTTGCCGCGGCCGGATCCGGCGTCGCGGCTGCGCCCGTCCTCGTCGGCCTGGGTCCAGCCGGGGGCGCCGGGCCTCAGGGACTTGGGGCGCTGGGGACCCTTGCCGTGGCTCGGCGTCGCCCGGCGGATCTCTCGGGGCGCCGGGCGCGGAGTCCCGCGCGGAGCCTCGCGCGGCTCCTCGCGCCTTGCCTCGGGCCGCGCGGCATTGGGGCGCGCGGATTCGGCCCCTGCGGGAGCGGGCCGCGAGGACGAAGGCCGGCCTGGCGAAGTCCTCGGTGCCGCCGGCCTCTCGGCGCCGGGGGCGGGGCGCCGGCGCTCCGCGCCGGAGCGGTCCGGGTACGGGCGCTCCTGGCGCGGGCGGCTCGCCTCCGGGCGCCCCGACGAGGCGGGGCGGGCCTCGCGCGCGCCCGGGCCGCGGAGGCTCCGCTCGGCGCGATGGGACTGCTTCTCGGCGTCGGCCCTCTCGGCGCGCTCGAAGAACTCCACCGTCGTCGGCTCCAGGACCTCGCCGGCCTCCAGGAACTTGCAGCGGAAGACGAAGCCCGCGCGGACGGCCATGCGCGAGGCGCGCTCGAGCTCCACGGAGTCGGCGAGGACGATGGAGACGCCCTTGGCGCCCGCGCGGCCCGTGCGGCCCGCGCGGTGCACGTAGACGGTGGGCTCCTCGGGCAGGTCCAGGGAGACGACGTGGGAAAGGCCCGCGATGTCGAGGCCGCGGGCCCCGAGGTCGCTCGTCACGAGGTAGCGGAGCTCGCCCTTGGCGAAGCGCTCCAGGGCGACGCGCCGCTCCTCCTTCTCCAGGCGGGCGTGGATGCCCGCGACGGGCAGGCCCATCGCCTCCAGGCGCTCGACGGCGTGGGGCACGCGGTGGGCCTGGGCTATGAAGACGAGGCAGCGGGGCGGGCGGATCGCCGCCTCCAGGCGGCGGAGGAAGTCGAGGCGCTTGCGGCCGTCGCAGTAGAAGCACCAGTGCTCGATGTCGCCCGCGAGGACGGGGCCCGCGCTGGCGGACGCCAGGGCCGGCTCCGTGAGGAAGGGCGCGGCCTTGGCCCGGACGCGGGCGGGGAGGGTGGCGGAGACGAGGACGCGGGCCGCGGCGCGGGGCAGGGCGGAGAGGAGCTTCGTCGTCTGCTCCTCGGCTTCGGGCGCCAGGAGGCGGTCGGCCTCGTCGAGGACGAGGAGCTTGAGGGCGGAGAGGCGGATCCTGCGGAGGGCCACGAGGTCGCCCAGGCGGCCCAGGGTCCCGACGACGACGGCCGGCCGGGCCTGGAGCTTGGCCTCCTGCTTGGAGAGGGGCGTCCCTCCCAGGATGACGGCGACCTTGAGGCCCAGGCCCGAGGCCTCCACGAGGCGCTCGGTCTCGCGGCCGATCTGGACGGCGAGCTCCTGGGTCGGGGCGACGACGAGGACCTCGGGGCCTTCGCGGCCGGCCGACGCTCCGCGGCCCAGGGAAGCCCGCCGCGCGGGGGCGGCTTCTCGTACGGCGGCGGCTGCGGCGGCGGGAGCGGCAGGCGCGGCGGGCGTCTCGCAGTCGGCCGCTGCCTCGGCTCCTCCCTCGGCCCCGCCCTCCGGCGCGGGCTTGGGCGGCCGCTTCCCGAAGGCGGCGAGCTCCAGGGCCGGCGCGAGGTAGGCGAAGGTCTTGCCCGTGCCGGTCTCGGACTCGACCAGGACGTCCCGTCCCGAAAGGAGGAGGGGGATCGCCGCCTCCTGGATGGGCGTCGGAAGGGAGTAGCCGAGCGAGGAAAGGGCCGTGGCGAGGGGCTCGGAGAGGCCGAGGCCGAGGAATGCGTCCATGCCCCTACTTTCGCACGAGGGGGGGAGGAGCTACAAGGGCCGCAGGGACTTCCGCCCGGGCGGGACGTTGCCCAAGCGCCCCATATCGGCTATAGTCTCGCGCGATGAACCTGGAAGCTTTCGTTCTCGGCTCGGGCGGCATGATGCCCCTCCCGCAGCGCAGCCTCACGAGCGTTCTCGTCCGGCGCGAGGGGGAGCTCTTCCTCTTCGACGGAGGCGAGGGCACGCAAGTCTCGATACGGCGCCTCAACCTGCGCTGGAAGAAGATCACCGCGATCTTCGTCTCGCACATGCACGCCGACCACGTCACGGGCCTCCCGGGCATCCTCATGCTCTCGAGCCAGGTCGACCGCGAGGAGCCGCTCTACATCTTCGGGCCGCCGCGCATCGCGGAGTACATCGAGCAGAGCCGGCGCGTCCTCGACATGTACATCAACTACGAGATCATCGTCCGCGAGTTCACGGGCCCGGAGGTCCTCTGGAAGGGCGACGGCTTCTCGATCCGCAACTTTCCCCTGCGGCACACGAAGCCCTGCTACGGCTACGCCCTGGAGGAGGAGGCCCGGCCCGGCGCCTTCCACCCCGAGCGCGCCATGGAGCTCGGCGTGCCCCGCGGGCCGATGTGGTCGACCCTCCAGGGCGGCTCCCCGGTGGAGATCCCCGGCGGCGCGACCGTCCGCCCCGAGGAGGTCATGGGCCAGGCGAGGGCGGGACGCAAGTTCAGCTACGTCACCGACAGCCTCTACTTCCCCGAGATCGCGAAGGAAGTCTCCGGCTCCGACCTCCTCATCTGCGAGGGCATGTTCGAGACCGCCCTGGCGGAGAGCGCGGCGGAGAAGAAGCACATGACGGCCGAGCAGGCCGCGCGGGTCGCTCGCGAGGCGGGCGGGGTCAAGAAGCTCGGCCTCATCCACTACAGCCCCCGCTACACCGAGCGGGACCTGAAGCGCCTCCAGGACGAGGCGCGGGCCGTCTTCCCGGAGACCGTCCTCACGAAGGACCGGATGGCCTTTCCGATAGAATACGTCGACTAGGGCGTAACCCCGGCCCCCCTTCCGGCGTTTCCAGGCGGTCCGGCGGAAGGCCGGCGGACGCGGGACCCAAGGAGGAGCCGTGATAGAAGCGATAGGGCTCCGCAAGAGCTACGGCGAGACCGAGGCTGTGCGGGGCGTCTCTTTCGAGGCGGAGAAGGGCTCAGTCCTCGGCCTCCTGGGCCCGAACGGCGCCGGCAAGACGAGCATCATGAAGGTGCTCACGGGCTACCACTATCCCGACGGGGGCCGCGCCCTCGTCTGCGGGATCGACGTCACGGAGGACCCCGTCGGCGTCAAGCGCAGGGTCGGCTACCTGCCCGAGTCGGCCCCCCTCTACCCCGACCTGACGCCCGCCGAGTTCCTCTCCTTCGCGGCGGACGCCCGAGGCCTCGAGGGCAAGGCCCGCGCCGCCGCGATCGGCCGCGCCGTGGAGGCCTGCGGCATCGGGCCCGTCCTCAGGCGGCCGGTGGAGGAGCTCTCCAAGGGCTTCCGCCAGCGCCTCGGCCTCGCGCAGGCCATCCTCCACGACCCCGAGGTCCTCATCCTCGACGAGCCGACGACCGGCCTCGACCCCAACCAGATCCTCGAGATCCGCGCCCTCGTCCGCGAGATCGGCCGCGAGAAGACCGTCATCCTCTCGACCCACGTCCTCCAGGAGGTGGAGGCGGTCTGCTCGCGCGTCGTCATCCTCAACGAGGGCCAAGTCGCCGCCCAAGGCGCGCCCGCCGAGATCGGCGACGCGCTCAAGGGCGAGGAGCGGCTCCGCGTCCGCCTCCGCGCCCGCTCGGGCGGCCTCTCCGCCTCCCGGGCCGCTGGCCTCCTTCCCGGCCTCCGCGGCCTCAAGGCGGCCGGCGAGCCCCGCGAGGAGGAGTCGGGCTCCCTCGCCCTCGAGCTCCAGGCCGCGCCCGGCGGGGAGCCGGGGGCCGCCGTCTTCGAGTGGGCCGTGGAGAACGGCCTCGTCGTCCTCGAGATGGAGCGCCGCCGCCTCTCCCTGGAGGAGATCTTCGTGCGCCTGACCCAGGAAGGAGGCTCCAAGTGAGGCCGACCCTCGCGATCGCGCGCCGGGAGCTGCGCTCGGCCTGGAACTCCCCCGTGGCCTACGTCCTCGTCGTGGGCTTCCTCGTCTTCTGCGCAGGCTGGCTCTACTTCGTCCGCGGCTTCTTCGCAGCGGGCCTCGCGGACTTACGGCCCTACTGCGGCCTCATGCCCCTGGCCTTCGCCTTCCTGGCCCCCGCGGCCACGATGCGGAGCTGGGCCGAGGAGCGCAGGCTCGGCACCTACGAGCTCCTCCTCACGATGCCCTTCTCCGAGGGCGAGCTCGTCCTCGGCAAGTTCATCGCCTCCCTCTCGACCCTCGGGGCGGCCCTCCTCCTCTCCCTCCCGGTGCCGCTCACCGCCTCCCTCCTCGGGAGCTTCGACCCGGGCGTCCTCGCCGGCCAGTACCTGGGCGCCCTCCTCGCCGCCGCGACGGCCACGGCCGCGGGCGAATGGGTCTCCTCCCTCGCGAAGAACCAGGTGAGCGCCTTCGTCGCCGCGGCCTCCCTCCTCCTCGCCCTCGTCCTCGTGGACAGGCTCGCCGCCTTCCTCCGCCTGGGCGGCGCGGCCGCGGGCCTCGCGGCCTGGCTCTCCATGAGCCGCCACTTCGAGTCCCTCTCGCGCGGGGTCCTGGACGGGCGGGACCTCGCCTACTACCTCGCGACGAGCGGGGTCTTCCTCTACCTCACGGCCTGGAACGTCCGGCGCCGGAAATGGAGCTAGCGAGCATGGACGCGAAAACCGGCAAGAAGCGCAGCCTCGTCCTCCTCCTCCTCGTCCTCGCCGTCGCGGCGGCCTCGGTCCTCTTCGCCGAGCGCTTCCACGCGAGGCTCGACCTCACCGCCGACGGGAGCTACAGCCTCAGTCCCGTCTCCAAGGGGCTCTACAAGGAGATCCCCGAGCGGCTCCGCATCACCTACTACCGCTCCCCCGCCCTGGCCGCGAGGCACCCCGGCCCCCGGGCGGTGGAGGACTTCCTCCGCGAGTTCGAGGCCGCCGGCCGGGGGCGGATTACGCTCGCGGTGCGCGACCCCTCCGAGGCCGGCGGCCCCGGTGCCGGGGCCGTGGAGGCCCTGGGCGTCCTCCCCCAGCGCATGCAGGTCGTGGAGCGCAGCGAGCAGCGCGTCGCCGTCGTCTACTCGGGGATCGTCCTCGAGTACCTGGGCCGGACGGAGGCGATTCCCTTCGTCCTGGGGGCCGAGAGCCTCGAGTACGACCTCGTGAAGGCCGCCAGGCGCGTCGTCCAGGGCCGGAAGCCCGTCGCGGCCGTCCTCGTCGGCGACGCCGACAAGAGCTTCGAGACGGACTACCGGAGCGTCGCGGAGGCCCTCTCCTCCTCGGGCTGGGCCGTCCAGTCCCTCCTCCCCGGCGACGAGCCGCCCCCCGGGACCGACGTCCTCCTCGTCCTGGGGAACTCAGGGCTGGACGACTATGCCGCCTATCGCGTCGACGCCTACCTGGCGGGGGGCGGCTCCGCCGTCTTCGCCGTCCGCGGGGTCGACGTGGAGGCTCGGGAGCGCCTCTCCGCGAAGCCCCTCGCGGACGACGCGATCCTGGAGAGCCTCGCGGCCTACGGCGTCAAGGTGGGGCGCTCCCTCGTCCTCGACCGCTCCTCGCTCACCGTGCCCTTCCAGGAGCGGGATCCCGCGGGCGGCTCGGCCTACCGCTACGTCCGCTACCCGCACTGGATAGCCGCCAGGCCGGAGAACGCCGACGGGAAGCACCCCGTCACCGCCCGCCTGGCCGGCCTGGACCTCTTCTGGCCGAGCCCCCTCGAGCTCTCCCCGCCTTCGGGCGTCGCGGCCGAGCCCCTCGTCAGGACCACGCCCAAGGCCTGGCTCCAGACCAAGGACTTCGCCATCGCCCCCGAGGAGGAAGCCTACTTCGCCAGGGAAGAGGAGGCGACGAGGGGACAGTACCTCCTGGCGGCGACCCTCTCCGGGCGCCTCCCCATGGCCTACTCAGGCAGGGAAATCCCCGTCCGCGAGGGCGCCGCCCCTCTGCCGCCCCTGCCCGCGGAGGCCAAGTCCTCCAGGATCCTCGTCGTGGGCTCGGCCGACTTCGCGAACGACCTCATGACGATGACCGATTCCCTCTTCAACGCGGCCTTCGTAGCCGGAGGAGCCGAGTGGCTCTCCTCCGGCTCCGAGCTCGCCGCCCTCAAGTCCCGCGGAGGCCGCGACCCGCGGCTCTCCCGCATCGAGGATCCCGAGGAGCGCAACCTCGCCGCCCTCTTCGCCTACGCCGTGAACCTCGTCCTCGTGCCGGGAGGCCTCGCGGTCTACGGACTCGTTCGGGCAAGGAAAAGGAAGGCCGAGGCGAGGAGAAAGGGCGAGGCAGCCGCGCCGGGCACGGAGGCGCCGGCCGCGGCCGCCGCGCTCGCCGACACGGCCGCGGCGTCGCCCGGGCCCGCCGACATGGCCGCAGGGCCTGGCGACGGAGCCGGCCAGGAAGGAGGCAAACGATGATGGGCTACCGGCGGAAGGTGATCGCTCTCTCCTCGGTCCTCGCCCTTCTCCTCGTGTCGCTCCTCCTCGGGGAGCTCTTTTCCCCCGACCGGCGGCTCGCCCGCGCGGAGGAAGGCCGGCTGCTCTCGGGCGAGCCTAAGGACGCGGCCATCCTCGAGATCTCCGGCCCCGAGGGCCTCCTCCTCTTCGAGAGGAAGGAGGGAGCCTGGCTCCTCGCCGAGGAGGGCGGGAGCCTCCCGGCCTCGGCCTCGCGCGTGGAGAGCTTCCTCTCCGAGGCCGCCTCCGTCTCCAGGCTGGAGCTCCGGGCGACGGGCAGGGCTTCCTGGCCCGAGTTCGGCCTGGACGGGGGGAAGGGCTACCGCGTGTCCGCGAAGGACGGCAAGGGCAAGTCCCTCGCCGATTTCACGGTCGGCTCCTACGGCCCGACGGGGAAGGAACTTTTCGTGCGCCTGGGGGAGGCGGAGAAGAGCTACTCGGCCCAGGCCCCGAGCCTGGCCTCCTACCTCGCCGCGGGAAGGAGCGGCTGGCTCGACCTCCGCGTCTCGGGCGCGCCCATCCGGCCCGAGGACGTGCAGGGAGTCGCGATGCGCGCCGACATCGCGCTGGACGGCCCCGGCTCCCCGGCCCGCCGCTTCGAGTGGAGGGCACAGAGGAGCGAGGGTGGCTGGAAGTCCGGCGCCGCGGCCCTCGACCTCCTCGCCCTCGAGTCCCTCCTCCGCGGCCTCGTGAACCTGGAGGCGGAGGACGCCCGCGCCGCCGCCCCCGCCGGCGTCTTCGACCGCATCAGCCTGCGCGCCGAGCTCTCGCTCGGTACGGGAGTCACGAGGATCTACGAGGCGGGGGCCGAGGCGGGCGGGGGGCGCTACTATTTCCGGCGCAAAGACTCCCCCATCGCCTACGAGGTCTCGGCCTACGCCCTCAAGAATCTTGCCAAATCATTGTCTGAACTGAAATAACAACCAGCGCGGTCCCGGGGCTTCGGTCCTGGGGGCGGGCGCTTGAAGGGCGGGGCAGGGCTTGACCGAAGGCCTTGCCTCGCCTATTCTTTACACATGGTGAGTAAAATGTGTAAGGCGAGCCATGGCCGGTGACCTTCGGGACCGCATCATCGCGGGCGGAGCCGAGGCCCTCAGGGACTCGGGCCTCAAGGGCTTCAGCATGGAGCAGGCCGCGCTCAGGGCGGGCGTCAGCCGAAAGACTGTCTACAACTATTTCTCCTCGCGCTTCGAGCTCCTGGACGGCGTCCTCGAGGCCCGCGCCAGGGAGACGATGGAGGTCCTGGGGGCGATCGCCTCCGACGCCTCCCTCGGCTTCGTGGAGAAGCTCAACCGCGTCACGGAGGAGGGCTTCAGGCGCGGCCGCGAGGGAACGCGCTTCCTCAGGGGGGACGGCTCCTACCCGAAGTCCGCCGAGCTCTACCGGGCCCTCCGCGCGAACCTCGCCGACTTCATCACCGGCATCGTCTCCGAGGCCGCCGGCCTCGGCCTCATCCGCGAGGACGTCGATCCCCGCCGCCTCACCTACGTCATCCTCAACATGGTCTCGGGCCTCCTCGACCTCGCGGAGCCCGAGGACGAGCCCTATACGCGGATCGAGCTCCTGCAGGAGTCCCTCAGGCTCCTCGTGGGGGGCATCCTCTCCCCCGAAGGCGCGGAGACCCTCAAGGGCTACAGCCTCCTCGCGAGGCCGGAGGCCAGGCCGTGAAGACGAAGACCACCGCGCGGCGCGCCGCCGCCTGGCTCGCCCTCCTCGCCCTCCTGGGCGGGGCCGCGGCCCTGAGGCTCCTGTCGGCCGGGAAGGAGGGCAAGGCCGAGGCCGCGATGGTCGCCCCCGTCCGGGTCGTCCAGGCCTCCTTCGGGCCCCTCGTCAAGGAGCTCAAGGTCAACGCCTTCGTGGAGAGCGACAGCATGGTCACGGTCCTGCCCCTCGTCTCCGGCATCCTCCAGACCCTGGAGGTCGACGCGGGGGACAGGGTCCGGAAGGGCCAGGTCCTGGCCAGGATCGACGCGGCGCGCTACGAGCTCCAGCTCGGCCAGGCCGAGGCGGCCTGGCTCTCCGCGAAGAGCACCTTCGAGCGGGTGGAGCAGCTCTTCCGGGCCGGGGCGACGAGCAGCCAGAACTACGACCAGGCCAAGGGGCAGTACGACGCCTACCGCGCCCGGTACGACCTGGCGAAGCTCCAGGCGGGCTACGCCGCCGTCACGAGCCCCGTGGACGGCGTCGTCCTCGTGCGCCACACGACGGTCGGCTCCATCGCCGCGCCCGAGCGTCCCCTCGTCACGATAGGCGACCTCTCCCGCCTCGTCATCCGGGCCCGCGTGCCCGAGCGCTACTACGCGGAATTCCGGGGGACCGGCGCTCCCGTGGCGGTCCGGGTGGAGCGGAGCGACGGCGGCTCCTTCCCGGCCAGGCTCTCCTCGGTCTCCCCCTACATCTCGGCGGAGAACCGCACCTTCGAGGCGACCTGCGACCTCGGTCCCGGCCAGGACGTCCTGCGGCCCGGCATGTCCGTGGTCGCGGTCTTCGTGATCGAGCGCCGCGACGGCGTCTGGTCCCT
>ERZ795055.2819-NODE-2819-length-12937-cov-3.187005_pt1 | contig 12937 bp, 10 predicted proteins | sample MGYA00375139_ERZ795055 | MGnify/ENA primary metagenome ERZ795055 (study PRJEB30184, sample SAMN05720283) | anaerobic digester metagenome | isolation source: active sludge of municipal wastewater-treating anaerobic digesters | place: USA | collected 2015-01-23 ...
ACGCCGCGAATCGGGCGAAGAGCGATTTCCTCGCCAACATGAGCCACGAGATCCGCACGCCCATCAACAGCCTGCTGGGATTCCTCGAACTTCTGCTCGAAACCAGGCTGGACGCCACACAGCGGGAGTACGCGGGCATCATCAGGGAGAGCGGCCGCAACCTCCTCGAAATAATAAGCGACATCCTCGATTACTCGAAGATCGAGCGGGGCAGGATGGATATCGAGCACAGCGCCTTCCTCTCCCGGCCCTCGCTCGAGGGCCCGGTGGAGCTTTTCGCGGCGCGCGCATCGGAGAAGGGAATCCGCCTGGTCTCTTTTGTCGATCCGCTCATCCCGCGTACCCTCGTCGGAGACTCGCTCCGTGTGCGACAGGTGCTGAACAACCTGATCTCGAACGCCATAAAGTTCACGCCGGAGAATGGCGCCGTCACCGTCGAGATAGGCCTTAAGGAGAAGCGGGAAAACGGGTGCACGGTGTCGTTTTCGGTCGGCGATACCGGTATCGGGATCGCTCCCGACAAGCGGGAGATCATATTCGAATCGTTCAGGCAGGAGGACAATTCAATCGCGCGCCGTTACGGCGGCACGGGGCTCGGTCTGGCGATAAGCTCGAGCTTTGTGCGGCTTATGGGCGGTGAGATCGGCCTCGAAAGCTCCCGTGGTGCGGGCAGCAGGTTTTTCTTCGACATAAACTTTGGTACGACCCGGGACGATTCGGAGCGGTTATCGTTCAGTGATCGAATCGGAAACGCGCGAATTCTGAGGTTCGGCGGCGAATCGTCGCCACAGGAGGATATTCTCGGGCGCTACCTGTGTGCGCTGGGGATCGCGGTGGAGAATACCGGCCCCGAAGATTTCATGACGGCCGGGGAAGGGGCCGTTCTTTTCGCCGATGTGAGTATGCAGCCCGAGCGGACGGTACGGACCGTTATCGGGAGGGCCGGGGGGAATCCCCTTGTGCTGGTCGTTGGAGAGCGGCAGCGCGGTATCATCGAGACGGCGGGAGCGCCCCACCCGGTGATGCTCTGCATGCCGTTGACAGCTTCGAAATGCGTAGCGGCAATAATGAAAGCTCTGGGGCTGGAAAGCCCGGAAACCACCGGTTTGAATGACGGCGGAGAGATTATTTTTCCGGGCAGGGCGCTTGTAGCGGAGGACGCGCCTGCCAATCAGCGGCTCATACGCATCATGCTCGAGCGTCTCGGTTTGACTGTCAGCATCGCCCGCGACGGAATCGAGGCGGTGGAGATGTTCCGCGATGGCCGGTACGACATCGTCTTTATGGATATCAGCATGCCGGTGCTCGACGGGATAGAGGCGACGGCCCGAATCCTCGAAATTGAAACAAAAGAGGAACGCTCTCATACCCCCGTGATTGCCCTCACCGCGCGCGCCGTGAAAGGCGAGCGCGAACGCCTGCTGGCATCGGGGATGGATGACTATCTTTCGAAGCCGGTCGATATGGCCGCGCTCAGGAGAGTCGCGATGAGGTTTCTCAGTGGAGTGAATTCCGGGGAAGGAACGCGCCTAGGGAAGGACGAAGGCATCGTGAATCTCGATGAAACCGCTATATCGCTTGGAATAGAGCGCGCCGAACTCGAAGAAATGCTTCGCGACTTCCTCGACTCGTCCGGAGAGTATCTGTCGAGAATAGAGCGGTCCGTGACGGATGGTGACAGCGAAGATGTCCGTTTCGCCGCTCATTTTCTGAAGGGGGTGTCGTCGAACTACGGGCTGACGCTTCTCGCCACCCTTTCCGGGGAACTCGAGAGCGCGGCCGAGGAAGGGAGAACCATGATTTTCGTTGAGCTTGCGGATAGCATCCGCGGAGAGCTGGAAAGGCTGTGTGCGCTTGTGCGGGCACGCTGAGGATTCAGCGCCTTGTGCTGTTAAGGTAGACCTCGAGGTCGCCGAAAGAGATGTGCAGCCGGACACGCTCGTCGAAATCCACCAGGCTTACGAGTGTTCCGTAGTGTCTACCCGCGACGATGTTGACCTCTTTTTCCGTGAAGAGGCCCGCGATCACCGACAGCACCGCAGCATCCTCGGCGTCGACGGCGCCGAGCGAGCGCAGATCAAATACGATGTTGTCGTTGCGGACGAGCTTGAGGAACACCGCGTTGAATACCTTCCTGGCCTCGGCGAGCACCTCCCTGTCCTTGATGCCGGTTTTAAACGAGATAAGCGTAGTTCCTGTACCGCGCGAAAGGTTTATGTGCTCCGTGCGCTCGGCGGCCTCCTCGAGCTTCTGGATCCGGCCGATGCGGAGCGCCGCGTCGATCTTCTGGGTGAGCATGGCATACGTGTGAGGTTTGATGATGTAGTCGACCGCGCCCTGGCGCATGGCCGTTACCACGTCCTCTTTTTTTGACTTGGAGGTAAGCATGATGATGGGAATGCTTCTCGTGATCTCGTCTTTTTTCATCTGTTTGACGACCTCGAAGCCGTCCATATGGGGCATCATGATGTCGAGAAGTACGAGATCGGGGTTGCCCGTACGCGCCAGATCGATCCCCTCGCGTCCTGACGAAGCGACGACGACGCTGTGGCCCATCTTTTTTATCTGGGCTTCGAGGAGCTTGAGCGTATGTTTATCGTCATCTATGGCGAGAATGAGATACATAGGGGCCTCGTCATGTATGGCGTCCCAGTATCCTCCGGGGAAAACGCCCCCGTCAAGACCTTTTCCGCCGGCATGATTCCTGGCGGGCATGATGTCGGACCATTCGCGGAAGGCCTCAATCGACATGAAGCAGCAGGGACTTGAGATAGGATGTCTCGGGGCAGAAGACGCTGACCGGGTGGTCGGCCGGGTGCTGGCCGGCGTACAGAATCGAGACCGATCTGCCGGCGTCGGACGCGGCCCCGAAGACCACCTTCTGGAAGAGGTCCATGCCTATGAACCGGGAGCACGAGCAGGTGAGGATGAGCGAACCGGCAGGGCATTTCCTGATGGCCTGCAGGTTGATCTCCTTGTAGCCGCGGCACGCGGATGGTACCGACTCTTTGTTTTTCGCGAATGCCGGAGGATCGATGATGATGAGGTCGTGCGGGAGGACGTTATCGCGCAGGTATTCGAAGGCGTCCGCGGCAATGAAAGCGGAGCGGTCCTCGAGTGCATTCAGCCCGGCGTTGCGCCGCGCCATAGTAAGCGCCGGTTCGGAAACGTCGATCGATACCGCCTCGAGCGCGCCACCGGCGAGCGCCGCGACGCTGAAGCCGCCCGTGTACGAAAACAGGTTGAGTGCAGACCGGCCGGCGGCGATTCCCGCAACGAGCGCGCGGTTCTCCCTCTGATCGATAAAAAAGCCCGTCTTCTGTCCGCGGTGAACGTCGACTATGTAGTTCAGCCCGTTCTCCACGATCGGTATCTCCTCAGGGGTCGATCCGGTCACCTGGCCGATCCTGTCGGAAAGACCCTCGATCGAGCGGCCCGCGTGGTCGCTGCGCTCATAGATGCTTGATGGTGAAAAGACCTCGGCAAGCAGGCCGATGATGTCCTCGCGCATGCGTTCAATGCCCAGGGTGAGAATCTGGATTACCAGATGCCCGTCGTAGCTGTCCGCTATCAGTCCGGGAAGGAAATCCCCCTCGGAGAATACCGCCCGCCAGGCGTTCGTTCGTGATATCACCCCGGAGCTCCGGCGTTTATCACGCGCGACTATCATAAGGTGATGCAGGTGGTCGCGGTCGGGAAAGCGGTCTCCGAAGGAAAGCATGCGTACATTGATCCGGGAACGGCCGTTGTAGTAGCCGTACCCGATATGCCGTCCCGAGCCGTCGCGGACAGAAACTATGGAACCATCCGCTGCACCATCATCGACCCTCGAAACCGCACCGGAGAAGATCCACGGATGCCGGTTCAGGACGGGCTTCTCCTTTCCGGGACGCAGGAAGATGGTGTTGATTTCTCTCATAGCAGCCCGGTTGGAGTGCTCATACCGATTCCCCGCCCGAGGAGTTCAGGTTGTGCTTGCGATACTGCCCGGGCGAGAACCCCACGTGTTTCGAGAAGGCCGTAATAAAGGTCGTATTTGAGTTAAATCCCGCGGCGATTCCGACGGAGAGTATGGAGCGGTCGGGCTCCTCGACCAGGAGCTTTTTCGCCTCGTCGATCCTGTACTCGTTGACGAAGGTGCTGAAGTTCTTCCGTATTCTTTCGTTGAGAATCTGGGAGAGCTGGTGCGGGCTGATGCCGAGGTCGCCGGCCAGGTCCTTGAGGGAAAGCTCCTCGTCGGCGAAGGCCTTTTCGACCTCCATGATCTCGCGCAAACGCGCGAGAATGCGCTCAAGGTCCAGCCCGTGGAGGCGGGAGCGCTCGTAATGTGACTTGCGGCTTTCAATTTTAAGAAGCCTCATGTAGTCAGGATGGCGCTGGGTGGCCAGGTACACCAGACAGGTGAAGACGTTGGCCATGAGAACGGCGATTTTAAGCAGGCCGTTGGAAGCAAAGTCTCCCGCGATCGCGAGCATATTCGAGCTCACGATGGAAAGGGCGAAGAGATATCCCATACGCGAGAGACGGACGGCCCGGCCCGGAGTCTGAGGCCGCCAGATCGTGGCCATTGATACAAGCGTGGGGAGCATGGCAACAACAAGGTAGAGCTTCGGGAGCATGAACGAAGCGTAGACCAGCCGGAAGTAGGGAGGAAGCGATGCGAAACTCGAGCTCAGTATGGGGCGAAAATCGACATGCCGGTCGTCAGGAACAAGGCCGTCCACGGCCAGGGGAGCGGCCAGCAGAAGCACCGAAAGCAGGCTCGGCAGGAAGAGCAGGAGATACCGGCGCCGGAAGATAAACCGGTTAGATATGATCCACTTGTAGCGGAGCACCATGAGGGGAGGGACCAGAAAGATGATCGGAACCGGCAGCGTTTTCAGGTGATAAATGCCGTCGACGTGATCGAGGATGCCGGTGGAATACAAACTTATATGGAACAGCCACAGGCCGAGTCCCGCGAAGGAGAAGGAATACACCATATGAACCGGTTCCTTGCTCTTCTGTACGAACTGGCCGAGCGATATCACGAACGCAAAGAGCGCCCCGAAGAACATGAAAAAGTGTAAAATGGTCTCAGCCATATCCCTTGCCTGAATGCTCCGTGTTTCCTGATACGATCAGGCGACAAATGATACAATCTAAAAATGAGCACGGGGCCGAATTTCATGATTATAATCCTGAAACGAGGCCTTCTCCCGTGTTATAATCCGGGTAGACAAAATATAAAAATTGATGCTATTATTTTGTATTGATTGCCGGAGTGCCGCCGGCACGCGGCCGGTGATCGGAGTTTACAAACCCGGAGGTGGGAGTATGTCAGTCGATTATTCCAAAGAGTTTGACCGGTTTCTGGAGCGCGAAAAACATCTTGGCCTCATGGTGCGAAGCCGTGTTAAAAAATACGGCGACAAAAAAGTGGCCGTACGGCACAAGCCGCACGGGGAATGGATCCCGTACACCTGGGCGAAGTTCGGTTCCATGATCGAATCGAGCGCCAAGGCGCTGCTCGCACTCGGGGCGAAGGAAAACGAGATGGTCGGCATCTTCGCGGCCAACAGCGTCTGGTGGGCCGTGGCGGATTACGCCTGCTTCTGCATTCGCGCCTGCTCCGTACCCGTGTACGCGACGAACTCGGCAAAGGAGCTCGAGTATATCGTCAACGACGCCGGAATCCGTTTCCTTTTCGTCGGCAACCAGGAGCAGTATGAGAAGGCCCTCGAGGTCAAGAAGGGCTCCAAAGTCCTGAAAAAGATCATTGTCTTCGATCCAAAGGCCCAGATAAAGGCGGGCGAGGACGTGATGTATCTCGAGGATTTTATGGCCATGGGAGCGAAGGCCGGGAAGGAGGCGGAACTCGAGTCGCGGATCGCAAGGCTCGATTCGGAGGACCTCTCCACGCTCATCTACACATCGGGTACCACCGGAGAACCCAAGGGGGTCATGCTTACCCACAAGAACTGGCTGGCCATGCTTTTCTCCACGGGCTACCACATCCCGATCGTCGAATCAGACGTCAATCTCGCGTTTCTGCCGCTGTCGCACGTGTTCGAGCGCGCGTGGAGTTATTTCATCCTGTGCGGCAACGGAATGGTGGATTATTGCCACGACACCAAGGCCATCCTTGAGTTCCTCAAGGAATCCAGGCCGCACTATATGTGCAGCGTTCCGCGCATGTGGGAGAAGATCTACGCCATGGTGAAGGACGGTATCGCGAACGCCCCCGAAAAGAAGAGGAAGATATTCAATTGGGCTCTCGCGGTCGGCGGAGAATACCAGGGGCGAAAGCGCGATAAAAAGTTCGTCGGCCCGTGGCTGCGGTTCAAGCACGCCGTCGCCTACGCCCTTGTGCTCAAGAAAATCAAGGGCCTTTTCGGCGGGCGCAACAAGATGTTAAACTGCGGCGGGTCGGCCTTTTCGGGAGAAATCGCCGAATTCTTCTTCAACGCGGGCGTGCTCCTGCTGCAGGGATACGGCATGACCGAGTGCTTCGTGATCAGCGTTGCGAATCCCGAGCACAACAAATTCGGCACCTGCGGACCGGTCGTTCCGCTGATGCAGGTGAGGATTTCACCCGAGGGCGAGATACAGGCCAAGAGCCCGAGCATGATGAAAGGGTACTGGAACAAGCCCGAGCTCACGAAGGAGATGTTTACGCAAGACGGGTGGATCAAAACCGGGGACGTCGGGTATATAGACGACGAGGGATATGTCACCATCACCGACCGGATCAAGGATCTCTTCAAGACTTCGGGCGGCAAGTACATTTCTCCCCAGCAGATCGAGACACTGCTCAAGGAAGACATTTATTTCGAACAGGTGGCGGCGATCGGAGACCAGCGCAAGTTTGTCTCGGCCCTCATAGTGCCCGGCTTCGAGCCTCTTGCCAACTGGGCGAAAAAGAACACTATATCGTTCTCTTCGCGCGAGGAGCTGTTGAAGCACCCGGAGGTCCAGAAGCTGTACAGGGAGAAGATAGATCACTACACGCGCGATCTCGGCCAGGTAGAAAAAATCAAAAAGTTCACGCTTCTTCCCAAGGAATTCACGCAGGAGGACGGCGAGATTACGGCCACCCAGAAGATCAAGAGAAAGGTCATCAATCAGCGTTACAGGGACATCATTGATGCCATGTATGCCGAGTGATCGGCGCTCCTCCAGGCGCTGATTTCCCATATATAAGGGCGGGACCGCGGTCCCGCCCTTTTTCTTTGTCTTGACTTGCGCCGCGCGTCCATGGAACATATGCAGGCGAATTGCGCGCCTGTGGCCGCACAGAGGCCATTCCGCGGGCGTCGGGTCAAGAACTATGCGAAAGAGCCACGGACATCCCAAGGGCCTGGGCGGGTCGCTCCGGAAAACGAAGGACAGCGGCGCGAGCGCGGACATCTGGAAACGCGGACGTATGCTCCTTGCAGCGGCGGCGTTTATCCTGCTCGCGCTCACGATGATACGAACATGCGGGCCCTGTACAAGGCGTTCCGAACGCGAGGCCGCCGACACCACCGTTATGGAACCGCCGGCTAAACCCGGGCTTATAACGTCGCGAAACAAACGAACAGGCAGGTCGGAAGCCGTGCCGATCGACGAGGACAGGGACATTACAGAGGAAGCCCCAAAATACGAAGGTCCGGTCGACCTTGGAACTCAGATAGAAATAATCGCCAAATAGGCGCGGCAGGGGCCCGGGCCGGTTCTATATACCCCCGGTCCCCGATCGATTCCCTGGGCGGTCATGGGCCGATGGTGTCAGTGAGCGCGAAGCCCCACGCGGTCAAATAGTGGAAGGAGGGTGTAACGATGAAATCGTCTGTGAGATTTATTCGAATCCTTATCGTTGTGGCGGCGCTCGCCGCGGCGCTGTTTTTCGGAGCGGCGTGGTATTTCAGTTCGGTTCTCATGAATCCGGGGCCGTTCCAGTGCACGAAGGAGCACTTCGTGTTCTGCGGCGACCCGATGGAGCAGGGCATCCCTTTCGAGAGCGTCGAGTTCAAGAGTCCGGACGGTCTCTCGATACACGGATGGTGTATGCCCGCCGGGGTGTCTGCGAAGGCCGTGATTTTCGCGCACGGGCGCGGCGCGAACCGAAACGAGGGAATGCGATTCGCGCGGCCGCTTCACGACGCGGGATTCGCGGTCCTCGCCTTCGACTTCAGGCACTGCGGTGAGAGCGACAGGTCTTTCAATTCAATGGGTTTCCACGAAAAGAAGGATATCATCGCGGCCGTTGACTTCCTCGAAAAAAGAAAGGGCATGAAACGCATCGGCCTGATGGGCTGGTCGCAGGGCGCGGCCACCGGCATTCTCGCGATGGCCGGGGATACCCGTATTCGGGCGGGCGTATTCGAGGGAGGATTCGCAAACGCCTCGGACGTGATCGCTGAGGGAGCCGCGCGCGATTTCGGTCTGCCCAGGAGGCCTCTGGTACCCTTCGTTCTCTGGCTGTACGGGCTTCGCGGCGAGCTCAATACGGCCGAAATGAACGCCGAGGACGTCATCGGGTCGATCGCTCCGAGGCCGGTCTACATAATCCACGGCGACGCCGACACCATGGTGTATTATCATCACGGCGAGCGTCTGTACGCCGCGGCGAAAGAGCCCAGGATGATGTGGACGGTGAAGGGAGGTCCGCACGTTGAGTGCTGGCAGATGGACCGCGAGAGGGCAGAGAGAACGGTGCGCGAATTTTTTGTTAAGAATCTTTGATTATACTCTTGTGATACCGCGGGTCTGTACGTAATGAGCGAGCGAACTTACAGCGTCTCCGAGATCACCCGGATGCTCAAGAGGAGCATCGAGGGAAATCCGGAGTATACCGGCGTATGGGTGAAGGGGGAGCTTTCCAATGTCACCTATCATTCCTCGGGGCACATTTATTTTACATTGAAGGACGAGCAGGCGGTGCTCTCCTCCGCATTTTTCAAGTACGCGAATAAAAACCTTTCGTTCAGGCTGGAAGAGGGTATGAGCGTGCTCGCGCTGGGGTCGCTCACTGTTTACGAGAAGCGCGGCAGTTACCAGTTCATTGTTTCGCAGATGCGACTCGAGGGGATCGGCGAGCTGCTCAAGCGGATAGAGCAGCTCAAGAAGAGGCTGATCGCGGAGGGAGCGTTCGATCCGTCGAGGAAAAAGGTGAAACCTTTTCTCCCCCGGCGCATCGGAGTGGTCACCTCGCCGACAGGGGCCGCCATCAGGGACATCATCAAGGTCGCGATGCGGCGCTTCCCGAACATAGAGATCGTGCTCGCCCCAGCCAAAGTGCAGGGCGCCGATGCGGCGGCCTCGATCGTACGGGCGCTCGCCGAGCTCAACCGGCCGGCGCACGGCATCGACCTGATTATCTGTGGCAGGGGCGGCGGTTCGTTCGAGGACCTCATGCCGTTTAACGAGGAGCCGGTCGTCCGGGCGGTGCTCTCCTCGCGCGTTCCGGTCATATCGGCGGTTGGCCACCAGATCGATCATCCGCTGACGGACGACGCGGCCGATTACGCCGCGCCGACGCCGTCGGCCGCCGCCGAAATAGCGGTGCCGGTGAAGAGCGAGCTCATCGAGGAGATCGACTATCTTTCGATTCGAGCGGCAAACGCTCTGGTGTCGAGGCTGACCGGCCTTGGTGAAAGGCTGGATTCGATCGCCGCGCTCCGCTGTTTCCGTAATCCGCGCGAGATAGTCGCGATGCGCGAGCTCTCGCTGGTCGACCTGGAGCAGAGAATGACCATGGCGCTCAAGGAAGGCATCTCCGCGGGGCGGGAACGCCTGCTCTCGCTCCCCGACCTGTACCGATTGTGGAAAACAGAGACGCGCTCCCGGCGTTCCCGCCTGGAACTGGCCTGGGGGGCGGTCGACAAGCTCTCGCCGAAGGGAGTCCTCCGGCGCGGTTACTCTCTCGTGACCGACGCGCGGGGACGCGTCATCAAAACCGTGAAGACGATCAAACCCGGGGAATCGATCGGCGTGATGGTGGCCGACGGCTCGATGGGATGTACGGTAAATACAGTGCAACGAGAGGTGCGCGGTGGAAAAGAAATCATCGGCAAAGGCTAAGCCGAGCTTCGAGAAAGCGCTGGAGGAACTGGAAAAGATCGCCGAGCGGCTGGAGGACGGAAGCCTCGGCCTCGAGGAATCAATCGCCGAATTCGAACGTGGCACCAGGCTTGCCCGCTATTGCCGCGAAAAGCTCGATGAGGCGGAGCGCCGCATCGAGATACTGCAGAAGGGCGAAAACGGCTCTGTCGAGAAGCGGGCGGTCCGCGTGAAGCAGGACACCGGCGAGATCGACGACGACGAGGACATGCAGGGATCGCTCCTCTAGCGCGGGCATCCCGACCAATCTGTCAGGAGAGGATACGATGAGGTACACACTGGCCGTATGCCTTGCTGTGTCGCTGTTCGTTTCGTGCAAACCGGTTCAGACGGTCTCTTTCTGCGAAGGCGTGAGTCCCGAGGGCAAGGGGGTGTCCTGCGGGCCCAGGTTCACCACGGGCGAGGTGACAATGCTGGTGAGCCTGAAGAAGCGCTTCGAAATCGACGCGCTGGGCGTGAAGATCCACGAGCGCCAGGAGATGAAGGAAAAACTGGTGGATTCGTTTACCTTCAGCGTCGATCCGGAGAAGCAGTCCGCGACGACCAACCTTTCGTTTTACAACGAGGGGACTTACAGGGTGACGGTGACCGGCAAGGAAAACGCCGTGCTCGGCGAGGCAGAGATCGAGGTAATCGACACTTACTGACCCGCCGATTCCTCGGCCTTCCGGCGCTTCTCCTCGCGATAGTAGAAGAGGAGGAGAAGCAACGCGCCGATGACGATCGCGGCGTCGGCCACGTTGAATGCAGGCCAGCGGAACACCGCGTCGTCGCCGATATAGATGAAATCGACGACCCCGGGCCTGCCCGTTACACGATCGAGAATATTGCCCACCGCCCCCGACATTACCAGGGCCATGGCGTTGCAGAAGAGCGGCGTTTTCTGTTTTTCCAGCGCGTAGTAGACCACGAGCAGCGCGAGAACCAGCACCGAAACAACCAGAAAGAAAGACTGGTATCCCTGCAGAATCCCGAACAGGCCTCCGCGGTTGTAGAGCAGCGTGAGCTGAACGAAGCTCCCGAGGACGTCTATGCGTTCGTGGAGGCCGATGTGTCTGACCGCGAGCACCTTGGTGACGATGTCAAGCGCGAGCGAAAAGCTGAAAATGCCTGCTGCGATGGCGTGTTTTTTCATCAGATATCCTCGTTTCAGTTTACGCGTTATTGCCGAGTTTCAGGATGATCGCGGTACAGCGCGGGCAGAGCTCCGGATGCGCGCCGTCCGTCCCCAGCCGGAGGGAGTAATTCCAGCAGCGCACGCACTTGGAGCCCGCGCTCCTGGCGACACGTATGGACGAAACGTCGAAATCCTCCATGCCGGCCGTCTTTTCGTCGCGTACGGTCACCTCGGCCACCTGGAAAAATCTGCGGGCCTCATCACCCATTTCCGCGATCATGCGTCGGGTCTTATCGCCGGCGATGTACAGGTCGATGTCCGCTTCGAGGGAGGTGCCGATGATTTTTTCCTTTCTCTTGGTTTCCAGCGATTTGAGAACGTCCTTTTTGATGTCAATGAGCGCGTCCATCTTTTCGGCGATGGCCGGATTATGGAGGACCTCGTCGAGCCGGTGATATTCCTGCGCGTGCACGGAGTCCGTCCTTCCGGAGAAGCGCCATACCTCCTCGGCGGTGAAGGAGAGAACCGGCGCCGCGAGGCGCGTGAGCGCCTGGCTGAGCTGATAGAGCGCCGTCTGGCACGAGCGACGGGGCACGGAGTCGACCGCCTCGATATAGAGGATGTCCTTGGAGATGTCGAAATACAGCGACGAGAGCTCGACGGCGCAGAAGTTCAGTATCTTGCGGTAAACGAGGTGGAACTCGAACTTCTCGTAGTGTTCGATCACCTGGCGCGACAGCTCGTAGAGCTCGTGCAGTATCCATTTATCGATGTCGAGGAGCTCGGCGTAGGGAAGCGCGCGCGCTGGATCGAAATCCGACAGGTTGCCGATGATGAACTTGAAGGTGTTGCGGATCTTCCGGTAGGAGTCGGCGATCTGGTTCATCATGTCGTAGCCGATGCTCACGTCGTTGCGGTAGTCCTCGGACGAGACCCAGAGGCGGAGTATGTCCGCGCCGAACTTTTCGATTAGTTTTGACGGCGGAATGACGTTCCCCATCGACTTGCTCATCGCCTTCCCCTGCTCGTCGAGGATGAAGCCGTGCGTGAGCACGGTGCCGTAGGGGGCGCGTCCCCGGAGCGCGATGGCGGGCCACAGCGACGACTGGAACCATCCGCGGTGCTGGTCGCTTCCTTCAAGGTAGAGGTCCGAGGGCCAGCGGTGGTCCCGCCACCTGTCGAGCACCGCGTAATGCGAGACGCCCGAGTCGAACCACACGTCCAGAATATCGTACTCCTTCTCGAATTCGGTGCCGCCGCACGAGCACTTGGTTCCCGGCGGTATGAGCTCACCGATATCGAGCGTGTACCACGCGTCGATGCTCTTTTCGATCGAGAGTTTCGCGAAGTAGTGGATACTCTCGGCGTTCATGAGGTTCGCGCGGCACTTCGCGCAGCGGCGCGTTGAACTTCTCCAGCAGCCGCGCCAGCACCGCGTGGTACAGCGCCTCCTTGTTGCGGAAGTGGTTGTACAGGCTGGGCGAACGGATGCCGACGCGCTCCGCCACGTCGCCGAGCGATGCCGCCTGGTAGCCCTTCTCCGCGAACAGGTCTTCTGCCACGTCGAGCACGCGCTCGGCGGTTGGTTTCATCAAGGCACTCCGTGCAGCCCGGATCGTTGAAGCGGCGCGAGTATAGCACCCGACTAATGACCACTAGCCCATACCCTTTTCTTGATCAACTGTCATGTTGGCTTGATTGACTTGGCCAGGGCCGGGGGGAAAAGATGGGCGCCCG
>ERZ795055.2822-NODE-2822-length-12934-cov-4.707198_pt1 | contig 12934 bp, 8 predicted proteins | sample MGYA00375139_ERZ795055 | MGnify/ENA primary metagenome ERZ795055 (study PRJEB30184, sample SAMN05720283) | anaerobic digester metagenome | isolation source: active sludge of municipal wastewater-treating anaerobic digesters | place: USA | collected 2015-01-23 ...
CTTGGGCGGCCGCCTGGGCGGCGCCCTCGGCCCTGCCGCCCTTCGTCTTGAAGAAGGAGATCTTCGCGGAGAGGTTCTGGGCCAGGCGCGCGATCTCCTCGGTCATGCCCGCGATCTCCTCGCTGGAGGCGGCGTTCTCCTGCACGACCTTGTCGAGCTGCATGATGGCCTTGGTGATCTGGTCCGTGCCCTGGCTCTGCTCGTTGGAGGCCGCGGAGATCTCCTGCACGAGCTGGGAGGTCTTCTGGATGTCCGGCACGATCTGGTCGAGCATCGAGCCCGCCTTCTCCGATACGCCGACGCTCTTCACGGAGAGCTCGCCGATCTCCGTGGCCGCCTTCTGCGAGCGCTCGGCGAGCTTGCGCACCTCGCTCGCGACGACGGCGAAGCCCTTGCCGGCCTCGCCCGCGCGCGCCGCCTCGATGGCCGCGTTCAGGGCCAGGAGGTTCGTCTGGCGGGCGATTTCCTCGATGATGAGGATCTTCTGGGAGATGTCCTTCATCGCCCCGACGGTCTCGAGCACCGCCTTGGAGCCCTCCTCCGTGTCCTTCGCCGCCTTGCGGGAGATGCGCTCCGTCTCCTTCGCGTTGTCCGCGTTGTTCCTGATATTGCCGCCCATCTGCTCCAGGGAGGCGGAGACCTCCTCGGTGCTCGCCGCCTGCTCGGTGGCGCCCTGGGACATCGCGACGCTCGCCTGGTTCAGGTTCGAGGAGCCGCGGAGGAGGACCTCCACGGAGCTCTTCACCTCGTCCACGACCTCCGCGACGCGGAGGACCATGAGGCCGAAGGCCTCGGAGAGCTCTCCGAGCTCGTCGTTGCGGCCCGCCAGGCCTTCCTTCGCGGCGTCGAAGTCCAGGCGCCCCTCGGAGAGGCGCTTGGAGACGGCGGTGAGGGCGAGGATGGGCCTCGTGAAGCTCCTCGCGATGGCGAAGAGGACGAGGACGGCCACCGCGATGCCCAGGCCGACGATGAGGGCGAGCCGCGCCAGGAAGGCGTTCAGGGCGCCGTAGATGTCCGACACGGGTCCGGCGGTGACGAGGATCGCGTTGAGCTCGGGGATGCGGATGGAGGCGTAGTAGGCGCCCTCCTTCCGCAAGATGCCGAAGGTGGTCTCCCCGCCCTTGAGGATCTTGTCCTTGAGCGGCGAGAGGATGTTGCCCTCGAAGAGGTTGGCCTTGAGGATCTTCTCGGGATCCTCGTGGGTGATGAGGAGGCCGTCCTTGTCCACGAGGTAGGTCTTGCCGTTGGCGGAGAGCTTCTTGGCGCCGACGATCTCGCCGACGCGCGTGATGAACATGTCGGCGCCGACGACGCCGATGGGCTTGCCGTCGACCATCGCGCGCTGCGAGACGGTGACCACGAGCTTGCCGGTGATGCTGTCGACGTAGGGCGCCGAGTGGATGACCTCTGCCGTCGCCAGGGAGTTCGTGAACCAGGTCCGCTTGTACTGGTCGTAGTCAGCGGGCGGGATCCAGCCCGAGGCGATGATGACCCGGCCCCCCTCCTTCCAGGACTTCGACTCGAAGATGTAGATGTCCGTGAGGTCCTTGTCCGCAGCGACGCCGGCCTTGTACATGGCCTGGAGCTGCTCGAGCCGGGGCCAGGCCATCTGGGCCGCCATGACGTGGGTGGAGACGGCCGCGTCCTTGGGCAGGAGCCAGGAGCGGATCTCCTCGCGGATGTAGCCGCTCGTGGTCGCCGACTGCTCCTTGAGCTGGGCGTCCAGCGAGTCCCTGAAGGTGAAGAAGATGACGGTCGCGACCGCCCCTATGACGCCTATGAAAAGCGCCGAGATGAAGAGGATGAGCTTCGCGGTGATGGAGAATCTGCGCTTCATGGTCCCGCTCCTTGCGCGTTGGTCGTCGGAACGGCTTCGCCCATCTTTTTTAGATTCCTAGACGGGCATGAGGGCGGGCCCCGTTCCTTGTCTTGCACTGCCTATCCTAGCCTAGTTCCCTGGCAAAGTCAAAAAAGGCATATCGTCTTTGGTTAACATAGAGAATTTAATACTTGACAAATCTGGCCGGATGATTATTATGGAGATAATAAATAAAGTTGGGTTGCCTTACGCCATATAAAAAAGGAGCTCGACTTGCGAACCTCGTCCCACCCGGCCGCTTGTCCCCACCCCAAGGCCCGATCCCATTCCAGGCTCCTCGCAGCCCTCGGCTCGGCCCTCTTCTGCCTGGCGGCCCTGTTCGTGCTCCTCTCCCTGTCCTTCAAGGGCGCCATGCTCGAGGCCAGGAAGGCCGAGCTCGGGCGGCTCACCGCCCTGGCCTCCTACGCCCTCGAGCCCGTCCTGGTCCGGGAGCGGGCGGGCCTCCTCTCGCGCGACGAGGCCCGCGCGGAGGCCGCCGCCCTCCTCCGCACCTTCGTCTACGGCGACGACACCCGGAAGAACTACCTCTTCATGAGCGCCTATGACGGCACGATGCTCGTCCAGCCCTTCGAGCCCTGGCTCGAGGGAAGCTCCCAGTGGGACCTACGCGACGCCGACGGCGTCTTTCCCGTCAGGGAGCTCGTCCGCGCGGCCCGCTCGGGCGGCGGCTACGTCGCCTACCGCCACCTGGCTCCCGGGTCCAGGCGGCCGGAGACGAAGGTCTCCTTCGTCCTCCCCGTGGAGGGGCTCGAGGCCTACCTGGGCACGGGCTTCTACCGGAGCGACATCGACCACCAGGCCTTCAGGCTCGCCGCGCCAGTCCTCGCGGGGGCCGGCCTCATCGTCCTCGCCTTCGCCCTCTTCGTCGCCTACGGCCTCCGCCCCTTCTACGCGGCCTACCGCCGCCTCCTCGCGGCCTTCGCCGCCGCGGCGGAGAGCCCGGGCAAGCCTCCCGTCGTCACCCTCCAGGGGTTCAGGCCGGGCTCGGAGGCCCGCTGCCTCCTCGAGTCCTTCAACGGCCTCGCGGAGCGCCTGGCCGCCTACGACGAGGCCCGCGGCCGCTTGGAGCTCAGGCTCAAGGGCGAGAACGCGGAGAAGCACCTCCTCCTCAAGGAGGTGCACCACCGGGTCAAGAACAATCTCCAGATCGTCTCCTCCCTCCTGAGCCTCCAGGCCAGGGCGAGGAAGGAGGCGCGCTGCTCTCCTTGTCTGGGCGACTCCACCGCGAGGATCCAGAGCATGGCCGAGGTCCACGAGCTCCTCTACGAGAGCGGCGACTTCTCCCGGGTGGATTTCGCCCGCTACGCCGAAAGGCTCGTGGTCTCCGCCGCCGAGGCCGCGGGCATGGGGGCCCGCGTCGACCTCCGCCTGGAGCCCCTCTCCCTCTCCCTCGACCAGGCCATACCCTGCGGGCTCTTCCTGAACGAGGCGCTGACCAACGCCTTCAAGTACGGGACTGAGGCCGAAGGGGAGGGAAGGATCAGCGTGAGTCTGGGATCGAGCGGCTCGGCGGCGCGGCTCGAGGTCAGCGACGGAGGCCCGGGCTTTCCCGCCGATCTCGTCTTCCCGGGCGGCGCGGCCTCGCGCCCTCAGGCGGGCGGGCGCGGCCTCGGCCTCATGCTCATGGAGACCTTGGCCGGCCAGCTCAAGGGGGAGATCAGCGCCTCGAGCTCGGACGGCGCTCGCCTCGTCCTGGAATTTCCCCTGCCCTCCGCCTAGCCGGGGGCGGCCCGGGCGCGGCCAACCGGAGCGCGGCGGCGTCTCTCCGGCGCCTGCCCCTGCCTCGGGCCCCGGCCAGGGCCCGCCTGGCCTCAGGTCCCCGAGAGGGCCCGCCTCAGCGCGGCCGCGAAGCCTTCGATGTCGGCCTCCGTCGTGTCGAAGCTCGTCATCCAGCGGACGAGCCCCCCTTCCCAGTCGTAGAAGAAGTACTCTTGCCTGAGCCGCTCGGCCGCGTCCTCGCTCAGGCGCGCGAAGAGGGCGTTCGTCTCGACCTCGCCCTCGAGCTCGACGCCCTCGATCCCGCGGACCAGGCCAGCCAGGGAGCGGGCCGACGCGTTGGCCGCCTCCGCGTTCCTCTTCCACAGGCCGCCCTCCAGGTAGGCCTCGTACTGGGCGGAGACGAAGCGCATCTTCGAGGCGAGCTGGAGCCGCGCCTTCCTCAAGTAGGGCGTCCGCCTCGCGAGCTCGTGCCGGAAGACCAGGAGGACCTCGCCGAAGAGGAGGCCGTTCTTCATGCCGCCGAAGGAGAGGAGGTCTACCCCCGCGTCGACGGTGAAGGCGCGGAAGGGGAGGCCTAGGGCGACGGCCGCGTTGGCCAGCCTCGCGCCGTCCACGTGGACCAGGAGGCCGGCGGAGTGGGCGATGCGGCAGAGCTCCTCGATCTCGGGCTTCGAGTAGACGGCGCCGCGCTCCGTCGGCTGGGAGATGGAGAGGCAGGAGGGCTGGGCCGCGTGGACGTTCCCCAGGGCGCCCAGAGCCTCGCGCAGGGCCTCGGGCTCGAGCTTGCCCAGCCTCGCGGCCAGGGGGACGACCTTGATGCCGGCCGCCTCGGGCGCTCCCGTCTCGTCGACGTCGATGTGGGCGCCCTCCGCGCAGAGGACGCAGGTCGAGGGGCCGGCGGCGAGAGAGAGGGCCAGGACGTTGGCGCCCGTGCCGTTGAGGACGAAGAAGGCCTCGGCCTCCGGGCCGAATTCGCGCTTGAAGAGGGAGCGGGCCCGCTCGGTCCAGGGATCGTCGCCGTAGCCGACGGCGTGGCCCTCGTTGGCCGCCGCGACGGCCCGGACGATCTCCGGGGAAGCGCCGGAATTGTTGTCGCTCGCGAAGCTCCTCATGGTCATCCCTCCTCGTTCTTCCGCCCGGTTCCCTGCGAAAATAGCATCCTTTGCGGTTGGATGCAATGCGCTGGGCTTTCTTCGCATCGGGGCCTAGCAACGCAGGGCCCAAAGGGGGTAGAATCAAGGCCTAGCGAAGCCTCCGCGAACCAAGGCCCATCTTCGAAGCGAACCGAATACAGGCAGTATACAACGCGGCTTTCCCCCGCGGGGCTCCCACCATACGCACGAGCGCGCTCCTTGGGCTTCCTTCTCGAGACTCCTCGGGAAGGGCGGCCGGGCAGGGGCGGCGCGAGCTCGGATCGGCCCCGACAGCGGCCCACACGGCTCCGCGAGAGCGCGGAACCCCAAGGAAGTACATGGAAAGCGTCACCTTCGAAAGCCTCGGCCTCGGCCCCGACACCCTGGCCGCCATCGCGCGGAAGGGCTTCGAGGAGCCCACCCCCATCCAGGCCCTCACCATCCCCCGCCTCCTCGCGGACGGCCCCGACCTCATCGCCCGCGCCAGGACCGGCACCGGCAAGACCGCCGCCTTCGGCCTCCCCCTCGTGGAGCGCCTCTCGACGCCGACGGGCAAGGTCGGCGCCCTCATCCTGGTCCCGACCCGCGAGCTCGCGCTCCAGGTCTCGGGCGAGATCCTCTCCCTGCGCACGACCGACAGGCCCCGCGTCGCCCCCGTCTACGGCGGCGCCTCCATGGGCGAGCAGCTCAGGCGCCTCGCGGCCGGCGTCGACATCGTCGTCGGCACCCCCGGCCGCGTCATGGACCACCTGGAGCGCGGCACCCTCGACCTCTCCGCCCTGCGCTTCCTCGTCCTGGACGAGGCCGACGAGATGCTCGACATGGGCTTCATCGAGGACATCGAGACCATCATGGAGAAGTGCGGCCCCGAGCGCCGCGTCGTCCTCTTCTCCGCGACGATGCCCGCCGGCATCATCCACGTCGCGAAGCGCCGCCTGGGCAAGTACGAGATCGTCGAGGACGAGACCGAGGCCGTCGCCACCGCCCTCGCGGAGCAGGTCTGGCTCGAGGTCCGCGACGGCGACAAGCTCGAGGCCCTCTGCCGCATCATCGACTCCGAGGAGGACTTCTTCGGCATCGTCTTCACGGCGACGAGGATCGAGGCCGACCGCATCTCCAAGGCCCTGGAGGAGCGCGGCTACGAGTCGGAGGCCCTCCACGGCGACATCACGCAGGACAGGCGCGAGCGCATCCTGGCCCGCTTCCGCGAGCGCCGCGTCCGCATCCTGGTCGCGACCGACGTCGCGGCCCGCGGCATCGACGTCGAGCGCATATCGCACGTCGTGAACTGGACCCTGCCCCACGACCCCGAGGCCTACGTGCACCGCGTCGGCCGCACGGGCCGGGCCGGCAACGCCGGCACCGCGATCACCTTCGTGACCCCCGACGAGTACCGGAAGCTCTTCCGCTTCAAGCACGCCGCGGGCACCGGCTTCAAGAAGGGCTCGGTCCCCGCCGTCTCCGAGGTCATCGGCGCCAGGCGCGACCGCATCAAGGCGAAGATCCTGGCCCGCGCCGTCTCCGCCGCCCTCGTGCCCCAGGCCGAGGAGGCCTCGGCCGAGGCCTCGGCGGAAGCCGCGGCCGAGGCGGCCGCCGGGAATCAGGCCACGGCCGCCGCCGAGCCTCAGACCGCGGAGACCGCGGCCGCGGAGCCGCAGGCCGAGGCCGGAGCTGAGGCCCAGGTCGTCGCCGCCGAGGCCGCCGCCGAAGCCGCCTCGCCCGAGGCCGCCACGGCGAGCCCCGAAGCCCTCGCCAAGGCGAAGGCCGAGAAGGCCGCGGCCCGCAAGGCCGCCCGCGCCGCCAAGAAGGCCGCCTCCCCCGAGGCCGCCGAGCTCTGGCTCGGCCTCGCGGACGAGCTCCTCGCCCGCCTTCCGCCCCGCGAGGCCCTGGCCGCCGCCCTCTTCGAGTCCTTCGGCGCCGAGCTCGACCCGGCGCGCTACCGCGAGATAGCCGACGTCTCCGTCGACGCGGCCGCGACCGCGAGGCTCTTCGTCGGCGCGGGCAGGCGCGACGGCGCGACTCCCCGGGCCCTGGCCGCGATGGTGAAGCGCCTCACGGGCCTCCCCGACCGCCTGGTCGGCGGCATCGAGATCTACGACGAGTTCTCCTTCCTCTCCGTGCCCTTCGAGGCCGCCGAGCGGGTCATCGCCGCGGCGCGCGCCGGAGGGGCCGAGCTTCCGCCCGTCAGGCTCGCGACGCCCAAGGGCTCCGGCCCCCAGCGCGGCTCGGGCCCGCACGGCTTCGGGACTCGTCCGCCCCGCGGCCCCCGTCCCGAGGGCGCCTACCCGCGCCGCCAGGGCTTCTCCGGACCGGGGCCCGGCCGCGGCTACGGCCCCCCTCCCGCGGGAGAGGAGCGCCCCCGCCGCCCCTACGCGCCCCGCGGCGACGCGGCCGGCGGCGAGCGGCCCCGGCCGAGCTACGGCGCGGCCAAGCGGCGGCCCAAGGAATAGCGATCCGGTCTTGACGGGAGGGGCCGCCCTTTCGGGGCGGCCTCTCTCTTGTTCCGACGCAGTCCAGCGGCGCTCGGCGCCCGCGCCTGGTCGGCGGCGCCTAGTCCTCCAGGTCGAAGACCCGGGCGTCGAACCAATAGCCCGTCCTGGAGGCGAGGTCCAGCTCGGCGCGGACCATCCGCGTGTGCCCCTCCTCGATCTCGAGGAAGCGGGCGAAGAGCTTCCCCTCGTCGCCCGGCAGCTCGGCCGCCAGCCTCTTGTAGAAGGCGGTCGTCTCCTCCTCGGCCTTGAGGGCCCGTGCCATGGCCTCTTCCTCGCCTCCCAGAATCCGGCCTTCGAGGCTCTTCCCGCCAGCGTCGCGGCCGGCCAGGGGCTCGCCTGCGCGCTTCGCGGCCGCCTCGAGGCGGGCCGGGTCGGGAAGGTTCGAGACCAGGGCTTCGGGGACGATGCCGCCCTTGGAGCTCCACTCGTGGAGCCGCCTCTCCAAGTAGTCCACATGGAAGGCCTCCTCGCGCCCGAGGAGCTCGAAGAAGGTCCGGGCCTCGGGGCTTCCCGCCGCCTGCGCCGCCTTCCTGTAGAGATCGCGAATCTGCTCCTCGTAGCCGAGGGCTTCCCGGAAAGCCTTGTCCACGGTCATCTCGAGCCTCCTGCCATGCCGGTCTCACTGTATACGGTAAGCCCTCGGGGCCGAAGGCGCAAGGGAAGCGAACCGTCGCCCTCGTCATGTTTCGCTTGCCGAAACGGCGTTCCGGAAAACGCGGCCGCGCGGCACCTCGGCGGTTCACGAAATGCAGAAAGGCGTGCTAGAATGGGGCCACGGCGAGCAGCCTCAAAGGAGTCAACATGTCCGAGCGGAAGATAGTCGAGTGCGTCCCGAATTTCTCCGAGGGCCGGGACCGCTCCGTGATCGACGCCATTTCCCGCGCCATCTCCGGCGTCGCGGGCGTCTCCCTCCTGGACGTCGACCCGGGCGCCGACACGAACCGTACGGTCTATACCTTCGTCGGCGAGCCCGAGGCCGTCGCCGAGGCCGCCTTCCGCGCCGCCAAGTCCGCCCACGAGCTCATCGACATGCAGAAGCACTCCGGCGCCCACCCCCGCATGGGCGCCCTCGACGTCTGCCCCTTCGTCCCCGTCTCCGGCGCGACGATGGAGGACTGCGTCCAGCTCTCGAAGCGCTTCGGCGAGCGCCTCGCCCGCGAGCTCGGCGTCCCCGTCTACCTCTACGAGAACGCGGCCAGCCGCCCCGAGCGCCGGAGCCTCGCCGACATCCGCGCGGGCGAGTACGAGGCCCTGGAGCTGAAGCTCGCGAAGCCCGAGTGGAAGCCCGACTTCGGCCCCTCGCAGTTCGTCGCCCGCTGGGGCGCCACCGTCACCGGCGCCCGCGAGTTCCTCATCGCCTACAACGTCAACCTGAACACCCGGGACAAGAAGCTCGCGAACGAGGTGGCCCTCACGATCCGCGAGGGCGGCCGCGCCGCGAAGGACGCGAAGGGCAACACCCTCAAGGACGCCGCCGGCAACACCGTGAAGGTGCCCGGCCTCCTCAAGGACGTGCGCGCCATCGGCTGGTACATCGACGCCTACAAGTGCGCGCAGATCTCCATCAACCTCGTCAACTACAGGACGACGCCCCTCCACGTCGTCTTCGAGACGGCGAAGGCGGAGGCCGAGAAGCTCGGCCTCCTCGTCACGGGCAGCGAGGTCGTCGGCCTCCTCCCCCTCGAGCCCCTCCTGGACGCGGGCCGCCACTTCCTTAGGAAGATGGGGAAGAGCGAGGGCGTCTCGGAGACCGAGCTCGTGGAGACGGCGATCCGCTCCATGGGCCTCGACTCCGTCGCGCCCTTCGAGCCTTCGAAGAAGATCGTCGAGTACGCGGGCCGCCAGCCGGCCCCCCTCGTCTCCATGAAGGTGGCCGATTTCGTGGACGAGGTCGCGAGCGAGTCCCCCGCCCCCGGCGGCGGCTCGGTGGCGGCCCTCTCGGGCTCCCTGGGCGCCGCCCTCGCGGCGATGGTCGCCAACCTCACCGTCGGCAAGAAGGGCTACGAGGCCGCCTGGGCGGAGATGTCCGCCCTCGCCGTGGAGGGCCAGCGCGTGAAGGACGCCCTGGTCCGCGCGGTGGACGAGGACACGGCCGCCTTCAACGACCTCATGGAGGCCATGAAGCTCCCGAAGGCGACGGACGCGCAGAAGGCCGCCCGCGACGCGGCGATGCAGGAGGGCTACAAGAAGGCCGCGGCCGTGCCCCTGGAGACGGCCCGCGTCTGCGTCGAGGCGATCAGCCTCTGCGAGCGGGCCGCCGCGAAGGGCAACGCCAACTCCGCCTCAGACGCGGGCGTCGGCGCCCTCCTCGCGCGCGCCGGCGCCGAGGGCGCCGCCCTCAACGTCCTCATCAACCTCGGCTCCATAACTGACGCCGCCTTCGTCGCCGACCTCAAGGCCAGGGCCCAGGCCCTCGTGGCGGAGGCCGAGGCGGCCAAGGAGAAGGTCCTCGCCCTCGTGGGAAAATCGATAGGCGCCTAGGGCCTGGCCGGGCTATACTGCCGCCGTGAAGCAAGGCGCCGAGTACCTCGCCACCGTCCTGGCCCGCGCCGCGGGCTCGGTCCACCTGCCCCGCGCCCTGCGCGGGGCGGGCGGGCCCTTCCTCCTCCACGTCTCGGACCCGCCGAGCTCCCTCTATCCCCTCGTCGGCCGACTCCTCGACGCCCTGCGGCCCGCCTGGCTCCTCCTCACGGGCGACCTCGCGGACGAGCTCAAGCTCGAGCTCTACCCGGCCCTGAGGCACCGCTACGCCGCCCGCCTCGCCGACCTGCGCGAGGTCCTCCTCCCTCGGCTCGCGGCGGCGCCGCGGGGGGGCGAGCCGGGCCAGGGCCTCCGCCTCCTCGTCTGCGCCGGCAACCACGACGACGCCCTCCTCGTGAGGAGCCTCTTCCCCGAGGCCCTGGTCGTCGGGGACTCCCTGCGCTTCCGCGCCGGCGGCCTCGACTGCGCGGCGAGCCACTGGGCCGCCCGCGCGGAGGAGACCGGCGCCGACTACCTCTTCTACGGCCACGACCTCTCGAGGCCGAGCGGGGAGGAGGGCCGCCGCCGCTTCCTGAACGGCGTCTCGTCCATCAACGTCGTGGACCTCGGCTCGGGCGGGGTCTTCCACCTGCCCTATCCCGCGGGGACCGACGCGAAGCGGCTCCTGCGCCCGAAGATCGGTCTGTAGCCTCCCGTCTTCGCGCGGGAGGCCGGGGCGGGCCCCGAGGCGGACCCGCGAGGAGGAAGGATGCTTTCGTTCATGCGCGGCGGGCCCCGCCTGCTCGTGGCCGAGTCCCCCGACGGGGCCCTGGCCGACTGGCTCGGCCGCCAGGGCTCGGAGAGCCCGAGCTTCGAGGAGGCCTTCGACGCCGGCGACGGCGAGAGCTGCATCGTCGGCCTCGTGGACTCCGTCGGCGTCCCGGTGCGCCTGGCCGACGTGCGTCGCCTCTTCCTCGTCCACCTGCCCGTGGAGGATCTCCTCCTCAGGATGCTCTCGGACAAGGCGCCGGGGCGGGGGAGGGTCAGGATGGCGCCCCGCCTCCTCGTCATCCGAGGGGCGGGCGACCTGGGCGCCGTGGTGGGCCGCATCGAGGACGAGATCGGCGCCTTCCCGGGCCGCTTCCTGGACCTCGTGGACGAGGCGGAGGACGGCGTCATCCTCTCCGTCACCGCGCGGAGCCTGGAATCCAAGGTCGCGCTGGCCGATCTCCATCCCGTCTCCCTCCACGTGCCCCGCTCCGCCCTGGAGCCGCGGGAGCTCGAGCGCCTCCTCCGCCTCAACGGCCTCAGGTATCTCAACGCGGGCCTGGGGGACAGGGACTGGTACGACCTGGAGATCAGGGTCTACGACCGCTACGAGGCCTACGGCATCCAGCTCGAGCGCATCCTGAGGATCGCGAACGCCCTGGAGCTCGGCCTGGTCCTGGGCGAGTCCTGGAGCAAGGACAGCCCGCGCTTCCTCATGTCCATCGACGTGTACCGAATCCGCCTCGCGAGCTACATGGTGCCCGAGCGCGTGAAGGGCTTCCTCCTCGGCCTCGAATACCTGGACGACGGCCTCAGGGTGGGCGACTACGACCTCATGCGCGGCGACCGGAAGGTCCACTGGTCGGACGCCGCGGTGGAGGGCATCCGCGACCGCAAGGAGCTCGGCATGCGCTTCAGGCGCGAGCTCCTGGGCCTCCTGCCGCAGGCCGACCGCGAGGCCCTCTCCCTCCTCGAGGACAGGCTCCGCGCCTCCCGCGTCGACTAGGCCGCGACTAGGCGCCCTCCGCGGCGCAAGGTCTCCAGCCGCGGCCAAGCCCCCGCCGCCGCGCCGCCCCGCCCGCCGGATGGATATGCGGCGGGGCGGAATATTTATGCGCATTTGGTCTTGACCAACCGAGCCTCTTGTCCTTATACCTTGCGCATGATCGATTTCCGTTAGGGAGGCTCCCTGAATTGAAAGGTTCTGACGTCGCCGTTTCGGCGCTTCGGAAGTCCTTCGGCGGCTTCGAGGCCCTGAAGGACGTTTCTTTGGAGATCAGGAAGGGCGAGTTCTTCTCCCTTCTCGGTCCCTCGGGCTGCGGCAAGACGACCCTCCTCAGGGTCATCGCCGGCTTCGAGGATCCCGACACCGGCATCGTGGCCATCGACGGCCGGGAGGTCAACGGCCTCCCCCCCGACAAGCGGCGCTGCAACACCGTCTTCCAGAACTACGCCCTCTTTCCCCACCTCTCCGTCTTCGAGAACGTCGCCTTCCCCCTGCGCCTCCGGAAAGTCCCGAACCGCCTCGTCAAGGAGCAGGTGCGGCGCCACCTGGCCCTCGTCCAGCTCGAGTCCCACGCGGGGAAGAAGCCCTCCCAGCTCTCCGGCGGCCAGAAGCAGCGCGTGGCGATCGCCCGGGCCCTCATCAACGAGCCCTCCGTCCTCCTCCTCGACGAGCCCCTCTCCGCCCTGGACGCGAAGCTCAGGCAGCACATGCTCCTCGAGCTCGACCAGATCCACGACCAGGTCGGCATCACCTTCATCTACGTCACCCACGACCAGGCGGAGGCCCTCTCCGTCTCCGACCGCATCGCCGTCATGGACGGGGGCCGCGTCCTCCAGGTGGGCAGCCCCCAGGAGATCTACGAGAACCCCAAGTCCGAATTCGTCGCCCGCTTCATCGGCGACACGAACCTCTTCAAGGGCCTCGTCGTCGCGCGCGAGGGCCCCATCGCCCGGGTCGAGGCGGAGGGCTACGGCCCCCTCCTCGTGGAGGCGAACGGCGAGGCGCCGGTCGGGGCCCGGGTCACCGTCGCGGTCAGGCCCGAGAAGCTCAGGATAGCTTCGGCCCCGCCGCCCCGCCACGCGGAGGCCAACGTCTTCCGCGGCGTGGTAGAGGAGCCCGTCTACTCGGGTTTCCAGACGAAGTACCTGGTCCGCGGCTCGGCCTCCGCGGCCGGCGAGGCCGAGCTTGCGGGCTCAGGCCCGAGCTCGAGCCTCTCGGTCCTCAGGCAGCACGCGCAGTGGTCGGAGGGCGTGCCCGACATCCGCTGGAAGGACGAGGTCTACCTTTACTGGAGCGCCCGCGACGCCGTCGTCGTGGAGACGGACGCGCGCGGCGGCAAGCCCCCCGAGGCCGAGGTCCCGCGGTGAGCGCGAAGCGCAACTACGGCGCCCTCTACGCTGCGCCCCAGGGCCTCTGGCTCCTCGCCTTCTTCGCCGCCCCCCTCGCGATCATCGTCGCCTACTCCTTCATGAAGAAG
>ERZ795055.2824-NODE-2824-length-12921-cov-8.577569_pt1 | contig 12921 bp, 9 predicted proteins | sample MGYA00375139_ERZ795055 | MGnify/ENA primary metagenome ERZ795055 (study PRJEB30184, sample SAMN05720283) | anaerobic digester metagenome | isolation source: active sludge of municipal wastewater-treating anaerobic digesters | place: USA | collected 2015-01-23 ...
CCTGAACTGGCCAGGGAAAGGTATGAGAACCACGGTAAAAAGGCGCTGAACATTGAACTTGGAAACTTTAACGGCAGCTTCGCGGCCCTGGGCATCACCCCTGACCGCAGAAAGAACTCGGGAGTCAAAGCCGCCATCATAAGGGAGAAGGGGGTCAACGGCGACCGTGAGATGGCATATGCCCTCTGGCTGGCAGGATTTGATGTGAAGGACGTGCACATGACCGACCTTATCTCAGGCCGCGAGACCCTTGAGGAGCTGAATATGATTGTCTTCGTGGGTGGCTTTTCGAATTCTGACGTTCTTGGATCTGCCAAAGGCTGGGCCGGGGCATTCAGGTACAATGCAAAGGCACAGGCCGCACTCGAGGATTTCTATAAAAGGGATGACACTCTCTCTCTCGGAGTATGCAACGGCTGCCAGCTCATGGCGGAACTGGGACTTATAGTTCCTGAACATAAGGAAATGCCAAGACTGGAACGTAATGCCTCACACAAGTTCGAGTCTGACTTCCTGGGCGTAAGGATCACAGAAGGCAAATCAGTCATGCTCAAAGGTCTCGAAGGGATGGAGCTTGGCATATGGGTAGCCCATGGCGAAGGACGCTTCGTTCTGCCCTACCCTGAGAAGCAATACAATATTGCACTGAAGTACAGCAGGAGTCACTATCCTGCCAATCCCAACGGCTCAATGCATGATGTTGCCGGAATCTGTTCTGCTGACGGAAGGCACCTTGCAATGATGCCGCACCTTGAACGGGCGTTCATGCCCTGGCAGTGCGCATATTACCCTGCAGACAGGCGCAACGATGATGCCACGCCATGGATACAGGCATTCGTCAATGCGAAAAAGTGGATTGAGAATAACATCAGGTGAGAACGGACTCCGTTCAGACCTGCCTGTTAATTGACCTTCGGCTTCAGGATCACCGAGTTGATAATTGTGTGCTCCTCCAGACTGAGCTTTGAGATGTCATTGCCGTGAGCCTCAACCCTGTCACTGATCACCTGGACAGGATACTCACCGGGCTTCGAGAAAAATATTGAACCCATATGAGAGTCAGCCCTGAACCACGGTTCTTTCACGCTCTCGTCCTCAGTGACTATCTGATCACCGCTCGGTTTTTTTGCCAGCTTGGTCTCACCGGCCGTGATGACAACGTTCTCCGCAAAGCGAAGCTGGGTTGTATCCAGTGTCAGCGATGAGAGCCATACGTCATAGCGCCCGGGCTTTTCAACCCGGAATACCCACTCGGCAGTATTGTACTGTGGATTACCGTCCACCTCGATGAGGTCAGCATCAGCAATAAGCAATACAACTCCCTCTCCTCTGGCAGCAACGTCACCGTTGCCCTTGTCATTTGCACTGTTGTTTTTGCCTTCATTTCCGCACGAGGCGAAACCTGCAAGAACTGCGATGGCCAAAACAGTTATCCCATTAAAAATCCTCTTCATTATCCGACTAAATTTTCCCTTTTTTATTCAGATCAAAAATCATTCCAGAGTATATCCGAAAATTATTGGCGGCAAAGTAAATGGAAATTTTTGAATTTCGAAGCATCAAAGGCTCAAATAATTACAATACCCCGACAAAGTTTTCAACCAATGCGGGAAGTCCTGACTGCAGCCCGCGCCGGTCTTCTTTTTGCAGCGATTTCGGCAGGTTTAGGAAGTGCCGCAGCAACCAGCTCGGCTATATCACTTACCTTGGTTTCTGTAGCCTGAGCGAAGGTCTTTTTACACAGCGGGCATGCCGTGATCAACTCATCCGGAGAAGCTACTGTCAGGGTGCGTGCGGCATCGGCTGCTATCAGGGCTCTTTTCTCCGATGAGAGGGTCAGGTTACCCAGGCTGCCCCCACAGCAGAGAGACATGTTCCGCTCCTGCGACGCCTGCTGCAGCTCCGCCACATAACTGATCACAGCCCTTGGCTCGTCATAGATACCGGAACCGCGACCCAGCTCGCACGGATCGTGATACACAACCTTCCTGTGAAGATAACCCAGACGCAGTGAACCCTCCTCTATCAGCAGATTGATGAACTCCGAGTGATGCATGACGGTTGCTTCGAGATAGTAACTCTCACGGAATACCTTGTAGCAAATGGGACAGGATGTCACAAGTATCTGTGCACCTGATTTCCATATTATATCAGAGTTATGATTGATCAGCTCCCTGGCTTCCTTGTCCCTTCCTGCAAGCATCAGAGGCCTGCCGCAACAGACCCCGCCCTGCTCATCCATGAAACGGTATTTCACTCCGGCACTATCCATGATCTTCTTCATGGCAACAATAACCGAGGGTGTGAGATGCGTCATGCATCCTGCAAAAAACAGAACCTCGGCCTTTTCCGGCTCCTCCCTTTCAAGATAGCCATATGACTGGGTGGGTGCCTTTTCGAGAGTGCTTCTCCTCCTTGTGATTGTATACTTTTCGGCCAGACGGAGCTTATGATCCTCCCTTTCGCCCTGACGTCTCTCTATCAGCCTCATGGGGCCGAGCTCGATACCCACCGGGCAAACCTCCTCACACCTGCCGCACATAAGACAGTTGGCGGTGATGGCCGCAATGTCCCTGTCGTTCCGCAAGCCCTTAATGAAGTATGCCGACTGAATATCATGAATCCCTGCCGCGTAGCTCATCTGGCAGACACCGATGCAGACTCCGCACGAGGAGCAGGCATGCGTCTGCACCTCCGTATATGAAGAATGCCTGTCGCCCGTGGTGATGCCTGAGTTGCGCATGAAGATGAGGAAGAGCTCAACCGGTATGTGAAAATATCTCGACACCGGCAGCAGAAGGAAGAATGTACCCAGCGCCAGTGAATAGAGCCACCAGAATACCGGTGCTATCTCCGCAGCAGGAAGGAACGATGCCAGTGCCGCTCCCATGTTACCGGTAAGAAAGCTGCCGCTTCCGTGGGCGCCGCAGGTGAAACTCTCGGCCAGCAGCCTTGAAGGAAATATCAGCCATAGACTTGTCAGTGCAATCCGGTCTGTCCATGTATGCTTCGTGGTCTTCTTCATCCCCATCATCCGGGGTATGAACCGCTTGATGACAGCAAGCAAGAGACCTGACAGGATGAATGCCAGCAGCAGGTCCATCCAGAAACCGTAGATGCGTGCAAAGCCCTCACTGCCGTGATCGGGATTGAACCACCGGAAGAAGATGGCGTGCGACGGCGGGTTAAGATGCTTCTCTCCGAAGAAATCCGCCTCGAAGGTGCCGAAAACTATAAGCAGGAACCAGCCGAAAGCCAGGCTCATATGCATGTAACCAAGCAGCGGATTCTTTTTGAATATCTTCCGGTGCAGCAGACTCTCCGAGAAGATCTCCCTCAGGCTGTCCATGAAAGGGCGCCCGAAGAAGCCCCTCTGAAGACGCAGCTTGTCAGGGCGTGAGAGGTTGCGGAACCAGACGGTGCTGCGGACCACACTGTAAATCAATATGAAATACAGTCCCAGGTTGAACGGTGTGATGAATAGCTCAGAGTTCATTCCGCCCAAGTTTTCTGATTGCCTCGGCAGCTACCGCCACCACATTGCGGGTGTTGACTCCGCGCGGACATACAAGCAGGCACTTGCCGCACAGCATGCACCGTGTCACCTCCTCGCGGAGAGGTTCAATCTCTCCCCTCCTGATATAGGTGTTCATACGCCTCAGATTGAATGAGGTGTGCTGGCCGGCTGTACATGTTGCCGTACAGCCACCGCAGGCAAAACATAACCTGAAACTCGGCTCCCTGAGAGTGACATACTCCCTGACCTTCCTGTCAGTGGCGTCGTAGTCTATCAGCCTGCTGCGGCTGATTGCAAAACCGAATTTATTTGCCCTCCCTTCGCTCATCATCCCTTAAGGTACCTGACCGTCTCCGCAACCGCAGCCCTTGCATGCGATACAGTATCTGTTATGTTCATAGGTGCAGTGCAGGTGCCGGCAAAGAAGACCCCCTTCACTCCGCTCAGATTGTTTCCGTAATGATGGTCTCCTGTTTCCAGGAACCTGTTGATGCCTCGGCCGAAGCCTGATGCCTCGGCAAGTTTCGAGCCCGCAGCAGCCATCTCCATCCCGACCATAAGAACCATTATGTCGAGTTCCATCCTGAGGGGCCTTCCCGCCAGGGTATCCTCAACCTTGATAACCAGCCTGTTATTTATATTAACCGATGCCTCCGAAACCTTTCCCCGAATGAAATTAACGTTATGGACCTCCTGCGATTCGCGGTAAAGCTCCTCGTAATAAGGACCGTACATCCTCATGTCCATGTAAAAGCAGAAGACTTCGCATGACGGGAGCATCTTCCTGATTTCTATGGCCTGCTTGACAGCAGTGACGCAACACACCTTTGAGCAGTGATTGTTGTTCACCTTTTCGTCGCGTGAACCGACACAGTGAATCAGCCCGATCCTGTCGGGAACTTTGCCGTCAGCCCTGGCGATATGTCCCCTGTTGAACATACCCTCGAGCTCTGCGGAGGTAATAACATTGTCATAGATACCGTATCCGTACTCCTCCTTGCGGCGGGCATCGAACAGGTCGAAGCCTGTAGCCACGATCACCGCGTCTGCCTTCTCCTCCGAGCCTCCGGAGAGATTCACGGTCAGGCCGCCGGGGTGATGCTTCACACGGTCAACCGTTGTGCGGGTGATGACATTTATGTTGTGATGGTTTATCCTTTTCCTGAGGTAGTTCCTGACCTCATCCGCGGGCCTGCGGTCCGGAAAGAGTGCGTGCCACTGAAGCAGATGCCCTCCCGGATCCTCACCCTTCTCCACGAGGGTGACCCTGTAGCCCATCTCTGCCAGCGCCCCGGCGGCCTCCATGCCAGCCACGCCGCCGCCGGCTACAATCACATGTTTTAATGCTCCCTTCATCCGTTAATCAGGTTGGCAGGTTCGGGCAGCCGTGTGCCGTCCTTTGCAAGAAAACGCCTGGCCGGGTCTGCCCTGATCCCCATCTTCTGCAGCAGGGGCATCGACTGCACGTTATGATACTGCAGGCCCATCTCCCACGGGTCATATCCAAGCACAAGGCCGGCAACCTCCTCATAGGTGAGTACCGGGATACCCTGACCATCAGCGCCGTATGTTATTCCGTCAATCTCATTGATTGTGTACTGCCAGCGGTCCATGAACATTGTGCAACCCGGACAGTTGGCAATGATCATGTCAGGCCGGTATGGCTCCATCGACTCAAATTTCTTTCGCGAAGCGAAGAGCGAATAGCCCCTGTTTGCCTGCACCAGGTACTGCCTGAAACCGAACCCGCAGCAGTGACGCCGTTCGGGATAATCGATCACATCACCGCCCCACGATTCCACCATCCCTACCAGGACATGCGGAAACTCGGCACCGCCGACACCGTATTTCGGGAACATTTTCGAATAATGACAGCCGATGTGCTCCACCACCCTCAGCGGCCTGCCGGTGGCGATGTCAACCAGGTTGTACTTCGCCTTGCGCGCTATCTCATCGCGGAACTTGTAGATGATGTCACTTGTGTGCGAAATGGTTTCAGGCACTTCGAAGGTGCGGCCGGTGGCCTTGAAGAGGTCCTCGCGGGTGCGCTCGAGGGTCTCGGGAAAATGCTTCCATGTCTCAAGTATCTCCGAGTATATGCCGAAAGATGTGACGCACGAGATTGCAATATGCTTATAGCCGGCCTCGGTGGCCAGAGCGAAGTGACGTGCCACAACGGCCTGAATTGTTTCAAAGGGCACTACATCACCGTGATAACCTATACCTGTGCAGGTGGTGTGGCGGGGATCCTCAAATACATCCTTGCCAAGGTCTTCACGCAGTATCTTCAGGAAATACTGCTCCGAGCCGGCAAAGAATGTCTGCCTGATGCATGACCTCACATAAAAGAAATGATCATCAGGTATCTCCTTCTGGTACTCAGCCCAGATCCGTTTCTTACCTTCGGGTTTCATAGACATCTTTTCTTACATCCTCAGGTTCACACTGGTGACAGCCGCTGTCGGCCGTCACAACATGCCTGAAATATTCAAAGTCGCGCCCCTCCTTTTTGAATTCCATCCCCATCTCTTCCGCCTTTTTCTCAGAGGCCTCCTCGATGGCGTCATATAGCTCCTGTCCGCCTGTTACTTTGAAGATGCTCTTCAGTTCGTCAAGCACATCGTCAGGGATGAGGCGGGTGGGGCCCTCCTTGCCGTTCAGCTCGCCTCCGAGGCGTGCAAGGGAATCATCCATATATCTGAAATAGTGTTCCCATGCCGGGCCCTGCTCGGGATGGGCTTCAGGATCAACATCGTATGAAACAACACAGTATCCGTGTTTGAGGACATTGTCACCCACGGTGCGTTTGATTGCAAATTGCTGGCGTCCCTTCTCCGATGCTGTGAAATATCCCAGCTCCTGCGAGAGCTTCCGGAGAGCCATGATGACCATTCCGGGGGTGTTGCCCCTGGGGCAACGGGTCTTGCAGCTCATGCACTGCCCGCAATACCAGATTGTCTCGCTCTTCAGTAACTCTCTGATTACTTCATTATTGCGCGACTGGACCAGGTCAACCACCTGGCGCGGGTCGTAGTGGTAATACTCAGCAGCAGGGCATATGCCTGTGCATATCCCGCAGTTCATGCATGCATGCAGTCCCTCCTCAAAACGGATGTCCTGCATTAGTCGAGAATAGAGATCTTCCATAAGTCTGTGGCAGCCCATTAGGGGAAGGTCAAAATTAGCAATGACTTATGAGGACAGGTACAGGATTTTAGCCCATTTTTCGGAGGTATTTATACTTAGGGGGAAGGCAGCAGGCAATAAAGGAGTTGGCAGTCCACAGTCGGCAGTCAGCAGTCTGACCGGAGACTGGAGGTTGTTTGTGGTTGACCTGCTTTTACGTTTCTTGATCCTATGCGAGGATCTGATATTTCCCCGTTCTTCCATGAGGTATCTGATGGCCGCAGGATATCAAGAATTGCAGATGGCATGCCGCCCACCTACCTCCCCAGCAGCGCCTCCAGCACCCCGTAATTGACGGTGCAATTCTCAATCCGGACATTCTCCGTTAACTGCATCAGTGCCGTGTGCGCCTCATCCGCCGACGGAGCAGGAGCGGCACCTTTCCAGTAATCGATTATCTGCTGGTACCCTTCGGGAATTGTAACATTCATAATGCCGCTTTCTGACCCCAGCTTCTTTAGCGTCCACCATGCCCACCCAATGCTGTCAGCCTCAAGAAGCTGAACGGCGGACCGGTACCACTCGTTGTTGTTTTCTCCTGACTCGCCCATCCATAACGGCACACTGTGCTGATCACGGATATCCAGGTACTTCTGAATGGATTCCCTTGTCGTTTCATTCCAGTATTTGTGAAAACTGTAGACCAGGTTGCTGTCCCACGGCGGGGTCATCCCGTTGAAGTCAGTTGCAAAATGATTCCCCTCGATAAAAATGATGTGATTGGTGTCAACCATCCGGATTGCTGCCGTTATATCCATCATGAACTTTCGCAATGCCACATTGCCCTCAAGGGGATAATTGGTCTCATTGATCAGGTCATACCCGCCTATCCATGGTTCGTCGCTGTACCGCTCTGCAAGCTTATGCCATAAAGCAATGGTTTTCCAGCGATTAACCTCGTTCTCCCACAGTTTCGGCTTGGTGGTGTCGACATCGGCAATGGGGATGTCATTCCCCTGTCCTCCCGGGGCGGCATGAAGGTCAAGAATGAGGTACATTTCGTTGGCTGCACACCAGGCCAGAAGAGAATCGGTCATCTCAAAACCCTTCTCCAACCAGGTGAATTGACCGGAGTCAGGTTCCTCCTCAACCGCTGGGGTGAAAAGGTTGTAATGCATGGGAAGCCTGACCGAATTAAAGCCCCATGCCTTCAAAGAATCGATATCGCGGCGGGTGACCATATTGGACAGCCAGGCAGCATAGAACTCACCGCATCTCTCCTCTCCAACGAGGGCAGTAATCTTCTTCCTGATATCATACTGCGCCGGGGCGACACCTGACAGCCTGAGCATATAAGGTTCCTGCAGCATCCATCCTCCCAGTCCGATACCCCGGAGGAGTACATATTCTCCGTCACCGTTCACAATATGGCGCCCCTGAGTTTTCAGATAAGGTGACGGTTCGGGCCTGCATGATACTGCCACGGCGGCCACCGCAAGAAACAGAAGAATATTCTTCATCGGACTGATAGTTAATTGCTGTATGCAATGTAAATATTTTGCACGAATGGATAACTTTATTCCCAAACCCTGATCCATGAAAAATAATATATCCAGCATAATCACCCTGACCGCAGTGGCAATTTTATTTCTGACAGCCTCGTGCAGGAATGAAAAGATAGTCACCTTCCGTTCACTGCTAAGGGAGATGGCTGACCCGGAGACACTCACTCGATTCCCTGACCCCTCCTATCGTCTTTTGCAGTTCAGCTCATATGACAGGCGCAGCATACACCCTGACAGTGCAGGATGGTTCGCCAACAACGACTACACTCACTTCATTCGCGAAGAGACCATTGAGGGGCGCCGGGAGTTCGTGATGCTAGAGACTGTCGGCCCTGGCGCCATCGTACGCTGGTGGATGACCTTCGGTAATGAAAACGCCCTCAACTCATACATCAGAGTCTATATTGACGGGCAGCCGACACCTGTCATCGAAGGGGTGGCCCCTCAGCTGATCGGTGAAGGCGTTCTTGCTCCCTCACCTCTCAGCAGTTCAGTTTCTCCACTGACCGAGCCGCAGCGAAGGGGCTACAACCTCTATCTGCCCATCCCCTTTGCAGAAAAATGCCGGATAACCATTGAAAACGACTCAATCGTCATCACCCCGCGAAGGCGCACACCTTCTGTATATTACAACATCAACACACGGCTTTACGAGGATGGAACAAGGGTTGAATCTATGAATCGTGAGTCTGCCAGTGCTGATCTGTTGTCTATTGCCGCGTGTGCATCTGACCTCGCTTCCAGTCCCGGGGAGGAGGCAGACAAGGAGATGAAGAGATCGCTTGAGAGCACTCTCGCTCCCGGTGCAGAGATATCTCTCCCGGTCACGGGACAAGGGCTTGCAGTTGCCGGTTTCTCTGTTGTGCTAAACGCGACGGACACCGCGGCAGCGCTGAAAGGAACGGTCATCAGGATGGCCTTCGACGGCCGTCAGACAGTTGAAGTGCCGGCCGGGAACTTTTTCGGGACGGGCTATTCGTTCAACAGCTACAGGACGCGCTTTACTGCAGCTGACACGGCTGGAACATTAAGCTCCTTATGGCTGATGCCATTTCGCGACAGCTGCCGGATCAGCATCTTCAACGGTACGAAGGAAAGCATAGGTATAAATGCTCAACTGAAACTTACCCCATACAAATGGGATAACTCCTCCATGCACTTCGGTGCATCATGGAGGGAGTATGACAACTTTGAGGCAGCCGGGTCTGAAAACACCGGGGGAACCGGTCTTCATTCGGATGTCACAATCGCGGAGCTGAAAGGGAAGGGAGTTTACGCAGGAGATGCAATCACCATTTTCAACACTGCGGATGCATGGTGGGGCGAGGGTGATGAAAAGATTTACGTTGACGGAGAAACCTTCCCCTCATCAATCGGCACCGGTACCGAGGACTACTTCGGCTATGCCTGGTGCAGGCCGGAGGAGTTTGAACACCCGCTGATTGCGCAGCCTTCGGGAGCCGGCAACTTCCATCCCGGGATGAGTGTAAACATGCGCTACCGTATCCTCGACGCCATACCGTTTGAAGAGTCCCTGAAGGCTTATATTGAGATGTGGCACTGGGTCAGGACAACAGTCAGCTTCTCGCTGACTTCATATTACTATCTGTTGCCTGAAATGTAGTTGCTGACCTTGAAAACAGCAGCAGGCAGCGGTAGGCCGCTCCAGTGGAGCAGAACATAAAAAACCCGGAAAATATTCATGGCAGATGCCATCGGGTAAATTCAGAAACAGGCTATTCGGTACTCTTGCGACGCTTCGGCGGGTAGCGGAGCCATATGCCCGTTGCAGTGAAAAGCAGAAGTGACAACCCGGTAAATGTCGTGTAAATCAGCTTGAAGATCTCCCCTTCCACACCCAGCATCTTGTCAATGATTGACATGTCATGTATGTCCTCCACAACATCTGACCGCCGGTGCTCTACCTGGAGCACCTCTCCGGTGGCACCGTCAAGCTGCACACCGTGGTAGTGATGTGCAAAGACGAACTTAACCATCCCGTTGTCAGGCCTTATGTCAATCCGGTCAATCTCCTCACTCAAACCCTCCCTGCCGTTTTCGCGAAGGGTCATTATGGCGATAGTCCTCAGTGAGTCGAGCGGGAGCCACAGAGCGAAGTCGGTTGAGGTGCCCTGGTGGGATTCCGGATGCAGGTAACCGTTGCTGTTCTTCTTCCATCCGAGCAGGATTCCCGAAACAGCCACGATGAGCAATGCCACAGACAGAAAGGAGGCGGTCAGACGATGAATCCTTCTGACTGTTTTCATCGTCCAACCCTTTCCTTTATTCTCCGTTTCCAATGCCACTAATGCTTAATTCAGGCGTGCAAAGAAAACACTATCGTTCTGAAATTCCAAACTCCCTGCCGCCAGTGTAGTTGAGAACGGGCCAGGTCCACCTCTCCTGTACAGTGCCGGTCACGCTCTCACTTTTGCTTCCGCCGGTCAGGGTCACGGTATAGATACCCGGTTCTGTTCTTGCAGTATTCCAGTAGATCTTTCCTACACCTGACCCGGGCTTAAGCTTCTGTTCATATACCCGTTTGCCGGCATTGTCAGTTACAGTCACCACAGCCTCATCCTTCAGCGCTCCGGACCTGTAAAACCAGATCTCAAGCCCGTTTGGCTCATTGGGAGTCAGCAGGTGATTGCTGCCGGTCATCTGGTAATTACCCCACCTGGCCTGCTCAGAGAAATTCATCTGTGGTTTGGGCTCAATGGCAAAGAGATGAATAGGTTTCTCTGCGATTTCGGGAGTCATCTGCTGAAGAGGCGAGATATCTGTAATCCATGCTGCCCTGCCATAAGTACCAACTATCAGATCATTCTCACGCGGGTGAACCATGACATCACGCACGACTGCCGGGGGCATGTTCGCCCTGAGCGCTTCCCAGTTCTCTCCCCCGCTGAGTGACACATAGACTCCGTTGTCCGTTCCGGCGAAAAGCAGGTTCGGGTTGCGGTGATCCTCAATCACAACACTCACCGGGAATTGCGGTAAGCCTGTGGTTATCCTTTTCCAGGTCAGCCCGAAGTCCTTGGTGACATAGATGTGAGGATCCATGATGTCATTAGTGTATCCCGATTTCGAAACATAAGCTGTGCCAGCCTCGAAAGCCGACGGGAAGACCCTGCTTACCCACATACCTGCCGGTGCTCCGGCATCAGCAAGGGCTGATGTAACCTCTTTCCATGAATGACCGTGATCCCTGGTCACATGAACATGACCGTCATCGGTTCCTGCCCATATGATTCCGGCCTTCACGGGCGACTCAGCCAGTGTGGTAATTGTGCAGTAGCGAATGTGCCCCTTGCCACGGATTTTGTCAGGATCATTGTCAGTCAGATCACCGCTGATCTCCTCCCAGTTGTTGCCCCGGTCAACGGAGCGAAGCACTTTCTGTGCCCCGGTGTAGATAATTGCATTGTTGTGCGGAGAAAGGGCAAGCGGGGTGCTCCATGTAAACCGGTAGAACGGCTGGTCCTTCCCGGCAACCGGGGTGATTGGCACCCTCTCGCCTGTTGCCTGGTCAACCCTGTGATGCGAGCCGAACTGCGTGGTGTAATAGATATACCTGTTGTTCTCACGGTCCACCTTCGAATACATGCCGTCCCACATGCCCGTTATGACCCAGTCGGAAGCGCTTATGGCACCTGCCCAGCCGTTAGACGGAGCCTTCCATGCCTCATGATCCTGAAGTCCGATGTAAATATTGTAGGGAGTCTCCATGTCAGCCTCCACGTGGTAAACCTCACCCAGAGGGATGTGATAATAATGATTCATTGTGAGCCCTCCGTCCCAGGTCGAATAGATCCCGCCGTCAGACCCGAGCATCATGTGCCTGGGATCCTTCGGGTTGATCCAGAAGACCCTGTTGTCACCGAAGTTGGTCTGGAAGCGGTCCTGCTGCCTGCCGAGAGGCCATGTCTTTCCGCCGTCAAGGGTGTAAAACATACCCACACCGACCACATACACCCTGTCAGGATCAACCGGGTCAATGGCTATCCTGTTGAAGCTGTATGCAGCCTTTCCGCTCACATCGTTCTTTTCCGGATCATTGATCCTCTTCCACTTCTTCCCTCCGTCACGGGTGATATAAACCTCACCACCAATCAGGTTATCAAATGAGTGATCAGTGAATTCGTCAAAGGGTACGGGTGCATCCGGATCAACACCCGGCTTCACATTCAGGTTCTGAATCACGGCAACAACTATATCAGGATCAGCGCGGTGAATGTCCAGGCCAATCCTTCCGAGGGGACCTGTTGGCAGGCCTCCCGCAAGCACGTTCCAGTTGAGGCCACCGTCAACAGTCTTGTATATCCGGCTCTTTACGCCACCCGGCTCATAGTTCCATGCGGTCCGCTCCTTCTCATAGGTGGCAGCGTAGAGAATATCAGGATTCACCGGGTTGACAACAAGGTCAATCACACCGGTTTTGTCATCGATATAAAGCACCTTCTCCCAGCTCTTTCCGCCGTTGGTGGTTTTAAATACGCCACGCTCCTCATTGTCAGACCAGAGGCTGCCCATCGAAGCAACCCACAACACGGACGGATTTTTCGGATGAATCATTATCCTCGCAATGTGGCGCGAGTTTTTCAGCCCCATGTTCGTCCAGCTCTTGCCGGCATCAGTCGATCTCCAGATGCCGTTGCCGTAATAGGAAGACCTTGCGTTGAATGCATCGCCGGTGCCCACCCAAACCACTTC
>ERZ795055.2828-NODE-2828-length-12911-cov-12.121266_pt1 | contig 12911 bp, 13 predicted proteins | sample MGYA00375139_ERZ795055 | MGnify/ENA primary metagenome ERZ795055 (study PRJEB30184, sample SAMN05720283) | anaerobic digester metagenome | isolation source: active sludge of municipal wastewater-treating anaerobic digesters | place: USA | collected 2015-01-23 ...
TGCCTTATGTGTGAGCCGGGAGTCGGACCCACGGCATGTGGGCAAGGTGCAGGGTGCGTGCTGCATCCGGGTGGGACGACAAACAGCCATACGACGGGCGTCGCAGACAAGCCCGTGATGACGTGCCGGTTCGGGATCGTTCCTCGGCTTTATCGGTCCCAGTTGTGGTCGGGCAGCCTTTCAATGGGAGTCCTAATCCTGTTTGAGTATACTGGTATTGTCAGTAAGTCCGTTCGGAGGAGCGCCCTGAAAATGGAGAGGCGGAACGACCGTGTCGACAGCAGGAACGAGCACGCTTCTCTCGCAGCTCATCGCTCAGTCGACGGGCGAGGAGGCTTGGCGGCGATTCTATGCCCGCTGTGAACCGGTGCTGCTGGCTGTCATCCGGCGCGCGGGATTCTCCGAGCAGGATGCGGGTGATGTTCTTCAGGAGGTCATGACCGCCTGCGTGGAGAGCTTGCGCGAAGGGCGCTACGACCCGGCCAGGGGTCGATTGCGGGCCTGGGTGCAGGGGATTGCGGCCAACAAGATTCACGAAGCTCGGCGGCGTAGACTCCGGGCGGAAGTGCAAGTGATCGATTCCTCGGACGCCACGGGTTTCCTGGCCGCGGTGGCAGACATCTCGTTGCCTGCGGGGACCCAGTGAGTCTTTGGCGGCTTGGTGTGTTATGTCCTTCCTCCGGGGCGGCAGCCGATCTTTTCGACCAGGTGAGCGTTCCATCCGCAGTTCAGTCCCCAGATGCTCCATCGGCAGCGTAACCACGCCGCGGGGGCGCGAAAGGTTTAAGTACCCCCGCAGTTTACACATCGCGTGGAGTTGATGCGTTCTTGGACATCGATGCGTACCTGCGGAACCAGAAGGAGCGGATGGGGAAAGAGACCGAGCAGGTTGCAGACCCTTCGATCTTCGACTTCAACTACATCCCCGACCAGCCGCTAATGCGCGATGAGTGCAAACCCCTGATCGATGCCATGCTGCGCTTTGACCTGACCGGCATCCCCACCCACCTGGCGGTCATCGGCAGCCGAGGATCAGGCAAGACGCTCACCCTGAAGTTCCTGCAGCGGATCGTCCCGCAGCAGACCGGTCTTTCCGTCGTGTATGCCAACTGCCGGCACCACAACACGAGCTTCAAGATCCTCGCCCATTTGCTCAACCTCGAGGCCCGGGGAGCTAGCCTGGCGGAGCTCTTCGACCGCTTCTGCGCATCCTGCCAGAACCGGAGGATCGTCGTTCTCGATGAGGTCGATCTGATGAGCTTCAAGGACCGCCGGCGGGAGATCCTGTACCTGCTCAGCCGCAGCGAAAGGCCCTTCATGGTGATCATGCTCTCCAACAGCCCGCACGTTCTGAAGGAACTCGATGCCGCGACCCGAAGCAGTCTCCAGCCGCGATTGGTGCACTTCCGCAACTATAACGCCGAGCAGATCCACGAGATCCTGCGAGAACGAGCCAGGAAGGGCCTGAAGCAGTGGGACGACGGCCGGTTGGCGGAGATCGCCGCCCTGACCACGCGGAACACGAACGCTGACACCCGGGTGGCCATCAAGACGCTGTGTTACAGCGTGACTGAATCGGCGACCGAGGTGGTCGCCTGTTTCGAGCAGGCCCGCCAGGACATCGTGGTGGACCTGATCAACGACTTGTCCAGCCACGCCCTGATGATCCTCTGGGCGGTGGCCAACAGTCCCTCGGATTTCGCCAAGGACATCTACCAGCGGTACTGCCGCTTCAGCCAGAGCCAGAAGGAGAAGCCCTTCAGCTACGTCTACTTCTACTCGAACCTGAGCTACCTGCAGAGTGCCGGCCTGATCGCCCTGATCTCGGCCAAGGTGGACAAGGCTTACACCAACCGTGTCCTGCTTACCTTCGACCGCAGCATCCTGGAACCCATCTGCCGGTTTCGTTTTGATCCGCAGTAGAGAGTGTGTGGAGTTTACACGTACCGGTCCTCTTCTTGGAGAGATGTCCTTGATACCCTGCGGTTTATGCCTGGTGGACGGTGTACACGTGGTGTGCGGTTCAAACGATCGGCCTATCACCTTTCCATATTGAAAAGAAATCAGAAAGAAGAAGAAGATAGAATATAGGAGGAGAAAGGAAGATAAAAGAGTAAAAGAGAGAAGACATCTCCGATCAGTATAAGTGCTCACGCGCTAACTCCACACATACTCCCCCCCCTTCAGCCGCCGGCGTTCAGTGTCTGCGATCAGGTCGGCTGGCTGTGAACGCGCTTGGCATGTGGCTTCTTCATTGGCCCGCGCGATCAGCCATCACTACTCCACCGGGACGGGAAAGGCTTTTATACTCAGGCCCCTCGCAGGTCTCGTGAGGTGATGCATATGCCAAGAGGAAGGCCGCCGATCTGCCCTTTTTGTAAATCGGTTAGGTCAACGTCGAAGGGAACGAGAATCACGAAGAGCCTGGGCAAACGCAGAATCCGGCGCTGCAGGGATTGCGGCCGGAAGTTCACCCCGCGGAACCAGAAGCCAACGAACGAGAAGCCCGCGGGCCAGAAATCTGTGATGGAAGAGACGCCCCCAGCCTCGGCAACAAGTGACCGAGGCTGAGTTGTCAGATGGAAGTAGAACAAGAACCGCTGGACATCGTGAGCCAGGCGTTCTGCATGGCCGCGGTAGTGGAACGGTTCATGGAGCAGGCACGAGCGTTCTACTACGCGGTCATGCTCTCGGGCTATCCGTGCCCGGGATGCGGGGGCAGCCTGGAGATGGTCTCGGAAGGGACCTGCCAATGCCATTCCTGCGGATCCTCTTTTGATCCCACGGTGACGTTTCAGCGTTGCGAAGGCTGTGGAGGCAAGCCGAGACTGATGGTCCGGCGGTACCAGTGCAGCTGTTGTGGCCAGGATGTGGCCTCACGGTTTCTGTTCGATGGCCTGGTCTTCGATGCCGAGTATTTCCGGCAGAAGATGGCCGAATCGAGAGAACGCAAGCGCGAGCTGCGCGAACGGGTCCGGCAGATGCTGACCCAAGGCCGGTCGCCGGCGATCCAGCCGGAGCCCATGGACCTGGCGGCGATGCCCGGCTTACTGGAAGCGCTCGATGGCCTGGTGCGAGTAGAGGACGGCGGCTTTGATGCACCCTTGTTTCCGGCCTTCAGCCTGAGCCGCTACCAGAGCCACATACACGCCCATATCCGGCCGTTCCCGATGAGGTTCGATCAGATACCACCCCTCAGTGAAAACACCCGCCTGGACCGAATCTGGCGGTTCATCGCGATCCTATTCCTCGCCCACGCTGGCATCATCGATGCCTGGCAGAATGGGCCTGATATCCTGGTGATGAAACGTGAAATTGGACTCTGTAGCATCAATACCGGGCCACCTGGCATCGGTTCCGGTTTTCGTGGAGCGTCCGGGTGGTTTGGATTCGTCCGATCATCTGGGCTTCGCGTTGCATGTCGGCGGCGATGCGTCGGCTGATCTGGGCTTGGGTGCGTACCCGGTAGACGGTCTTCTGCATCTTGCGATGGCGACGGTTGCCGCGTTCCACCGCGTTGGAGGTGGACGGCAGCAGCGAGTCGTCCAGGAACGTCAACGCCTTGTCGAGGTTCTCGGAGAACAGCTTGGCGAGGGTGCGGCTCACGCTCTTGGATCGTTGCACGCGGCGACGAAGGCGAGCCAGCTTGTCCAGAGCCGTGTCGGTTCGGCAGCGACGGTCGAACAGCCGATAGGCTTTATCCATGATCTCGCGCAACCTGAGTAGCTGGGGCAGCCCGCGGGTGATACGACGGAGCGTCTTCTTCTCTCCCGGAGTCAGATGGTGCTTGACGAAGAGGTGGCGGTGGTCGAAGAGATCGGTGACCTTGCGTTCGAGCCGCTTGCGGCGCTGGGCGGCCTTTCTCGTCTTGGGGGACGGACGGCCACGGCCGAGGATGGGCATGGACGCTTTCAGCCGCTTACGCTCCTGGGCGACCGTCCGGAGAATCGCTTGGGTGAGTTCCTTGATGACGTGGAACTCGCAGATCGGATGCGGCGTATCGCCGAACACCGTACGAATGGGCGTGGGATACAGGGGCGATCCATCGGTGGTGATGCCCTGGAGGGCCAGGCCACGACGGTCCAATTCCTTCTTGAAGTCCTTGAAGAAGCGAAGGATGTCTTCGTGGGTGGGGTTGTGGTCCAGGACCCGGTAGGTCAGGCGCCGGAACTTCCGGTTATCCACGATGGACAGTACGCAGTAGGGGCCGTCATAGAGTTCATCGGCTGCGATGTACCCGCTGAACTCGGCCAACGCCTCGTCCAGATACGCTCCGGTGACGTGCCGCTCCGCTTTTTTTCCCCCCGGCCTCAACCCAGTTTTGGATCGTGGCGAAGGGGACGAAGACCCGATGATCCCGCCACAAGTGCCAGGACGCCGTGCGGTACGGCAGGCCGTCCTCCACGACCAATCGCACCGCCATGGAAACCACCCGGTGGGTGTAATGAGCCTTGGGCAAGGCCAGGTCGTCCGTGTCGGCGTTGAAGTAGATGTCGCAATGGGAGCAGTAGTGTTGGGAGTAAGTCACCTTCAGATCCACCGGGCGGTTGGCCCTCAGATCACCCAGGTCGTGCAGGATACGTGTAACCACCCGGTCCCGGTAGGCCGAGCGGTCGCAGGATGGACACGGCCGACACTTGAAATTGCGGGATTGGGTGACGATCCTGGGCTTGGGCAGATCCTCCACCCGGGTGATGCCTTCGGTCACGTCGGGCAGGTGCTCTCCGGGGCCTTCCATGGCGTTCCTCCTGTGAAAACGTCGTGTTCTCAAAGGAATCGTCGGCAATCGGGTCCGCGGAACAAGAGGAAAACCCGGCATTTATGCTACAGAGTCAACATTTTTGTCGAGCAAGCGGTAGTGACCGCGCTACCGAGAAGGCCGCGACCGGGAGCACGCGAGGAGGTGGCGAAAAAATCTTCGCGCGGGGTCATTTTCTTGCCGGGACGCCTGGCGACAGCCGCCGCTCTCAGAATGCTGCCCTGGCGTCCGATAGCGGGGGTTATGTTGCAGGGCGTCGGCGGTGCCGCAGCCGAGAGGGCCGCCGGCGGAACCGGGGACAGCGGCTTTGACCCGGCGGCGGCCATGGAGACAATCAGGGCCAAGGAGTGGCATGTTTCATGTTCCGCCGAAGTCGTCGAGACGCTGGTTTGACGGGGGCTCTCGAAGCCTTCCTGCCCCAGACCGCCGATATGCTGAGGCAGGTGCTTGCGGATTGCCAGCGCGAGTTCGCATACGATTCGCTGCGGCTTCGGAAGAAGCTGCTTGCGGAACTCGCGGATCTGCTTGTGGACTTCGCCGAGGATCTTCATGCGGGCCTCGGCCTGTGGCGCGCCTACGAGCGGTACAACACCGAGATCTTCGGCACGCCGCTGCCGTTGACCGAACGGTCCTGCCCCGGCCAGATGAAGGGCATCCACATCGACCGCGTTCGTCATCTCCTGTGGATGCTGTACCCCCAGGTGGAACCCGGCTTGATCCTCTCGCCGACGCACCAGGACATGGAGCGTGCTGCGGACGCGATGCAGCGGTTCCTGAGCGACGCCTTCCGCTCGCTGCCGCGAGAATCCGGTGCCAAGGCGTTCATCCAATCGGCCAACCGGTGGGGCTGGGACGTGAAGCGCAAGCTGGTCTGGCTCGGTACGGAATCGTACATGCTCCGCCTTCTGCACACCGCCTACTTGAAGCGGCACAACCGGGGGACGTCGGACATCGCCTGCACCGACGACTTCGTCTGCCAGGAATGGACCCGGTGGTCCGGTCTCGGCGCGCTTGACCTCCTGGCGGGAATGCTCGACATCTCCGAGGACGAACGTCGCGACCTGCGAAGCTGGTACGAGCGCCATGCGTCCTTCTATCGCATCGTCGCCGTGAGCGACGACACGGTGGATGCCGTCAACGTGGTTTGCGACCGGCCATACCGGATCCGCATGAACATGCCCGAGCATCCGTTTCGGGTTGGACAGATGGTGTTCGGAAGCCTCGTCCCGTGGTGCGGCGAGTGGTACTGGTCGGGCTTGCAGCAGAAGTGGGACGATGCCGACGCCATGGATGTGGACGGCATCCGCGATACGATGAAGCGGCAGAACTCGCACGTCCTTTGCCGGTTCTGGCCCGATTACCACGCGAAGGTACTGGACATGGCAGCGGACATCCACGAGCGAATGATGGCCTTCTACGGTCGAGACCTGATCATCTACCCGGACGGCCTGTCGATGGCGGCGGATTGGCAGAAGGAGATGCGCCACAACTGGGAATCGCGGCCCCACGAGGCGATAGAGGAGACCATCCGACGACACGGCCTGAAGAACCGCCGCCCGGACATGACCATCCCGAAAGACCTGCTCGACAGCAAGGGCGGCATCGCGGTCTACATCAACCCGGACGAAGGCAAGGAGATCATGGACGGCTTCAACGCCATCGTCGAGGGGCTGAGGCACAAGGGTCGTGACCTGACCCATGATCAGATGTGCGCGATTCGCGGGTTCATCGAGTCGGATGCGGTCAGCCCACGGTTCGTGCATCGCGTTGTAGCGGAATACGGAGATGAGTCGATCAAGGATGCCTACCTGCTGGGCGAGGACGCCCCGGCGTATTGGCTCGAATACCTTCTCCGCCGCCACAAGGGCCACTACTACCGGAAGCGGTATCCGTCCGTGTCGGTGGTGTGATGCGTGCGGTTGAGGGCGGACACGACGGGAGAAAGCGTTACCGCTAGCAGATCTGCACAGGCAGTCTTCACGCGAGGGTCATGCGCTTCCTTCCAGGGTCGCAGCCTCCACGATCTTCTGGAACTCCGCCAGGATTTCCGCAAAGTGCTTCGACAGGTAACGCAGGACAGCCGCGTTGTTCAGCAGTTTCCGCAGGTAGCCGACCGCGATAACCAGATTGAGGACGCTCCGACCGTAGGACTCCTCGATGAGGCGGAAGTCCCGGCTCAGCGTCTCCATTTCTCGCTCCATCCGTGCCATGTCCTCCGCGCTGAGCCCCGGCACCGCCTTGGGCTTGTCCGGCTGGATCATCTGATCCTGCGGCGTGGCGGCCAGCAGGCACTTGGCGTATGACGCGGAGTAGTTGCTTGACGCGATCATCAACTCGGCCATCTCGATCTGCCTCATGGGCGCGACTCTCTTGACCTCGCGGAGGGCCGGCGCTGAGATCTTCCTGTCCTTCAACAGCGCGACGGCCTCGGGGCAGATCCCCTTCAACAGGTCGCGTTTTGTTCGGAGCCGCGTGAGGTCCAGGTTGAGGACAGTGGCGATTCGATCCTCCGGCACACCGTGCTCGATGGCCTTCAGGATCATGAAGTGCTCCTGGATGGGCGAGATCTGGTTGACCTTGTGGTTGTAGGTGAACGCCTCGTCATCGGTCGCGATGAGGCAGAAGGCTTCCTTGTCTCCGCGCGACTTCAAGACTTCAAACCGGGCATGTCCGTCCAGGAGAAGGTAATGTCCGCGATGCCCTTTCTGCGGATAAACGATCAGCGGCTCGACGAGGCCAAGCTCCTGGATCGTGGCGGCAATGCGCTTGAATCTGTTGGTCGTGGATGAAGCCGCGTCCGAACGCTTGAGGGGCAGGATCCGATCCATCGGCAGCGTGACTCCCTCCATTTGGAACGCGAGTTTCACGCCGTTCACCATCGCTACCTGGCCTTCCCCTTGACCTGATCAGCCAAGAACTGCGGGAGGGTGTCGAGGGACTCCGCCCGCAGGAGGGTGACGAAACCGTCGTCTGCCAGAAGTTGTTTCATGGCCGACACGACGAACAGCAACCGGGTCTCGCAGATCTTCGATTTCTGGATGGTGAGTTTCTGCCGCGAGGTCTCGCGTTTGTACGCCCGGACGATGTGAACTGACGACAAGTCCTTGCTGTCCTTGCGTCTGACCCCACGACGTAACGCCTTACCGCAGGTGCGGCGTTTCTCAATCAGACGCCGGGCGTGCAGCAATGCCTTCCCTCGGAGATTCTTGCTCTCGTATGCCTCAGCCAACGCCCGTTGGACATCCTCGTCGTCTGCACTGGCGATGGTGATCGCGATGCTGATCGGGATCTGCCCCTTCTCCACGGCTTGAAGCAATCGCTCCTCCCCCTTCTTCAGCAGGCGGACGATGCCCCGAACGTAGGACTCGTCCAGATCGGTCTTGTGGGCAATCTCGTCGAACTTGTATCCACGGTCCTTGAGGGCGGTGATCTCCCTGGCCAACTCGACGGTCGTATGCCGTCTTCTCGCCAGGTTCTCGGCCAGACTCATGAGCAGGAGATCGTCTTTGGTGGCTTCGACCACAATGGCGGGAACCGAAGTCGCCCCCAGGGCCTTGAACGCTTCGATACGGCCCTGCCCGCACACGAGATCGTACTGGGGTTGGTCATCCTTCACCCCGCGTTTGGCTACCGTGACAGGCCGTTTCAGCCCCAGCTTGGCGATGTTGGCCACGATCTGCTGGAACTTCGACTTGCCGCGAGCGCGCGGATTGACAACGGCTATCCGCTCAATGGGGATCATCTGCACCGTTGTTTCGGGCTTCGCAATCATACGGCTGCCTTCAGCTTCACTCGCTTGGCCATCTCCAGAAAGCAGTCGAGCGTGTCGAAGCGGTACGTGTCGAGATACGCGGCGTTGAACTCGCAGAGCCGAATCCGTGGCGAGTCCATGTCGATGCGGGGCAGGAGGTAGAAGTCCGTTGGCTGCTCGTTGGGCGGGTCCATTCGGGCCACAATCGTGATGTCGGGGCACAGCCCCTCGTCAAACCGAACGAGCCATCGCAACGACCCGGTGGCGGTTCTCCTGCATCGGGAGAGCACCAGCGAGGCGCTGTACTCGTCGTTGATCCGCAACAAGTCGGTCACATCATCCCGAACGACGGTGACCCCCATCGCCCGCAGTTGCTCGATGATGCCGCTCACAGTCTCGGGATGAAGCTTGCGCAGATGCCGGTTGATCTCGATGTACTCATAGTCGCGTTCTGGCGTGTATCCGACGAGTCGATACGCCCGTACGAGGCTTCCGAATCTGCTGCGATACGACGCGCTGGACGGCATCCCCTCCGTTTCGTCGATCAGCAGCCCCGAGATCTGCTCATGCTTGGCGATCAGTGCTTTCAGGCTGTCCAGCATCTCGTCGTCGGAGAAGGTGCGGTTGCGTTCGAGGATGATTCCCCGCACCACGTAGAAGGATTCCCGGTCGATGACAGGCGCGAAGGCCTCGTCCGCCCGGACCCACATCTCCGGCGGATTGCGGACTCGTTTCTTCTTCAGTTTGAACGAGACCCGGTTGTAGACGTTGTTCCCAACATACTTCTCGTTGATGAGAACCTGATGGACCATGCCGCGCGTCCATGGCCGACCGTATTCGTTCGTGATGCCACGGGCGTTCAGGGCGTCAGCGATATCTGTCTCCCGCTTGCCCTCCTTGGTGAACGCGGCGTAGATCCAGCGGACAGTCTGGACCTCCTCGTCAGGGCCTGGCACGAGGATGACCCGATCCGTCTGAAGGCTCTTGTGCTCGCCCCTCTTCAGCAAGCCCTTCGGCTGGCCGGTCTGGTCGATCAGCATTCGACGCAGGCCGTAGCCCGCAGGTCCACCCTGGCGATACCCCTTCTGGATGAGGTTGCACTGCCCCTTGAACACCTTGCACGACAACTCGCGGCTGTATTCAGCCGCCATCGCCCGCTTGATGCTCTTGATGATTGTCGAGCTTGGGCTGCTGTCGGCGCCGGTCTGAACATGCCGTGAATCAGCCGGTTTGAATATGCGATGGTTTAGCCGGTTTGAACGTGCTCGGGGATAGACCGAGGTCAGCGGGGCCGGCGCGAGGTTGGGGCAGGGACTCAGGGCTCGATGCGGTCCTTCATGCGGTAGCTCTTACCCTCGATGATGATCGTTTCGGCGTGGTGCAGGACGCGGTCGAGGATGGCCGAGGTCAGGGTGCTGTCGTTGTTGAACATCGACGGCCAGTGCTTGTAGGCCTTGTTGGTGGTCAGCACGATGGAGCCGCGTTCGTAGCGTTGGCTGATGATCTGGAAGATCAGGTCGGCCCCGCGCTTGTCAATGGGCAGGTACCCTAACTCGTCGATGATCAGCAGTTCCGGGCGGGTGTAGCGTTTGAGTTCCTTGACCAGCCGTCCGGCGTTCTGGGCGGCCAGGAGGCCGTTGATGATGTCGATGGCGGTGGCGAAGCGGACGCGCGGACCGGCCTGACAGGCAGCCCAGCCCAAGGCGATGGCGATGTGCGTTTTCCCCAGGCCCACTCCGCCAATCAGAATCGCATTGGCTTTGTCCTCGATGAACTTCAGGCGGAAGAGGTTCTGGACAGCCAGCCGATTGATCTTCGTCGGCCAGGTAAAGTCGAATTGCTCGAGGGTCTTGAGGACCGGGAAGTGGGCCTGCTTGATCCGCCGCTGGCGGGACCGGTCCTGGCGCAGGGCGGCCTCGCCCTCAATCAGGCGGGCGAGGAACTCCACGTGGGACCACTGCTGGACGCCGGCCTGGCCGGCAAGTTCCTCGAAGTGTTCCAGCATGTACGGCAGTTTGAGAAGCTGCAGTTGTCGGCCCAGGTGGTCATCCGGGCTCGGGACACAGGTCTTGCGGCGGCTCATGGTTTTCTCCGGGAATCGGGTTCGGACCTTCGCCTTCGGCAGCCGAATCTGAGATCACATCGGGCTCTCCTCTCGGCGGAGCCTGGGTCGGCGACGCCGGCGAGGTGTCGTGGGTGTCGTAGAGCCCCAGGTTGGGCTCGGGCAGTTCCAGGTCCAGCAGGTCCTGTCGGCGGGTCAGGTGCAATGCCCCGGGCTCCGGCAGGATGCGTTGCCGCTGCTCGAGCAGATTGGCAATGTACTCGCAGGTGAAGGCCTGGAACTCGAGGGCATCCTCGACGGCTCGGGCGGTTTGGTCTGACCCATAGATCTCGGCCAGGGCCACGATCTGGCGGACGTGGTGCAAGACGTTGAGCCGCCGCTCAGCGAGCCCTTGATAAAACCCTTCGGCCCTGGGCGTCAGCGACAGCAGCCGCTGGAGTAGCTTCTGATCGCGAGCCCGGCGACGCTGCTGGAGCAGGGCTCGGGGGTGATCGGGATCCTCGAAGTCCCGCCCCCGGTCGTAGCAGCGAACATGCCGGGCGATCAGCTTGTCCTGATGGTACAGGCACAGGTGGTCCGGGTAGAGCTTGAGGGTCAACGCCGCTCTGGCGTACTCGGCAGGAACCGAATAGGTGTTGGTGTCCACGGTCACGCGGAACTGGCTGTTGGCCCGGACGGGCTGAATGACCCCGACGTCGTACGGTTGAAGAGACAGGGTTTGAGCCGGGGCTTCTCGATCTGGAACAGCTCCGCCGGCGGCCGGTGGGTGCTGCCGTGGATGCGCACGTTGGCCACCGTCTCCAGCCATTGACGAGCCGCCGGGTTGACCAGGGCGAAGTCGCTCAGCTCCAGGCCGGCCAGGAAGTTTTTCTTGACGTATCCCACAGCGTTCTCCACGCGTCCCTTTTCATGCGCCTGGCCGACCCCGCAGGGACAGACCATGAAACCGAAGTGATCGGCGAAGTCCTTGTAGCGCGGGTTCAGGACCGGTGCCTGGCCGATGGCATGCCGCAAGACCGCGGAACGGAGGTTGTCCACCATGACCCGCTCCGGGACCCCGCCGAAGAAGACGAAGGCGTTGGCGTGGCAGGCCAGGAAGTGCTCCATGGTCTCGCTGACCGTGAACTCGACGTACAGCATCCGGCTGTAGCACAGGACCATGACGAAGAAGCTCAGCCGCCGGCGGGTATTGCCCACCGGAATCGAGCCGAACTGGCCCCAGTCCACCTGGGCGCATTCGCCGGGGGCGAACGAGAGGGTCAGGAAGGCCGGTGTCCGCGGCGGGCGGATCCGGTGGACGTAGTCCTTGACGATGGTGATCCCGCCGGAGTAGCCGGCTTCACGGAGTCGCAGGAAGATCTGCGTGGCGGTGTAGGGATGACTCTCCAGCCAATGAGCGATCTGCTTCCTGTACGGGTCCAGCTTGCTGGGCCTGGGGGACACCTTGCGCGGCCGGAACTTCTCGGCCACCACCCAGCGGGTGACAGTCCTGGTATCCAGGTGCAGTTCGCGGGCGATCTGGGCCACGGTCAGGTGACGGTGGTCATGATAGTCCTTGATCCTGCAATACAGCTCGTAGTCGATCATGTCGGAAACCTCAATTGTCGGAGGATCTCGCCGAGGCTTTGCGGCGCACCGCCCCTCGGGCTGGCGGGTCCGCCTCCGGCGAGATTCGCGGTGGCGAACTTGTCCAAAGAAAGGACTTGGTAGAGAGGTCGTTCGTAGGCAATCAGCCGGACCCGGATCAGTTCCTCACGAGCCCGAGCCAGGGCCGGCCCATCCAGCGGCAGCAGCTTGCCGATACCGGCGTCGGAGTAGTAGCTGAGTCCTTGGCCGTCGGCCACGGTCACCAGGAACAGATACAAGGCCAGGGCCTCGGCTGACCGGCCGGCGATATGCCTATCCCGAACCAGCCGATGGTCGACCCAACTGAACTGCGGCGGCACCTGCCGCAATCGCTCCGGGCACAGCACACGCTTGAACACCGCCATCGGCCGGTCTCCCGCTTGCGGGTCCCTGAATCTCCCGGCCCAAGCGTATCAGCCGGCGGGTGGTCGAAGCGATGTTCTCTTGTAACGCGCTGCCGGTTAAGTGGGCGACAAGTCCGGTCAGGGCCAGGCCCTGCGTGCAGATGAGATCTTGTAACGCGCGCGGATTTAAGGTGAGCTTATCTGCTGGTGGCACAAGGACTTGCGGTGCGCAGTGATCTTGTAACGCGCGCGACGTCTGGTCCCGCTTCCGCCAGTAGCCCGGATGGGCCCGCCGCCAGGCGTTCACCCGCTGGTGCGCGTTCCGGAAATTCTGACCACATTTTTCCGGATATTCTGACCACCTTGTCG
>ERZ795055.2829-NODE-2829-length-12909-cov-4.570406_pt1 | contig 12909 bp, 10 predicted proteins | sample MGYA00375139_ERZ795055 | MGnify/ENA primary metagenome ERZ795055 (study PRJEB30184, sample SAMN05720283) | anaerobic digester metagenome | isolation source: active sludge of municipal wastewater-treating anaerobic digesters | place: USA | collected 2015-01-23 ...
TCCCGATCGAAGCGCTGAAACGGGGTTCATTGACCGCGCGTTTAAAAAGGATTTCATACACGACCGTGATGTCCTCCCTTTCTGTGATCTCATGGGCCGGCTCCCCTTTCTCATTGATGACGCGGATGTCAAGCACATCGACATCGTTTGAAAAGGTCTGTGTCAGATCGCAGCGCCCGCTTAAGCTTGCCGGATGATGGCATTCCCGCATCTGTGCCATTAAGAGCGAGTAATGCTGAAGGGCCGCGGAAGTCTCCCCGCAGAATTCCAAACGCCCCTCGTTTAACAGATAGGTTTTCTGACAAAGCATTTGGATGAGGTCAAGATTGTGTGAAACAAAAACGACCGTTGTCCCCTGGCTGTTCAGCTGGGATATCCTTTTTATGCATTGATTGCGGAAAACCTGGTCTCCGACAGAAAGGACCTCATCCACGAGCAGGATGTCCGGTTCACAATGCATGGCGATCGCAAGACCGAGGCGGATCGACATGCCCGTGGAGTAATATTTGACCGGCATGTCCAGAAAACGATTCAGGCCAGAGAAATCAACGATCTGATCGAAACGTTTTTCCATTTCGCCTTTTGAAAGGCCAAGGATGGCGCCATTGAGATAGATGTTTTCCCTGCCCGTCAGGATCGGATGGAAACCCGCTCCCGCGGAGATCAGAGCGCTGATTGCTCCCTCGGTCCGGACCTCTCCCGTATCAGGCCAGAAGATCCCGTCCAGCAGTTTAAGGAGGGTCGTCTTTCCGGAGCCGTTGGGACCGATCACACCGGCCATTTCCCCTTTTTTGATCTGGAGTGAAATGTCCTGCAGCGACCAGAATTCATCCCTTCGTAAGGATTCGCAAAGGGACGGGCGTCCCATCATATTCCGGGTAATATCCTGGAGGCTGTAGAGCATGGAACGGCGCAAGCTCGTGCAGTATTTTTTTGAAACATGATCAAGCTGGATGGCAAAATCATCAGGCATATCAGATCTTTTCGGCTATCCGGTTTTCAGAAAGATGAAAAAACCTCAACGTTTCAACAAACAGGACCAACGTCACTCCGATCGAGACGGCATACCCCAACCCGTTCGAGGTTCGCCCCGTGAGGATCAGCTCGCGCGGCAGTTCGATCAGATAATAAACAGGGTTGTAATGGCTGATTGCTGAAAGCCAGCCTCCCGTCGGTTTGACGTAAAGCACCGGGGTAAGGAACAGAAAAACGGTGATCAGAAAGCTCAAGCCCATCCCAATATCACGTATGATGCAGTTTAGAAGCGACAAGACCAAGCCGATGGAGAGCGTTAAGAGACAGATCGGGATGATCATGAACGGAATTAATAGAATATATGGCGTCGGTGGGATCTTATAAAAAAGGAATAAGAGGACCAGGAGCGCAAACTGGATGCTGAATCCGATAGCGGCCTTTCCCAATGAGGCGATGACGACCGCCTTTCGTGAAATATTGATTTTCAGAACAAGTTCACGGGCGTTGATCAGGGATTCAGTGGCTGAGATGACCCCGGTCGAAAATAGTTGCCAGAACATAAGGCCTGTGACGGCAAAGAGCGCGTAAGGATGGCGAAGGTTTCCGATCAAAAACAGATTGGAGCTTTGCAGGCTGAGGATGAGGAAAATGCTCAAGAATGGAATGACGATCGTCCAATAGATCCCTAAAAGCGATTGCCTGTAGGAGGACATATCCCGTTTAATGAGCTGATGAATGAGCCAGGCGTTTGATGCAAGTTCAATGAGGATATCCCGATAGGTTTTCCAGAAGCCCGTGTGGAGGGCGTTATCAGGTCGCAGGATTCTTTTGGTCGGTTGCCGGTCCATAAGACATTTCAGGCTTAGTAGAATCACCTTTCAGTAAAGTCACTGTTAGATAATGTGTTGCTAGTATATTACAACCCGCTGTGACATTCAAGGAGGCCGAAAAAAAACTCTGCGGAGGCGTGATAAAAAAGGAGGCAGAACGGTTGCCTGCCTCCTTTTAGGGTTTTTTATGACCAATCCCGGGTTCGTGAAACCTCGCGCTGTGAAAAAACTATTGAACGCGTTTGTTCAGAATTTCAAGAAGCGCTTTAGCCGCCTCTGAAGGTCCGGTGCGCTCATGGCCTGGAATTCCAAGGCGGGTCCGCATCTGCCCGACAAAGATCTTGGATTCGAAGAATTTTTTGAAATATTTTTGAGCCAATTTTACATGGAGGTCTTTATACTGAGGCGGCCCGAAGATGTTGGCAAAGTAGGAATGGACCAGACCCGTCGAAGTCGTGGTGCCTTTGCTCATGACGGTCCCTTCGCGGAATATGCGTAAGGCCAGTTCTCCGTCTTTCATCTGTTCGATCAAAGGGTGCTCCGTATCGATCTCTTCATAATTATTCGCGTAGAGAATATAATCGATCTTGAACCCGGTGATGACGCGTTCAAATGTCGTGACCGGCAGGACAATGCGGGCATTGACCTTATTGGGGCTCATAATGATCGCGCGGTCCATCTGCCCAAAGGCATAACCGGGCTGCAGGTCATCGAGGCGAAGGAACGCGCCGATCTCTGTTCCATAGCCGATCGCGTCCCCTTTTTTGTCGAATTGGATAGAGCCCATGTCATCAGCGATGATGATGATATCCTGAACATCGGCTTTCCCCAATTCCCGCAAGGCTTCCAGGGTCTCGGATTTTCCGGCCCCGGTGTCCCCGATCAGCAGGACCGTGGCCTTTTTGTTCTTCGGCAGCATGATCTGAACCAGCGCCCCGTGGAACGGAAGGATCCCGCGTTTCATCATGATAATGTTATGCAGCGTGAGGACCATTTTTTTCAAATAACCGAAGTATCCGAATTCATCATCGTTCGGCGCGGCGGCGACCAGGAGATCCTCTTTCTTGTCCTCATAAAATATCGTGAGCGACTTTCCTAAGCCTTCAATACTGCTCCGCTTTACGCCAAAGAAATAGATCGCATCCGGTTTGCGCTTAAGGTCCTCCTCTTGCGCCAGCTCGAACAGGTTACAAAGAGAAAATCCAAGTTCCGCGAATTTTTTGTGGAAATAAACAAAGATCAAAAGGTCTCCCACTTTGGCCGGGTAACAAAGCCAATCCTCCTTATCGATCTCGATGCTCTTGATCGGATTTTTTTCAACACGTTCAAAAGATCCGGTCCGCTTGTTCATCGGTGGGTTCAAGATCAGCGGTGGATAAAGAAGCACCTGCTGGATGACGGGGATCGCGTTGATGTGCGCATAGTCTTTGGATGTGAACTGGATCTTGTTAGGAACCGCGATCGTTGAAATTTCTGCGCCCGCCCGCACCTGGCGGTAGATATTCGGATGGCTGCCCGTGATGTTTTCCTGGATATCCCGGTATGTCGCCCGGACGAGATGGGTCAAGTGTTCGACCGTATTATTAAAGATACGGTAAGGCCGTGTTTCAAAACCGAGCTCTTTGGAAGAACAGATGACAAAGCGGTCATAACTGCGCCAGTAGTTGTAGAGATAGTCGACGAATTCATTCAATAAGGCCTTATGCTTTAGAAATCCCGCGGCTTCAGGAACGACTTTCGGCACAAGATCAGAAGGCATTTTCGTCAAGAACAGAAAGGTCTTCAGTATCCCTCCCAGGTCGTCTGCCTGGATTTTGGGATTCGGAAAGATCTTCAATAAATAGGAATTATGCTCTTTGAGTTCCTGAACACAGATCTTGAGGATGTGCTTGAACAGCGAGCTGGTCAGCAGTTCTTCCCCCGTTTCGCAGAGGCGGTCTTTAATACGGATAATGACCTTACGGTCAAGGATTTCGAATTCTTCTCTTTTCATTGCGGTCCTCATTTTTAGCGGTTCAAAAGCGCACTGCATTTTAGGATGGAATCGGGGAATTTTCAAGAAAAAAGAGATGTTACATTTCCGTGATCAGGGCCCCTGTTGTCAGCACATAAGTATGGCTTCCTGTTGAGGCGGATAGTGGGGCGGCGGTGACGGAATAATCATAATCAGAGAGGCTGTCAACGGAAAAAGTGTAGCCGGAATGTTCGCCGACAAAAAAGTCCTTGCTGATATACGGGGGAGCATCACCTACCAGGACATCCGTATCAGCCGGGTAAACTGCGTGGATCACGGCATAATTTTCTAATGCGCTGCCGATAGCCTTAAGGCTGGCCTTGGCCATGGTTTCATTGGCCGTGAGCTTTGCGCGCAGAAGGTTGGGGATCGCGATGATAGCGAGCAACGCGATGATCGTCACAACGATCATGATTTCAACAAGCGTAAAACCAGGTTTTTTGTTTGGGAATAAAGCCGGCATAGTTATTAATATATATCAGGTTATGGGGAGGTGTCCAGCAATCCTCGCTCTTTTAAGCGGTTCTCAAAAATTTGTGTCCAGAAGCCGTTCTTTTCATAAGCGACAAAATTCAGGTTTTGGGCTCCGGTCGGGAAAACGAAACTTTTTTGAGGCCTGTAGACGGTAAAAACATTTTGAATGCCGAATTTTCCGAGCAGATACCCCAAAAGAAAAACAACTTCCTGGGAAGCTTTGAGCTTTGCGGTCGCGGGCTTCCCTCCCTCCCGGGGATAGACAAAGTCATCCCCCGTCATGACCACGAAGGCGAAATCTGTCTTGGGGTGCTGCGCGATCAGCTCTCGTATCGATCGTGTGTCCAGCAAGGACGTCATCGGATAGATCACAAAGGGTTCGATCCCGTATTTTCGGATCGTGGAAAGGCAATCTTGATTGATCTCATCACGGTCGCCAAGGACCACAAAGATCCCGCGCTTGTTATCGGCGTGAAATTTGTTAAAGGTGAAGTCGTCCTTGAAAGCGGATGGGCCATCCGCTCCGGGGACAGGATTTGAGGGCGCTTCCGGTTCGGGTTCCTGGGGCGGTTCCGGACGTGGTTGCGGGGCCGGTTGTTGCTCTTCTAAAGGTTTTTGTTCATCGCTCATTGAGCTTTCCTTGGATTCCGCTGTAATCAGCACTTTGTAATGTAACTGGTTTTATCATATTCTTCAATGATTTTTCTGACTGAGTTGCAACGGGGATAAAGTTATCGGTCAGCCCCTGCCATAGGCCGTCTTTTGTTTGTTCAAAGAGGACCGGCATGATTGTCCCGACGGCGGATCGGTAAAACTGTAAACGTTTCCGCCGGCTGAGATCACGGAGCTTCTGGCTGCGTTTTTTGATTTCCGGAACATCAACCTTGCCCTCCAATGTCCGGCTTTTTGCGTGGGGACGGTCCGAATAACTGAAGACGTGGATATAGTGAAAAGGCAATTCTTTGAGTTGATGATAGGTTTCATCAAAATGGTCTTGCGTTTCACCTGGAAAGCCCACGATCACATCGGTTCCCAGGCAGACGGATGGGACTGCTTGGATAAGCTCCCGGAGAAAGGTTTGGACCTGAAGGACGGAGTATCGGCGTTTCATGGCCTTAAGTGTTCCATCATGAAGGGATTGAACCGGCAGGTGAAGATAACGGCAAAGTTTGGTCTTCGAGGCCATTAAGCCGATCAATCCGTTGGGGATCGCGAGGGGCTCGATCGAGGAGATCCTGATGCGTTTGATCTTCGGGATATCATCCAGGGCCTTGATGAGATCCGGCAGGGACTTGGATCCGCGCTGATACGTTCCCAGGTTAATGCCGGTCAGGATGATCTCCTGGTGTCCTGCGCCGGCCAAGGCCTTTGCCTCTTGAATGATATCCGAAAATTCCCGGCTGCGGGCCCTTCCGCGTGCGAACGGGATTTCACAAAAGGCGCAGAAAAAATCACATCCATCCTGGATCTTTAGATTGGCCCGTGTATGTTCCGGATCGATCCCAAAAATGTTTGAGGGGTTCGAAACAACCGCATCCCTTCCGATAGCGGGAGTTTCGATGTAGACGGATGACGAGGCCTTAAATTCTTTCAATATTCTGGCAAGGTCGAACTTGCGGGCGTTTCCGATGACCCAGCGGACGTTCGGCCATTGGGCCATGCTCGCCGCCTGGAGCTGGGCCTGACAGCCGATCAGCGCCACGTTGACATCGGGGTTCAGCTTTCGCAGCCGGGTAATGAAACGCCGCGTATCCGTGTCACTTTTATGAGTGACCGTACAGGTGTTGATGACCACGATATCAGCGGGTTCATCCACCGCGACGATCGTGTATTCGTCGGAATTGAACGTGTTGCGAATAACGGCGGTTTCGTATTGGTTCAGCCGGCAACCGATCGTGTGGAACGCGATCCTCATGAACTCTTCCCTTTTCTTCTTGACTAATCCAAAGTAAGATATTATATCTGTTTGTCGAATATTTGCAAAAATTCAATGTTTTGCTAACAGGATCACTAAGCTAAAAAGGATCGCCATTGCTAATCGGACATATGGAATTGGGAGATCATCCGCTGTTCTTGGCCCCGATGGAAGATGTGACGGATCAGCCATTTCGGGTGATCTGTAAGGAACTTGGCGCGGATGTTCTGGTCACGGAATTCACCAGTGTGGAAGCCTTGATCCGCAATGTGAAAAAGGCCGCACACCGGATACGGGTTTTAGAAGAGGAACGCCCCGTTGGAGTGCAGATCTTTGGGTTTAATGAAGATTCGTTTTCTAAAGCGGTCGAGATTGTTGTTCAGCAAAAACCGGATTTTATTGATATTAATGCCGGCTGCTGCGCGCGAAAGCACGCGGCCCGGGGCGAAGGCGCCGGTTTGTTGCGGGACCTTCAAAATTTTGAAAGGATCGTAAAGCGGGTTGTTGCCTCCTCCCCTTTGCCCGTGACGGTCAAGACCCGCCTTGGCTGGGACCATGACTCGATCGTGATTTTAGAAGTCGCCAGGATGGTCGAGGCTGCTGGCGCGTCCGCCTTGACCGTTCATTGCCGGACCAAACAACAAATGTATAAGGGTGAGGCGGATTGGAGCTGGCTTGAGAAGATCAGAAAAACGATCTCGATCCCGTTGATCGGCAACGGCGATGTGATCGAGCCGGAACACGCTAAGATCCTGTTGGATTGCGGCTGTGATGGGGTCATGATCGGCCGGGCCGCTTTGCGCAATCCCTGGGTCTTCAAGCAGGTCCGGTATTTTTTGAAGACCGGGCTAAAACTTTCTGCCATCTCGTTACAAGAGCGGGTCGCGATATGCAAAAAACACCTCCACTTTTATTCCCGCCATCAAGGGACCCGGGATCGGTTGTATGCCTTTCGAAAATTTTACACGGGGTATTTCAACGGCATTGCCGGTTGCGCGAAATTACGGGCCGCTTTGATGACGGCGGTCACGGCGACGGAGATCGAAAACGTTCTTGATGATTTCTTGCGCCATTCCTCGGCGGATACAAATTAAAAATCTGAGCGACGCGACTACGGAGTATTTGTTCGTTTAAAAAGCAAGAGGAACGTGTTTTCTTTTTGAATGGTTTCTTCGAGGGTGTAATCGGAGCCTGTCAGAAAAGCGATCAAGAAGTCCTTGACCTCTTGTTGATAGTGAGATAACAGCAGCCACAACCGTCTTGGGCGGTGGGCGTAATCATCAGGAGCCTTACCCTCCCTTTGTTCGAGAGAAGGATCGCACATGGCATAAAACCGCTCGCTCGGTGTCTCAAGTAAGGCCAGGCACCGGCTTTTGTCAACGGTCTCCAGCCGATCATATGTCAGATAGATCCCTGCAATGGGGAGCGTGTCGTTTCTAAAGCGGGAATAATAGTTGAAACCGTGCTTCGCGCTGTCATTCATCATTAAGCCGTCGCCAGCTTCGAAATGCCTGTATAAATACGGGATCATTTCACGGATATTCTGTGAGTTCGATCCGATGGAACGATAGTTTTTTAAAGGAATGACAGAAGACGCGATCACAACTGCAAGCAGAATGAAGCCGGTGTTTTTTTTGATTCTGTTGCCGGGGTTTTTAAATAACGAGACAAAACCATATGTCATAAGGATGATCAGGTATGGAGCTAGAAATGTCGTTGTTCGGTCGTGGATCGGGTAGAGATGGAGAATGGACAGAATGAAGACGCTTAAAAACGGAGCGGTGAAAATGAGCAGGGCATTGAGGTCTTTTCGGAAAAGCAGCCAGCTTCCCATGACGGCGAGGATGGCGGATGCCAGTGGGTTACTTCCAGAATGTGTTAAGATCGTTTTCCAGCAAAGAAAAGTCCATTCCAATATTCTATTGATATTGGCTGGCCATGGGAAGAAGCTGTTCGCCCAGCTTTCGAAAAGGCGCTGATCTCCCAGAAAAAATCTTAGTGATAAAAGAAAATAGCAGATAAAGCCAATGCCCCAGACAATCAACAAGCCTCCCCAGATTTTGGCGTCCTTCCATTTTTTTTGAAAGATGCCCTTGAGAAAAAGCAAGCCGGCCGACATAAACAGAACAAAGATCCCCGGAAATGAAAGAAGAATAACCATAACGCCGATCAGCCCGAATAAGATGATCTCACGGAGAGGCCGTGCGCTCTGCGCGTGCTTAAAGAAAAGGAACGAAACAAGGATAACGGAAAACATATCAGAAGCATATGGTTTTAATTCCGATGAATGGGCCAGGATCGAAGTGCTTAAACTAAAAAGAAGCACGGCTGGAAAACGGTAAGCTGTTGGAAAAAGCTGCCGACTCCAGTGCCAAAAAAACAACAGGGCGGTAAGGCTGCACAGGAAAGGGAACAGTCTTAGCACATTTTCAAATGGTCCCTTTTGCTTCACGAACATCTTGATCGTTGCCATAAAACCGATCGGGTAGGCATGCATTTGATCATAAGTTGAGCTGTCTAAACGGGAAATTTTTCCCAAATCATAAGCGCAGATCTTGTGCGCGGTATTCGCTTCGTCTAACCAAAGTTCATGACCGGCCTGATAGATGGAGAATCGTAGAAAAAGACCAAGAGACAAGAGCAATGGAATGGAGATATTGTAGAATATGGATTTCATAAAACATGTCCTAGTAACAAAATACTATACTAAAAATAAATCTATATTCCAGAATTATTCAAAAATAATAAGTGCTTGCATTTTTGAAATAACTTGTGATAAAATTACCAATCCTTTTACGAATTAAGCACTTAGTGAGGAACATATGCCGAAAAAATCCAAAAAAATCATGACCGGGGCTGAAGCTCTGATCAAATGCCTTGAAAATCAGGGTGTTGAATATATCTTTGGCTATCCAGGCGGCGCGGTAATCCCGATCTTTGACGCGCTGGTCAATTCCAAAATAAAGCTCATTTTGGTGCGCCATGAGCAGGGCGCGACCCACATGGCGGATGGTTATGCCCGCGCCACCGGCAAGCCGGGCGTGGTCTGCGTAACATCCGGGCCTGCGGCCACTAACGCGATCACCGGTATTATGACCGCGATGATGGATTCGATCCCTATGATCGTCTTAACCGGACAAACGATCACTCCCCTTTTGGGTAAGGATGCGTTCCAGGAGACGGACACCTTCAGCGTGAGCATGCCTGTTGTTAAGCACAATTATCTTGTGAAAAAAGCTAATGAGATCCCCCGCATTGTGAAAGAAGCGTTCTATATCACTCAAACGGGCCGTCCGGGTCCGGTTTTGATCGATCTGCCCAAAGACACGACAGCGGGCGAATTTACCGCTTCGACACTGGATCCTGAAATGGATATCCCCGGCTATAAGCTTCCAGCCAAGATCAAGTCGGTTGATATCAAGGCTTTTGCCAAACAATTTAAAAATAGCAAGAAGCCTCTTCTTCTCGTCGGGCATGGGGCTGTGATTTCGAAAGCCCATAAAGAGGTCTTGGCTTTTGCGGAAAAGATCAAGGCCCCGGTTGCCACAACGCTTTTGGGAAAAGGAGCGTTTCCGGAAAGCCATCCTCTCTCTTTGGGAATGATCGGCATGCATGGGACCGCATATTCCAACAAGGCCTTGATCGGTTGCGACCTGATCTGTTCGATCGGAAGCCGCTGGGATGATAGGGTGAACACGAACAACATGGAGTTCTGCCTGGGGGCCAAGAAGCTGCACATTGATATCGACCAGGGAGAGATCAATAAGATCGTCAAACCCGATTCCTATCTCATCGGGGATGCCAAGGAAATTTTAACAGAACTCTTGAAGCACGTGGATCCGCTTGAGACCGGAACATGGTTGAAGGAAATGGATTTCTATAAAAAAGAGTTTCCTCTTCATTACAGCAATGAGCATGGGCTGACCGCTCAGTATGTGATCGATCTGGCCTATCAGATCACGAAAGGAAAATCGATCGTTGTGACGGATGTCGGGCAGCATCAGATGTGGGCCGCTCAATTTTATAGAACGGACTATCCGGACAGCTGGCTTTCTTCGGGTGGTGCCGGGACCATGGGGTATGGTTTTCCGGCCGCTTTGGGAGCTCAATTCGGCCGTCCCAAAGACCATGTGCTGGCTATCGTCGGGGATGGCGGTTTTCAGATGACGTTTTACGAGCTGGCAACAGCTTCGATCCATAAACTGCCGGTGAAGGTCCTGGTGATCGATAATAAGTATCTGGGTATGGTGCGCCAATGGCAGGAGCTTTTCTTTGACAATCGCCTTTCCGGTGTCGACCTCGAAGGAAACCCGGATTTTGTCAAACTTGGCGAGGCCTACGGTATCAAGGGATTTCATATCGACAATGTGGAAAAAGCCCAGGAAATCATGACCCAGGCCCTCAACTACAAGGGCCCGGCGATCATCCATGCGGAAGTGATCAAGGAAGACAATGTTTTTCCCATGATCCCGGCGGGAAAATCCGCTTATCACATGATCATTGAGCCTCCGACTGAAAAACTCGAACGCCCAAGCGGAAGCACTTAGAAAAAGGAAAATCCATGACTGCCATAAAATCCAAAGACGGTTTTACACATACCATCAGCATGCTTGTTGCCAATAAGCCTGGCGTCCTTGTCCGGATCGCCATGGCGTTTTCCCGGCGGGGATTTAACATCGATTCATTGGTCGTCTCCCCTTCGGCTAACGAAAAGTTCTCTCGCATGACCATTACCGCCCAGGGGGACCCTGAGACGCTGGAACAGATCATCCGTCAGGCCAATAAGCTGGTGGATGTGATCCACGCCTGGGAGCACAATGATCAGGAGGCGATCCATTCAGAACTGGCTCTTTTTAAAGTGCGCAAAAAAGGCAATTCTAAATCCGTGATCAACGGGTTGATCAAGGCCTTTCAAGCCCGGATCATTGATGACTCGGAAGATTCCTTCATCATTGAGCAGGTCGGAGAAACCAAGGAGCTCGATAAACTTGAGGATATCCTTAAAAAGTACGGTGTCGTGGAAATGGTTCGGACCGGTAAAGTCGTCATGGTCAAAGGCCATCAACCGACGTGATCGGGTCGCATATTTCAGCGAATAAAAAAACCAATGGGATCTCCCATTGGTTTTTTTATTGGTGTTTTTTAGAAACGTTTATTTTTTAGCCGCGGCATATAACTTGGCGACCGCGTCCCAATTGATGACGCTCCAAAAGGCATCGATGTATTCCGGCCTTCTATTCTGATATTTCAGATAGTAGGCATGCTCCCACACATCCAGATTCAATATTGGGGCTCCTTGAACCGCGGCATCCTCTGCGGTCGGGGAATCCTGGTTCGGCGTTTTTGTGACCGCAAGCGTTCCATCCTTTTTAACGATCAGCCAGGCCCAGCCACTGCCGAATTGTGTTAGTGCGGCGTTTGAGAACTCCTCTTTGAATTTTTCGAATGAACCGAAGGTCTTATCAATGGCCTTGGCCAGGTCGCCTTCCGGTTTGGATTTGCCTTTTCCCAAAACAGACCAGAAAATCTCGTGGTTGACATGCCCCCCGCCGTTATTGCGAACAGCGGCGCGCGCCTCCTGCGGGACAGAAGACAGGTTCGCGATCAGGTCTTCTGCAGACCGTTTGGCAAGGTCAGGATATTTTTCTACGGCGGCATTGAGTTTGCTGGTATAAGCAGCGTGATGTTTGTCATGATGGATCTCCATCGTCTTTGCGTCGATATAAGGCTCTAACGCGTTATAAGCGTATGGAAGATCTTTTGTTATATAAGGCATAGCACCCTCCTTTTTGTCATCAATAAGTCGTAATAAAAGGTCAAATCTTACAAAAACGGCAAAAATAAATCGATTATTCCCCTTCTAAAAAACGCTCAGCCTCAAGGGCGGCCATGCATCCGCTTCCGGCAGCTGTAATGGCCTGACGATAGACCTTATCCTGGACATCGCCACAGGCAAAAACTCCCTTGATGTTCGTCTGAGTGGTTCCGGGTATTGTCTTGATGTAGCCGGTCTCATCACAAAGAAGCTGTCCGTTCAAAAAGGATGTATTGGGCAGATGGCCCACGGCGTAAAAGAGCCCTTTTACTTCCAGGGTCCGCAATTCGTTCGTTTTGACATGCTGGACCCTCACGCCGGTCAGGAATTTTTCCCCGATGGCTTCCACGGGAACGTGATCCCAAATGATCTCGATCTTAGGATTAGAAAACGCCCTTTTCTGCATGGATTTGGAAGCTCGCAGTTGATCTCTCCTGTGAACAAGGTAGACACGTGAGGCGAATTTTGTGAGGAATGTGGCTTCTTCCACTGCGGAGTCCCCGCCGCCGATCACGGCCAAGGCCTGGTTGCGGAACATCGGCAAAGCTCCGTCGCAAACCGCACAGGCGGAAATCCCTTTTTGCCAGTATTCAGACTCGCCTTTCAGGCTCATTCGCCTGGCGGTGGCTCCGGTGGCAATGATCAAGGCTTCGCATTCAAAAATTTCTTTACCGGTCTTGATCTTGAACGGACGCGATGATACGTCAACCGCATCCACGGTCTTTGTTTCAATGCGGGTGCCGTAGCGCAGGGATTGCTCCCTCATGCGCATCATAAGTTCAGGGCCGGAAACAGCCTGCGGAAAACCGGGAAAATTTTCGATCTCTGTTGTCGTGGTCAGTTGTCCGCCTGCCGCGATCCCGGCGGCCATGAAGCCCTCAAACAT
>ERZ795055.2835-NODE-2835-length-12900-cov-4.533593_pt1 | contig 12900 bp, 8 predicted proteins | sample MGYA00375139_ERZ795055 | MGnify/ENA primary metagenome ERZ795055 (study PRJEB30184, sample SAMN05720283) | anaerobic digester metagenome | isolation source: active sludge of municipal wastewater-treating anaerobic digesters | place: USA | collected 2015-01-23 ...
GCCGGCGCTGCCGCATCTCGACATCGTCTTCTCCAGCCTGGAGGAGGCCCGCAACTACACCGGCAAAGACGCCGTCGAGGACATCGCCGGGTTCTACCTCTCCTACGGCGTGAAGACCGCCGTGATCAAGCTTGGCGGCGACGGCGTCTACGCCCGCACCGCGGAGGGCCGCGAGGTGCGGCTGCCCGCGCACAAGGTGCCCGTGGTGGACACGACGGGCGCGGGCGACGCCTCCTGCGGCGGGTTCCTCTACGGATTCCTGCAGGGCTGGGATCTGGAGCAGTGCGCCCGCCTGGCAAACGCCGTCGGCGGACTCACCGTGCAGCGCATGGGCGGCGCGGAGGCCGTCGAGTCTCTGGAGGCGGCCCTCGCCTTCGCGGAGTCCCTCCATGCTTAGCGCGGCGCTCATCGTGGCCGCCGGCGCGCTCGCCCTGGCCCAGCCATCCATCTCCACGCGGGAGCTGGCGCCGCCCCCGGGCATGAACACCGCCCCCGCCGCGCCAGCCGCCGCCCCTTCCTCCGGGGAACTCCGGGAAATCGGAACCCCGCCGGCCGCGGACGCCCCCTCCCTGTCCGCGCCGCCGCCCTCCACCGTTGTGGTGGAGGAGGCCGCCCCCGTCCGCGAGGAGGAAGCGGCTCCCGAAACATCCGAACCCGAAAAGAAACCCTCCGAGGCGCCCCGCGCGCCCACGGAGAAAACGCCGTCCCCGAAGCAGGTGAAGAAGACGGAAACCGCCCCGCGGGAAACCACGGGGGGACGGCGGGTCGCCGCATTCTGGGTGATTTTGCCGCGCCGCTAGAAACCAACAGGAGCCTCCAAAGGTGTATTCAGTCCGCGCCGCAGGAATCGTGACAAGCGTCCTTCTCGCCCTGTGTCCGGCCTTTGCGCAGAGTCCGTGGGTGACCGTCACCCCCGGCGGCGTCTACCGCGACGCCGTTTCCGACCCCTGCCATGACGCGGAGTCCGCGGGCATGGTGCTGCTGGCGGATTACGCGCGGAGCCGGGTGATCCGGGTGAACCCGGCCACCGGGGAATCCACCGAGGCCTTCGCCCTGGCCGTGCCCGGAGGCGTGTCGAGACCCACGGGCCTGGTCGCCAGCCGCGGGGGGGACGCCCCGTTCGCCGCCTGCGTGGGGGGCCAGTACGGCGCGGACCGCGGCCAGGAGATGCCCTGTTTCCTGTATGTGCAGAAGTGCCCCGTCGCCGGCGCCGCGCCGGCGCACACCTCCATCGCCAACAGCAAGACCCTCATCGGGGCCTGCGTCACCGGGGACAACCTCCTGCTCCTGGCCGATCCCTTCGGGGACCGCATCCTCCGGATCGCCCCGCTGGGCGGCCTTTCGGGCGATCCTGAGATCCTCGTGCAGGGCGCGGGACAACCCGCCCGGATCGCGGTGTCGGACAACGGCACGGCGGGCAACTGGGTCGCCTGGTCGGGGCTCTCGCTGAACGCCCTGACCATCATGCCGCTCTCGGAGAAGCCCGGCAGGCAAAGCGCCTGCGCGCTTCCCGGACAGCCCCAGGCGGTGGCGTGGCTCTCGGGGAACGTGTTTGCCGTGGCCACGTCTTCAGGCGTCTTTCTGGCCAGGGCGGGCGAGACCGAACCCTTCGCGCAGAAGGAGATGCCGGTCACGGACATGGCGAAGGACGGGGACGGGCTGGCGGTGCTGACCGGCGGCGCGGTGGTGACGCTGGACGGTGCCCTTGAGGAAACGGGCCGCACACCGCTGGAACTTCCCGCGCGGCTGATCCGGGCCTGCGGTCCGGTGCTCGTCGCCATGGCCCCCCAGGAGGGGCAGCAGAAAGCGGTGCTTTGGGACCGGGGTCCGCGGGTCGCCGCGGAGAGCGCCGCGCCTGAGGAGGCGTCTGCCGCCGAAGCCGCCGAGGATGTTCCGGCGGAGGACGGCATCGAAGTCGTGGAGGCGGCCCCGGCGGAACTCCCCGCCGCTCAGACCCCCGCCGAGGAGGCCCCTGAAACGGCCACCATCGCCGCGCTGCCCCCGCAGGAAACGCCGGCGGCGGAAGACAGCAAACCGGAGGCGGAGGTGACGGAGCCCCGGCAGCCTGATGCGGCCGCCCCGGCGGAGGCGCAGGCACCCGCCGCCGAAGCCGCGGAAGCGCCCCCGGCGGAGAAGCCCAAGGGCCAGTACCGCAGCTTCCCCATCTTCACCGGGTCCCTGCGCGCGCCCTCGCCCAACGCGGCCACCCACAAGCTGATCGGCGGCGTTGAACGGCAGGGGCTGCGGGACGCCCTGACGCGCCCCATCGAGTTTGGCGAGCCCGGCCTGGGCTTCACGCCGCCGGACTGGACGGAGCCCCTGCGCGATCTCGAGGCCGACAAGATGACCACGGACCTGGCTACCGGCAAGACCGTGATGCGCGACAACGTGCGGCTTCGGCTGGGCGAGATGGCCTTCCAAAGCGACCAGTTCTCCTATTCCGACGAGCAGGGCAGCTACGACGCCGAGGGCCATGTCGTGGTCAGCCAGCATGACTCCAAGCTCACAGCGGACTACCTCTCCTATGCGACGCCCGACGAGCAGGCTGTGGAGCGCTCCCTCGTGCTGGAGCCCCGGAACGAGCAGGACCTGGCCAAGAAGCGCCTCTCCATGGGGCGCATCACGGGGCGCAACCTTCATGTGAGCGAGCCGACGCGCGAGCTGCGGGCCGAGGAGGTGGACTACGACTTCTCTGCGCAGAAGGGCACCCTCACAAAGGCCCGTGGCCGCGCCGCCTACTTCTACTACTCCGCCGACAAGCTCCAGATTCTGGGGCCCGAGGAGTTCATCGCCGAGAACGCCTGGTTCACCACCTGCCCCGGCGACCCGCCGGGCTACCGGATTCTGGTCAAGGAGCTGCACGTCGAGCAGGGCGAGGCCGTCGCCGGAAAGGGGGCGCGGCTCGCGCTGGGCAATTTCCAGACCCCCTTCGCCCTGCCCATCTGGGGCAGCAAGGCCGGCCCCTATCCCTGGTCCCTGGACTTCGACTCGGGGCGGCACGCGGAGACGGGCTACTACCTCAACCTGGGCCAGCAGTTCCAGCTCTCCAAAGAGCTTTCCCTCGGCCCGCGGATCATGCCGACCGAAAAGGAGGGCGTGGGCCTGGGCGGCGACATCTATTACGACTACATGAAGACGCCCTCGTCGCGGCTGTACCGGACCGCCGGCGAGTTCCACGGACTGCAGACCACCGAGAACAGGGGGTATCTCGCCTGGTACAACCGCTTCGAGCCGAACAGGGACCTCGTCCTGCGGATGCAGGCGGAGCAGTGGTCGGACGAGGAGTTCTACAAGGACTTCTTCTACGAGCAGTACCGCCACCGCAGCGAGCCGCGCACCTTTGCCAACGCCACCCTGCGCAGGGAGGATTTCATCGCCACGGGCACCGCGCGGATCAACACCCACTCCTGGGTGGGCGAGACGGAGCGCCTCCCCGAGGGGACCTTCCACCTTCTGGAGCGCCCGCTGGCGGACCGGCTGATGTTCTCCTTCGACACCGTGAACGGCTACAACGACCGCAACCCCGGGCGGGAGTACGGCGCGCGGTCGGTGAACATCGCGCGGCTGTCCTACGACTGGGACGCGGCCCCCTGGCTTTCCGTGACCCCCTTCTACGAGCTGGAGGGGGCCTGGTACCAGCGCGAGCGCAACAGCGACGACAGCGCGTCGCGCGTCTCCAACACCGCCGGGGTGACCCTCCAGACCCGCCTGCACCGCGAGTTCCCCGGGTTCTGGGGGTTCTCCGCCTTCAAGCATGTCATTCTGCCCTCGGTCACCTACTCCTACCGGCCCGAGCCCACCCTGGCCGCCGTGGACGCCCCCCGCTTCGACTCCCTGGACAACGTGTACGGGCGGAGCCGTCTGGAGACCAAGCTGACCAACGTCATCTACGGCCGCGACGCGGAGACGAACGACGTGTGGCAGGCCGCCCGCCTGACCCTCTACCAGGGGAACGACTTCTGGAACGACACGCGCAAGGCGGACGACTATGAGGCCGAGCTGGACCTGCGGCCCCGGCCCTGGTGGGGCATGCAGCTGGCGGGCGAGCGCCACGACACGCGCCGCCCCGAGTCCCTGCTGGAGGAGAACTACCTGGAGAACCGCTTCTACAAGGCCTATGAGCGCGCCACCGGCAGGGTGCTCAACGAGCGCGCCGCCGACCTCAACCTGCGCTACGCCGACTACACCCGCCTGCTGACGCAGCTCTACTACGACAACACGGTGGTCGGCGGGCGCTTCAACACGCGCATCGGCTTCGCCTACTCGGACACGGACGGCAACATCTACAACCGCGACGTGCTGTACGGCCTGGGATACCGCCTGTCGGAGAACTGGGGCGTGAGCTTCGAGCACATCTACGACCTGAACGGCGACGAGATGCGCAGCCAGACCTACGAGATCCGCCGGAGCTTCAAGTGCTGGGAGACCGCCCTGCGCTTCCGCGACCGGCAGAGCGGCTTCGACGTGAACATGGAGATCAGCCTCACCGCGTTCCCCGACACGGCGATCGAGTTCTGACGCCTCAGACCGCCGGACCGAACACCCAGCGGCAGGTCCACTCGTGGCACACGCCCCACGGCGCCTGCAGGCACTCCCACGAGGAGTACAGGGAAACGGCGCACAGCAGCGCCGCCGCCGCCCAGAACAGCGCGCCCCGGGGCCGCGCGAAAAGGGGCGGCGCCATCAGCAGCAGCGCGGGCACCGCGCACAGGTGCCAGCGGAACCCGTAGCTCGCGCCGCCGTAGTTGTTCGTCGAGGCGACGTAGTAGGCCGTCAGGACGATGAAGGCCGCCAGGCACGCCCACACAAAGGCCGGGCGGCCGCGTCCCCGCAGGGCGGCCCCCGCGCCGCACAGCCCGAGCAGGGTGACCGGGAACAGCGAAAACACGCCGAACCGGCCGGCCACCGCGTGGAACAGATACACCCCGCGCGGCTCGTTCAGCCCGTCAATGCCCAGCGGATGCCGCCACAGCGACTCCTCGAACATGTAGACCTCGGGACGGGTCTGCACCGGCATCAGGCTGCCCGTCGCCGCGAACATCATTCCGAAGTGCGCCGCCAGCGGCGGCAGCAGCCCCGCGCCCATCCAGAAAGCCGCGCGCACCCCCCCCCGGAGCAGCAGGAAAGGCGAAAGCAGGGCCGGAAACACGGCCGAGGGGAGGTCAAAGGCAAAGGCGAGCCCCCAGCAAAACCCATACAGCAGGAAATGGGGCCAAGACGGTGTGAGGCCGCCGGTGGCCGCACCCGCGGCCACATAGAAGCACGCGCACAGCGCGGCGACGGCGGGAACATGGTTGTTCAGCTGGGAGGCATACCCGAACAGCGGCGTGGCAAAAGTGAAGGCCGCCACCAGAAACAGCCAGGGCCCCCGCCCGGGCACCAGAAAGCGCAGGGCCGCCGCAAACAGCACGACCGCCGCCGCGAAGGGAAGCTGGCAGAGCGTGAAGATCACCAGCACCAGGAAGGGCCTGAGGGTGTCCGGGTCGGCCAGATCCCATCCGGCCGCCGCCCGGAGGACGGCGTATTCGGCGGTCATCAGCATGGGCAGCAGCGGCGGCTTGCTGGAGAGGATCCGCCCGTTCACCCGCACCCGGTCCACCGTCTGCTCGAAGGGGTTGGGGGGGGCCTCCGGCGGGCGGTCTATCCGCCAGGTGTGGTCGTGCGCCAGGGAGTACACCGTGGCCAGGCGGCTGTTCACCGTCTCCCCGGCGAAAATGCCGGGCCGCAGGGCGAACTGGGCGGCGAGGGCAAGCGCGGCCAGCACGGCCGCCGCGGCCAAACGCCCCGCCCGGCCCTCCCCACCCCGCGCCGAGACGTCCTCCACGGGACTACTCCGTGTCCCGGCCGGTGATCTTGGAAATCATGCGGGCGAACCAGCCCGGCTGGGCCTCGGGGGCCACGCGTTGCTCCTCCTCGCGCCGGGGCACCCATTCGCCGTTGAGAAACTCCTCGGTCTTGTCGGCGACGAAGAGGCTGCCCACGCGGCGCCAGCGGCCGTTGCGCAGCTCGTAGTTGAGCATTTCCGTGCCGGTGTCACGGAAGAAGTTCGCGTCCTCGGCGGCCTCCCCCCGGCTGCGGTGCATGCGCGTGCTGTGGCGCACCTTCGCGACGCGCACCTCGCCCGAAAGCGGCCGGATGCGCGAGTCGTTGTCGCGCAGCACGATCTCCATGCCCCCGGCGCCGGACGGGTACTCCACATACTCGCGGAAGTAATAGGGACGGCGGCGCACCATGTCGGGGCCGGCGGCGGAGCCCCGGCCCGCCTCGGCCTGCAGGTGCTTCTCCACGATGCCGCGAAGGGCGGTCTCGGCCTCCTCCCGGGACGCGCCGGAAACCGCCTCCGCGGAGGGGTCGTCCTGCACTATGGTTCGTCCGCCCCCGAAACATCCCGAAAGCGCGGCCGCCATGGCCAGCGCCAGCAATCCCGCCGTAGCACGAAAACCCATTGCCGTTCATCCTTTCCCGGGCCTGGCCCGAAAACCGTCCGCTTCTGTCGGACCTCGTTCGAAGGGGTATTATGACAGAAACCGTGGATAGTTTGAAAAACACGTCCCCCGCGTCCCGGTATCGCGCCGAAAGGCGAAGAGGGGTCACATGCTCGAAACGGGGGACATGGTGCGCGCCATCAGGGTGCGCGGGGTACCGTTCTCCGAGGCGACCTTGGTGTCCTCCAGACGCACAAAGGTGGACCCCACCTTCTTCACCAGGAAGCGGTCCTGCAGGAGCTCGCCCTCGGCGACGGTCTGCTCCTTTTCCGAAAGGTAGGAGTTGTTGAGGCGGAAGACGGCCTTCCCCCCCTCGCCCTCCGTGCTGGTGAGCACAAACTTGAAATAGGCGAGCTCCCGGTTGACCCGGTCAAGGAGCTGGGTCGTCTTGGGATCCGAATCCATCATCCCCACACGATTGATGAGGGCCGAGGCCTTGTCGAGCTTCTCCTGGGAAAAGGGCACGCAGCCGAGTCCGGCCTCCACCTCGCTGATGACCTGGAGGCGCACCTTCTCCAAAATGGCGCGGTTCTCCGGCGTGTCGTTGTGCCGCAGCGCGGTGAGGGCCTCCTCGACACACTCCACCGACGGCGTGCCCGAGGCCAGCATTTCCAGCGCCTTGTTGGGGTAAACGAATCCCTCGGGCGTGTTCCGCGCGCGCATCTCCTTGATGCGGGCGACGGCGAAGTTCGTGCCAAGAAAAAGAATCACGAGGCCCGCGGTGATGGCGCCGAAGAGGAACACCTTTCTCCCGATCTCCCGGGAGCGCGCGGCGGCCTGCTTGCGCGCCTTGATCTGCGACGGGGTGGCGGGGCGGGCGCCCAGATCGGCGAGCCCGCTGTGCATGGGATCCAGGGGCGGCAGTCCGGACTCCTCCTTGGGGGCATCCTGTCCGGTCCGCTTGCGGCCGAGCCAGGACGCCTTCCGCTCCTCCTCCTCGCGGGCCCGTTCCGCCGCGGCCTGCTCCTCCGTCATGAAACTCTTGAGCGCCTCCATGACGTTCCCGGAGACGGTGTAGGTGGAGGAGTCCTCCCCCCCGAGGTCCTGCACCGTGAGCGTCTCCACCTCCTTGCGGGGTTTGCCGACGGCGGCCCCGCAGAACCGGCAGCGGTTGGCCAGAATGCTGATTGGCATGCGGCATTCCGGACACAGCCTCAACGGGTCCTTCTCGCTCATCCGCTCGTGCTCAGACGTCATACTTCACTCCCTCTCGTCTTCCTCTGCCGCCGGACGCGCGGCCCGGCGGGGAGCCCCCGCGGCCGCCGGCCGTCCGGCAAAAACGCGCGCGATCTCCCGCACTTTTAGCATACCCGTTCTAGGCAACAAATGCAAGCGTCAGCGGGGGCCCTGACCCATCGGTTTCAGGGAGAAGACACGCGTCTCGCCGGTGCGCAGGGGCAGGACGAACTCGTCCTTCTGGGCCCATCCCACCGCCGGGTCAAAGAGGTCCTGCACGTCGCAGTAGTCGGGAAGCAGCACGGACCGTTTGCCGGACTCGGCGCCGTGAAGCGCCAGCAGGCCCGGGCCCGCGTAGACGGGATCGAAGTAGTTCGCCTCACCGGGCGCGATGAAGAGCGGCTCTTCCAGTATCCGCAGGATCTCCGCCAGGATGGCCGGGCCCACGCCGGGGTCCGCAAGATAGATGGAGGTCCACTCCCCGTTCACGGACTTCACTGCCAGACTTGTCTTGCCGCTGTCCGCGTAGCGCGCGAGCGCGTCGGCGCCCTCGTCCTCAATGTGAAAGAGCGGGTCCCACGACCCCGCCGCCCCAAACGGCGCGTCCTGCGCCAGGAACTGGCCGGACAGGCTGAACAGGGACCCCGGGGCGGCCGCCCCCTCGAAGGCGCGCACCCCCATGCCCGTGACGGCGGCGATGTTCTCCGCCGATGAAACGTCCCCGTCGAAGTACCCCGGCGCATACAGCCAGACCACGCTCGCGCGCTCCCGCGCGAAGCGGTCATGAAGCCGCTCCCGGGCTTCGGCGTCGATGCGGAAGGCGTTCAGGAACAGCCAGACCCGCGAGGGCCCGGCGCGCTCCTCCAGCACGTCCTGCAGGAGGACAAACCGGGTGCGCACCCCCGCCCGCAGCGCCGCATCGCGCCCGCCGGCAACCAGCAGGGCATTCAGCGGCCCGGCGCAGCGCTGCACGGCGCGGGACGCCTCGTCCACCACCACCGTCACCCCCGCGGGCGACTCCTCCTCGGGCGGCGCGGCGGCCTGTTCCGCCCGCGCGGCGCAGACCTCCCGCATCTTTCCGAAGAGCCGCCACTGTTCCCTGTCGAGCAGCCAGCCGTCGCCCAGCGGATCCGCCCAGGCCAGCCCCAGCCCGTCCACAAGCGCCGAGGCGAAGTTCCGTTTCTGCACCTCGAAGATGTCCTCGGCGCGCACACCGCGCATCCGGGCGACCGCGCCCGTGGCCGGGTCCCGCTCCATCCCCGTGCGCGTGTCATCCAGCACGATCCACGTCTTTCCCCGCGCGAGGAGGGAATGCACGGGGCCGGCGTAGCCGCCCGCCCCCCCCATGCCGCGGTCCGACTGCGAGACCGGGCCGATCACCCCGCCCAAGTCGCTGTCCAGCAGGTTGCCCAGGGCGAAATGCCCCGAAACGTTCCCCCCCGCCTCGAAACTGAACCCGTACGGCGCCAGAATGCTCGGGCTGATCATGGACACCTCGACCAAATGCGCGACAAAGGCCGCCAGGGCATCGGCGGTGCTTTCGGAGGTGTACCGCAGATAGTCCGAAAGCGGCCGGTCTTCCGGAAACCGGACAAAGACCTGCCCGGTGTTGTTAAAGTCGGGCAGTTCGGGCAGGGTCACCTCGTCGGCCGACATGCCGGGCCGCCCCCAGGCCTCCCCCAACGCCGCCTCGCCCTGGTAATGGCGCACCAGCCAGTCACGGAACCCCTGGCGGTTCACCTCCGAGCGGTCCCCCGCCTCCGGCAGCGTCCACTGCCCCCCCTCCAGGGCGCACAGGACATACCCCTCGATCCGCCGGCTGACCTCGCCGCCCTCCACCGACTCCACCAGCTTCCGCAGCGCGGCCCGCCCGTCCTCGATCCACTGCTGGGACGCGGTGGAGGGAAACGGTCCCGGGGCGCCGTTTACCGTCATCATTTCCCCCTCGTGCGCCTTTGCCCACGCCGGAGGCGGGTTGAGGTCCACCTGAAGCAGGAAAGAGGCGCGCGGATTCGCCGCCATGACCTGCTTCAGGCGCGCGGTCACGTCGTCCGGGGCGTCCTCGTCCGACCAGACGGGCGCCACCGGCACGATATGGCGGCTGATGCCCGCCTCCGCCGCCATGGAAGCCTCCTCCATCACCGTCGCCCAATCCTCCGGCGCGTCGGGCCGCGCGAAGAAGTACAGCGGCGGTCCCCCGGTGTCCGGCTCCCCCTCGGCCCCCTCGCCGGCGGAGCCGTTGCCCTGCGCCCCGGCACCCGCGACCGGCGCGACAACGGGCGCCGCCTCCTCCGGCACCGACCACTTGCCCACCCACAGCCCCGCCGCGGCGGCAAGCGCCATGACGGCGGCAAGCGCCAGCAGCCGCAGGTAGACCCCCGTGTTTTTAACTTTTCCCGGTTCTGGCATGATGATGCTCTTCTTTCACAAGTCCAATCACGGCGGCGTCACAAAGGCGGCGGGGTCAGCCCCGCCCATTGTCGGGCGGAACGATGGCCCCGTGCATGCGCAGTGTTTTTCCAATCTCCTCCAAAGGGACATTGAGGGGCGTGGTGTTTTCCCGGGCGGCCAGGGCGGCCGCCGCGCCCGCCGCCTGGCCCATGGCCATGCAGGACGCCTGCACGCGCAGCCCGGAGTTCGCCAGCCGGTCGCTGGAAACACAGCGCCCCGCCACAAGGATATTGCGGCTCCTCTTCGGGATGAGCGCCCGCAGGGGAACCGTCGGCACAATGCCCTGCCGCAGCGGTTTGGGGGTGACGCCGCCGCGCGTGTGGAGGTCCACGGGGTAAAAGGCGTAACACACGGCATCGTCAAACATCCTGCCGGAGGTGTAGTCGTCCACCGTGACCAGCGTCTCGCCGTCAATGCGGAAGCTTTCCCGGAAACCGGCCTCCGGCTGCAGGTGCGTCAGACGCCTCTTTTCCCTGCGGACCTTTTCCAAAATGGACTTTCGCCCCGCGAGATTCGCCTCGGTCACCGTGCGGGAGTTCGTCGAATCGGCGCCGTGCACATAGAGGCTTTCCAGGGCGCCCGCCGGACGCCCGGGATCATCCGGGGTGTCCAGCATGAACAGCATGGAGCCGGGCTGGGTTTCCGCTTCACGCAATCGGGGAAGGTTCAGAAGGCCAACCACTTCCGCCCCGCCGGTGCAGTCAATAATCTGTCTGCAGAACACCCGCCGCCGGGTGCCGAATCCGGCGCATTCGACCATCCACCCTTCGGCCGTCTCCCTGACGCTCTGGGGAAACTCATAGTAGGCAATCCGCACCCCCGCCTGAGCGCACTTTTCCTCGGCAAGCAGGGCGTAGAGAAACGGGTTGACACGGACCTGGTTCATCCAGTGGTGCTCGGGCACCTTGGAAAAGTCGGGCAGGGCTCCACCATCCAGTTCCACGCATTCCCGGACCAGCTCCCAACCGATGCCCGCGATGATCTGTCTGCCCCAGGCGTCAAAAAGTCCCGGAAAGGCGACCCCTCCGGTCGTGGTGGTGCCGCCAAGCTGTGTGCCCCGTTCCACAAGAAACGTGTCCGCCCCCGCCCTGGCGGATTGAATCGCGGCCATGGTTCCCGCCGCGCCGCCCCCCACAACAAGAACATCCGCATGCGTGGTGACGGTTTTCGCACCGGCGCGTTCGGACTCCGGGGTGTCACCCTGCGATGCGCCCGCCGCAGTGGCGAGAGCTGCGCCGGCGGCGGAAAACCGCAGGAGCTCCCGTCTTCCCATGGCGCGTTCTTTCACTAATCCTTCTCCTTTGGACGCGAACACGGGCGTCGCCGGCGCGCGCCGGTTCTAGGAAGAGCGGGACCCGACATAGTCCGCCATTCCCAGAAGGGGCCGCGCGGCGTCGCCCCAGGGGGCAAGAAAGTCTTTGGCCGCGGCCACAAGCCGCGCCCGTTCCTCCGCCGCGCGGTTTCCGTCGAGGCCGGCAAGACTGCTTCCGCCGTCTTCGTCCGTCGGGTGCGCGGCGTCAATGATGTCGTCGGAAATCTGGAACGCGAGTCCCAGGGACTCGGCATACCGTTCCAGGCGGCCGCAGACGTCCTCCGGTCCGCCGAAAAGCACGGCGGGCAGCACGGCGGCGGCCACAAAGAGCGCGCCGGACTTCTCCCTGTGTATACGCAGCAGGTGCTCGGCGGTTTCAGGCCCCGCCTCGCCCGCATGCAGGTCGAGATACTGCCCGCCGCAGAGCCCGCCCACTCCGAGGGCGCCGCGCAGCCGGGCGACGGCGGCGGGCGCGGCTTCGGGCCGTCCGGCGGTTTCGGCGTTTCGCGCCGTCAGGTGGAAGGCCTCGGCAAGGAGCGACACGGCGGCCAGCAGCGCCGTGGCCTCGCCGTGGACGCGGTGAACAGGGGGAAGGCCCCGGCGCTCCCCGGCGTCGTCCATGCAGGGGAGGTCGTCCAGAATGAGGGAGGCGGCGTGGGCCATCTCGACGGCGCAGGCGGCGTCTAGCACCTCCCCCGCCCGATGCCCCAGCATCTCCGCCACCGCCAGGGTCAGCAGGGGCCGCAGCCGTTTTCCGCCGGGCATCACGGCGGCGCGCATGGCGGCGCACAGCGCCCCGGGTCCGCCGCTGGGCAGGCGTTCCGCCAGCGCGGCCTCCACAAGCCCGCGAAGCCGGGCCAGTTCCTTGTTTTCCAGAAAAGCGCCCACCGTCAGGGGGTGTCCTCTCGTGTTGCGGCCTGTGTCCCCGCACCGCCGTCGGGAACGATGGTGATCCAGCCCCCGTGGTCCGTGTGCTCGCCCGTCTCTTCGGCGGAAAACAGGCGTTCGGCGGCGAATTCCAGCCGTCCGCCGGAAAAATCCAACCACGTCTCAGCGCGTTGGGCCGCCTCCAGCAGGACGGGATCCCGCCCCCCGGCCGAAACGCGCACACGCGACGCGCCCAAAGCAGGATAGCAGTTCACAGAAATGACCCGCAACCCGCCCGGCGGCGCGTCAACCCACGCCCGCGCTGACAGGGGGCGCACTTCGAGGCCGTCCACCTGCCGCGGCGGATACCAGCCGTTTTCGGGAAGGGTCACGGGGGCGCAGAAGAGACGTTCCAGGTGGAACCGCAGGGCCAGGGTTACGGGGGGGGCGCCCGCCGCCCTGCGTTCGCGGCGGTGCCGCCGGGCGGCGGGAATATAAGCCAGCGCCGACACCCACGCCCGCACATGGGACCAGGCACGCCAGCCCTCCCCTTCCAGGCAGGCGCGCCCGACGGCGCGCAGTTCCCCGAGCGCCACCCAGGGCAGGGGG
>ERZ795055.2837-NODE-2837-length-12894-cov-4.908794_pt1 | contig 12894 bp, 14 predicted proteins | sample MGYA00375139_ERZ795055 | MGnify/ENA primary metagenome ERZ795055 (study PRJEB30184, sample SAMN05720283) | anaerobic digester metagenome | isolation source: active sludge of municipal wastewater-treating anaerobic digesters | place: USA | collected 2015-01-23 ...
AATATTGTAAATAAAACATATTTATATTCAATTCTAAAAAAAAATGTTTACATTTGCCCGAATTATTATCTATAATTATTAATTAAAAAAATTTATTTCAAAATGAAAAAATTAAGTTTATTTACTTTGCTGGCAATCGTTTTAACAGTTGCCATTGGATTTTCTTCGTGCAAAAAGGTAAAGGATTCTGATTTGCAAACCACAATTTCGACTGCTCTGGCAGCTAATCCGGATGCTTCAGATGTATCTGTCGCCGTTGAAAAAGGTGTTGCTGTACTTTCGGGAACAGTTAAAGATGAAGCCACGAGTTTGGCAGTTGCAGCAATTGCTAAAGCTGTAAAAAACGTGAAATCAGTTGCTAACAACCTCACAATTGTTCCACCTGCACCGCAAATTCCGTTGGTTAATCCTGTTGACGAAGCGCTAATCTCAGCGTTGAAAGATGCTTTAAAGGACAATTCATCTGTAATGTCTTCTGTAAAAGATGGAATTATTACCTTAACAGGCGAAATCAAAAAACAAGATTTGCCTAAATTATTGCAGAAAGTTTCTGCTCTTAAACCTATTAAAATTGATAACCAACTAACTATTAAATAATTTATTATGACTTTACAAGAAAAATATACTGAACTTATCGATGCAGCAAAAATAAGCGGCGCAACTGATTTGCAGGTTTTTGAGCAATCAAGCGTATTACATATCGAAGGCAATGTTCCTAGTGGCGAAGTAAAAGATCAACTATGGGCAATTTACGATAAAATTGATCCAAATTTTGCATCTTCTGATCTCGTTATGAACGTAAATACAGTTGTTACTGAAGGCGGAAAAGTGAAAGTGATTACTAAAGGAAGCAACCTGAATATACGCAAAGGTCCGGGAACTGATCAACCAATTGTAGGTAAAGCTGCTAATGGTGAAATTATCACTTTGATTAGTAAAGCCAACGACCTTTGGTGGTTAGTTCGGACAATTGATGGTGAAGAAGGTTACTCCTATGCACAATATTTAGAACCGGTGGTTTAATCGAAATGTTTTTGATTTTTTTAAATTTTAATTGAAAAGAGTTGCGTCATTGATGCAACTCTTTTTTTTATTTATTATTAAATGGATTTCTATGTGAAGCCGTTAATTGTTGCAAAATGATTTTGTCCTAATATTTTTATAACTTTGCAAACCAAAACATTATTCAGCGATGCATTGTTATAGTGGACTGTTCTTTTAAATTGTAACATTACAGCATTCACAATACTACCTGAATTAGTTTAGTAAATGAATAAATAGAAAATTTTTATAATGGATTTTAAATACGACGTCATTGTCATTGGAGCCGGTCATGCCGGAAATGAAGCAGCCTGTGCTGCTGCCAATATGGGTTCAAAAACATTGCTTATCACCATGGATATGAACAAAATTGGTCAGATGAGCTGTAACCCTGCTGTTGGTGGCATTGCCAAAGGTCAGATTGTGCGTGAAATCGATGCACTTGGCGGACAAATGGGAATTGTAACTGATCGTTCAGCCATTCAGTTTCGCATGTTGAACCGATCAAAAGGACCTGCTATGTGGAGTCCGCGCTCTCAAAGTGATCGTCGCAAGTTTATTGAGGAATGGATTAAAACGATCAGTAATACTCCAAATCTTTATATCTGGCAGGATACTGTTTTGAAATTAATCATCGAAGACGGAACAGTTACGGGAGTTGTAACAGCTTTGGGTGTAGAAATGAAATGTAAATGTGTGGTACTAACAGCAGGTACATTTTTGGGAGGCTTAATGCACATCGGAAAGAAACAGTTAACCGGAGGTCGCATTTCGGAACCCGCTTCTTATGGAATAACAGAACAATTGAAATCGTTGGGATTTACATCCGACCGTATGAAAACCGGCACACCTTGCCGAATTGATGGGCGTACCATTGATTTCAGTAAAATGAGTGAACAGGTTGGCGAGAATGATTTTCATAAATTTTCTTTCCTTGATGGTGTAAGCCGTAATCAGAAACAAATGAGTTGTTGGATAACTTACACCAACGAAAATACACATAATGAATTGAGAAAAGGATTGGAGTTTTCACCACTATACAATGGACAAATTCAAAGTATCGGACCAAGATATTGCCCCAGCATCGAAACAAAAATAATTACATTTGCGGATAAAACTTCTCATCAATTGTTTCTGGAACCCGAAGGTGTTGATTCGAATGAGTTTTATTTAAATGGTTTTTCATCTTCTCTCCCACTCCATACACAAATTAAAGCGCTTCAAACAATTGCAGGTCTGGAAAACGCACAACTTTATCGACCTGGTTACGCTATCGAATACGATTTTTTCGATCCAACTCAGTTAAAACACACACTCGAAACCAAGTTAATTAAAAATTTATTCTTTGCAGGTCAGATAAACGGAACCACAGGATACGAAGAAGCAGGTGGCCAGGGTTTGATTGCCGGAATAAACGCGCATATAACTTGCATTGGGGGTGCCGAATTTACACTTGCGCGCGACGAAGCATATATTGGCGTTCTTATTGACGATTTAGTAACTAAAGGTGTTGACGAGCCTTATCGTATGTTTACTTCACGCGCTGAATACAGATTACTTCTCAGACAAGATGATGCAGATATGCGACTTACCGAAAAAGCATTTTCAATTGGGTTGGCTAAACAAGATCGCTACGATCAACTGATCTATAAAAAAATTCAACAAACTGAATTAATAGATTTTTTAAAGAATTACTCCATTAAACCGACTCAAATCAATGCGTTTTTATTATCAATAAATTCAGCTGAAATAAAACATGGTTGTAAACTTTCCGATTTAGTGCTAAGACCTCAAATCGGAATAAATGATTTGGCAAAAGCAGTTCCGGATTTACTGGAAAAATTAAATGAAATACCATCCAGACAAGAAGAAATTGTAGAATCGGTTGAAGTGGTGTTGAAATATGAAGGTTACATTGTTCGCGAAAAACTAATTGCTGAAAAGCTTCAGCGCTTGGAACACATCCCGATCAATGGCAGGATTGACTACAATTCTATTCTTTCATTATCGACAGAAGCACGTCAAAAACTCACAAAAATAGCTCCAGAAACGATCGGACAAGCAAGTCGCATTCCGGGAATTTCGCCCAGCGATGTTAATATTTTATTAGTTCTTCTGGGAAGATAATTGTTATTTTGTGTCTCATGTTTCGTGTTTATCAATATAAAAAATCCATTGTTTCACGTGGAACAAACGACAATAAAAGTGCCTCCTATTCTATTTGAATTTATAAAAAAAAAAGATTGTTTATATTTAAAATATGTTCCACGTGAAACAAATCACTTAATTTTGTCAATAAATTGAAATTTTTAAACTAAATGAACCAATCGGAAACATTAAGAAAACTTGTAAATTCGCTACCGGAAGTGCCGGGAGTTTATCAATATTTAAATGTTTCGGAGGAGATTATTTATGTTGGAAAAGCGAAGAACCTAAAGAAAAGAGTCTCGTCGTATTTCAACAAAATTCATGAAACCGGAAAAACGAATGTTTTAGTCAAAAACATATCATCGCTCAAATATATAATTGTCGATACCGAAGAAGATGCCCTTCTGCTTGAAAGTAATTTGATTAAAGAATATCAACCACGATACAATGTTTTACTGAAAGATGGAAAAACTTACCCGAGTATTTGTATAACCAATGAGCCATTTCCCAGAGTTTTTAAGACAAGAAATATTATCAGGAACGGCTCTCAATATTTCGGACCCTATAGTTCAAATTACACAATATATTCTTTACTTGAAATTATTCATCAACTCTTCCCTGTCCGAACGTGCAGATTGCCTTTGAATGAAGAAAGTATTGCAAAAGGTAAATTTAAAGTATGTCTAAAATATCATATTCACAAATGCAATGGACCATGCGAAGCAAAAGAATCAGCATTAGAATATAGAAAACACATTGAAAATATTATACAAATTATAAAAGGGGATGCCAACGAAATAAGTAAAATGCTTTTTAATAAAATGCATGAATTAGCGTTATCATACAAATTTGAAGAAGCACATTTATTGAAACAAAAATATGATTTGATCGAAAATTACAAATCGAAATCAATTATTTCGAATACTATTTTAGACGAAACAGATGTTTTTGCTTACGATGAAAATGACAACTCAGCTTATGTTAATATTCTTCGTATATCAAAAGGAAGCATAATTCAGGGCTATACTATTGAATATAAAAAACGAATAGACGAACCAAAAGAAGAAATATTAGCATTAGCCATTGTGGAATTGCGTGAAATTTTAAAGAGTAAATCAAAAGAAATTGTTTTACCGTTTAAAATTGATTACAAAATAAACGATGCTGCAATTGTAATTCCTCAACGGGGTGATCGAAAAAAATTACTTGATCTTGCCGTTCAAAACGTTAAACAATTTAAATTAGATAAGTTAAAACAAGCTGAAAAATTAAACCCGGATCAACGAATTATCCAATTATTAGAATCAGTTAAGGATAGGTTACAACTTCAAAAATTGCCTTTGCACATTGAATGTTTTGATAATTCGAACATTTCCGGAACCGATGCAGTTGCAGCTTGTGTTGTCTATAAAAAAGGTAAGCCATCGAAAAAAGAGTATCGAAAATACAATATCAAAACGGTTGTAGGTCCTGACGATTATGCATCGATGAAAGAAGTTGTACACCGCAGATATACCCGACTAATAAATGAAAACTACCCGCTTCCGGATCTGATTGTAGCTGATGGCGGCATTGGACAAATGGAAATAATTCGTCAGGTAATTGAGGATGAACTAAAATTTCAAATCCCAATTGCCGGGCTAGCAAAAGACAGCAAGCATAAAACGCACGAAGTGTTAATTGGATTTCCTCCACAAGCAGTAGGACTTAAACCAACGGATCAACTTTTTAAATTTTTTGCAGGTATGCAGGATGAAGTGCATCGTTTTGCAATAAAATTTCATCGTGAAAAAAGAAGTAAGTCACAAACAACTTCTGAACTTGATAATATACATGGAATTGGTGAAAAAACTAAAACTGATCTGATGAAACATTTTAAGAGCCTGAAAAGACTTAGAACAGCTGAAATTATTGAGATAGAGAATATTGCCGGAAAACACAGAGCATCAATTATTTACGACTATTTTAACAAAGATTTGAAGCCCTGAGATTTTAATAATGATAATCATCTGTATCTTTGTACTCAAATTTTAGACTCTCGAACCCTTAAAATTACAAGAATTTTTCAAAACAGCGAAAATTTAAAAAAATCAAGTAATCATTGAAATTTATTATGACATTAAAAATTGAATCGTTAAATACTATAAACTCTACGGCACGACAATTTATAGAACAAATTGGTAACAAAACCGTTTTTGCATTCAATGGGAAAATGGGTGCAGGCAAAACTACTTTTATAAAAGCGATTTGTGAAGAGCTGGGTGTAAAAGATACCGTCAACTCTCCGACATTTTCAATTGTTAACGAATACGAAGGAAATGATAAAAAAATTATTTATCATTTCGATTGTTACCGGATTAACAAAGTTCAGGAAGCGTTGGATTTGGGAGCAGAAGAATATTTATACAGCGGAAATTTATGCTTTATAGAGTGGTCGGAAAATATAGCCTCTCTCCTACCCGACTCATTGGTAAATGTAAATATTGAAGAAATTGAATATGGAGTTAGAAATGTAATTCTCAATTAAAAGTAAAAATTTGACTTTTAAACAATTAAATAAATGAAAACAAAAAAGAGAAACAAAGTGCTTGAGCAAGTAAAAGCAGCACGAAAGCAAAGCCGTGAAGAAGAGATTCAATCGCATGGCAAACCGGTAAATTATAAAAAAATAATTGAATCGAAGAAAGTTTTTAATCGCAAAAAAAATAAGGCAGACGCTAATGAGGGTCTGCCTTATTTATTAAAAGAGGATTTAAGAAATTTAATGTTTTACCAGATACTTACTCTCTTTTCAGGATTCAAATACATTGGATCGGATTCCTTTATTTTAAATGAATCGTACCACGCAGCTATGTGCGGTAATGCGCCATTTACACGCCATTTACCAAGCGAATGAGGATCAGACTTGGTTAATGATAAAATCTCCTCCGAACGGATATTTCCGGCCCATACATTAGCATAAGAAAGGAAGAAACGTTGCTCAGGAGTAAATCCATCCACATTTTCGAGCGGTTTATTTTTGGTGGCTTTTTTGAATGCCTGATACGAAACCTGTAATCCTCCATGATCTGCAATGTTTTCACCTAAAGTAAATTTACCGTTGGCTTTTGTACCCGGTGCAACTTCGATGGCATCAAAGAAATCAGCTAACACTTTTGCACGTACATCAAATTTCTTTTTATCATTCTCTGTCCACCAGTTTTTCAAATTACCTTCCTTGTCGAACTGACAACCCTGATCGTCGAAACCGTGTGTCATTTCATGTCCAATTACAACGCCGATAGCACCATAATTGAAAGCATCGTCGGCACTCATATCAAAAAAAGGATACTGAAGAATACCTGCCGGGAAACAAATTTCGTTGGTTGAAGGATTATAATAAGCATTTACAGTTTGTGGTGTCATGAACCATTCTTCTTTATCTACCTCCTTGCGTGATGCTTTAGCGAACATATATGCACTTTCGAACCGATTGGCTCTCTGGATATTGGCATAATACGAATCCTTACTAATTTCAAGATCAGCATAATCTCTCCATTTGTCGGGATAACCAATTTTCACATGGAAAGTATTTAATTTTTCAATCCCTTTTAATTTGGTAGAATCGCCCATCCAGTCCAGGTCATTAATACGTTCGCCTAAAGATTCCTGCAGGTTGTGAACAAGTTTCAACATACGTTTTTTAGCTTCGGCCGGGAAGTATTTTTTAACATACATCTGTCCTACCGCTTCGCCCAAAATGCCATCAACATTACTTACAGCACGTTTCCAACGGGGCGTTTGTTCTTGTTTACCCGATAATGTTTTACCATAGAAATCGAAGTTTTGTGCTGTAATTTCATCGTTTAAATAGCCTGCAGCACCATCAATCACTTTCCATTGCAAATACGCTTTTTGAACAGATATTGGCTCTGTAGAAATAATATTTCCAACTTCAATTAATGATTCTTTTTGAGAAACACTTAAATCTTTTACCTGAGCTACTCCTACTGCTTTCAAATAATCAGTCCAATTAATAGAAGGAACAAGTTTTTGCAAATCAGCAATACTCATTTTATTATAATTGGCATGTGGATCACGCAATTTTATCTGATCGTAAGCGGCTGTTGCCAAACGGGTTTCAATTTTTAATACAGACTCCATATTTTGTGTTGCTTCGGCATCTGTAAAACCGAAGAGCTTAAACATTTTAACTACATGTTCTTTGTATTTATTGCGAATATCAGATGTATGTGCATCATTATCAAGATAATATTCACGTTCACCCAAGCTAATTCCGCTCTGATACGTTTGCACCAGATACTGATTACTATTCATTGGATCAGCATCAACATAAAGTGTGAAATAAGCATCAACACCGGCTTGTAAAAATTCAGGTAAAATTTTTGTCAATTCCTGAATATTCTTAATGTTTGTAATAGCTTTTAACTGACCTTCGACAGGTTTGAAACCATCACTGTTTAATTTAACGCTATCCATTGCCATGTTATACAAATCGCCAATTTTTTGGGCTACAGTTCCTTTGTCAGCGGGTTTAGCAGCAATCTCTTCAATTAATTCGCGTAACTGCTTGCGATTATTTTCTGCTAATTTATCAAAACTCCCAAAACGTGAATACTCACCGGTAAGCGGATTATTTTTCATCCAACCACCACAAGCGTACTGATAGAAATCAGTTCCCGGAATTGCTGTCGTGTCCAGATTATTCAGGTCGATACCCGAAGTTAATTTGTCTGATTTATTGCAAGCTGTTGTCATAAGCAGAATCGCAATGATTGGTAAAAATACTTTTTTCATTGACTTTATTTTTTAAAATTTATAAATTAAATAGGCTTTCTTTATTTAAATAATCAGGTTCCTGAACATAATCAATAATTGAAAATAATTCATTTAGGTTTTCGGCACGCAACATGGCAATTCGGGTTTCTTTAAAATTTGGAATCCCTTTGAAAACCGGAGTAGACGCTAAATGACGACGACTATGAATAATACCTTTCAGCCGTTTATCCCTTACAGTATCGATTGAAATATTCTCTTCAATATCGAGCCAATAAATCGATGCAATTACATGTTCTTTCAAAATTGCTTTTTGTTCATCGAATGTAAGCGCCTGGTGCATTTCACCTGTTCTAAAATAATGCTTTATCTCTTCAAAAATCCACGGTCGACCAATTGAACCACGTCCAATCATTACAGCATCAACTCCATACGAATTAAAGCATTCTAAAGCTCTTTCAGGTGTAGTTACATCACCGTTACCAATAATAGGAATTTTCATGCGCTGATTGTTTTTCACTGCTCCAATAAGCGACCAATCTGCATCACCTTTGTACATTTGTGAGCGGGTGCGACCATGAATAGTCAGGGCTTGAATGCCACAATCCTGCAATTGTTCGGCCAAATCAACAATCACTTTATTGTCATCGTCCCATCCAAGCCGGGTTTTCGCAGTAACTGGCAATTTAACAGCATTAACAACGGCTGAAGTAATCGCGAGCATACGCGGAATATCTTTTAATAGCCCCGCTCCTGCCCCTTTACCGGCAACCTTTTTAACCGGACAACCGAAATTAATATCTATAATATCAGGTTGAGCTTCGGCGGCTATTCGGGCGGCTTCAGCCATCGACACGGGATCGTGACCATAAATCTGAATAGCAATCGGACGCTCTTCGGGATAAATAGTAAGCTTTTGTTGCGTCCGGTTAACATTGCGTATCAACGCTTCGGACGAAACAAATTCTGTATATAACATATCGGCACCAAAACGCTTACAAAGTAAACGAAATGCAGGATCAGTAACATCCTCCATCGGTGCTAAAAAAAGTGGTTTATCTGGAAATTCTATGTTTGAAATCTTCATAAATTACCCCCAACCCCTAAAGGGGAGTCAGAGAAAAAGTTTGCAAAGTTATTAATAATCATTGATAAATATATGTTACCTGATTTAATAAACTCATTACAGCAGTAATTGTTCAGTAAAATAAAAAGCAAATATACTTGGATGATATACGAAATAGATATACTTTTGTTTAAAAATATAAATAGATGAAAACAGTATCATTAAAAATAGACGATTTGATTTTTCAGGAAACTGAAAATATTCTCGCGAAAACAAAAAAACCCCGTAACAGATATATCAACGAAGCTATTGATCATTACAACAAACTACAAAAAAGATTGAACTTAGAAAAAATGCTTAAAAGTGAATCAAAACTTGTCGCTGAAGAGTCAAAAAAGATCTTAATCGAATTTGAATCAATAGATTATGCAGGTTAAACAATTCGAAATCTGGATTGCAGATTTGAATCCACAAATAGGAACAGAATCAGGAAAAAAGCGGCCGGTTTTAATAATTCAAACTAATTTATTGAATAAAATTCCGCATCCTTCCACCATAATTTGTCCTATCACAACAAATGTTCAAAAAGAAGCTGAAATATTGAGGGTACATTTAAAAAAAGGAATGGCAAATTTACATGAAGATTGCGATATAATGATAGATCAAATTAGAGCAATTGACAATAAAAGACTTTTGAATAAGGTTGGTGATTTACCGAAAAATCTTACTCATATTTTAAAAGAAAATATCAGCATACTAATTGATTTATAACTTAGACTAAAATGAAAATTTTCCCAAGCATTATCATAACTTTTATTTTTAGTTATTTGAGTTTAATTCAATCACAAACTCCGAAATATTCACCCGCATGGTTTGGACCCAATGCCAATCCGGTTCCGGAATTTACTGATGCTACTATTCCGGCTAAAACTACAGTAAGTTTAATGGGCGATTACTATTTTGGTTTTGGCGATCAAACCAAAAATGGGTATTTTAAAATTGAAATACCACTTGTATCCGAACGTGTTTCATTTAAAATATGGTCATCAGTTTTTGAACATTATGACGTGACTCCCGAACTGAGTGCTTACAGAGAAATGAATGGAAATCTGAGCGGAAAAGCCAATGGAGATTTCTATGTACAAACCCGAATATCGTTGCTGAAAGAGAAAAAATTTGCTCCGGCCATCATTCTTAATTCAACCTTAAAAACAGCTTCGGGAACAAATTTTGAAGAAAGACGTTATTTTGACACACCCGGTTACTATTTTGATATGGAATTTGCGAAATCTTTTTACACAAAAAATAGATTTATAAACGAAATCCGGGCTGTTGGAAACGTCGGTTTTCTCTGTTGGGAAACGACCGGAAGTGCCCAGGACGATGCACCAATGTATGGTGCAAAACTGATTATTGGAAACCAAAAATGGAAACTTGATAACACGCTTTCGGGGTATTGGGGTTGGATACATACATACAAAAAAATAAGTCCGTTGGGCGATTATGGCGATGCTCCATTGGTTTATGCTGCAAAATTCACATGGTCGGAACCGTATATGGATTATTTTCTTCAATTTCAGTATGGTATAAAAGATTTTCCATATCACCAAATAAGAGCCGGAATCAGTTTTCCAATTGAAAAATTGACTCCGAAATATAAGCCTTAATTCCGTCACTATACTTCGGAAGAGAAATAAAAACATGACTGACAATTAGGGAATGAAGTAACAATCAGATCAAACTCGAAAGATCAAAATATTAGTAGAATTAAAAAAAAACAGTACTTTTGCAATTGAATCAATATCAATTTATTAAAATGAATATCGTAGAACAAAATAGGACTAAACTGATTGAACTTTGTGAAAACCACAATGTAAAAGAGTTGTACCTATTCGGATCAATACTTACCGATAAATTCAATGACAAAAGCGATATAGATTTATTAATTCAATTTTCGCTTTTAGATCTATCGAAACATTTTGATAATTACATGGATTTAAAAGAAAAATTTGAAATTCTTTTTCAACGTCCTGTTGATTTAATAGAAAATCAAGCCATTCGAAATCCCGTTTTCAGAAAAGTAATTGAAAGAGAAAAGCAATTAATTTATGAACGAAAAACAACTTAAATATCTATACGATTTAAAATTAGCAATTGAGGAAACAGAATTGTTTTTCGGCGACAAGCCAAAATTATTTCAGGATTACAAGAAAAATATCATATTAAAACGTGCTATTGAGCGTAATCTCGAAATTATTGGCGAAGCAATGAATAGGATTTTATCCATCGATCCTAATTTTCCGATTGAAAATGCCAAACGAATTGTAGGTTTGAGAAATCAAATTATTCATGGTTATGATAGTGTTTCAGATGAAAACATTTGGGCAATAATTATTAATCATATTCCAAAATTACAAAAAGATGTTAATAATTTAATTGACAATGAATTGGAAATCCCCGAATAATAAATTTGGGGATTATTTTTTTAAATTGATAAATATGATTGAAAACATACAAAACAAGACTAATCCAGTTCCCCTTCAGGGGTTAGGGGTGGATTTCTTCGAAATCATGGCTCCGGCCGGCTCATGGGAAAGCTTATCGGCAGCCATAAAAGCAGGTGCTGATTCGGTATATTTTGGCATCGAAAAACTGAATATGCGGAGCAAATCGAGCAGTAATTTCACTACAGAAGATTTACGCGAAATTGTACGTATTTGCAAAGAAAATAATGTAAAAAGCTACCTGACTGTCAATACTATATTGTACGACAATGACTTGACTTTGATGCGTGAGATAATTGATGTAGCCAAAGAAGTTGAAGTTTCGGCCATTATAGCTGCTGATGTTTCTGCTTTGATGTATGCCAATTCTATCGGTGTAGAAGTGCATCTTTCTACCCAATTGAATATTTCGAACGTGGAAGCTTTGAAGTTTTATGCCCAATTTGCCGATGTGGTAGTGTTGGCCCGTGAGTTAAACATGGAACAGGTGGCCGAGATTTATCAAGCCATTATTACAGATAATATCAGGGGTAAAAATGGTGAATTAATTCGCATCGAAATGTTTTGTCATGGAGCACTTTGTATGGCTGTTTCAGGTAAATGTTACCTGAGTTTGCACGAAAAAAATGTGTCGGCCAACCGTGGAGCGTGTAACCAAATTTGCCGCCGTGGTTATACGGTCAAAGACAAGGATTCCGAAATTGAACTGGAAATTGATAACGAATACATTATGTCGCCAAAAGACCTGAAAACCATTGGGTTTATTGACGAAATGATGAAAGCCGGAGTGCGTGTTTTCAAAATTGAAGGTCGTGCCCGTGGTGCGGAATATGTAAAAACGGTGGTTACCTGCTACAAAGAAGCCATTGAATCGGTATTAAACGGGACGTTTACAGACGAGAAAAAAGCTGATTGGGATGTTCGTCTCAGCAAAGTATTTAATCGCGGATTTTGGAACGGATATTACCTCGGACAGCGACTTGGCGAATGGAGTAACAACTACGGATCGGAAGCCACGCATAAAAAAATATATGTGGCCAAATGCACCAACTTCTTCCAAAAACTCGGCGTTGCTGAATTTTTATTGGAAGCACAAAACCTTGAAGTTGGCGACGAAATTCTGATTACCGGCGAAACAACCGGTGCTTACGAAGATACGGTAAAAGAAATGCGAGTTCAACTTAAACCGGTTGATAAAGTAGAAAAAGGAACGTATTTCTCAATGAAAACCAATGAGTTAATCAGGAGGAATGATAAGTTATTTAAGATAGTACCCCAAACCCTTAAAGGGGAGTAATAAAAAAAGCGAATCAATTATGATTCGCTTTTTCTTACTCTATATCAATTATTTTGGAACAA
>ERZ795055.2844-NODE-2844-length-12870-cov-4.713695_pt1 | contig 12870 bp, 12 predicted proteins | sample MGYA00375139_ERZ795055 | MGnify/ENA primary metagenome ERZ795055 (study PRJEB30184, sample SAMN05720283) | anaerobic digester metagenome | isolation source: active sludge of municipal wastewater-treating anaerobic digesters | place: USA | collected 2015-01-23 ...
ACTTCCGGTATCGCCCGAAGTTGCCACAAGCACATTCACCAATTTATGATTATCGGCCTGACGTTGAATAAAATAAGCCAACATGCGCGACATAAACCGTCCACCCACATCTTTAAAGGCCAAAGTCGGCCCATGGAAAAGTTCAAGGCTGTAGATATTTTCTTCTACTTTTACCAACGGAACATCAAAGTTAAGGGTATCGAACACGATGGTTCGAAGCATATTGGCATGTACATCTTCGCCAAAAAGCATGTAAGCCACCGTATAAGCCATATCTTGAAACGACATTTTATCGATATTTTCATAAAACATCGCTGGAATTTCCATGATATGATCGGGCATAAACAAGCCTTTGTCTTCGGCTAATCCTTTAATTACGGCATCTTCTAAACTTGTGCCGGTTACTTGTTTGTTTGTACTGTAGTATTTCATAAAAGACAACCCCTAACCCTTGAAGGTGGATAAAATTAGTATTATATATTTTAATAATAAAAAAGAATTAAACAGAACTAACCTCATTTCCCTTTAGGGGTTAGGGGTCTTATCAATGTTTGCATAAATTCCATACCTCTAAGTAAGCCGTAACTGCCTTTTTCACAGGCAAATTCATCATAAATTGTAACATCATCTGCTTTTTCACCCGGACGATAAATAATAAAAGGCACCGGTTTGTTCGTATGCGTTTTAATGGAACAAGGTGTTGGATGATCGGGCAAAATGGCAATAGTCACCGGCTCGTCCCAGGTTGAGATTTCTTCTAAAATTGGTTTCACAACACGTGCATCGAGGTATTCAATGGTTTTAATTTTCAATTCCACATCGCCTTCATGTCCGGCTTCATCGCTTGCTTCGATGTGTAAATACACAAAATCGTCGTTGCGAAGTGCTTCGATGGCTGCCTGTGCTTTGCCTTCATAATTGGTATTGTAAAGACCTGTAATTCCTTCCACTTCAATCACTTTCAATCCGGCGTAAACGCCAATTCCACGAATCAAATCTACGGCGGAAATTACCGAACCACTTCTCAGATTGTACAGTTCGAGTAAAGTTTTCATTTCGGGTTTGTAGCCGGGCGACCAGGGCCAAATACTATTGGCTTTGTCTTTTCCGGCTGCTGCACGTTTCAAATTTACCGGATGATTTTCGAGCAATATCTGCGAACGTAAAATTAAATCATTCAGTAAATCAGCACTTGCTTGGGCTTCTTCAGTTTCAGACTGAATCATTACATCAACAAAAGGAGTACCGGTAACATCGTGAGGTGGTGTACATTTCAGTTGTTTTTTTCCTCCTTTTATTTTTAATAAATGTCGATACGAAACGCCCGAAAAGAAATTAACCTGTTCATTGCCAAGCTCTTTTTGCAAAAAAAGAATCAACTCTTCGGCTTCTTCATTGCTGATATGTCCGGCTGAGTGATTCTTTATTTTTCCATCGACGATGCAAATAAGGTTGCATCGCATGGCCATTTCGCCCTCTTCGATGACCACACCCATGCTTGCCGCCTCCAACGAACCGCGTCCTTCGAACACTTTGGGAACATCATATCCCATCACACTCATGTTGGCAATTTCGCTCCCGGGAGCAAAGCCCTCGGGAATGGTATCGAGCAAACCGCAACGACCCAATGCCGCCACTTTGTCGATATTCGGTTTGTTGGCTGCCTGAAGGCAAGTTTTATTATTAAGTGATGCGATAGGCTCATCGGCCATACCATCACCAAGAATTATTATGTATTTCATAAGACCCAAACCCCTAAAGGAATTTTAAGTTAGTTTATTAATAATGAATCCCGTAAATTTATTCCCCGCAATTTATCCCGCTATTGGCGGGAGGGGTTAGGGGATTATAAAAAATCTTTATAATCTTCCAATGCGTCCTCAAACTTTTTTTGAGTCTCTTTCAATGAGTTATAACTTTCGCCACCGGCTGCATTCAAATGTCCACCACCATTAAACAAATCGGCTGAAACCTTGTTTGCGGGAAATGTGCCTTGCGATCGCAACGAAATTTTAATTTTGTCGGTTTCCTCACGCATAAAAACCGAAAAAATAATGCCATCGATGGATAGTGGCATATTCACTAAACCTTCGGAATCGCCATTTTTGTAATTAAATTCCTTCAACTCATCGGCTGTCAGGGTTATTAATGCCGCTTTATATTCGGGATAAATCTTCATTTTTTTGTACAATGAATAACCCATAAGTCGCATTCTATCAGCTGAATATGTATTGAATACTTTGCTGTAAATATCATCTTTATCCACACCGAGTTTAATAAGTTCTGAAATAATGATATAAATTTCGAATTTATTCGAGTTGTATGTAAAACCACCCGTATCGGTCATCATTCCGGTATAAATACACTCCGCACAAGCCAGATTTATTTTTGCAAAATCGCCCATGCGGCAAATTAAACGAAAAATAAGTTCACTTGTAGACGCAATTTCGGGATAAGAAACAGCAATTTGTGCAAAATCGCCGGGATGCAAATGATGATCGATAAGGATTTTAGGCGCTTTTGAATTTAGAACGGCCTGCTCCATTTTTTCGAGTCGTTTTGGTACGTTAAAATCCAGTGCAAAAATCAATTCAGCATTCCCGAAAATCTCATCAGAAGCTTCTTTTGCATCTTCATAAACCATTACGCATTCGCTGCCGGGCATCCATTTATAAAAATCGGGAAAAGCGGTGGGTACAATCACAACCGGCTCTTTTTCAATGGTCATAAGATAATGCCACAAGCCAAGGGCGGATCCCATAGCGTCGCCATCGGGACCAACATGTACTACTATTACAATTTTATCAACTTTGTCGATTTCCTTTTGTACCTTATGAATCAGTTCTTCTGCAATAATTTTGCTAATCATTTTTTGTTCAGGTTTTTAATTTTACTGCAAAAATAACAAAAAAATTGCGATATTGAATGAATTGTAATTACACCATTAGTTAATAGGGGAAATTATGTATAAATGCTCCGTGTTCGGCTACCGAATAAAACCGGATATTATTTTCGATACAAGCCTGTCGAATTGTTTCGGTGTACCAGGCAGAAATACTGTTGTCGACAATAATTTTTGCAGGGTTCACATTCTCAAGTAATTGATCGATTCCGGGTTTAATATTATTTCCAATAATCAGATAATCAAGCTTTAATGGTGTTGATAGATTTTTCGATTTCCAGTATTTTTCATTTGCTATCAACATGCGTTTTCCTCCAAAAAATACAAATCCATCGGCAAACCAATTATTCTCAACAAGATATTCCGGTTTCTGAAGAGAATGAATTCGCCAGTAAGATTTTGCTATTTTTAATAATTCGGTTGAATCTGTAGTGAATACATAATTTTTATTCCGATCGATAAAATTAATATGAGTGTGCTTTTGACCTGAATAAATAATCATTTTTCTTGAATTCAGAGTTTCGTATTTCATTTGTAATGCCAAAGCTGTGACCAATAAAAGTGCTAAAAGGCCAAAAATAAGTGGCGTAAATTTTTTAGAATAAAAATAATATGAAATACAAAACAATGCAAGCAATACAAATATCATTTGTCTGAAATCGAACGACATAACCGAGATTGCATACGGTAAGTTTTCAATCCAAACAATTAGAAAATTCAACAACCAAATGGACCATTTCAGCAAAAAAGCCACAGCAACCGACAAATAAGGAATGAAATTAACTGCCAAAAGAACCATGGCCAGATAAATAACAATTGTTGAAAGTGGAATTGCAATGACATTGGTTAATAAAAAATAATTGGGGAATTGGTGAAAATAATACAGCGTAAACGCCATTGTACCCAATTGTGCAGCCACTGAAACCGCAATCAAATCGCGCAACCAGCGCAGTGGTTTGTTTTGCACCGTAATAAGACCTGACAAAGGACGCTGAAAGAAAACGATACTCAAAACAGCAGCATAACTCAACTGAAAACCAACATCAAATAAATAATTGGGATTGTAAAGCAACATGAAAAACGCTGACATAAAAATTGTGTTGTAAATGTGCGATTTTCGGTCGAGAGAAGTCCCGATGGCAACAAAGGTAAACATCAACGTTGATCTGATAACCGACGGGGACAAACCCGTAAGAAATGCATAAGTCCACAGAAAAAGTAAAATCAATACGATTCGCAATAATCTCCGGCCTCTTGTTTTTTGCAAAAATCCGAGCAGAAATGCAATAACCACATACACAATTCCGACATGTAAACCACTCACTGACAGTATATGCATTGCACCCGTAGCGCTGTAACTATCTCTTAAATCGGGTTGTAAAGCATCGGTAAAACCAAGCGTAAGAGCAGCCAAAACTGCAAATTCGTCACCTTCGAAATGAAATGACCGGTAAATCTGAAGCAAATTCTTCCGCGATTGATCAGAAATCCGTCGAAAAGAAAAAGCTGTATTTTGATCCGTTTTTAGCCACGAACCCGACGAAAGATAACAAGTAGCCGCAATGCCCTGACGCTTGAGATAAGCTGCATAATCAAATCCATCAGGATTTACGGCTCCTAATGGTTTCTTAAATTCTGCCTCTATCATCAACCTATCGCCAATAATTAATTTTGCCGACAAGCTGTCTTTCTGTACATAAACAATGGCATTACCTTGTGAATCAGTCAATTTACCATTTTCATAAATGGAAAGCATCTTAATTTTGCAAAAATAAGATTTTGATTTTTCTACCGGAGCATCTATCAGTTCCACATGATAAATTCCTTTTTGATTTAAATGAGTGAAAGAGGCATTTCTTTCGTTGTTCTGGCTGAGAAAAGAAGCCAATGCAAACAGAAATATAAAAATCGTGCTGCCGGTCAACCAACGGAATTTATATTGCACATCAACTTTACGCTGAATAAATGAAATAATTATGAGGATTATTGATACTAAGGACATTGCATATATCAAAAATGTTGAAATATGCAGGTATTGAAATACAATTATACCTAAAATTACAGGTATCAATAAACGAAAAAAAGGGGTTCGCTGTAGAAAGTTCATAGTCAAATCAGTTAGAAAGTAAACGTGTAAACGGTCGAAAAGAGAATAATAAAAGTCAGAAAATAAAAATCAATCAGGCATTTTTCAAATCAACAATCATTTTCATTGGGTCAGGCGCATTAAAAACAGTACTTCCTGCCACGAGTACATTCACCCCATGTTTAAATAGCTTAGAGGCATTTTCCAAGGTTACGCCACCATCCACCTCGATCAAACAAGCCGGATTTTTACGATCAATCATGGCTTTTAGTTCATCAATCCGGTTGTAACTTTCTTCAATAAACTTTTGTCCGCCATAACCGGCAAACACGGTCATTAACAGCACCATATCTACCTTATCGATAAAGGGTTCGAGTTCACTTACAGGAATATCCGGATTAATGGTAATGCCCGCTTTTATTCCTTCGGTATGAATCAGATTGATCACTTCGAGTGGATTTTCAGCTGTTTCGAAATGAAAAGTCAACATTCCGGCACCGGCTCTGGCAAATTGCTGCACATATTTTTCGGGGTGAACAATCATAATGTGCACATCAAGCAGCTTTGTACAATGTTTTTTCACAGCCTCCATCACCGGAAAGCCAAACGAAATATTGGGTACAAAAACACCGTCCATCACATCAAAATGCAACCAATCAGCTTCACTTGCATTAATCATTTCGGTCATTGACTGCAAGTTACCAAAATCGGCTGACAATATTGAGGGTGAAATTATTCTAATCATATCTAATACATTTTAGCACAAAAATAACAAAAAAAAAGACTTCCTAATTATGGAAGTCTTTTTTTTTAGTTTAAAAACATTTCAACGAACTGATTTTTACCAATCGATTGTACTCTGTAAGTGGCGGCAAACTTTAGAATTCTCTGTAATGTGTCATCTGTAGGTTGCATTTCGAGCGAATTTAACGACAATTGTTTTTTTAATTCTAAATCAGTTTTGTTTAAAGGGGTAGTAATTTTTTGCATAGGCACTTTTTAGTTTTGTTCTGATATGAATAAAACGAAAGTGTTGTCAAAAAATTATATTTCAATGAAAAAAAATTATTTTATTTCCAAATACACATCTTTTTCGGCAGCAATGCGACGCATATTGAGCAGTGCATAACGCATGCGACCGAGCGCAGTGTTTATACTCACATTGGTTTTATCTGCAATTTCTTTAAAACTGAGGTCTTCGAAATAGCGCATACGAACAACCGATTGTTGCGATTTGGGTAAATATTCGATAAGGCGAACCACATCGGCCAAAACCTGTTCGTTCGACAACGTATCCTCGAAGCTTTTTTCCGACAATTTTGCATTGTTTACAATGTCGTAATCCACACTATCGGCCGAAAAAGTATTTTCGTTTTTTTCGCGACGGAAAAAATCAATTATCAGATTGTGTGCGATACGATTAACCCAGCCAAGAAATTTTCCTGACTCAACATAACGACCTTGTTGAATGGTGGCAATGGCTTTGATAAAAGTATCCTGAAATATATCTTCGGTGAGCTCTTTATTGCGCACAATCATAAAAATGTATGAATACACTTTTGATTTATATCGCATTAACAATATTTCGAATGCTGTATTATTGCCTTTCTCATACAACTTTACCAATTCATCATCGGTACAGTGACTTAAACTTTTCATTACAACTAAATTTTGGGATTTCAGCGTAATATTATGACAATAGGCAATGAATTATTTTAGAGGTTATTAAAAATGTTTAGGCTGCAAATATAATGATAGAATTTAAATATCCAAACATAAAAGTGAAAAAATCTGATATTTTTTAACATTATGCCTTGTTTGAATCGGAAAATCCATAGATTTATTGCATTTTAAATTACAAATTATTTTCTGATTCGTGTTTATTCCACCCAGAGAACCAGTCCTTTAAGGTATTCTCCTTCGGGATGATAAATATTAATCGGATGGTCGGCCGGTTGCGAAAGCTGGTGTAGAATACGTACATTTCTTTTACTTTCGGCTGCAGCACTGAAAACAGCCAGCCTGAACTGGTCCTTAGTAACTACTTGTGAACAAGAAAACGTAAAAAGAATTCCACCGGGTTTAATTTGCTCAAATGCTTTGGCATTCAAACGTTTATAACCTTTGAGTGCATTTCGGAGGGCTTCCCTGTGTTTGGCAAAAGCGGGTGGATCAAGTACTATCAAATCATATTTTTGTTCGTTTGCATTCATGTATTTAAATGCATCTTCGGCAAACGATTGATGGCGGGTGTCATTGGGAAAATTAAGCTGTACATTCTTATCAGTCAAGTCTATAGCCTTTGCCGAACTGTCGACCGAATGCACAAGATTGGCACCGCCGCGCAAGGCATACACCGAAAATCCGCCCGTGTAGCAAAACATATTCAGCACCGATTTTCCGGCTGAATAGCGTTCGAGCAACGATCTGTTTTCACGCTGATCTACAAAAAATCCGGTTTTCTGACCTTTCAACCAATCTACCTTAAATCGTAAACCGTTTTCCAATGCATTAATTTCATTCGATTGACTACCAATAAGATAGCCATCTTCTGGTGTTACAGGCGCTTTGAAAGGTAAAGTAGTTTCCGATTTGTAATACACATTTTTCACTTCGGGAATTTTGGCAACAATAGCATTGGCAAGCGTCTGCCGTATTTCGTGCATTCCTACCGAATGTGCCTGCATTACAGCGGTATCGTCATAAACGTCTATAATTAAACCCGGAAGCGAATCACCTTCGCCATGAATTAATCGGTAGGTGTTATTTTGCGAGCCAATCAGTCCAAAAGTTTTACGTATTTGATATGCATTGTCGATTTTTTCGGCAAAAAACTGATCATCAATCGTTTGATTGACAAAAGAAATCACCCTGACAGCTATACTTCCAATCTGAAAATGTCCGATAGCCAAAAAATTGCGGTTAAAGTCAAGAACTTCAACAAGTTCTCCTTCGGTAGGACTACCTTCAATACGTTGAATTGCACCCGAAAATACCCAAGGATGAAAACGTTGCAAACTCTCCTCCTTCTTTGGTTTCAGAATAATTGTAATCATAAAAAAATGTTTAAAAATTTTTTGGTGCGTTATACAGCTTCCGGTGTGTTAATAATTTCAGGTTCAGACGAACTTTTATTCACTTCCTCAATAATTGCGTTCAACTGTTTCTTAGTCAGTTTCTTCTCCTTCATCAATTGCAAATATATCAACAAACTAGCCCAGGCATCAGTAGCAGCATAGCGTTGTTGTTGTTCGGTAAGTTCGTGACTCTCCCAATTCGTAAGGCGTTGATTTTTAGAAATTTTACGTTCAAATATTATCGCAAATATTTTTTGTAATCCAAGTTCCAATATTCCATAATTATTAATAATGGTTTGGATATCAACAAAATTCTGAGGTTTAAAATGCAAAAGACGGTTCAATCCGGCAAAGTCATCGCGTAAAGACAATCCGATTTTCTTCACTTTTTCATCGGCTAAAAATTGAGCCAACTCGGGCGGAAAACCGGTATAATTTAATCTGAAAAGATAACAATGATCCAGGGTTGAAATCTGAACCAACGAAACTTTATGTTGAGTGCCACGCGCAAACGAAGGTTTGGTTTCGGTATCGATACCCACTATGTTGCTTTCGTACAATTTATTGATGGCATCAGTCACCTGCGATTGTTGATCGACCAGCGTGATTACACCGTCATAAATCACAACAGGCATTGCGTTAACCTCTTCTTTTGTTATTTTTGGTCTAAACATAATTTCAATTACTCCTATTTATAATCCTGGTTTATCCGAATAAACTCGCAAAACACATTAAAAAAGCATATTATTCACTTCATCACTTTCTTCATCGTTCAAAAAACCGAAAAGCGAATTTCTGTTGACTTTATTTTTTTGAAAACTTGCATTTTCATCTTCATCCCCAAAATTATCGCTGTAACGTATGGCATGCAATGCGCGCAAAGCATTTAACAATTTCTGACCCCAATGTTCACCAAATGCCTGCAAGCACACAACCAACGCATCATTCATAATGTCTGTATCGACAGTTTGGTAACTTGCCGCAAAATCTTTCAATTCCTGATATACATCTGCCAGATTTTCAGAGATAAAAGCTGCAATTGGAGTGTCGCTCAAAGCCATATCGGGATGAAAAACCTCGAGAAACGAATCATCGGGGCCCAACAAATTTTCGAGTTGTTCCTTCACAAAATTATAATCCTCAACCGATACAAATCGTTCAGGAAGGTCATCGAAAACCGGATCGGGAGTCTCAATCATCGATGTTTTTAAATACAATAAAGGCAACAATTTCACCGCTTTCAGAATAAATTCATCGCGACTTTCTTCCGAAATATTTTCGAGAAATAAGCATGTTTGGGCTGTAACGGTTACAAATTCAATTACATTGGGCGAATATACGATATGATCTGGTAATTTATTGGTGTTCACTTTTAATGCTGATTTTTTAAAATATATTGGTTTATTACAGTAATAAATTATACTGTAAATTAAAACTTTGCGAAAATCGATGAAGAATTGCAAAAGTACGAAAAATTATTTATTAAGCTATCAGAAAAACATTTACATATTATTTGTAAAAGTTATGAAACATTTCATCCGTTTAATACGTTTTATGAGTATATTTAAAATCTGATTCAAAACAGACAAAAAATAATTTTCAATTTAAATTTTTTGATTTTATAAATTAAATTATAACCCTTTAAATCAATGTATTATGGAAGATAAATTAGTGCCTTTGAAAAATTATGAATCCATGGTTGATGCCATGTTCGATCAGGAATTATTGAAAGAGAATAATATACAAAGCTCAATCAATGGTGAAGATTCGGTAGAACTTATGCCAATGTTTGGCGAAATAAATGAAGGGTTGAGAATTGTAGTCCTTGAAAAAGATTACGAAACAGCTTTAAAACTATTAGAAGAATATCAGAATTCGCTGCCAAAAGAATAACAATACCTATTTAAGATATTCGCTGATTAATTTTCCGGTAACCGGATGTACCAGTTCAGGTGCAATTTCGGTTAATGGACCAATTACAAAATCCCGTTCCGTGATATGCGGATGCGGGATTTGTAGTTTTGGATGGTTGAGAATCAATTGATCGTACAACAAAATATCAATATCAATTATTCTATCTTCATAACCTAGTGTTGTTTTTAATTTTCTGCCTAAATATTTCTCGATATTTTGAGTGGTTTTTAACAGTTTTAAGGGCGTTAAAGCAGTCTCAAGTAAAACTACCGCATTGAGAAACATATTTTCCGATTGAAAACCCGAAGGAGCCGAAACATAAAAAGTTGAACTTACAAGCACTTTACCGGCTTGTAAATTAAGCTGTTCTACTGCGTTTTTCAGGTTTGATTCCTTATCCCCGAGGTTTGTTCCCAAACCAATGTATACTAATGGCATTTGATTAGAAATTTCTATTAAAATAAAATGAACTAAAGTTACAACAATTCTTAAAAGTTTGTTTTGTGCGTTTATTTTGGGAAAATCATTTTTCTGTTAATTATGTTGTCGATACCCTCGGGATTCTTATATTTTTTGGACTAATAATCAGGTAATTAGTTTTCTTTCCACTGTCCTCCGATTTTAATATTTCCTTTTCGACTAAATCCTGCAAATCACGCAATGCGGTGTCGGTGGAACAATCCGCAAGTTTTGCATACGTTGAAGTTCGCAAGAATCCGACTTCTTTATCGTAATTGTCGTACAAATAATTTATTATCTTTCGTTGCCGGCTGTTGATTGCAGTAAATTTATGTTTTTCCCAAAAATGTGCTTTATCCAAAATAATTTCTAAATTTATTTCGCTCGCATGTAAAGCTCTTTCGAAACAATCTAAAAACCATTCCAAATAGGAAGTAATATCGCTTGTTCCTTTCTGCGATTTTTCTATAATTTCGTTGTAACGTTTATGTTCTTTGAAAATTTGATTGGAAATACTGTAGAACCTGATTTTACTACCTTCGCTCCGAGCCAGAAATAAGTCCATTAAGGCACGGGCAAGTCGTCCATTGCCATCATCGAAAGGGTGAATGGTAACAAACCATAAATGTGAAATTGCTGATTTCAATACTAAATCAATTTGATTCTCATTGTTCAACCAATTCATTAACAGATCCATTTCAGGTGGAACCCTTTCGGAGGCAGGTGCTTCGAAATGAACTTTTTCTTTTCCAAAAGCACCTGAAATAACTTTCATCCCACCAGAACGAAAACGACCGACATCAATTTTCACAGGACCGCTGTAGCCGGTTTGAAATAGCGAATTGTGCCAACCAAACAGTCTTTCGTACGAAAAAGACTTGTCATAATTTTGTGTTGCATCCAAAAGAACATCAACTATACCTTCAATATTTCGTGGAGTATTTACAAATTCAGCTCCTTCAATACCTAATTTTTGCGCAATAGAAGAGCGAACCTGCTCAGGATTAAGAAACTCACCTTCAATTTTGGAAGTGTCGATAACGTCCAAAATCAGAGATTCTAATGTGGCACGTTCGATTAAATCAAAACCCAAACTTTCCATGCGTCCAAGCAATTTCCCTTGCAAATGTCTCACAGAAGCTAAGATGGGCAAAATCTTTTCATTGTCCCATACAAAATTGTACCAGTTTTCTCTTTCGTGTATGTACATAATTTTCACCGCATATTTTGCGGTAAAAATATAGTTTTTTCACCGCAAAAACAAATTTTCTGAAAATTATTATCAAAATATATCGAAATCAGACCACTTGATTCAACAATTGCACCCAAAATTTGGTATAATACTATTGAAATAAATTGAGACCTATTTCCATTTAATATTTTTGGCTTTTGAACCCATTCGGCCAAAGGAAAGAATATATAAATTAATAAGCGGCAGTAAAATATCGAACATTAAAAGTGTGAAAAAATATTTTCGTTCACCAAAATGTTTTGAAGATTTGTTGATGATAAGCAATTGAAAAGTGTATCGTACCAATAGAATTACCACTGAGGCAATGATGGTGATCAGATTGCCAAAAACGATAGACAATACGAATGAAAGATAAAATAAACCCCTGGTAATCGGCTCAATAGCCAACCGAAATTTGCTTGCTTCAGAATAATGCGACGAAACTGATAAATGTCGTTCCTTTTGAAAAAACCAGTTACTGAAATTTTTCTTGGGTTCCGACCACGTTAAACTATCGGGTGCTATTTCAATTTTGGTATTGAACTTGTTTGCAGCCTGATTAACGATCAAATCGTCATCGCCCGAACGTAAATGCAATGAGGAAGCATAACCTTTCAGCTTGAAAAACAATTCTTTACGATATGCCATATTCCGACCAACGCCCATATAAGGTTTACCCGCATGAGCAAAGCCGAGAAATTGCAAAGCAATAAAAAGCGTATCGTAAGTTATTAATTTATTGATAAAACCCTTCTGATTCATATAGGCTCCATAACCCAACACAAATTCTACCCCGGGAGTAAAATTTCTCGTCATCCGGTCAATCCAGCATTTGTCTTCGGGCATACAATCGGCATCGGTAAAAAGCAAAATATCGTTTTTGGCAGCTTTTACGCCCAAAGTAAGTGCTAATTTTTTGGTACTCAAATTAGTAGCACCAACAGGCACAAAAGTGGTGCGTAAATTCGGGTAATTCAACTTCATGTCATTCAGCAAAATCTCTGTCTCGTCCACCGAGCCATCGTTTACTACAATAACTTCATAATCAGGATAATCCTGAGTAAGAAAAAAAGGAAGATATTTTCGAAGATTATCTGCTTCGTCTTTGGCACAAATGATGACAGAAACGGGCGGTTGTTGCGTTAAAAAACTTACTTTATTTTTCTTTATCCTGGATTTGAGCCGCAAAACGCCACGAATA
>ERZ795055.2845-NODE-2845-length-12864-cov-7.766180_pt1 | contig 12864 bp, 12 predicted proteins | sample MGYA00375139_ERZ795055 | MGnify/ENA primary metagenome ERZ795055 (study PRJEB30184, sample SAMN05720283) | anaerobic digester metagenome | isolation source: active sludge of municipal wastewater-treating anaerobic digesters | place: USA | collected 2015-01-23 ...
GATCGATTTGGATCACCATTTCAATCGCGATCGTGATCGCGGTGAAAAATTTTCAACCAAGGTCCGGTTGAAAAAATAACATCAAGGTCTGCTGAAAAAATTTCAACCGGGGTTTGACGATCAAAAGTTAACCACTGTGCACTATTGCACAACATCGCGTTACGACGGAAGTTTGCACAGGTGCACCATTTTTCAACCAGGGGCTGCTCAAAAATTTTCAATCAGGATCTGGTTGAAAATAAATAATCAGAGTCTGCCTGAAATTTTTCAATCAAGGTCTGATTGATCCGGATCAGGTTTTCAGGCAGGGTCGTGATCGCGAATGAAATTTTTCGGGCAAGGTCTGGTTTAAAAATTTGCCGGACGTTATTACTGGTTGATACTGGTCTTTGTTTCGTCCAGGATTTTCTCATAGTGGTTGTTCAGGCGATAGCCGTTCCCGGAAAGCAAATCATCGTTTTTATATGATCCGCAGGAGCAGGTTTGTCTTACGCGGATTGGCGTTTATCGGAGGGTATGGCGTGTCTGTTTCAAAAAACTGTGCACTCGTGGGTATTGTTCTTGTCGTGATCTTCTGTGCTGTCGCAGGCTGCTCGGGCGTTTCCCCGGCGAAATCGTCAGCGGCCGGTGGTAGTTCCGGCGGGAGCAGCAATGGTGGCAGCACCAGCGGGAGCAGTGGTGGCAGTGGCGGGGGATCCACAAGCTCCGGGTACCCGCAGTATGCATACTTCACCTTTGCCTGCACCGGGTCGTGGACGGAGAGCAGTAACCATCACGGGACATTTTCGATGACCGGCACCATGCCGTTCACCCTTGACTATCCCTGGGACGACGGGGCCGGCGTCGCGCTCTATACCAGCGACAAGGGAAAGAACAACGGCGGCACACCCCTGCGCGTAAAATCCGAGGTGTGGGACGGGGGTCTGACCACAAAAACCGATTCCCAGCCCTGTCACTTCACCTGGGAGGGCGATGTGGGCGCCAGCGGACTCATGTATTACCAGAACGGGAAATGGACCGTGAATTTCGGGGTTGTCCCGCTGGATACCGAAACGTACCGGACGATCTCCATCAGACAGGACAGCCCGGACTGTCCTGCTGCATACAATAACCCAAAAATTGTGGTTCCCGATCTCTATGATCCGGAAGTTGACTGCATTGTATCGCAGGAACCTGTACCGTTTGATTTCTCAACCGGGTCCGGCTTTGACCTGCCCCCGCACAAACCGGGAAAGTCGTGGGATACCTTTGCATCCCACATCTCATTTTCCCGGGGGAGAGCGCCGGGCTGAAAGATCTTTTCTTCTTTTTTTTATTGGAGGTGGCAGGCATCGGGAAGGGAAGGGCTTGAGGTATTCCGCCCCCGGTCACATGCTGGTATGAAAATCCTGGCCGGGTTTATAGGACCGTGAATTAGGTCCCCGGATCTCCTTCACGTTTTTTTAAGAGTCCCCGGACCTCCGCCCCTGCGCAGGCCTGGTCACAGCCGGCACAGTCCGTCCCCTGCAAAAAAGGAATTACCATACGTCCCGCCAGCGTCCCCCGGAATCCAGAAAACCTACCCGCTCCTCGTCCATCCCTCATCAATCAGTACCTGCATCACGCTCGCGTTCACGGTGAGCCCGAAGCGGTAGGTCTGCGGACAGACGCTGCAGGCCTGGCATGCCATCAGCCCGGAATCGACCTTCGTGACATTCCCGACCTCGATGCCGTACACGGCACTGTAATAGTGCCGGATGATCTCTTCATCGGTCGGCGCCCGGATGTACACCCGGCCCGAGTTCGCTTCCCAGATCTGCCACGGGGGCTGCTCGCACTGCATGGGCTGGTACAAGAGCGGGATTTCGGAACCGATCAGGAACTGTCCCATTTCGTCCCACCGTTCATCGATCACGGCTGATTCCACGGTCCTGTCTGCAGTCGTGACCCGGAGCGTGTGTTCCGTGATCACCTGAGCCGTTATCGTGCCCGATCGGTTGCCATATCCTGCATGGCTGCTGGTGAAGCGGTACATGAGCATGTCCCGGGGCGGGATTGGTTCCAGCCGGGTGTTGTTGACGAGCGCCAGGCCGGATCCGTCAAACGCATAGGTCGGTGCCCCCATGATCCAGGTCTCCGCGATCTGCCGGACCTCACTCTCATCAGGAGCGCGGACGTAGGCAGCCGTCTCCTGGAGTTTCTCCCGGATCCGGATCAGGCCGGCGGGCAGGTAATCGTTGACATTGTACGTGGTCACGGTCTTGGTCCTGTTACCTTCGATGAGGGTGATATCCGCGAACCCGACGTCCGCCACATGGTTCTGGCCCTCGTCGTACCGGTCCCCGTAAGAGGTAAAATTATTGTCCGTGAACACGTTCACGATCGCCGTGAACTGGTCCTTTGTGAGAGCCTTTTCGAACTTCTCCGTTATGTTCCCGTCCCGGGACATGACGGTAAAGGTCGCCTTGTCCGGTGTGACGATCAGTTCCTGTACAGCGTACGAGGGTACGACAAAGCCCCCGTAGAGCCGGTAATGGATCTCGATGCTGCTCTGGTCCGGCACCGGTCTCACCGGCGTCTGCACGCATGCTGCGGTAACTGCCAGCAGGAACAGCAGTGCCACGATTCCTGATACGTATGGTTTTGTCATCTCCATTCCTCACATAAAAAGCCGGTCCTACCGGGATTTGATGGTTACGGCTGGTATGTCACTGCGTCTGTACAGAATCCGATAAAAACACTGGCATCGTGCCAATGATTCATCCATGGCCGGGTTCGCACCCCGGGCAGGTGGGATGTATTCATTTTCGCCCCGGGAGATGTTTAAAAAAAACCCGGCGATGAGAAGAATTTGTCAGATACACCTATGTCAGCCGTGAAAAATGAGGAAATTATGTTTTGTATTGTTTTTTTTGGCTCTGGAGAAACGGGAATGAACAGAGTGAGTTCACACCATAACCATAAAAATCGCACTGATGGCTCCAGATTACCGGATTTTTGTATGAGTACGGTAATTAAGGCCGCCGCAGGGCGTTCTTTTTGGGCCTCGGCGTTCATTGCAAATAATCAAGAGAGTGAAAAATCCTAAAGTCACTTTTGTTTAGTTGCGATTTTCATGGGAAATCCTTTGAATAGTTCTCACGCTTTTAGGGGCATGCAGGCATGCCCCCGCCGCTATGGCATCCCCTGTGTGCGATTGTGCCGGATTACCTGTACGCAATCGTTGAGATATTTTCATTGAGGGAATGCCGAGGTATCGCAATGCGCCCGCGCTCCCGACGGGGGCAGGGATGGCGCAAGAGGGGCGGTCCTATACCCTGAAAAATGGTTTCTCCAGAGCAAAACGGATCAACACCGGCAACCGAACGGGGAAGGGCATTCCGGTACGGGGATTTCTTCCTGAACAGGGATACGCCGGTAAAAAAATGAGGGGCGGATCAGAGAAGGTTAATTTTCTCGATAACGGACGGTGTGACAAATCCGATTTCGCAATTGGTTGTCGTGCACGCACCACCCGCGGGTCTCAGGGTGATGGTCCCTTCGCTGTTGGCCGGAATCGGATGCACGCGGAACCGGATGTTCACCCCTTCGTTTGGCCTGATTACCGTTGAGGGCCTGCCCCCGTTGTCGGGCGGGTCGTTTGCGGTAAAGGTTCCGATTGCATCAATCGTGCCGAGCCGGTAAATAACAGGCATTGTCCTGTTGGTGGAAAGGACAAGTTCCATCTTCGTCAGATCGATAGCCCCGGTCTCGGAACTCAGATCCACGTACAACTGGAGGGTATCAATTCCTTCAGACGGGTTTGAAGCGTCCCCTCGTGGTCCCAGAAAAGTCGTAATATTTGCATAATCAGCCTGCCAGGAACCAGACGTCACAGAAGATACTGTCAGCGAAGGTGCAGGGGTTACCGGGACGGTCGCCGATCCTGAGGATGGACCGGTACATCCGGATATGGCGATCATTGCAAGCAATACAAGGGAGACGCTGATAGTTGTAATGAGCAATCCAGATTTTGACATTTTACCTTTTTCATATAGTTTTTTTTTCCGTATTAAACGGTTGGGATGCAGAACCCTCTGACCGATAACCCCTACGGGCAATGACAAAGAGATACCCGGAGACAGGTCCGGGAATTCATTGCTGATTTTTTTTGTTTCGGGCAGCTTTTTAAAAACAGGGCTCTGGAGAAATCCTCCATATTTTTGGTGGGATCCCCCCTTCCAGCGCCAACATTCCACTGTCGGGGGACGGAACCGGAATGCGATGGGACGTATCCGCAGACAGTTCATCCGCAGTTATTGCCGGACCGGGCATGCGTAAGGGGCCTGACAGAGCATACGTGGAGCTCCCGGGAGCTTCGTTGCCTTCTCAATGCTGTTGAAGAAAAAACTTCAGGTATTGTCACAATTCAGCGACTAATTTCTCCAGCTGATTGATGCCCCCCTTGCGCCAGCCCTGCCCTGTTGGGAGCGGGGGCGCCTGCGATTCTTCGGTAGTACCGGGTTACCGGATCCTGGTAATACAACATCATCGCAATCGGGGCGCCGTAGCGGCGGGGCGAAGCCCCTGGAGCGTCAGTTTTTCGTCCATTTTCAGGAACACCTTTTTGATCTGAGATCTGGAACAATACGCTGGCTGTATTTTTATCCCGTAAATCCCGGAAGAGTTGGTAGTTAAAAAATAGCACTGTTCCCAAAACTTTTTACCCGGCAGTGGCCTTTTCAGACCCCGTTCATGTTCCCAAAAGAGGTAATAAAAAACACAATGTTCATCTGGCGGCAGATGAAAAGTACGCTGAGGACCCATGTTTTGCGGCGAGTGTGGAACGGAGAATGCAGAGACAAGAAAATTCTGTAAAAACTGCGGAAAGCCTCTCCGGAGTGCCCGGCCGCCGCAGGGAGTGCAGCCTGCCGCTCCCCCGGTCCCCCCGATCGTGGCACCCCAGCCGGTGTCAGTCCCGGTCGCACCACCCCAGCACGGGTATTCACCGCCCCAGCCGGTCCAGTCCCCACCGCCGGCAGGCACCGTCGCCCCGGCGAAACCCCCGCTGAACAAAGGGCTGCTCGGGCTGGGCATTGCCGGGCTTCTTATCGCTCTCGTGGCATGGTTCCGCTACCCGTATCTCTGCGGGCTCCTGGCCATGGTTCTGGGCATCCTGGTCATCGCACGTTCAGACAACCGGAAAGGGGCGGTAGCTCTTGTCGCTGCGCTTGCCATCCTCATCGGTCTCGCAGCCATCATCGTTGACCTCTTCTACTTCCTGATCTTCCCGGTCCATGATCCCGTCTTCTGAACGGGATTGGCAAAAAAAAACGTGAATACCTTTTTTTTTACACGGCATAAAATCAGGTGATATTCGATGGGCAAACTACCAGTTTAGCACCTGACAATCTCTAACAATCATCCTTCCCCCTTGCGCCAACCCTGCCCCCCATTGGGGGCGGGGGCGCATGCGATACCTCTGAATTACCCAAAATCCCGATACAGGTAATACAGCACTATCGCAAATGGGGCGCCATAGCGGCGGGGCGAAGCCCCTGGAGCGTCAGTGTATTCCGGTCCAAGGCGAATTCACTTTTTTACATTCCATTCTGGACATGCAATTTTTGCCATTTTTCACTCCGTAAATCTGTTTTCGATTTAGGTGTTAAAATAGCATATTACCCTGTTCGATTTATCGCCCTCCGCGTCAAAATTTTCCGGATGATTTCCAAAAAGCAACAAGGAGTATCTGCAGAGCTTAAAAAAAGACTATCGGGCTCTGGAGAGATCCTCTTTTCACATGATGATTGCCCCCCCCATTCGCCATCCCTGCCCCCATCGGGGGCTCATGGCGCATTGCGATGCCGCGGCATTATCTGAATGGGAAATATGTCAATGACTGCGTACAGGTAGTACGACACAATCGCAACCGGGGGATGCCACAGCGGCGGGGGCAGGGATGGCGCAGGGATGTGGATCATCGGGAGAAAAAGAGGTTTTCTCCAGAGCTGAAAAATTATTGTTTCGCCCGCCGGAGCATGAAGAAGAGGCCGAATGCCAGGATGCAGGCCGCGAGCTCAAACCCGGGCAGGTCCCACGATGACTCCTTCGATGATGCATCTGCGTTCAGGATTTTTACATTCTGGTTTGCCTCATCCGCCTCGTCATCGTGACCGGGCCAGGAGCGGTACACTTTGGCTTTGGAACTCTCCAGCGCAGCAAGACTGCGGTCAACGTCCGAGGGGCGGCTGCTCTTGTCGGGATTGTTCTTGAGATAGATGTTCTCGGCTGCATTGATGTACTGCACAGCCAGCTCATAGTTCCCGTTTTTTGCCGCGTCATCGGCAGCCTCCTGGAAATCCTGGGGCGTGAACTGGATGGTGGGTTTGCCCTTGAACAGATCGGGGATCGGGAGGACCGGCGCTGGTGTTCCGGAGGGCATGACACACCCTTCCGAGAAGTAATCCCATTTCCCGCCTGCCTCAGCGCATGTCTGGCGCTGGGTCGCCAGGGGGGGTTCCGTCCCCTCGGCAGTTGGACCGCTGGAGGTTACGGGTATTTTCGTTGTTGTGGTTGGCACGGTGGTGGTTATCTTCGTTGTTATCTTCGAGGTCACCGGTTTGATGGTCGTTTTTGTCGGTGTTGGTGTCTTCGTCGTGGTCAGGGGGACCGCCTTGAACTCCGGGGGATCGGAGAAGAAGTAATAGCCGGTAAAGTCCACACCCGAAAACTGGTCCAGCACGTACCCGGCCATGCCGGCAGCAGCATTGTTGTATGCCAGGGTGGGTGCATCGGCCCAGAGCACACAGCTCTTCAGCCCGTAGCTGGAGAGGCAGTCCTTGTTGCAGGTCATGTGACACGAATCGGTCATGCTGTTCATGCCGCGTTCGGCACACTTGTCAAAACAGTCGTCATGTATCTGGCACCCGGTATGGGACGGGCATTCAAGGACATTGTTGTAGGTGCAGACCCCCCGGGGGTTCTGGATGACAATGGTCAGGGGCTGCATGTTGCCATCGGCATCCTTGAGCAGTTCACAGCGGTCGGGCGGGCAGTCCTGGCCGCACGCCCCCCGGCAGAGCGCCCCGCTGGAGATTCCCGGATTGATCAGGTACGGGGCGCCGCTTGTCCCGATGGGGCAGGGTCCCGAGTAGTCAGCGGTTGCAGGCAGAACCAGGAAGAGCAGACAGGAAAACAGAAGAATGGTGGTGGTCCGACGTAGATCCATACGTATTCTTTTTTCATGGAGAAGTTAAACATTGTGAAATGAATGGCTTTTGGGGCTGCCTGCTGGGAAACGACTGCCGGATAAGAAAAAGTGCTTCACGTCATGGCTGTGTCTCAATAGGGATAGTTAATAAAGGAAAACGCTGCAATCTCGCATAGGTTCCGTACAGGCCCCTGCAATGGAGCCCCTGATCCCGCTTGCAGGTTCCCGGCTATAAAAAGGGAGGATTGGATGTTTCCGATCGGTGATGACAACAGCTCGCGCAGACTACAGCCCACGGTTACGTACGCCCTGATCGCCGTCAACATCGTGTTCTTTCTCGTGGAGCTGGTGGGGGGAGATGCGTTCATTATGGCATGGTCCTTTGTCCCCAGCCGCTTCCTGGCAAACCCTGCCGGGGATGTTGTCACGATTTTTACGTCCATGTTCATGCATGCCGGCTGGCTCCATATCGGGGGCAACATGCTGTACCTGTGGATCTTCGGCGACAATGTGGAAGACCGGTTCGGGCACCTGCGGTTTCTGGCCTTCTACCTGGCCTGCGGGATTGCAGCAACCTTTGCCCAGCTGGCATTTTCTCTTGAGTCCGCCATCCCCAACCTGGGAGCGTCCGGGGCGATTGCCGGTGTGCTCGGCGCATATGTCCTCCTGTTCCCGTACCGCAGGGTGAAGGTAATGCTGGGCTACGGGATTACCGAGATGCCGTCCCTCATTGTCATCGGGCTCTGGTTTGTCCTGCAGCTGTTCAGCGGGGCTGGTTCGATCGTTGCCGCAACCGCGGACACAGGCGGGGTTGCGTTCATGGCGCATATCGGCGGGTTTATCGCCGGGTTTGTCCTGGCGTTTATCCTGCGGGGGCACCGGGTGGCGTAGGCAGGGCCGCATCGGGCGTCCGTCAGCACTGAACCACCGGGCTTGCCGGCATTGTGAGATCTCTTCGCGCACTCGCCAAACCGTCTGCTTTCGCGTTCATCCTTGTACCTCCGTAAGCGTTACGATTTTCACGATTAGCTATTCGTATGTCCTCCACCGGTACGGGAAGGCCGGACGGTAAATGCCGGCCCCTCATGGGCACGGGGTATCTGCCGGTTCATACCGGCCCGGCCTCTTCCCCCATGGGGCACCTGGTGGCAAAGGCCGGACCGGCACGGCACCGGCAGAAAAAGATTTTGATCATCGGGAGACAATCTCTAGTACCTTCCGCATTGCGGACAGCGAGCATGAAGGCGTACGGCATGGAAGAGATCGACGATATCATTACAGCATCCGGGGATGAAGCCCTGGCAGTCCCGGACGAGGAGGAGAACGAGAGCTCATGGATCCTGGAGGACGGCGCCGCCCTGAAACAGACCGACCGGCATACCTTCCTGTACCGCGAGTCGATCATCCCGCCGGCGCTCTGGGAATACTTCGGGGTTGGCGATCTCGCACCCGGCAGGAAGCAGCATATCGTGCTCCGGTACGGTAACAGCCGTTTCGACGCGTTCATCGAGAAGACGATGCACACCGTCCCCCGGATACGGATGATCTGGAAGCAGGACTTTTTTGCCGTGCTGCAGAAGGAATATCCCCAGTGGCTGGAGTATTTCCAGAAGAGCCGGGAGGAGTCCGGGGACACTCCTTCCATCCGGTTTGGGAAACTGGCGGAACCCGGTCACTATGCTGTCGAACTGGAGGGGGTTGTTCCGGAGGAGGCCGCGGGAGCCTTTACGGTGCCGCTGTCTCCCGGTGATACCATCGACAACAACACGCTCCATACCACCTTCCGGTGCAGCCTGCTCGGGCCGATGCGGCGGTCGCGGACAACAAACAGCCTCGTGCTCGTATCGGACCACACCCAGCCCGAAAACATAGACACGTGGATAGGGAAGGTCTTTCATTTCACCGGCATGGGCACGGTAGGAGACCAGGGTCCCGGGTCGCGGCAGAACAAAACCCTTGAAGAGTCCCCAAAGAACGGGACCGCCCTCTTCCTCTTCGAGGTCTTTCAGGAAGGATGCTACGTGTATATTGGTGAAGCCGAGCTCCTGGACCGGCCGTACCGTTCCCGGCAGGTGGACACCGAGAAGCGACCGCGGGACGTCCTGGTCTTTCCCCTGCAGCTTAAGAGCCATAAAAACCCGCCTATCATCCAGCAGGAGATCCCAGGAGTCAACGGGGAGCCTCCCACAAGGCGTGTCCGCGTTGTGACCCACGGCGAGGCCGGTGCGCCGGCAGAGATCCGGCCTGAAACAGACCGTGCAGAAACCTCTGCCGACCTCTTTGAGCCGGATGCGATCGTAGCCGAGTACGCGAAGAGGAATGCAAACGGGATCTGCCAGCTCTGCGGCCTGCCGGCTCCTTTTACCGGCCATGACGGGCAGCCGTACCTCGAGGTCCACCATATCGTTGCGGAAAGCGAGGGCGGGGCCGATGAAATCGGGAACGTAGTGGCGCTCTGCCCCAACTGCCACCGGAAGATGCATATCCTCCACCGGGAGGCGGATGTTGTCCGGCTGAAAAACAGGTTGCCGCCGGGGATTTGAGATTCCGTAGAACCCGATATGAGCGGTGTACACGCTAACACCAGGAAAACCGGTCATCCTCGTCCTGATTAGGCTGGTTATGGCCCCGCAGATACCCCTTTTTTCCCGCGACAGGGTGCCCCTTTAGTGCGCAATCACAAGGGGAAGGGCTCGCTTATGATGGGGGGTGGTCAGGTTCAGTCTATACGTCATCACCTCAAGGGGAGGGATGTATCGGTGGCGGATCGCCCTTCCCCTTCCATGACCCTTCCGTGGCACAAAAACACAATTCACAAAATATTAATCAGCGGGTTGCGTGGTGTTAGTATGGCCATGGCGATCAGAACGGGAATGATTATGATATCCCCCTGCCTCACTGTCGCGGCCATGATGCTTATCCTGTCAGGATGTGTTGCGCACGGCATTGAAACTCCTGCCCTCCCACTCCTTTCTGAAGATACAGCTCTCATCCTCCACGGCACCGCCTCGCCAGCAATAACTGCCGGACCAGGAGAACCAAAAGTCAGCCTGACCATTCATTCCGCCCGGAAAGAAGCCCTTGTCGGGGGAAGAGCGCCGAAGAACGGGGTATGGGTGATTGTCGACCTCTCGATTGAGAACCGGGGATTTCCCGGGGGGGTTTTCCTGAACCAGCACGCGATGGACCTCACGGACCCGGAAACCGGCCGGAGCTACCCGTCATCCTCTGAGGACGTGCAGCTGATGGACCGGTGGACCGATGGGGATGCCGGCTTTCGCACAACGAAACGGGGGGAGATCCTTTTTGTGACGGATACCTCACCGGACACGTACATACTCACTATCAATGACATAAGCGGGAGCCCTCTGTATCAGACTGTCGTCAAAACAACAGGGAATAGTGGTTAATCGCATACGAAATCCGATACGACCAGAGATCTCTTGCCGCAATAATGTTTCTGTTGTCGTGAACCAGTTGATGATGGCGGAAAAGACGCTCCAGTGCCTGCGTGATACCTTCAAGTATTCCGGCCAGGTGTGCTCCCCCCATGTCTCGGTTCCTGCAGGAACATCAAAGAATATAAGAGAATTAACGTCCCTACAACGATAAGGAGAGGTGGAAGGAAACCATGCGATGGACCGGGGGACGACGGAGTGATAATGTCGAAGATCAGCGGGGATCAGGGGTACGGACGGGAGCAATCGGGGGGGGTCTGGGGATTCTCCTTATTCTTGCTCTCGGCCTGCTGACGGGTGCTGATCCATTGTCAATGCTGAGTGCGATTGCCGAACAGAGCAGCGCCGGGAGCACGAGCCCGGTCGTGCTGACAGAGGCCGAGAACCAGTCGGCCGATTTTGTGGCCGTGGTCCTTGCCGATACGGAAGATACCTGGAGGGCAATATTTGCCAAAAAGGGGACGGTCTACCGGGAGCCCAAGCTGGTCCTGTTCAAAGGGCGTGTGGAATCCGCCTGCGGGTCTGCCCAGTCGGCGATGGGACCGTTTTACTGCCCGAGTGACGAGAAGGTGTATATTGACCTGGACTTTTACAACGAGCTCAAAAACCAGTACGGGGCCCCCGGCGATTTTGCCCAGGCATATGTCATCGCCCATGAAGTGGGTCATCACGTGCAGAACCTCGACGGGACCTCAGAAGAGGTCCAGCGGCTCGAGAGCCGGAGCGACAAGGTGACGGCCAACAAATATTCGGTGATGCTGGAATTACAGGCCGACTGTTATGCGGGTGTGTGGGCGAAACAGACCGAGAATACCCGGCACTTCCTCGAGGCCGGGGATATTGAGGAGGCCATGAATGCTGCCTCGAAGATCGGTGACGATAACCTGCAGAAACAGGCACAGGGCTATGCGGTGCCGGACTCGTTCACGCACGGCACCTCCGCCCAGCGCATGAGATGGTTTAATGCGGGCTTCTCCGGTGGCGACAAGGAATCCTGCGACACCTTCAATGCAGCCGTCCTCTGAGCGTGTGAGCTGCCCGGTTATCGGCAGGTGCAGGCAGCGGGATGATCTCCCCCCGCTGCAGGCAAAAAAGATCCTGTCAGCCGTGTGCGGATTCAGATCCTTTTTTTCCGGGCAAACGCCTGGATCACGGCCTGGATCTCCGGGTCGTTCGCGAGCGCCTGCTGTATCTCCGCCCTCATCCTCTCCTCGGCATCGCCCCGGGTGAGGTCTGCAGGATCGTCCTTTGGGGGGATGTCGCTCTCTCCAGCCGGCATAGACAGATACAAAATACGGAACCATGGATAATAAAGGCACTGGCAGGAAGGGACAGCCCCGTGGATCCTATAAAAAGGGGAAAGATGTACATCAAAGAGGGCATTAACGGGAGAAATATTGTTATCATCGGCATGCCCGGCGCCGGGAAGAGCACCCTTGGGGTCATCCTTGCCAAGACCCTGGGAATGAAATTTGCCGATACGGACATCGCGATCCAGGAACAGACCGGAAGGCTCCTGCAGGACATTATTGACCAGGACGGGCCGGATGCGTTCCTTGCAACAGAGGAAAGAACCATACTCTCCCTTCAATACCATCATACAGTCATTGCAACCGGGGGAAGTATGGTCTTCAGCGGGAAGGCCATGGAGCACCTGAAATCTGGCGGCATTGTCCTGTACCTCAGGATCTCCTTTGAGGAGATGGTCAAAAGGCTGGGCAACATCACGACGCGGGGGATCGTCCTTTTTGCAGGCCAGAGCCTTCATGAGATGTACAACCAGAGGGTCCCGGCGTATGAAAAGTATGCTGATATCACGATCGATTGTTCCGATAACGATTTCGAGAATTGTATCAGGAACGTCATTGATGAACTCCGCATGGTTCCGGCATAGTGCGGAGGCCGGTTCGGATACTGCACCATCTGATTTCTCCTGCCAGGGAGAACGCCACATGAAGTCAATACCTGAACTATGAAAATGTTGTTCGCTGAAATTTTTGATATATCTCTTATGCTCCCAGGGCTATAGCCCCTGCCGCTGAAGAATCCCCCCTGGGGGATAACGACGCAAAATGGTACGAGGATCACATGTTCCTGTCCAGGAACTACAGAGGCATCGTACTGCTCCCCGCCCCCAAGGCGGGCAGAGCTGGCGCAAGAGGGGGGACTGGTGTGCGCGAGATGGATTTTCACCAGAATAAAAAAAAAATTCTTGCTATTGCATTGGAAAATGTG
>ERZ795055.2850-NODE-2850-length-12853-cov-3.909673_pt1 | contig 12853 bp, 5 predicted proteins | sample MGYA00375139_ERZ795055 | MGnify/ENA primary metagenome ERZ795055 (study PRJEB30184, sample SAMN05720283) | anaerobic digester metagenome | isolation source: active sludge of municipal wastewater-treating anaerobic digesters | place: USA | collected 2015-01-23 ...
ATTATTCATTAGCTTTACACTGAGCGCGATGGGAAGAACAAAGAAGATTGAAGAGATAAGATCTAAGAATTACCCTGATAGTTAGAAGGGAAAGATTCAAGACTGAAGATTAGAGTTTATAGAAGATAAATTTTATTGATAATAGAACCTGCCTGCTGTAGGCAGGTTTCATTTCTTTGTTTTAATTGTAAAATGTAATAAATCAAATAATTACAACTTTTTAAATGCTAAATTAAGTTTGGATAATAGAACAATATTATTACAAGAAGATAAAAATATTTCATATTTTCTCAATTTCAATTTTCTATTTTCTCAATTTCTAAATTTCTCAATATTAAAAAAAAACCATTTAATTTGGAATATAAATATTTATGAAAAAAAACGCTTACAAATGGTCTGCTTTTCTGGTAAGTTTTCTGTTCATTTTTGCTTCGTGCAAAAGCGAACTTGAAAAATACTATGAAACACCCGACTGGCTCAAGGGAAATGCATGGGAAGTGCTTGATCAAAAAGGAAATTTCAAGCTTTTTCTTTCGGCAGTAGAAAGAACTACGTACAAGGATCTTGTACAGGGAAAGGGCGTGATTACCGTTATGGCTCCTACCGATTCTGCTTTTCAGGTATATTTGGATAAACACAGTTATGCTTCTGTTGCTCAAATTCCGGAGGAAGAAATCAATAGACTGATTGGTTATCATTTGGTTTTTTATTCGTTCAACAAAGAACAATTCATTGATTATAAACCAAATGGAATAGAATCTGTGAATCCGCTTAAGGGAATGTATTACAAATACAGAACCAAAAGTCGTGATGCAATTTCAAGTGAGTATGATCCTGCTTACGATCGGAATCGTAAAGTGATGCATCAGGACCGGTTTCTGCCTGTATTTTCATTCAATCTGTTCGACAGCTACCAGTTGGATGCAAAATCCAATTACGAATTTTTCTATCCAAATTCAACCTGGACAGGCCAAACAGGATTTAATGTGTCGAATGCATCGGTAAAAGAATTTGCAATTGTAACCGACAATGGGTATGTGCACGTTATTAATCAGGTGCTTGAACCCCTCGAAACTATTTATAAAACGCTTCAAAATACGGCCAGTTTCAGCACTTTCCAGAAGGCATATCAACGATTTGTTACGTTTACTTACGATCCTACAGTTACGTCGGAGTATGGTAAAGGTGATTCCTTGTACTTCATGAATCATGGATTTCTTCCTCCTATTTCCATGGAATGGCCTACATCACTTTATACTCAACTGGCTGTTTTATCGTATGGTGCTTATAATATTTTTGCTCCTGATAATGCTTCAATGCAGGCTTTTTTCAATAAATATTGGGCTCCGTATTATAACTCGATAGAGAATGTGAATTTTGAACCCATGATGGCTTTACTTCAAAACCATTATTATGCCGGTACAATTCTTTTCCCGGATCAGATTGCCAGCGGCACATTTAAAACTACTTTTGGTAATAATATTCAGTTTGAACGTGGAGCCGTAAATTTTAAAAGTATTTGTGTAAACGGCTCATTATACGGTTTAAATCAGGTGCTTGTTCCAGCCATGTTCGATAAAGTGACTTCGCCCATGTATTGTAACCCCAAATATAATATTTTGCTGGACATGATGAAAAATTCTGATATGGTTCAAACATTGATTACCGATGCAGCTCATTTCCGAATTTTTTACCCTGAAGATGATATGATTACGCTGAATACGAACCTTGAAGGACGTGCCATTCAATATCAGAATACAAATTCGAAATTGTACGGAGCTCAGGAAGTTCAAATCGACGGCGACCTTGGATTTGCAGCCATGTCACGATCTCAGAAAAAAACCTTTGCCGGAAGTCATGTGGCAACGGAATTAATGACTTCCAATGGCAATGAAGCAATTTATCGAACCATGAATTCGTATAACTATCTTTATTTGAAGGGCGATAAAGTTTATTCTTCGGCTCTTTTCAATCTGGGTGTTGATGAAAAAGTTCCTGTATTCACCAAAATTAATGGCGACTGGAACAATGGTGATGCTTATGCACTTAGTGGCGAAGCAGCATCGGCACTTGTTCCGGAATCGAATCAATTCAAAGCAATGATTACTTCGGTTGCAAGTCCCAAAGAGTTTAACTATTTCAAACTTACCATTCAGGCTGCGGGAATGGATAAAACTTCACCACCGTTCAGTTTCCTTCAGGGTGAGCGTTTTATCACATTTATTCCTAAAGATGATGCCATTTATGCAGGCATGTTAAACGGAAAAGTGCCTCTTTCGCCTGCAGCTTCTGTAACTTCGTATCTTCAAAGGTATTTTGTGAATGTAAGTGCAAGTAATCTACTCGATTATCCTTTTTCGGGAGCCGGAATTCAGGGCGAAATAATCAGTTTTGCTAAGACTGCATTGGGTGCGCCCATTAAATTTACATTGGTGGATAAAAACGGACAATTGTATGTGAAAGATGGAAAAGGCAACGAAGTGAAAGTGTTGAGCTATTTCCCCTATATATACGCCGATGGCGCAGCTTATTTAATTGATGGATTACTGGAAATAGAATAAAAAAAATGAACGTGTATGAAATTAATTCGTAAAATAACTATATTTCTGATTGCAATTGGTGCAATTCAAACCATTTCGGCACAGAGTTATCTGACCGGAACCGTGCGCGATTTACATAACAACGAACCGCTTACCGGAGCCAATGTATATGTGCTAAATTCAGAAAACCGCTCTGTAGGTGGATGTATTGTAGATTTTAACGGCGAGTATCACCTTAAAATACCTGAAATGAGTAACCTGAATATAGTTTTCTCATTCGTAGGATTTAAAACAAAGTCGACTAAATATACCGGTCAGAAAACGATTGATATAAAACTTGAAGAAGATGGTCGCTCGCTGGATGTAGTTGAAGTAACCGCAAAAAGAGTGGAACGAAATGCACTTGGACAAACGCCTCGCGAACGTGTTTCGGCCATTTCGAAAGTGACAATGGAAGGCCTTGAAACTGCCAATGTTACCAATGTTACCGAAGCTTTGCAGGGTGCACTGGCCAATGTGGATATTCTTACCGGAGCCGATCCTGGTTCGGGAAGTTCAATTCGTATTCGTGGTACTTCTTCGTTGAGTGCCAATTCGAATCCGCTTTTTGTACTCGATGGTGTGCCCATGCCGGTTGATGTGTCTTCGGATTTTAGTTTTGCTACTGCTAACTCCGACGATTACAGTCAGTTGTTAAATATTTCGCCCAGCGATATTTTAAGCATCGAAGTATTGAAAGATGCTGCCGCTACAGCCGTTTGGGGTTCGAAAGGTGCCAATGGTGTGTTGCTTATCACCACCAAAAAAGGCTCGAAAGGAAGAATGTCATTTCAATATTCTTCCAAATATGAATTTCGAAAAGAAGGAAGTTCCATTCCGATGCTGAATGCCAAACAATACGTGTCGATGATGCAGGATGCTATCTGGAATTCGGTTAATGATATCGGACAAGGTGCCAGTGAAGCAAATACCTACATGGCATTGCTTTACAATACCAAAGAAATTGGTTACGATCCGGACTGGTCTTATTTTGATGAATACAATCAGGATGTAAACTGGCTCGATAAGATTACACAGACGGGTATGTCGTTCGATAACAGTTTTTCGCTTTCGGGAGGTGGCGAAAAAGCCGACTATCGTTTGTCATTAGGAAGTTTAACTGAAGAAGGTACGACTATTGGAACAAAATTCGAGCGTTTCAGCGGTAAATTTAATATGACCTATAAATTTTCGGATCGGTTGGATATTTCAACTAATTACAGTTTTACGCGTGGTATCAGAAATGCCACCTATTCCGATGGTTATCTCAATGAATCTATTCGTGGACAGGCCCTGGTTCGTATGCCAAACATGAGTCCGTATATTATTGGCGACGATGGTTTGCCAACGAAAGAATATTTTACACCTTATTCTTTTTTCCAGGGTTCATTTGCTACAAGCAGCGGTGTTTACAATCCGGTTGCTTTAGCATACGAAGCCAAAAACAAAACGGTGTCTGTATCGAGTTCAATGATTTTTAATTTGCACTACAAAATTGCTCAGGGATTTGATTATACGGGTGTTGTTGGTTTTCAATCGAACTTAAATAAAACGGATAAATTTCTGCCACAGAGTGTAACCGGAGAATCTTATATCAGCAGATACACCGGTATGAGTTCGGATGGAGGTTCGGATGTGCTTTACCTGACTACCGAAAACCGTTTGGTTTTTATTAAATCAATTGCTGAAAAACACCGGGTTACTTTGAGTGGCGTTTGGCAAACTTCCGATCAAAACTCATCGTCGTATGTAAGTTACACCACCGGAAATGCCAGTGTGGGAATTACCGACCCTGTTGTGGGTAGTAATATGAAAAACTATTCGGGAGGTTCGGGTCATGTAACGAACCGCGATATGGGCGGATTTGTGAATGGTCAATATACGTTCAGTGATAAATACATTTTCAATGCCGGTTATCGGGTCGAAGCCAGTTCGAGTATGCCTGCAAAAACACGCTGGGGTGCATTCCCAACTGTGGGAGCTGCATGGATTTTTGGTGACGAAGATTTTATGAAAAAATATAAATTCTTATCGCTCGGAAAACTTCGTGTAAACTGGGGTCAAAGTGGTAATTCGCCTTCAGGTTCAGCACCTTATATCGGTTCGTTGAGTGCCATTGCCAACGGTTATGGCGAAATGGCTGCCATTCAACCGGTGAAAATTCAGTTAGGAAATATCACCTACGAAATTCTGACACAAACAAATCTGGGTCTCGATTTCGGATTTTTGGATGGTCGGTTGAATTTTTCGGTCGATCTGTATGATAAAGTGACCAGTAATATGCTTCAGGGCTCGGTAAGTGTGCCTTCTACAACAGGTTATACCTCTGTTGCTTTTTACAATTCGGGTAAAATGGAAAACAAAGGTTGGGATATCAGTACCGATGCTATAATTCTGAAAGATAAAAATTGGAAACTATCGTTTAATTTCAATATTGCACAAAACCGGAATGAGATTCTTGAACTTCCGGGCAATAAACAGGATCTGAAATATACATTTAATAATAAAGAATATGCGTATAAATTTACTGCCGGAGAACCTCTCGGGTCTTTTTACGGATATAAATATTTAGGAGTTTATCAAAATACGTCAGAAACTTATGCTTCGGATGGTGCCGGATCAACTATTTATGATATTAACGGACAACCGGTAGTTATGAAAAACGGAAGTGTAAAAGTATATCCGGGTGATGCGAAATATGCCGATGTAAATCACGATGGTTTGATTAATAAATACGATATTGTGTACATTGGTAATTCAAATCCATTATTTATTGGTGGTTTTGGTATGAATGTATCGTACAAAAATATCGGATTGGTAGCCACTTTCCACGGTCGTGCCGGACAAAAAGTTATAAACCGGGTACGTATGAACAATGAATTTATGTATGGGAAGGATAATCAGAGTACTGCCGTGTTACGTCGCTGGCGTCACGAAGGCGATGATACTGAAATTCCACGTGCACTTTACAACCGTGGTTACAATGATTTAGGATCTGATCGTTTTCTTGAAGATGCTTCTTTCCTTCGTTTGAAGACATTGACTTTGAAATATGACTTGCCAAAACAATGGGCAGCAAAACTACACATCAGACGGTTACAGATTTATGCAACCGGCTACGATTTGCTCACATTTACCGGTTACAAAGGTCAGGATCCGGAAATTAGTCAGTCGTTTGTTGAAAAATTGTATCCAATGTACATCGATAATGCATCAACACCCAAACCTCAGCGTTTTGCATTTGGTCTAAATGTTAATCTTTAATAAGTCATGAATATGAAAATAAATCAAAATATATTAGCATTACTGATCCTTGTTTTTTCGGTAAGTTCATGTGAGGATTATCTTACCATTCCACCTCAAAATAATCAAAGTACCACGCAGTTCTGGAAAACCAAAGAAGATGTGGAAGCTGTTCTTGGTTCGGGTTACATCAAATTGCGCGATGCTCAGGAATATCTTTACCTCTGGGGCGAAGCCCGTGGCAATGGAATTTACTTTAGTGCAACGGGTACCGACGGTCAAAAAGCAGCACAGAAACTTCGTCAGTTCGATATTTTGGCGACCAATGAATTAGCCAGTTGGGCGAAATTATATGCAGTTATCAATATGGCAAATTCTGTTATAAAATATGCACCCACGGTCAGGGATTCATCTTTTAATGTAAATGTTCGTAACTCGTTTTTGTCGGAAGCCTATTTTCAACGGTCGTTAGCCTACTTTTATCTGGTACGTTTGTGGGGCAATGTTCCTTTTGTAAAAGAACCTTACGTCGACGATTCGGCACCGTATGATGTGGCTCAAACCTCGGGAGATGTAATCTTGCAACAATGTTTGGTCGATCTTGATAATTCAATCGAAGCTGCAAAGACCCGGTTCCCCGAAACCGACGGTACAAATCCGATAAACACCAAAGGACGAGCCACCAAATGGTCGATTTATTCGCTTATGGCCGATATAAATCTTTGGCTGGGGAATTATGACGGATGTATATCAGCTTGTGAATCAGTCATCAACTCAGGTCAGGTAGGTTTAATTAGTGGTGCCAACTGGTTTCTTAATTATTTTCCGGGCAATAGCAACGAAAGTATTTTCGAAATTCAGTACAGTTATTCATTAAACCAAACCAATTCCCTGCTTAGCTGGTTTCAGACGAACAAATACTATTATATTTCGCCTTATCAGCAAGTGCTTTTCGAAGCAAATGCCGGCGATTTGCGTGGATTAAATGCCTCGTATAACGCCACCGGATATATCTGGAAATACATTGGAATAAATTCGACAACCACTACACAACGCAGTTCGAGTTTGCAAACCGATCAGAATTATATTATTTATCGCCTGGCTGATGTGTATTTAATGGAAGCTGAAGCGTATATTATGAAGGACGGAGCAGAAAACCTGTCCAAAGGATTGGAATTGATCAATGTTATTCGTAAACGTGCCAATATTACCCCAACATTGGGTAATTCAGAAAAACTGGGCATGATGCAGGTTTTGATTGAAGAACGCGAGCGCGAGTTTTTCTCGGAAGGAAAAAACTGGTTCGATTTGGTTCGGATTGGTCGCCGAACAGATCCGGGTTTCAAAGAATTATTTATCGATCAGGTTTTGCAGGTTTCGTCGGCAAGTACCATGTCGATGATAAAAGCAATTCTTCAGGATAGCAATGCGTGGTATTTACCCATTCATTCTGAAGAGTTATTATCCAACAAGTTACTTGTTCAGAATCCGTATTATGCTAATTTAGGAAACTAAACAGAAAAGAATCATGAAAAAAATAATTTTTATATTTTCGGTTTTGGTATTAACACTTGCTTCTTGTGTCGATCCGTACGCTGACGATTCGTCGCTTATTAAAGATACCAATGTTTTACCGGCAGCATCGTACATGGATTCTATCGATAGTTTGCATGTATCCTTGTGGGTGGATGTTTTGAAATATACCAATCTGTATAATACGTTGAATTTGGCGGCTAACTACACTTGTTTTGTGCCTTCGAACGATGCCATGCAAAAATACCTTAGTTCGAAAGGGGTACAAAAAGTAGCCGATTTAAATATTGAGGATGCCAAAACATTGGTTAAATATCACACGATTAAAGGTGTGTTGTATAGCTCGGTTAGTTTCGAAGAGGGCGTAATTCCCGATACAACTGCTACAGGTGATTATTTATCCACAACTTTTCTCGAAAATGGTGGCGCAGTACAGTTAAATTTGGAAGCAACCATTCAAAAGACAGTTAAAACGAACAATGCGTATATTCATATCCTTAATAATGTTTTGACACCGGTTACTCAAACACTTTGGGAAAAACTTCAGGGTGGAAAATTCACTATTTTCAGTCAGGCTATCGAAACGATTGGATACAAAGAGAAACTGAATACCATTACAGAATTGAAAAACGGTGTGCAGTATAAATATCATTACACCCTGTTTGCAGTTTCCGATAGTGTTTATCAGGCCAATGGTATTAATGACTTCAATGCGCTGAAAAGTTTATTGAATGCAACTGATAATTATACTTCAACGGATAATGCATTGAATAAATATGTGATGTATCATTTGTTAAATCAACAAATTTCGTATTCGTCGTTGGCTTATTTTACGCTTACCGACACTAAACGGTCGAAAAACTACAATACAATGGCAACCAATCAGTTGATTAATGTATCGGAAGTTAACAAAGTGTTGTATATCAATTACAATACAACTACAAAGCTTGGAACAAAGTTGTTGGTTTTAAATCGTAATTGTAAAAACGGGGTGGTGCATGTAGTTGATGGTATTATGCCGGTTACTACGCCAAAACCAACTACCGTTCAGTGGGAATTTACCGATTATTCTGTTTTGGCTTCTACATTGCCAAAATACAAAACAGCCGGACTTACCAGTGTTTATACTTTTCAGTTGGATCCGCTGGTTGCCACCTGTTACAAATGGTTGTCGGTTCCCGAATCAAAACCGGGTTTGTATTATGTTATTGCCAATAAAAATGATGCGCAGCCTTATAAAGCATTGAATTACGATTATTTACGACTCAATCTTGGAACGTATGGTTGGGTAGAAATGACAACGCCGGCCATCATGGCAGGAACGTATAAACTTTATTGTGAACATTACAATCAGTTGGCAACCGAAGCGCAGGGCAAAATCTGGTTTATTATCGATGGCGTGTATTTTGGAAATCAGGTAGCTACACGCGGAGCCTCCAAAACGGCCAGTAATTATACTAAAACACAAATCGGAACCGGCACAATAACATTTGCAACGACCACCACACATACGATTCGTATTTTGGCCGCCGACAGTTTTACGTCCGATATCGATTGTCTTACATTTACACCGTAATAACTTATTTAAAATAGAATAAAAATGAAAAAGTTATATTTCTTAATAGCAAGTCTTGTGCTGATTTTTGCTTCGTGCAACGATAAATGGGCCGAATACTATTTCGGAACATCAGCATCGGAAGAAGAAATTGATATGACCGTAGTTCAGTATTTAGATGCGCATCCCGAATATGCGAAATTCTACAATATGCTAAAAACTAACGGATTGGAAGGTGAGTTGAAAAAAGATCAGCAAATTACGCTGTGGGTTGCAAAAGATGCGGCAATGGATGCTTCGGGTATTCAACCCAACGATACTTTGCGATTGAAATACCACATAAATCATCTGCCTTTTATTCAGAGCGATTTAAAAACCGGTTTACGCATTCGTTCGATGAATGGAATTTATTTTCAGATAACCCGGAAAGACGGTAAATTATATGCAAATTCGTCGGAAATTGTGAAATCCATCCGACTCAAAGACGGTGTAATTCACGAGTTAGCAACATTGATGTCATCCAGAATAAACATCTATGATTATTTAAAAAATCTTGATAACAATTATTCAATTATTCGCGATTCAATTTTCAAATACAATGTTGAAAAATTTGATGTGGCTAATTCGAAACCAATCGGTGTGAATAAAGAAGGTAACACTTTGTACGATTCGATATTCTATGTTTACAACCCTTTGTTTTCATCTGCTGAGTTCAACTCTGAATTTAAACAATTCACGGTGCTTCTGCCAAGCAATGAGGTGATTAATGCCTGTTATGCAAATCTTGCCACGACTTATCAGAAGATGGGTAAAAAGGTTGAAAAAACCGATTCAACACTGGCACTAACATGGATTAAAGAAGCCATGTTTTATAACGGCGAAATAACCGATTTCAGTGCCACCGATATCAAATCGGCTTTCAACAGAGTGTGGAGAACAACTATTCAGCAAATTGATGCAACTGCTCCGATAAATATGAGTAACGGGATCTTATATAATATTACCAAGATGAAAATCCCTAACAATGTAATTATTAGCCGAATAAAATCATTGGTTCATTATTGGGAATACCAGGATTTATTATATCCGACCGAAGGTGACTTATATACTTTTGTCGGGCTGTCGAAACCGCCATCGATTTATACCGGCGATGCTACTCCAAAAACTGCTATTCTGCCCAATTATATGGTTTTTCAGGTTTCAGGAAATGTGGACACCAACGATGAACTTTCAGTTGAATTTCCACCGCTCGAAAGGTATGTAAATCCCGAAGATGGAAAATATAAAGTCAGAGTAATGGAAGTGCCTTGCGGAGAATACAATTTGTACATGGGATTCTGGAGTTCGGGTCATCCGTATGTGAATATCTATTTCAATGGAGTGAAGAAATTGTCGGATGTACAGGCAAGTCTTTCAACCCCATGGAATTACGACCGTGTAACTGAAACCGATAAAGACCTGAACCCTGTAAACGGAACTGCAAAATGGAACGGATTGGGTGGTTTGGTTGGTGTGGTTACTGTGGATGGTGAAGGTATGGCTTCATTCAAAATTAAGGTTGAATTCTCGAAACTTATGGCTGTTGGAGGCAAAAAAACCGTTTCGATTTATCATTGGGCACTGAAACCAACGGCTAATAATTATTAAACAAAATAAATTCTGAAATATGAATAAATTCAAAATATTGATATTGAGTATGATGCTGGTATGCGTTGCCATCACCACAACTGCTCAAACCGGTGGAATAGATTTGAAAGGAGTAGTGCTCGAACCTTATAACCAAAGCCCGATTGAAGGAGCTGTGGTAAGTGTTTCGGGCTTAACCGTTTCGATAAAAACCGATATAGATGGTAAATTTATTGTTAAAAATATTCAGCCAAAAGCAGAAATAAGTGTTTGGTTTCCGGGATATTACGCTTATGTTCAGCCGGTTGCCGGAAGGAGCTCCATGCGTATTGTTTTAATTCCTGAAGATAAAAAAGGGTATTCAGAAACAATGTTACTGCCATTCAAAGGCTTAACAAATATCAGCGAAAAGCAATCCAATTTATTCTCCATTCAGAAAAAAGACATTAACCTCAATGTGAACGATGTAGAGCAGATTTTGCTCGGTATTCCGGGAATGCAGGTGACCGGTAAAAGCGGTATGCCCGGCGAAGGAAGTTACTTTTCAATTCGGGGTACAAATTCGCTGAGTGCAAGTTCGTCGCCGCTCATTGTGATTAACGGCGTAGTTTATATGCCCGACATGAATGAATCGGGAATCATTGGCGGTTTCTCAAAAGGTATTTTCAATTCGTTAAATCCGAAAGATATTCAGAATGTAACGGTTTTGAAAGGTTCGGATGCCACTATTTATGGCTCGTTAGGATCAAACGGTGTGATTTTAATCGAGACTGATAAAGCGGTCGATCTGGATACTAAAGTGGAATTTACCACGCAGTTTGGATTGGAAATGAACCAGGCAATGTTGCCGGTGATGGGTGTAAACGATTATAAAAGTTATATCGGCAATGTGGCACTCACCAAATACGACGATATGGCCAATGTGCTCAATTTGTTCCCGTTTTTGGTTGATAATCAGAATTATTATTATAAATATTTGTACAATAATAATACAGATTGGCAGCAAAAGATCTATTCGCCCGGTTTTACCACCGATAATGTGCTGAAAATTAAAGGGGGCGATGCAATTGCCAAATACGATGTGTCGATTGGGTACAAGAATAAAGCCGGACAAATGACGGGTACAAATTTCAATAAATACTATGCCCGCCTGAATTCGGACGTGAACCTGAGCAGAAAGTTGACGTTAAATTCTTCTATTTCGATGGCTTATCTCGATTACTCGGTGCAGGAACAGGGAATGCTCGAAGTAACTAATCCCATGCTGGCAGCCATGAAAAAAGGACCGTTGTTTTCGGTTTACAAAAAAGATGCCGACAATAATTACCTGCCCGATTTTGCTCCCATTCGCAATGCCGATGGATCGCTGATTGAAAATAACATGGTGAGCAATCCAATGGCGTTAATCAATACAACTTCCGGAAATCAGCACGATTATGATATTCAGATTAATGCCGGTTTGAATTATAAAATGAATCCTTATATCAGTCTGAATGGCATCATGGGATTGTATTACAATTTTTCGCGTCAGAATATGTTTGTTCCGGGTGTTACCGAGCAAAGTATCATGCCCATGTTCTATCAGTTGGCCAATAACACCGTTCGGTCGGCACAGGGATATACTTACAATACCTACGTTAATCTGAATGCTAATTACAACCGCGTTTTCGATTTGGTTCATGCGGTAAAAGCGTCGGTAGGTGCACAAATTGCCAAAAACTACAGCGAATACGATGCCGGAACCGGTTACAATACCGCCAACGACTTTTACAAAACGCTTGGTTATGTCACTTCGGCCAGCCGCAATTATTTCGGGTTTAACGATGCGTGGAACTGGATGAATTACAACGTGAATGTGCAGTACATTTATAACCGACAGTTGTCTGTGGGTGCTACTGTTGCTTTCGATGCTTCGTCGTCGACCGGTGCTGATGCAGTGCTGTTTCAAACTTATCCTGCGCTCAGTGTAACCTGGATGGCTAAAAATTCGATTCTGAAAGATGTGGAAATGCTTGATAAACTGAATGTACGTGCCGAATTTGCAACTTCAGGAAACAGTCGTTTTTCATCTTCATTGAGCAAATATTATTACATCAATAAAGTGTATCGCGAATTGTCGGGTCTTACTTTGGCCGGAATTCCGAATACCGAAATTGTGCCTGAATTGAATCAAACGCTTAATTTTGGAGTGGATGTGGCACTGTTTAATAACCGTCTCGATTTTACAGTGGATGTATATTCAACCCGAAACAGCAATCTGATCATGCCGGTTTCGGTTTCGGCTGCTTACGGAACCGATTATCTTTACAAAAATGCT
>ERZ795055.2852-NODE-2852-length-12848-cov-6.097944_pt1 | contig 12848 bp, 10 predicted proteins | sample MGYA00375139_ERZ795055 | MGnify/ENA primary metagenome ERZ795055 (study PRJEB30184, sample SAMN05720283) | anaerobic digester metagenome | isolation source: active sludge of municipal wastewater-treating anaerobic digesters | place: USA | collected 2015-01-23 ...
TAGTCAGAACCGGAAATATGAGCCTTCATTTTAACGGGGATAATGAAGTTCAAAGGTGCTGGGTCGACTCGAAGTCTGACAAAATCGAATTGAACTTCATGAGCGGTTTCCCAAACCTTCTGACCTTGCAGGAGAATAAAAAAGTAAAAGGTTCCTGGCAATATGCCGTTTCCGGTGAAGTGCTTTTCGGGGGTAAGTATTCACTTCTGAGGAATGACAGCAAAGTTTATGTTGAGTTTGATGTCACAAAAAAATGGGAACCTCGGAATATACCATTCAGTTTTAAGGTATTTACCGGCATCGTCCGTTCGTTCCGGAAATGGCCGGTTACTTATAAATGGAATGCAACTGTCGATTTAAACGAGATGTCAGTCGATGCCACATGGCAAAGAAAATAGCAGAACAATGGATGTCAGCCGGGTGTCAGATCTCATCACCCGGCTTCAGATAAAATCCGATTGCATTCAGACCTTCACCCTTGCGGTAATATTCAGGATCAGCCAGTTTTGCATTTTCCAGCCGCTTAACTTTTATCAGTACGCTTCCTGCCTTAGGTTTCATAACCTGGACACCCTTTGTTGACCGGCTTTCGACCGGATTGATTAGCGAAGTGTTGAACAATACCACCTTTTTTATACTGCTCATGGCAACCAGGTCAATATCATGTTCGACGTGTTCAATAAAGATCAGACGGGATTCACTGTTAAAAGCATTCCTGAGTTTTTTCCTTGTGTACTCGGTTTTAAAACTTTCCATGGAAATCTTTCCGATCTTACCATTTTCGAATGCCACGATCAAAAAGCCCTTATATCTTTTCTCTCCTGTAAGATAAACAGGCCTTTCATCAGGTTCGGGATCAATCTTCCGGAGAGCCTGTAACTTGTCAATAAGTTCCTTTTTCTGAACTTTATAAACATTGCACAGGGAAGTAAAGACAAGTATCTCACTCGAATTGGAATCATCTCCCACTTTGATCGTTGAGGTTCCGGAAGGAGATTCCCTCTTCAGATCAGAGGTTTCTTCCATTTCAATTCTCTTTTTAAGACTTTCTGCACTTTGCATTGCTGCCAGGTTTTAATTAAAATCCAAATGTGGGAATTATTCATTTTCTATCACCGGAAATTTCTGGATTTCTTCTTTGCTTACAAAAGCAGGGGAGAGGTGAAGAGGTCCCATACCCGCTCAGGCTGCACACTTATTTGCGTTGATACTGTTATTGTCCGTTTTTCTGCCCGGGTCGCCATGACGTCTGAAAGCCCTGGAACTCAAACGGAATTCAATTTTATAGCAGCATTTCTTATATTTTCAAACATACTTTTGTAACTTTGATTCCGGTCTCTCGCTGAATAACACTTTTACTATGGAAACTGTCATAAACCAGGATCTTCAATTGGCATTCGATTTTGTTCAGTTTACCAACCGCAGTATTTTCCTTACCGGAAAGGCTGGTACCGGTAAGACAACTTTCCTTAAGAGCCTGAAACTTAAATCTCCTAAACGAATGATAGTTGTCGCTCCGACCGGCGTGGCTGCAATCAACGCGGGAGGAGTTACAATTCATTCTTTTTTTCAGTTACCATTTCACCCTTTCATTCCGGCGTTTTATCTGCCGGGAAACAATTCAGCAGTCCGGACCGATGGTAACGATCCGCCCGGATATAAGATGAGCCGCGAAAAAGTCAACATTATCAAAAGCCTCGACCTGCTCATCATCGATGAGATAAGTATGGTCAGAGCCGATACCCTTGATGCCATTGATTCCGCCCTGAGGAGATACAAGAACCGCCTCCTTCCCTTTGGCGGAGTACAGCTGCTTATGATAGGCGACCTTCAGCAACTTGCACCCGTTGTCAGGGATGAAGACAGGGAACTTATCGGCCAGTATTATCAGTCATTCTTCTTCTTCGAAAGCAAAGCCCTCTGCAACACCGATTTTGTAACCATCGAACTGAAACATATCTTCAGGCAGGACGACCAGGCTTTTATCGACCTGCTAAACAAGATCCGCAACAATAACGTGACTCAGGAGGTGCTCATCGAGCTTAATAAACGGTATATTCCTGATTTTGATCCTGATTCACGAGGAGGGTACATCACTCTTACCACTCATAATTACCAGGCCCAGACCATAAACGATTCAAAGCTCGAAAAACTGTCCGGTAAAACTCACTCCTTCAGGGCACATGTAAAGGATGATTTCCCTGAGCTCTCCTTTCCCAACGCCACCGAACTGGAACTGAAGAAGGGAGCACAGGTCATGTTCATCAAAAATGACCTGTCGGGCGACAGGCTGTTCTTTAACGGCAAAATCGGAAAGGTCATATCTTTTGAGGACGACACAATAGTTGTGAGATGCCCCGGCGACGAAAGCGATATCAGGGTGGAAAAGGCTGAGTGGCAGAATATGAAGTACACTCTTAATGAAGAGACCAGGGAGATAGATGAGACAGTAATAGGAACATTCACCCAGTACCCGCTGAAACTGGCGTGGGCTATAACTATCCACAAGAGCCAGGGACTTACCTTCGACAGGGCAGTTATAGATGCGAGTTCAGCCTTTGCCCACGGACAGGTTTATGTTGCACTCAGCCGCTGCCGATCGCTCGACGGACTCGTCCTGAGCAGCAGGATCAACGGGCGAAGCCTTATTGACAATCCGGTTGTTTCCGAATTCGTAAGCAGCCCGCTCAGAAAACAGTCCGACCGGAACCAGCTTGATGAATCAAGGAAGACTTACCAGCGGCAGCTTCTTTCAGAACTCTTCGATTTTGCTTCACTTGTAAACTCTTTAAGTTATTGCAAAAAAATACTGAGCGAGAACAGTGAAGCCATCCTGGGAAATCCTCACGAAAAGATTGGAAACATTATACCCCTTGTCAGGACCGGTCTGGTGGAGGTTGCAGAAAAGTTCCAGCTTCAGATCAACATTTTTCTGAGACGCGATCCTGATATTGAGACTAACCTTCCTCTGCAGGAGCGTATACAGAAAGCAGCAGTGTATTTTTCGGAAAAGATTGAAGCTGATCTGAGCGACATAATGACCGGCATCGCTGTGGAAACAGATAACAGGACAGTGAGAAAATCAGCGAATGAAGCCCTGGAACGGACCCGAAAGGAGTGTGTAACAAAGCTTGCCTGCCTCAATGCTGTCAGAACAGGTTTTGAGACAGGTAAGTATCTGGAAGCAAGAGCAAAAGCGGCAATTGAGATTCCTGAAGCAAGGACCCGCAGATCTGGTTCGGCTGAGGAAAGGTCCGGAGTCGTAAAGCATCCTGCATTGTTGAACCAGCTAAAGGGATGGCGAAATGAAATGGCCGGCGAGATGGACCTGCCTCATTACATGATATTGCCTCAGAAAACTATGGTCAACCTGGTGAATTTATTACCTCAGTCGATGCGTGCCCTTAAGCAGGTAAAGGGTATGGGAACAAGGAAATCGGAACAGTACGGTGAGGAGATACTGGAAATAATAACTTCTTATTGCAGGGAGGAAAACATTGAACCGCCCGATATCCCTCTTGTTGAGAAGAAAAAACCAAAAAAGGAAAGAGAAGATACTAAAAAAGTAAGCTTTGATCTTTTCATGAAAGGAAAGGAAGTTGCCCTGATTGCAGAGGAAAGGAACCTGAGTACCGGCACTATCGAAAACCATCTCTCATATTACGTGGGTACAGGCGAATTGCCGGTTGAAAGATTCCTGTCTCAGGAAAAAATCGATCTGATCTCCGGCCACCTCGACGGGACTGAGGATTTCAGGATGGGACCTGTAAAAGAAGCTCTTGGCGACAGGGTTACCTGGAGTGATATCAGGTTTGTGGTCAGCCATCTCACCTGGCTCAGGAAAAAAGGTTGAGAACGGTATTCTGAAGCTTTCCTGATACCGGTTCTACAACATCCTGCACATTTTGTTGAAACAATCCGTCTCAGGTTCACCTCTTTTCAGAGGGAGTTGGTTTTTTTTTAGTCATTTGGGTTTCACTGGTTGCTGGTTACTGGTTAACCGCAGGGGATCGAAGACTCATACCGAATACCGAATACCCCTGCCTGCCTGCTGATGCAGTCAGTCAGGCAGGGAATACCGAATACAGTAATTGCCAACTGCTTACTACCAACTGCCAACTGCATCCTGCCAACTGCCAACTTGTTTATTTGTTTTCCGGATAACAATCAGCAGATACATTGGTTTAAATTGATTTGTTCATAAATCCTGTTTGGATCATTTTTTGCTTAACTAAAGATAGATTAAAACAGTAAAAACAACTCAGGGGCCGGAGAATCCGGACCTTTTCCGTGCTGAAACCTAAAAAACATAAAGTAATGAGAATAATTATTATGCTGGTGTTTTTCAGTCTTGCCGTGGCTGTTGCGGCGCAAAAAGTCTACAGTGTTGAATATCCGAATCAGGCTGATGTAAAAGTTTATGTGGTTAAGTATGAAAACCAGGCTGATTTAAAAGTATACAAGGTGGAGTACGCGAACCAGGCAGGGGAAAATGACGGTAAGTGGTTCTTTACAGAGTATGCCAACCAGGCAAAGAAATAGATTTATTTCGTCGAGTATGAGAATCAGGCAGATCTGAAAATCTATTTTGTGGAATATGAAAATCAGGCAGGGTGGAGGGAAAAGAAGAAAATGCATTTGATGTATTAGCCCGACAGGGTATTCATCGGAGTTAATTGTACGGTCGTGCAGGTCGTGCAGGTCGTGCAGGTCGTTCAGGTCTTATGGTCTTCTGTCTTCGGTCTTCCGTCTTCTTAAAAATCATATCGTTTCAGGTAAAAAAATTGCCCTGAAACAATAAGTGAGATATTGTTATTCGATAAAAATTCGTGGATAATTTTAGCTTTCAGCGGTCAACTCTGTCTCGTCTTTAAAAAAGTTAACAGACTAATAATTAATTAATGGCATCAGTTCTCACTTAACACCCCCTTCCCTCCCGAAAGTTCGGGATTCCCCCAAGGGGGCAGGAGCAGCACGCTTTTGCTCCCGGCAAATGCAAAACCGTTCTCAAAATTTCCCTTAAACGCATTCACCAGTGCAATGATTATGCAACAAGGGCTTTTTGAAATGTCACATGTCTTAATGCATTTGAAAGTACATTTCTTTGGCTGTTTCTTTCCGTCCCTCACTTTCCTGATGAAGCTTGAAACAATGGCCCTTCCCCGTAACCCAACGGGACTTTTTATTAAAATCATATATAATGTTCATTACAAAAACATCAGTTGTCAAGTCGCCTGATCTGTCGAAGATGAAAGATGTGATAATTGATCACAGGACGAAAATCTACATTGTTCCCGATGCTGATGTTGAAGAAGCAGGAAGCCGTTATATGGACCGCAACGCTGCCAGGAGGGTCAGGTAAGGTAAGCGGCACTGGGGAAAGGGTTGTGTTACTTTCTTTTATAGTCCTGTCCTACCTGATTATGTTGCATATATTCCTGAATTTTGCTGTTGCAGATTCATCTGATTTATGTGATGTGACTGCAGCTCCAAGGTAGATTTTTACAGGCAGTTCAAGAGAGTAACTTGCATATTCTTTCCATGTTTTACCATCTGTGCTGTAAAATCCGGTAAATTTGTCTCCGGTTCTTTTAAGTCTGATCCATGTATCCGGAAACGAAACCGGAAAATCAGGCGTGCCTTCAAACCTTGCAGGATAAATTGCCTTCATCTCACCTCCTGTTTGTTGGCGGTACTGATACTCAAAGCCGCCATTGTTTTTGTTCCGTGGCATATTATCGGGGAACAGCTGAAAATATATATGCCTGCTTCCCGGTGTAAGGTCTTCACGGGCCATTAATCCTGCTTTTGTATACTGATGAGTTGAAGTAAGGCTCTCAACCCTTGCTGCAATGTCAAAATCCCCTGTTTTTTCAATATATACAAAACTGAATTCATCCTTTATACCCCAAATGTCTGATCCACCGGCTGTAATGTCAAATCCTGCATCATTGGCTTTTACAGTGCCTGCAATTGCAGGATTTCCAACATCTTCATATTTAAAATCCCTCGTTCTGATGAGTTTCGTTTTACTTGTTTTTTGAACTGGCAAAGGATCAGTATCCTGTGCATACAGATTTCCCGTAAGGATAACCAATAATGTAATTCCGGCAGTTAAAATCTTTTGTCCCGACATTGTAGTCTGTTTTTTGGTACGGTCAAATCTACAAATTTTAAAATTACTGCATGCCGTTGTTTCTGTTCATGCCGGGAAGGATTAATTTTTTTTGATGAACTCCGGGAATGGGACTTTCCTTTCTGGCTATCTTCGCAAAATGATGAAGCACGGAGGGTCTTTTAAAAAAAAATCCGTTTTTGATTATGGTAACCGATACATTTGGAAAGGAAGACCCGGTACCAAGGCTTCAGGGATGGGAATGTGTAAAGTGATTAAATTGTAATTGTTTTAAGGCTTTCCGGATTGTCGTGGCATTATCATAAAAATAAAAACGATTTATATGGCAAACAAAACTGATGATTATCTGGCCCCGCACTTTGTGCAGCGCAGCAACTGGCTTAGGGCAGCAGTATTAGGTGCAAACGACGGGATTTTGTCAACTGCAAGTCTCGCCATAGGTGTTGCCGCTGCAAGCCAGCTTCGGGAACCGGTTGTGCTGGCAACTGTGGCAGGTCTGATAGCCGGCGCATTATCAATGGCTGCCGGTGAGTATGTTTCGGTCAGCTCCCAGACTGATATAGAAAAAGCCGACGTTGAGCGTGAAATGCAGGAGTTGAAAGATATGCCCGAGATTGAATTGGAACGTCTGGCAGAAATTTACCGGAAGAGAGGACTGAAAGCAGAGACTGCAATGACAGTTGCCAAGGAACTGACGAAACATGATGCCCTGGGTGCTCATTTAAGAGACGAACTGGGTATGAATGAAATATCTCAGGCCAAACCAATTCAGGCGGCTTTGGCTTCCTGTGCATCTTTTGCAGCAGGAGGAATACTTCCGCTGCTGGTTACACTCTTTATGCCATTAAAGCATATGGAATATTCGCTGTATATTTTCGCCATTGCTTTCCTCATCATTCTTGGTATTCTGGCAGCTAAAACAGGCGGATCTAACATAAAAAAGGCAATAATAAGAATTACCTTCTGGGGTACTGCTGCAATGGGATTTACAGCATTGGCAGGATACTTATTCGGAGTTAACCTCGGATAATTGTAAGGATTAAACAAGAATCGCCGGGTGGTCCCACCTGCCGGTATAAAACATTATTATAAAAATCGCGGGAGCGTTTTATGCAGGAAACAGTTCAGTTCCACAGGGGCTCCATTGTGGATTGCCTAATCCACCCGGGGCAGGCCCTTTCGACAAGGATCCTGATGATGATATTCCTATTAATGGATTTGAAGAAGAACCTGATTGATGAAATACAATTATTAGTTTTTACATCCAGAAATTTTCATTCTTCCAGTCATGTGTAAAACCCATTTCTTTTTCCTGTGCTAAAGGACATTCTCCCAGTATAAAAGGCGAAAACCCACCCGGGTGCGCTGATCTTATGGGAGGCGTGGCAGGTGTTATTGTGTGTAACTTTATGACATATCTTTAATATGCGAACAGCAAAAGATCAATTACTTGTTAATAATCCCGGTTTTTACGGTTTTTATGATTTGCACTCTGATACTTTCCAAACTATCATATTCACGCTCATCGATACCGGGCAGTTTTAACTTTTTTTGTGAGGTATCAACATAAAATGTTCTGAATACATTAATACTGCCCGACCTTTGCAGGGGGAAGTAGTACATTACAGTATTGCAAAAAAGCGAATTAAGTGAGAGAGATATGAGATTTTCGGTCAAAACCAGACCACCGGAAATACATTCTGTAAGTTTGCATTGACAATCAGCAAGTCTCCAGTCCGATGCCTGATCTCCTTTCCTGTGTCTGAGTTTATAAAGGTAGAGATCTTCAAGTAATGAACATGCAAAATAGTAAACAAGACTGTCATTCCTGCTAAGCTTTTTTGAATTGCCCAGTCTGAAATACAGCTTACTGCCACATTCGAGAATTTTTACATAATTGCCTTTTCCATATTCTTTATCAATCTGTATTGCTTTATCTTCTTCATCTAAAGGAGCGAATGTCAAAAAACGGGCATCTGAGCTGCTGAACGACTTTTCATCTCCAGATATACGATATTCATGATCCTGAACAGGTATTATCCTTTTACCTGTTGATTTTTCAATAAACTGACCATTTTTGTAAATGACTTCAAAATTGTTCATATAACATTAGGTAATGAATTCTACAAGTGAGATTTACTAATCCTTCTATATCATATCAGCAGATTTTTATCTGTCTTTATTATCAGTTCAAAGTTTCCCGCACTAATATGATGTAGGCCATAAAGGAACTTTTTTACTGCTATTTTATCTCCGTCAACATATGTTCCCCATTTTGATAAATTATAGAGCCAAACATCGTTTTTTGAGTTTACTAAAAGAAAATGGAGTCTGCTTATTGAAGTGTCATTAAGATCGGGGATAGGATTATCAAGGTATCCGTAACGGCCGATAGTTATTATTACATTGTTAATAAAATATTTACGATCTGAGCCGGAAACCATTATTTCGATGGTGTTCTCCGCTGAACATATTTTTTCAAACCGGTGCTCACGAAAAATAAGCTTGGATACCAGGGAGGGTCCTTTCTTATTATCCCAGCATTTTGAACCCTTGTTAACCAGAGAAAAGTAAAAGTTAATGAAAGGATCATTTGTTTCAATACCAGAATCCCCGGAATCAACTGGATTTTTATCTTTTGAAAGTACTGAAAGAAGGTAGTTGGTGTTAAAGCACTTAATAGCGGGGAATGCTTTTTTAAGTTCCAACAGGTAAAGTGATGCCTGCTCAAAGGATCCAAGTTCATAGAAGCACCGGGCAAGAAGATTATGCGCTTCCGTATCGTTCGGATTTCTTTGAAGAAAGTCATTCAACAGGGACATGGCTTCACGATGTTTTCCTGATTCAAGCTGCATCCAGCCAAATTCTTTATGGACTTCGGCTCTTGGATTAAGTTTCAGCAGGCGGCCGAAATATTTACCAGCTTCTGTCAGGTTGTTTTGCAGAAGATAGTACTGTCCCAAAGAACGCAGTGCACCCAGGTTGTTTTCATGAATTGTCAGTGCAGCATTCAGGGCATTAAAGGCATTTCGCCACTTATGGTTTTTCAGATAGCGGTTGGCTTTGACAACTAGGTTCCCTGCCCGGATAAGTTTCGTATCAAGTATTGCAGGCACGTATTGGGAACGAATAGCTTCGGCCATTTCATGTGCGGTCTGAAAACGAAGTGCAGGGTCCGGTTCAACGGCCCGGTAAATAATATTCTGAAGCCAGACTGGCAGATTCCCGGTTAAAAGTTGTTTTTCTTTTATTAATCCTGACCTCTCCGGCAATGGTTTTCCTTTAAAAGGATTTAAGCCTGTAAGTGTTTCAATTAATGTTATTCCCAGGGCATAGATATCAGTCCGCGGATCCTGTAAATCCGGTTCCGTTGCCCTGAAAAGTTCGGGCGCCATATAAGGTCCTGTTCCGGAAAGCCTGTTTGCCACACCAAAATCGGATATCTTTATTTCGTCAGTAACTGAAAAAAGTATATTGTCGGGTTTAATATCGTGATGCACGATATTCTTTAGGTGAACATTGTGAATTGTTTCACAAAGGATCTCAAACCATGGAAGGGCAACTGACGGTAACACAGGCTTTGAAAGCCTTTCTCTCAGACTCCCGTTTTCGCAGTACTCCATTACAAGACAGATATTCTTCTGCCTCATGTAGTGATGGTAAAAGGCTGCTATATTTGTAAATCCGAGATTGGCTACTGTCTTTATTTCATGTATAATGTTCTTCTGTTTTTCGCTGTCAGTTTCCTTAAGCCATTTTATTGCAACTAACCGGTCGGCCAGCACATCTTTTGCAAGGGCGACCCTGCCAAATCCACCTTCGCCGAGATATTTTATATACAGGTAGTTGTCATTAAAGTACATTCGCGATTAATTTGATTGGCTGAATGGGCAGGATAAAAAGCTAACTTAACCATTATCTCCTTATTTCTTATAATAGCTGCTGCACTTTTATCCGCCAGTTTCAAATTATTCAAACTTTTATCTTGTATTCGGACAATTCCTCAATACTCATTCTCTCGTAATCTTCACGGGTTATAAACTTTTCTATCTGAGGATCAATTATTTTGCATTCTTCGAAATCAAGATGATTTATTTTAAATACTATAGTGTCTATTCGATTTTCAAGAAGGTAAGTGTCAGAATTTAGGTTCTTCCTTTTCTTGTCATAAATCTCATCAAATAATCCTACCACTATTTCTTCTTCAATGTAATTTGGGTAATGGACATATAATGGTTCCAGTGCTTGGACGCTAATTATCAAGTCACCCATACCAGTTCTTGGTGCAGTTTCATACAAAAAGTACTTTGACAGTTTTGAATTTAGTAAAGCAGTCAAGTATTTTATCTTCTCGCCTGTAGCAATACAGGTACTATCTAAACAATAAATTTCTGATTCCGAATATGAGAAACGGAGTGAAGATCCTATTCTTTTCCAGATTAATTTTTCTTCTTGAAATTCTTTATAAAAGCTTATAGGATCCTGTGTTTCAAACCATTTGTTGACTGTTTTCTTTCTGGACTTAATTACGATACCAGAATCAACGGGATACTCTATACCGGACTGTTCAATCCTTGGAAGAAATGATTCAAGGTAGTTTTTTATAGCGGTATAATTATTTATTTTTATGTTTAATGCAGGAAAGGTTGCAATTATATAAACACCATTCCAATGTGATAAATATTTGCTTATTTCCCTTCCTCGTAATATTGGTTTAATTACTTCTTGTGAATTTGGATCCGCATTAATTAATTCATCTCTTTTTACCTGATCGATTATAAAAGCTTCGTTCAATCCTGTTTTAATCCCAAAATTTATAGATATATCCCAATCTTTTAGCTTTTTACCATGAAGGACTATTTTATTTTTTAAAGATGAAACTTTTGAATCTGCTAATATCCATTCATGGTCAGAAGTATTTGTGATTTTGATAAATTGCCCTATCCTTAAGCTTTCTACTTGTGCGGTTCCATTTATTTTTATTCCTTTTAGAGAATTTGTGAATGTAGATTTTTGTGAAATTAGAATATTTGTGTCAACGGTGGTTTTTTCAAATACTCTTGGGCCAAGTAAAACAAGTTTTATTGGATTAAACTTAAGTAAATACTTCCTTAATGACTTACCATAGGCTGCTTTCATCCATTGGCTTGAGGTTATGAATACATGGATTCCTTTGGTTACAAGTAATTTAAATCCTTTTTCGTAAAATAAAGTATATATATCCCCGGTTCTTTCGAAGGTTTCGTACTTTAAATTGCTTAACTCAGATGCTAACTTGCCATGCTCTTTTTGAAGCTGAATATATGGAGGATTCCCAATAATAATATTAAACCATCCCTGTTGAGAGTTACCTGATATTGTAAACATTATTCCCGGATCAAAAAATGGTGCAGCTTTTAATGGATCAAAAGGATTCCATTTAGTTATTGTTTCCGCAGCTTCTCTTTTGTATCCGGCTTTCTCTATGAATAATTTTCTTAAATGTTTTCTTGTATCAAGTTCCTCTTTCTTAAGCTTTTTCTTTTCGGCATAACCTCTTGTGTAAAATATCTTGTGGTGAATCTCCCTAAGAATATTTTCGTAACGCTCTACTTCAGGATCTTTTAGCAATAGCTGCTGAGGCTTATCAATGGGGATCAGTGTATTTGCTGCGACAAATTTTGTTTCAAGGTTGGGGAGCGACAAAATATTCCTGTTTATTTTTTCATCATTAACCTTCTGATCGACCATAAGAGAAATAAAGAACCTCAGCTTGCTGATCTGAACCGCCACCTGCTGGATATCCACTCCATAGATGCAGTTTTCGATAAGAAACAATTTTCTTGCATAATCAAGTTCATGTCCTGTATTCCCGAAGCTCTCTTCAATATATTTTATCTTTTCCTCCGCTCTCTTTACGGCATCACTTTTTAAAGCTTCATCTTCAAATTCTTCGGCTCTGTGCCTGTCGCGTATAGCTTTATCAAGCTGTGCCTGCTTCCATAAATAGTTGCATGGATCAAGTTTACCAAGAGCCAGGACGATCTTATGAAGCATTCCCATCGGGAAGGCTCCTGATCCGCAGGCCGGGTCAAGTATTTTACATTCACTGAGATGTGCTATTATGGCATCGGAACTCTCTTTATCATCTTTGAATGGATTTTCTTCATTTTCGTATGAAAAAAGTTCATGTAATTTTTCTTCAAGTTGTTCCTCCTGTTTTTTCCATTTGTTATATGCAAGCTCCGCTTGCATATCGAGCTGGCCCGCTTTATATTCATTTCCGAGGAAATTTGTCTGAAGGTTCCCGAGAGTCTGATAAGTGACAGGTTGTTCTGTAAGCTTGTTTTTGAGGTATGCAATGAGGCTTTCATCAACCATATAATTTACTATCTCACGGGGAGTGTAATAGGAGCCTGTCTGTTTACGTGCTGTTGTACGTGTTTCAGGATTATAGCTTGCAAGAAGGTTTTCAAAAATTTTACCAAGCAATTCCGGATCAAGAGCGATTTCCTGCTCAAGAGGCGTATTTTCCTCAATTGTGAATTTATAGCTGTTAAGGATATTGATTATTCCCCTTGCCTTTGAATGCTTGTGTTTTTTACCATCCTCGAACTCACCGCTAAGATCAAGATCGCTGTTGTTTCCAAAAAACAAAATATTTGGTACCGTTGGTTGCTTGGATAATTTTGATGAAAAGCCATCTATCCTGATCTCTTCATCAGTTTCCGGG
>ERZ795055.2854-NODE-2854-length-12830-cov-4.289080_pt1 | contig 12830 bp, 8 predicted proteins | sample MGYA00375139_ERZ795055 | MGnify/ENA primary metagenome ERZ795055 (study PRJEB30184, sample SAMN05720283) | anaerobic digester metagenome | isolation source: active sludge of municipal wastewater-treating anaerobic digesters | place: USA | collected 2015-01-23 ...
CGGGGTCAATGCTCGTGAGAACGCGGGGGTCAAAGGTAGTGAGAGCCGGCACATTCTCCAGTGCGACATGCCCACGCACCTAATATTCGAGACACAGGGTGGAAGAATTCTTCAGGTCCGATCGGTGCCCCCGAGCGCTAACCAACGGGCGGTTGGCGATGACGATGGTACTGGCTAACTCATGCCAAGCGCAGTACCGAGACCGCGAACTCACCCTGAGTACTCTGAACCTACGATTCTGCAGCGTCCACTTCACAGGCAAATGTGGGAGGGTGAGATGAAATCAACAGAAGCCCGGTTCCGTCTGGTGGCATCAACGAGCCGCGTTAAGCGCCGCCCTCGCCCCCACCACGTCCATGACCGAGTCTGCCCATAGCCGCTGCAAGATGACCGGTGGCAAACACGGCTCAAACTTGGATACTCGGCTGCGAACCGCACCCTGCGCATGCTTTTCGGCGTCGGCCGCATTGGGACGCCCTTGCTCGCCAAGCTGCCTGATGAACTGACGAACGGCGACCTGGCTGTGACCGGCCGACCCTAGAAGATCAATGGACGTGTTTCTAACGGCACACTTGCCGCCAAGCTCGGCCTCAAACATTCGGGCAAGAAGGTTGTTGGCGCGACCGCCCGCGAACGTCCACCACCTGAGGCCGCCATCGGCGATGTCCGTGAGAGGCAGAGCGTTAACGGCCAGAAAGGCGTGCTCGGCACGTAGTTCGGCCATCGACTCGCGAGTTCGGCGCGACCAGCTCGGATCGATGGCGCTATCAAGTAGGAGCTGACGCATCCCCTGACAGACTTCGTAACTCAAGAACCGGGGCCTGCCTGGCCACCTGGCAGCCCTGGCGTTGTGGGCTGGCTCAACGGCACAGACGCCGCGCTGCCAGTCGACGGCGCTCACCGTCCACGCTCGGCCCCCGAGAGTGAAGGCGCTACCTTCGTTTTTCTCCTGGAGTGTCATCAAGAACTGCGCGTCCAACGACCCGATCTCACGGGCGCCCCAGCGAACGGTAACGAGCCGCGGCGTCGAGAACACAGCGTACAGCTCTTGGAAGTTGCGTCGGCCAAAGAGCCGTTCACCCTCAGGGCCAAAAGCGATGAGACCGTCTTGATCAGCCAGAATACCTTGGTCGAGCATGTAGTCGACAACGCTTAGGCGCTCGTCGACGGAGAGACCGGCGAAAGCTGACGCGCCTTCAAGCCATGCAAAAACGTCACTTCTAGGTAGGCCAGACTGCTGCAGCGCCAGCGCCATCAGCTGGTGGGCCAAGACGTGCGACGCTCGACGCCAAGGATCGACAGCCTCTACGAAGCCCTTTCGGAAGAGGTGCACGAGCGCACAGGCCTCGAGCAGCCCTTCCTGCTCGGTGCAGAGAAAGGTGCAGTTGGAGGCGGCGTTGGCCCGGCGTCCGGTACGCCCCATACGCTGGAGAAAGCTCGACACAGCCCCGGGGCTATCGATTTGGATGACTCGATCAAGGTCGCCGATGTCGATGCCTAGCTCCATTGCGCTCGTTGCCACGATGACGCAGTTTTGTCCCTCGGCAAACATGCGCTCGGCATGCTGACGTTCATCGACTGACAGGGACCCGTGGATGACATAGGCATCAATGCCGGCCAGCAGCAGATGCTTGCCGACGCTTTCGACCTTTTACCTGGCATCGACGAAAACCAAGCGTTTCTGGCCTTGATGCAGCTGTGAGATGACCTGGGCCGCGTTGTCTAGGCTGCCCACGAAGTCGACCGTGATCTCCGGCTCACGCCGCTCACTCGCTGGTCGCACGACAGACGAAGCTCGCTGGCTACTTCCTTGAAGCCACCTTAAGATCTCGTCTGGATTCCCAACCGTCGCAGATAAACCGATACGCTGAAAGTCCCGAGCACAAAACCGAGAGACCCGCTCTAGCAGCGCCGATAGGTGAGCGCCGCGATCGTCGTCCGCAAACGCATGAACCTCGTCAATGACCACTGCCTGCAAGTTGGCAAACAGCTCTCTAGTGGGCACGCGAGAGCTGATGAGCATCGCCTCTAGCGATTCGGGGGTGGTCAACAAGATGTCTGCAGGCTCCCTCATGAAGCGCTTGCGCGGCGAGTCACCGACGTCACCGTGCCATTTGAACACGCGCCGCCCCAACAACGAGGCATACTGCGTGAGGCGCGGCTCCTGATTGTTGAGCAGGGCGCGAATGGGCGACAGGTAGATGACCGACACAGGCCGCCAATCCTCAACATCCATCTTCGACAGCAGCGGAAAAAAGGCCGCCTCAGTCTTGCCGCCGGCGGTGGGTGCAAGAACGACGCAATTGCTCCCGTCGAGCACCGTGTCGATCGTGAGGCTCTGTACCGGGCGCAGGTTGGGCCACAAGAGCGTGTTGACGACATGGTACTGCAGCGCTGGCGCGAGTCGGTCGAACGCGGTCATGATCTCTCGTTGCTGACGAGCTTGTCGCGAAGTTCCAGTTCAATATCGTCCACCGACCGCTCGATGCCGGCGGCAACTCGCTCCTCGGGCGTTAGCTCGTTCGGGTCTAGAGCCAAGTTGTAATGCGCGGTGGGATTGAACTCCGCGTGTTCCTCGACGCGGTCGAGGACATCTCCCACAAGTCGCTTCAAGAACACGCGAGGCGCAACGCCTACCTTGCCTCCCAGCCGGCCGACGACGCTGCTTGCAAGACCTCTCACGACCTCATCGGTTACCTTTGAGGCAATGCGTTCAGGGTGCTCAGTCGGATACAGATCCCGAACCTTCATCCCGACGATGCACAGCTTCTCGGTGTCAAACGGCTGGAGCCTTATCTGCACGGCCCGGGCGCTGTCGAATTTCGCATCGGCCGCAAAGTCGACGTGAAGGCGCTGCGCCAAAGGTGGCAGCCGCTTGACCCCCTGGGGCCCATCAAAGAACTGCGGTGTACCGGTGATGACGACGTAGAGCCCCGGATAACGGCCGTCATAGAGTTCGTCGATGAGCTGCCGAATAGCGTTGAGGCTTTTCTCCCGACTATCGGCGCGAACCCGCTGGATCGTCTCGACTTCGTCTAACACGAGCACCAGGCCCTTGCGCCCGATCTGCTGGAGCACCGCAAGCAAGCCACGGAAAAACCCGCCGGCACCGCGGTGGTCGACGTCGCCCTTTAGCCCCGCCGAACCCTTGATGCTTGCCGAGACATTCGGCTGCGCCATCAGCCAAGCCAAGAGTCCATCGGCGGTAGCAAGGTCACCCTGCGTTCGCGCCCTGTGACAGCCGCGAAGGGCAGCGGCAAATTGTGGGTGATTGGCGCTAATCGACGCCAGCCGTTGCTCAAGCAACGTCCCAACTTGAGCCGCAACAGCATCAGCGTTGTTCTGGTCGACCTTGCCTTGACTGATAACTTCGTCTTCAAGGGTGAAGAACCAGCGGTCGATCAAGGCGCGAAAAGCGCCGCTCTCCCATTCCTGTGTTTGCAGCCCCTCCAACGCCCGGCGGTAGATGGTCTCCATTCGGTAGAGGGGAGTGTCGTTCTCAGAGATCTGAACCTCGGCGGTGGCAAAACCGAGTTGACGTGCACGATGCTGGAGCCAACGCACGAAAAAGGTCTTGCCAGTGCCATAGTCCCCACGAACGGCTTTAAATGAACCTCGCCCTGCTGCAGCCGCCTCGATTTCGAGATCGATGGCTTGCTCAAACCGCGAAAGGCCAACAGCAAATTGTTCGAGCCCGCGACGCGGCACCGTACCACGTCTGAGGGCCTCGATGATTTCGCGTCGGCGAAGCAGAGTTGCTTGGCTCACAGACTTACCTCGAAGACTTGCTCCAGCACGGCAGGCTGAAGAACAACTTGGTTGGTGGTGGGATCGATCCGCACGACGAGATAGCCGTCCAGGTTCAGACGCTCTCCTAGCTTCGCACTAACCCATCCTGCGACCCGATACGCTGGAATGCCCATCACCTTCGCGAATTCCGTAGCTGGAACCTGATTCTGTTTCTGCAACAGATACTCAAGCGCTCTAATGACCTCCTCGCGGTCGCACACGTGTATTCTTGAGGTGAAAACCCTCGAGCGCCTTAGAGCATCAAGCAGTGCTACGGGATTCTTATCGGCGCCGCTCAGCCGAGAAGGTTGTGCCAGTTCAATTGATTCACCTGACTCTGAACATGATGCCATGGTGATGGCGTCAGGCATCGGCGATGCGGGACTCGAACTCCCATTGTTCTCAACAGCCACGCCAAGTGCCTGCGAGTCACTAGGCCCCCTGGTTTGGCTCGCGCTGCCACGGACGAACCTCCAAATGCGCCCTGCCAGAAGCCCAGCATTGCGGCCTACAGCATCTCGACAAGGCAGAGCCGCGACGAAAACAAGTGACGCTCCGAGCACCGTCACCAGGACGAGAATCTGCTCATGAAACGCCACCAGGCTCGCGACGACAACAATGGTGACTGCAGCGACCCTCATACAGTCTGGCCCCCGTCGCTGCTCGCGGAGACTGCGGCTGGAGAGTTGGACAGGTGGCTCACAGCTTCACCTCAAACAACTGCTCCAACATGCCGCGGTGGAGCACCACTTGATTCGTCGCGGCGTTGAAGCTCACCACCAAATACCCGTCTAGGTTGAGTTTTTCGCCGAGCTTCGTGGTCACCCAGCCCGATACTCGGTACGGGGGGATAGCCATCGCAGCTCCAAAAGATGCCGCTGGCGCCAAGTTGTCCTTCTGCATCAGGTAATGAAGGGCCTTCAAAACCTCGCTGCGATCGCTCTCTTGCACTCGGGCCTGAAACAACTTCGACTCGGCCAACGCCTTGAGAATGGTGGTGGGCCGCGGTGGTTCGAGAGCAACACCAGGCAACGAGGCTTGGCTTTGGGGCGCCGCTTGGCGCCCACCTTTTACCTTCGGAGTGGGCGTGGCAACCAGCAACTCTTCGATGGGGGCCGGCTCTTCGTCGATGTCGTAGGTCCACCAACGAGGCACGTGTAGAGCCTGAACCCTAAGGAGCGAAGCGTCATTGCCGCTGGCCCCCACGGTCGCATCCATCCCTTCCCACCCGATCAGCACCGAGGGCACCACTACCTCGGCCAAGGTGGCACCACCATGAGTTCCAACGGTCACGCCACCGCCATACTTGTGCTGGTCATCGCAGGTGAGAACAACGCCTTCGGCGCCCTTAGGAGTCCATGCATACTTCTTGTCGACCGCTATCTCGTACGCGCCAACAGCGGCTGTCGGATCTTGGGTACCGTGCCAACGTGCGCCTCCGTCTGGATGGCTTCCAACATTCTTGAGTGAAGCGCCAGGAATGTGCCCGTGATCGCTGACCAAGAGCACGGCCCTACCTGCCTCACGAGCGGCATCGAGTAAGGGGTGCAACGGCTTGATGTGGGTCGCAGTCCACGGGTGACAGGCCTGTGCATCGCCATGAAGCGAGGCATCAATGGCATTGATGACGATAGCAACAATGCGTTTTGAGGGGTCTTTCACCACCTCCTCAGCGTCAGCCGACAGCGAGCCATGGCCATCGGTGCTTTGATCCCGCAAGAATAACGGCGCATTCTCACCGGCACTGAAGAACGCGAACACCGCCTTGTTCCTCGCCCACCGTACTGGGTCTTCTGAGGTGGCTGGCACCGTACCACTTGGCATCGCCTTGCCGGCGAAGAATGCCGTTCTACTAAAGGGCGTTTCGGTGGGCAGCTCGGCAAGCACCGGTGGGTAGGCGCTGCCCCCGATGCGATTGGCCGGCGCAGCATGCCAAGCCAATGGACCCCAGGGCGTCTTCTCGTTCTCAAGCGACTGGAGAATCTCGATGGCCTGTGCCCACGCCATGCCATCCATCAAAACCACGAGCAGCCGCCGATCTTGGCCTTCAGAAAGGAACTTGGCACCAAGACTTGCGAACGCGCTTGAGAGGGGTAACAACGCCCGCCCGGGCCTACCCGCATGCAACCATTCACGAAGGCCATAAGCGAACGCTCGATCCAACTCTAGGCGGCGCAAGTCGGCGGCGGCGCACACTGCTTCGATACCCTTAGCCAGTTTCCCCGTGGTCTCACCGCGACTACGGGCACGTGCCCAGTCCACGTAACCACCGTTCTCGCAGTACCACCTGGCCAGCGTCTCGGCCGCCGCATAGGAGGCATTCGAATTGGGCTCTGGGCGCGACCGTGGACTTGCAAGCCACGCGCTCAGTCGCACAGCCATCTCCACGCGCTCGAACAGGGCGCGTTGGGCCGGATACTCGCCCTTGAAAAACTCGTGATTCTCAAGGCGGTGCAAGAGTTCGCAAGCCCGTGCCACGGCAGGTGCGCTGGGAGCCTTGGCCAGCGACACCAACTGGTCGCCCATGGCATTGCAGGTCGCGTCCCAGCCACAGGGCAAACGGCGGCTCTTGCCGACGACCTGCGTGAGCGTCTGACTCTTCAATACCAACGCATTGGCCGACTCGATGACCTGCGTGGCCAACGGTGCATTTGCCTTGCGTAGGTGAGCAATCGCGAGGTCGACGTTGCGACTGAGCGCACGCACCGCGTCGACAGGCGCCATGCCGGCAAGTGCCTCCGCAAGCTCTGCACCGAACACGGCATCGAGCCACATCATCACGACCGGGTCGTGCAAGTCTTCAAACGAATCGGCCACTGTGGATAGCTCGACCAACGTTCGGCCCTTGTTCTTCTCCCAGGCCCTCCACACCACCGCGGCCGCAGCGTTTACGCGAGTCGTAAGCCAGCGCAGGAGATCTTCGCGCATGGCCGAACCGCTCTTGGCCTCGACATCGGCGACAAAGGCCGCACCCTGGCTATTTCTGGCCGCCCAAGCCATGAGCGAGTCGAGGCCCAGCGCGCCCTCGGTCGGAGCGCCCCACCTGACTCTAAGCCAGTGACTCCAAAGGCCATCCAAAGTGAGCTTGCCTTGCGGGTAAGCCGGAAGCTCCTTGCTGTCGGCGTTGAGAATGTATTCGGCGAGCCGGCTTTCGATTGCCTCCGGGTCGGCCTCTGACACTCGGAGCAACGCTTGAAGTCTGCGGTTGCGCCCCACGCGCAAGACTCTGCCCCCCAACGCAAAGCGACCCGCAATATCGAGAGGCAGCTCGTGCGCCCAAGGCACTAGAAACACGATGCGTTCGTCAGGGGCCAACAGTGGTGGCAGCTGGTCGCGGAGCTGCAGCTCGCTCTTGGCAGGAATAACGCGAAAGCGGCCGGCCCGCTCTACCTCCACGACCTCTTCGGTGCCCGTGCCCCACAAGGCCACGAGAAAGCTCCGGTGTGTTCCTTGAAAGAGCCACGACAACTCTTCTTGAATTTCGCCGCCCGTGAGCACTGGGACATCGGTTGATGACATCACTCTTGCCCCCGCAAGCCTGCTATCGGCCGAACTCGATCTTGATGGTCACCTGAATGTCCGTGGCACCCTTGGGCAACTTCGCCAAGATCTGCTCCGGAAGTGCCACAACCTTCGCAGAGAGTTCGCCAACCGTCTTGGCCGAGACGGCAACCGTCGCGCTCTCACGCCCTTGCGCCAGAACAGGCGTTGCGTCACCCAACAAGAGCTTCTGACCTGCTTCGGCCAAGCCGCGAAGCCTCGCTGCAAGCTCGACGTTGAGTTCATCTTGGCTCAAGGCCGAGGCCAGCTGCACGAGCAAGTCTACCCCAGGCTCACGATTCTTGAGTTGGGCAAACACGCCAAACGTAAGGCCCGCTTCGAGCGCCGCGCTCGTCTCTTGGGCGCGAGCAATGCTCTTGCCCACAGCCTGAGGGCTGGTTTGGGCGACAAAACCGGCCAGCGCCTGTACCAACGCAAGCCCATTCTTCCCCGCAAGTGCCGCACAAAGAGTGTCGGCAGACTTGGCCGTAACCAGTCGCGGGGCATCGCTCACGTTGCCATACTCGGCCAAGCGTTTTGCAAGAAGCGCCGGCAACGCCGCTACGGCCTGAGTGTCTTTGAGCGTCGCCTTGAGCTGGGTCTCAAAGCGTTTCAGGTTATCGGCGTGCAGCGCTTTTCCGGCGAGGGTGATTCCAAAGAGGTGCCCTGCCGCGTCGAGCGCTTTCGACCACTCCGTTTGAGTTGGCAACGGTGGCTTTTCCAGCTCGACTTCACTATGCAGGGCCACGCCGGGCTGAACTTCATAGGGCGCCCCGTTACGCACCAGTGTGCGAGCGGCCCACCGAGCATAGGCACGCACCACGAGGTCAGCAATTTCGAGCGGCAAACCCATGGCACGCTTTGGGTCCATCCACGAGCGCACCTGACCCACAGTCGGTGTCTCGACGGCACCCTGATTGCGCGTATTCTCAAGCATCTGCAACACCGCGTCTTCGCAAAGAAACGCCATGCTCTCGGTGGTGCGCGAAAGCCCTAACGGCTCAAGCAGCGCCTGCACTTCTTGCCGCGCATCTTTGTCGACCGGCAGTTTTCGTTCGGGCGCATCGACCAGGGCTTCGAAGAACTCGAGCATCCTTGCCACGAGCTGTTTTGAGATCTTGCCCTGGAACGGCGGGTGTCGCGAGAAACGCCGGTCTAGCAAGCTGCCGACATAGTGCTCGAGAGCCATACCAAGGTTGGGCGGCAGCGCCGGGTCGAGCCGAATCCCCGGTTTGAGCAACAGGCGATGGTCGTCGACCATGCGCGAAGAGTCGAACTCCGACAGCACTGGTTGGACAATGCCATACGCCTGCTCCAACAGATTGCGAAGCTTGGCGCGCTTCTGGCTGCGGAGGTTGTCGAGGTCGGTGCGGGCGCGAGTTTGTTGCTCTACCGTAAGATGATTCAGATAGGCGGCCGTGGTGGCCGAGTCCTGCAAGATGTGATCGAGAATCGCCAGGTCGCCCACCAACCGATTGTTGGCCTCGGAGAAGAAACTCGGAATCCAGGCAAGCGTCCAGGTGCCATTGGCCGTGTCACGGACCTTGGTGACCTCCTCGATATCGTTGTTCGGGCCAAAGCCCGGGTCGTCAAACGGGTAGTCAACAACAATGTACCAATCATACCCTTCAGCGCAGAGCAGTTGCTCCTTAGGCAGCGTGCGAATGTTGCCAAAGCGCACTGCTCCTTTGCGCTCGGTACCGCGCCACAACAGCTTGTGCGGCACAGGCTCTTCCAGCGTCTTGGTGAGCTGCAACGCCTCGAAGAGTTGCCCCCGCAGCACGCGCCGCCGTGCGGTGGGGGTGTCATGCTCTTTGCCGCGAGCCATGATCGGTTCGAGGTTGACCCCCAAAAGCTCCACCAGCACGCTCGGGTCGGCTTGCTCACCTACATGGATTTGGCCCACCTGCGTCGCCCAATCTCTCACGATGCCAGCGACGAGCACGTTCTCCTGCCCCGGCACCGGCATTTTTCCCAACGTGCCGTGGTTGAGCGCAGCCAAGCGGTTCACGGTTAGGTTCTTGAACGCCCGCACCTCGGGCACAAGCGCAGCCAAGAGCATCGTCTTGGCGATGCGATTGTCGCGTCGGCACAGCTTCTCAGCGCAACCCGAACAACCCACCGACACCTTGTGGCCATCCCGCAGCCGCTGGCACCTCTCTGCCGTGCCGGTTTGGTTCTTCGCCTGAATCATCGGCAACAGCTGGTTTCTGTAGAGATCTTTCGCGGCATCGAAGCGGGCGCGCATCGGCCCGTCGGTGGTGTCGTCACCACCTGCCAAGACGTCAAACAGGTCACCGACACCGACGATATCGCCTACCTTGAGGTCGCGAATGTGCTCGATCAACAGTTCCATCAACAGCTTGAGCGCCGTGCGCTCGCGTTGCAGCGTGTTGGAGAGCGCCACCAGCGTGTCGACCAGCACGGGGCTGAACGGATAAAGCTTGCGGAAGGCCTTGGCGTCTTGTTCGCCCAGGAGCGTATTCCAGTTCTTACCCGCCGTTTGCTCGACAGTTCGAAACGCTTCGTCGAGCGTCTTTTTAGCTTGGTCATCTTTGGGGATGACAACGCGGCGCGAAACGATTTCGGGCAGCTCACTATCGGGCAGCTGGATGGTTTGAAACCGCCCCTTCGACCAGGTCAGTGACGTTCTGAGGCTTGCTTCTTGATGACCCGCATAGGCTTCGCCCACCATGTCGGCCAGGTCGCGCTGCCGAGCGATGAAGCTCACCACCGGTATGGCACGCTCGCCGTGTTGAGCCTCAATCAGCTTCACCATCTTCTGCGCCTCAATGTGCAGCCAGTCGCCTTGAGAGGCGCGAGAGGCGAGCCAGAGCACGAGCTCGTCTAAGAGCAACACCAGCGCATCAAAGCCCAAGACCTTGGCGTGGTCGGCAATGCGCTTGAGCCCCCGGTCGAGGTCGATAAAGCCGTCGGTTTGTAGGGCAGCGTACTTGAAATGGGATTTGGCCAAGGCGCTGTAGAGTGCTTGGCGCTGTTTTGGGTCATCGGAGCCGCGCACCGCCATGAAGCGCGCCCGTTCCCACGTTTCGGCGTACTCGCCCCACGCGTCGTCGGCAGGCGTGCTCTCGTTCATCGGCTCGAAAAAGGCCTGGTCGCCGAGTCGATCTAGAAGGCCAGAGGCATCAGCAAAAAGCCCTTCGTCGGCAAACAACGCCGGCAGCGGCGCTTCCGGAAAGCGCTCACGGACCACGCGCAAATACTCACCGAAGATAGCGCCTTCGAGGCTACGCTGACCGATCATATGAAAGCGCAGTTGCAGGATCTTCTTCTTGGCGACGAAATCGAAGTCGCCGCGCAGCGGATGGAAGTCGGCAACGCCCCAGGCGCCTGGGTGGTTGTCGATGAGCAGGCTCAAGATCGCCATGAAGTGCGACTTGCCGGAGCCAAAGCTGCCATGCAGAAACGCGCCGTTGCTCACACCTTGGTCGATGGCCTTTTTGACGAGGCCCAGCGAATCTCGAAAGGCGCCGCTCACCAAGGCCGGTGTTGCCACATAGGTGTGGAGAGTAACCTCTGGCTTGGCGACACCTTCAGACAGCCTAACGACAAAGTCACCTTTGCCCACTTGATTGGGGAGTTCAAACAGCTCGCGCACAGAGGCAGTCGTCATCGTATTGGTTCCTATGCCGCTCGGTTGAGCACGATACGCCGCGACACAACCGGCGCAGGTCGCGCCAAACGCCGGTAGGCATCTGCAAACATCTTTGGTTTGGCTCCAAGCGTATCGAGAATGAACAGGCGCAGGTCTTTCTCGGTACCCCAGGCCATGTTGGCGGGCGCCGCGCCGGCTTTCTCCCACTTGAGCACGGCCGGATGCGAGACGCCGAACCGCTCGGCAAACTGCTGCAGCGTCAGCGCGAAGTAGTGGCGCACGAAGCGCACCTCGGCCCCCGACAGGCGGCCGGGGTGTACGGCAATCGCCTGCAAGACGTCGCGTGCCAAACCGTTGTAATCCAAGTCAGGCGTCCAGGTGCCGCGCAGTTTCACCATCGCTACATGCTTCAATACAACGGGGAAGCCAAAGCCCTCATACACGAACTGAGCTTGGGTACGTTTCTCCATCGCAGTCACTCCCGGTCAGCCTTTGGGGCTCAGATCGATAGCGGTAATGAGCAATAGCCCAGGTTCGACAAAGGCCACGGCCACACGCAACTCCCTAGCATCCACGGTGCGGCCACGGATCGCGTAGTTCCAGTCGTTGTGCTCGGGCTTGAACTCATCCTTACGCTTTTCGTGATAACCCCGCATGAGCACCTGCAAGACCTCAAGCAAGGTAATGCCGCGCTCCGTCCTACGTTCGTTGACGTGCCTTGTGTCTCGATAGGTACCTTGCTCGACATGGCGCCTCACCTTGGCAACGACATCATCAGCCTTGGTCGGCCGGTTGCTCCCCTTGTTTGTCACGCGCCGCCCTTTTGTAACTCAGTTACATTCTAGAGAGTTCGAGTCAATTCGTCTAGTCGCATCGCGAGATCGGGCTTCGGCCAACGGGGCCCGCTCGTTTAGGTGCCCATCACCGTGATTCCCCCTCAGTCTCCATGAGGTGAACCCTATCGATCTCGGTCACGCGCACCGAAACGGTATACGGGGGCGCAGCTCTGAAGATCTCGTTACCTTTGGCAAGAAGCTGGATCTCAAACGACAGCGTGGTGTCACCTTGTACAGCGAGCGGTACCAAAGGCAGCGGCAACTGTAACATTCGAATTCGTCCGGTGATGTTGATGCCGCCTTCGATCGTGACGTTCTCATTGGCGGAGCCCTTCACCGACACGCGAAACTGGTCAGGCATTGTTTGATCGGCTGCCTCAATGAGCACGCGGAAAAACGCCATAAGCTTGAAGCCAAACGGCCGGGGCGTGTGCGTCGGCACCTGCAACGTGATGTTGTCAGTGAACACACCCATGAGTGACAGCTTGTCACCCCGCTCCTGACGGATGTCGTCACACAAGATGAAATCAGTAAGCTTCATGAGGTTCTTCCCAATCTGCAGGGCGCCTTGGCAGCCCTGGCTCTACCCAAACGAGGGAGCAAGGGGCTGGATGTATACTTGGCCCCTGTCTGTTCCAGTGAAGACCGGTGGACCTACGGGCTCGTGCCGATAAAGCTCCGCGTTGATGTTCACCTGAGTGGCAGTCTGTGTCACCGCAATGCTGCCGCCCTTAAACTGCGCGCACAGCCCCGCCCGAAATGCGTGACCTGCAGCTTCGATAAGAGCGCCGATGGCAACGTGTTCGTCGTAGTTGCTATCGGCTACGTCTAACAGCCAAGGATAAGTGCGTGTAAGTCTAAGCAGCGCCAAGGCCGCCGCCGACACCTCGCCTGACTTCCATCGCTGGGTTGTACGCATTGGTAGTCGCAGGACGCGCTCGAAGTGCACTGCCGGGACACCATTCTCCGAGAACCACCGCAGGATCGACTCGGCAGCAGCAGCCTCGCTCTTCTCAATGGCCGCCTTCACAACGGCATCATTCTCGCCG
>ERZ795055.2855-NODE-2855-length-12830-cov-3.778395_pt1 | contig 12830 bp, 8 predicted proteins | sample MGYA00375139_ERZ795055 | MGnify/ENA primary metagenome ERZ795055 (study PRJEB30184, sample SAMN05720283) | anaerobic digester metagenome | isolation source: active sludge of municipal wastewater-treating anaerobic digesters | place: USA | collected 2015-01-23 ...
CAGAGAAAATCGGAGAATTCGACTATCGTTACCTCCGCGCCGGGGCCTCCCGTAACGCAGGCGCGCGATGGCCGGAGCTCCTCCCGTTGCTGTGCCGCAAACTTGACGGCGATATCGGCAATCACTTCATCGCGCTTCTGGCGGAAATGGCGTTCCTTCACCCAGTTGAAATAGTTGTCAAACAGGAGCCCCGCGGCGAGGGAAAAGCAGAACGCCACAGCGATCCCCGCGACCAACCATACCTTCCGCTGGAAGTTGAGCGCGGCGCGGATCTCCCACATGGCGTAGACGAGCGAGAAGGGGCTCGCCTTCTCCTTCTTGAGCATGACGATCAGCGTTCCGAGCGACGCCCAGTTGACGACGTACGTCACCATGCAGATCGGGCATATCGCCCTCACTTTTATGACGCTCACGAGGAGCATGTAGACGCTGTACAGCGAGCCCAGCGCGACCGGCCAGAAGAGGAATGCCGCATAGTGACGGCGCGCCTTATCATCAAGGACAAAGAGGGGGAGGATGATAAGCGCCGTGAAGAGAAAATAGAACATCCCCCAGGATGTCTGCGGGAGCGAGAGCATCGTCGCGTGCGGCGAGGAGTTCACGCGTTCGCAGTCGAAGAAACGCGCCGACGGAATGCCCTTCGCCTGTGGACCGCCGCAGGCGGCGCGAGAGAAGTCGCTGAATACGCTCAGGCGCACGTTGTGCTCGCGCAGCATTTGCCCGAAGTGGTGTTCCTGCGCCAGGATGTAGGTGGCCAGCGCACCGAGAAGCGCCAGGGCAAGTAGGATGATCGCGTAACGGTTCGGTTTGAGTTTCATTTTTTCCCTTCGTTGATATACTGCTGGATGCTAACCGGGCCTTTCACGGAAATCCGGTTTTTTCAAGATTTGCAAGTGCTTCCTGGCGGAATAATCCATCACCTGTGACATAGGGTTTAATGCGTGCAACGGGTATTCCGTGTCGGGTGATAACGAACTCCGCCCCCTCCATTGAATCGTCGAGAATCTGTGAAAATGAAGACCTTGCATCGGAGGTGTTCAACACTCTGCTCTTTGTCTTCATGTGCCCTATGCTGAATCCGTATTAAATGTAAAGTCAATACATTTACAGTGCGGTGAGTCCTGAGAAATACCCTACTTCGCTTTGTAAAACTTCAACGGCTTGTCGCCCTCGATGCCAACGAACACGCGGTACTCCGCTTCTTTCGCGAGCTTGAGGCCCTGCGGCGCTATCACCTCGATGATGAACTCGTTTTCCTTAAGCTCCTGCGTGGGTATCGCGCACCCCATTATTTCTTTCTCCTTCATGGCAGTGCTGAACTCTTTCTTCCCGGACTTCGTGAAAGTGAGCGTGAAGTAGATGTCCTGCACGTTGCCCAGGAGCCGCGCGTGGAGCCGGTGCGACGGTTCCGGCGTGGTGATACCGCCCCAGTACGTGTGCGATGTTTCGCCGGACTTGAAGACCGCTTCCGCCTGGCCCTGGTAGATGGCGCGGTTCTTCACGTGCGTGTTCTGCATGAAAGAGATGATCTTCGCGCCGGGGGGCGGCGTGAGCTGGAGTTCCCTCTTGCAGGCTGTTGCGAAGATGATTGCGCTCATACAAAAAACGACGGCGAGATTTTTCATAATGCCCCCTTTGGGAAACCATAACATTATTTTATCGAAAGAACAAGCTTCAGGCTTTCTTCCAGTTTCAATAACTGTTTGTGATTCAATACCCCGACTTTCTCCGTTAAGAACGATTTGTCAATGGTTATTATCTGTGAAATATTCAGCACGGAGTCCTTCGGAAGAGTCGTTGCCGTTGCCGGAAGGAAAATGTTTCCTGGCGCTCCCGCCAGGGCGAGGTTCGATGTGATAACCGCGCAGATAACTGTCTGGATGTTGCTGTGGTTGAAGGAATCCGCCTGCACCACTGCGACCGGACGCCGGAAACAGGGCTGCGACCTGTCGGGATCGGGGAGATCGGCCCACCATATCTCGCCGCGGTTTACCATTCTTCCTTGTCTTCTTTGACTGTACTGTACTGAAGTTTATAAATGCTTTTATCAACGGAAGTCCGCTCGCCGGAGTAGACGGCGTTGAGGGCATCGATGATCTTTCTTTCGTCGATGCCGCTGATGTATTCCGATACCGCCCGGGTGTAGAGCTCGCTCCGGCTGATGCCCAGCTTCTTCGCCACGCCTTCCGCACTTTTGAATATCCGGTCGGGAATTGATATCGCGGTTTTCACAGTCCCTGTAGTATAACTTCGGTTATACCGAAAGTCAAGAAATATTTTCAGCATGATATCCGTCCCGCGCCCAGCCGGATGTTCGCGCGCTGCTCCTGGTGCTTCACATGGATGTGTGGCCCCTTGTATCTGCGCTGTTGAACGGGATGATTCAACACCGGGGCATTGTCGGGGATGATATGGGCGGTGGTGCGGAAGCGATATTGAAATATGACATTAATGTGTATAGAGTCATAAACTGTAATTCGGTCAGACGTCTGACCGATTTCACACGGTTCCCCGGCTTTTCCGGGTGATTCATGCCTGTGGCGGTACAAGCGGAATAGCTGATGGCCGGGAACCTTTCCATAAATGACATGTTGCCTGGAGAATGTCAATGGTCTTTTTCTGGCCCGAATATCCATTTCAGCCAGAGTATCATCCTCCCGTCGAGACGGGTTTTCACCTCTCCATTGCATATTATCATTGACAAATTCCTTAAAGTAAGATATCCTTATAGTAAGGTAAAACAAAATGCTCGCGAAGAAAACATCAAAGAACCAGCTTACCCTCCCGGGGGAAATAGTAAAAGAATTTCCCGGCATAAATTATTTCGACGTCGACCTCCGGGCCGGAAAAATAGTATTAACCCCGGTGGTAATGAGGCCGGTTGACGAAACCCTTTCCGGAATACGTGAAAAGGTTAAGAAACTGGGAATTGCCGAGAAAGACGTCGATGCGGCCATCGGATGGGCAAGAAAGAAAAAACGCTGATCCGGGTCGTCCTCGACACGAATATCCTCGTTTCCGCCCTGCTGTTCAAGGGAGAACATGCGATGTTTCATTCCCTCTGGAAAGAAAAACGAATACTGCCGCTTTTTTCCCGCTGCACTTTCCGGGAATTCACGAGGGTTCTTTCTTACCCCAAGTTCGAACTTGCCCGGGACGAAATAGCGTTCCTCTTGCGCGAAGAAGTCCTTCCATATTTCGAAGTAGTGGAAATACAGAAACCGATCGAGGGAATATGCGGGGTTCCCGATGAGGACGTCTTTATCTCATGCGCCATGTACGGTAAGGCGAGTTATCTGGTAACCGGGGATGCCAAGCTTCTCGCCGTTTCTCGTTATGCAAATGTAAAGATGGTGAGGGCCGTGGAGTTCTTGAGGTTAACAGCAAAAGGGAGTTGAGCGGATGACCGCGCTATAGCCGGTTTAGAACTCCAGCGACGCTTCCCGTACGCGATCGTTCAAGGTGCGTACCCTTTTCAGTGCCACCAATTCCTCGAGGGCCACGATGAGGCTTTCCGTGATGTTTTTCCCGCCTGTGATCTTTTTCAGCAGAAGGATAATAATGAAAGAGCTTTGCAAGCGAATCATCACCGCCTTTTCATGCTTATTACTACAAAAGCGCGCACGCGGTTGATTTATACGCAAGGCTTCCCGAGAAGCCGATTTTGGTAAATGTGAGCGTTGATGTGAAAAACGGTAAAACAAGAGAAAGAGAGATAGGCGGCCTGGTTGAAGCGATGGACTATTTCAAAGTACCGGAAGGAACTTTGGTTACCAGGGGGGAAGACGGTGTTGTGAAGGTCGAAGGTGAGAAAATTTTTTTGGTGCCGCTTTTTAAGTAACTGCTTGGGGGGGAGCAGTGAAAGAATCACATCTCTTCACGATAGTTTTGCGTCCCCTATAACGAACCATCGAATATGACGCACAGCATCTTGCAGGATGAGGGTTTATTGGGTACGGTAAGTTAGACCACGATTGTCTTGCAAGAACAAGTAAACCCGGGATCCTCTCGTTTATGAGAGGATCCCGGAAGAAAGACAGTTATTGATCTATCTGCCTGAAGACCTTGATTGAAAAGTCGGTGGCGCCGGTAGTTCTATCTCTATCGCACACACCATTATCAGTAAAGTCGCTTAAACAACCTATGTTTACATACAAGTAGGATTTTAAATCATAATACACTGAAGCGAAGGAAATAATGTGCTTATTCCTTTTAATATCATCGGTACCCTCTTGAGCCTTTGGACCAAGACCAGATATTCCTACCTTGGTGAAAGTATCACCGTTTGTTGATTTGAACACTTCCGCTCCATCTGTTTCATTGTCGAACCCGATATACAGATACTTTTGTGTGCCGCTCGGTATTTCTACGATGTTAACCATCGATATTGCCTTATTATTCGGATTGCCGGATTCACTTGAATCAAATATTTTGTTCCAGTTAGCCATAGTTGTACAACCTGATGTGCAACGCCATAATTCTCCGCGCACTGGTGTTTGAGTTGTTGAACCCGATGCCTCTGATTGAACGTTTCTTGCGACATACAATGAATTATTAAACTTAACCATGGAAGGTATGCCCTTCTCGCCAGGCCTTAATTTGTTAAAGCTTGGAATTTCTCTTGTTACGCCAGTCCACCCTGTCGGCTTGGTTGTATTTTCTGTTCCAGAAAGAGAATTTATAACTGATGCCCAGGTGGCAGAGCTTGTTGGAGGAATGATATTGGTTCTAGATATTCCACCGTTATTTGCCAAGAATAATTGGTTGCCTCCGTCATTATAAATTATCTGGCTGTCGACTCCTATATAATTTGCTGTGTTGCCGCCGTTTGCACCAATGTTGGTTATTCTAACAGCTAAATTACTACCCCCAGTAGTGACTGATGAATTGAGTCCAGGGCATACCCCATTTGGAGTTAAACCTGACATGTAGAAAAAGGTTGGTAGTCTTGATGCGTCTGCGGCAAATCCGAGATATAGGTACGAACCATCAGAAAGAAACTGTTGAAGACTGGTTGAATTGCCTATAGTCTCGCTTGTCATTGTGCAGTAATCTATGTCTAGCACATCATCCTTATCCTGTGTGAAATACATTTCATAAAATCCACCGCCTCCTTCATTGTGAGCACCAAATAGTAAGTAAGTGTTTCCATCAATTGTTGCTTTCGTGAAGTAATCTACTCCGTCCATGGTATTAGGGGCAGGTCCGTTATTGCTGAAGATTGATGCTGAGCAATTGGTTGAGTTTGAATCGTAGTATGTAGAATTTACTTCAATATAATCGTTTGTGTCATTTATCGAAGTTATAGTCTCCGCTATAGCTATGTCATTGTTAGTAAAAAGTGTTGCCGCACAACTTGTGGCATTTGAATCATAATATGTGACGTTAACATCAACATAATCATTTGTATCATCAACAGAGGTTATTGTAGTGCTGCCAATATTATTATTTGCTTCTATGCAGCTAGATACTGTTATTTTGGATACACCAGCCATCAGCTGACTGAGGTCGGTTCCGGGAGTTACATAATATCGTCTGTTTCCACTATTATCAGCAATTGATGTAACTGATGCTGATATATTGTTAGAATTTGTGCAATTTGAAACTAATAATTTTGCAACTCCGACATTATATTTACTGATATCAGTTCCAGGAGTTATATAGTAACGTCTTTTTCCAGCGTTGTCATATATTGATGTCACTGGCCTCTTGATATTATAACCGAAACTGGTGTATGGGTAGACGCTGCTGTTTGTCGTGTCCGCTGACTTGATGCTGAACGTCACCAGGGTTGCGTTGGAGCCGTCCGGATCGAACCTGAATACACCCTCGTTCGTTTCATTTGGGCCTAGGTATATCTTGTTGTCATATTCGAAAGAGAATGCGAAGCTTGTTCCGTCGACGAAAGGATCGTTGAATATTGCACCGTCTTCAAGATTCTCGATGCTGCCACCGAATCCCACGAAGGTAGCCCTGTCGCGAGGGTTGGGGGAAAGGTATTCTACTACATCCGCTGCACGTAAGTTGGTTGATACAACGGCAGTGTAAATCCCAACGCCCTGGGCTTTGGAATGGGTAACGGTAACTTTATTGAGTTCTGTGCTGCTCCGCTGTGCATTCGAAACCGAACCAAGGTTGGTGGGAATAGTGTAGTAAGAGGTATTTCCACACCCTCCCGCTCCCGTGCCGTCTAGCACGTCTTTCGAAAACGTGATCTCAAAGCTGTAAAGGGATTTCGCTTCCATGCTGACGACGCGGAGTGCTTCGCTTCCCTTGAAAGTGCCGAACTTCGGATCTGTCATTGGGGCTCCTTCGTTCAGATCCTTCATGTTTGAGTTTATAGTAACTATATATGTGCAGCCAGTGTTTTGCTCACCGGTTGTCAGGTCAAAAACCGTGTTTCCCGAAACATGTGTTATTGCTGATATTGTTGCGTTGCAGCTGCTCCCAGAGGTGAATCCATACGTATAGTTTGTCAAGGTCAATGCATCGTAATTTTCAGTGCCAGCGCCGGTATACATCGGTTCGGAGAAGGTTACCCGGGCTTTAGTCGAGGTGACGGATGTCACAGTCTTGACGTACGGCTTGATCACTCCCTTGATTGTGACGGAATCGGTAATTGCCTCGTTTTGTGCGCCATCATAGAGGGGATCTGTGGATGAAACTTTTACATAAGAAATGAAAATATCATTGGTATTAAAGACAGATGTATTAGCTGTTAATTTAATCTTACTATCACATGCATTGATGTCATCGCCATTTCCTGAATCATAGACCAAAGATGCGACATTGGTTGATCCGTTGGGATAATAATCAATCTCGTCAACTGTACCGGGTATCGTTTCAGTTAATGTACCGGAACATGTAGTCCACCCATTACCATCAGGAGAAACAGGTTCAGAGAAAAGAATATTGAGACGGGTATCATCAATATCAACAACAGCCCCGGTAATAATCGGGGCCGCCATGTCGTGTATCATCGGATCATCCTCCTCGATTGTAAATGAAGCCAGGCTGTTTCCATTTGAATTGAGCACCCGGTTGGATTCTTCGGTGTAGGTGATTTTTTTCGCATCGGTTCCTGAGACGGTGCGGTTATTGGTAAACAGGGTGACATACTTATCGTTACTGCTGTCCGGGTCTACACTGCCGGTACAGGTCGGCGATCCGGTGCCTACAAAGCCTGTTTCCTCGATTGTAAACCTGGCTGCATCCGTGTCCGTTATGGTGCTGTCATCCATGGAATGGCTGAATTCCAGGACTACCTCGTCTATCTTCCCGTTTTTATCGCAGTCGTACTGGTAAACAGATACGACCGTGGGCTGTGTTTTATCTCCTCCGCCAGATAACAGGTTCTTAAACACTTCCCCCCCGCAGCCGAGTACGGCGGAAAGCGCCAGTGATGCAAAGATGACAAAAAGTTTATTTAGTGCAGAGTTAGTTTTCATAACTGTTCCCCCGTCTTGCTGTAGAAGTGGTACGCCGCGCCGAACGATATATTGATGAAATTGCCGTTGGTCTGCTCAAAGACCATCATGTAGCCCGCGTCGAGGAATAGCTCAAGCATCGGGAGCTTCGGGTGCCTGTAGCCCGCGCCCACGCCGGCAAAGACCGTCAGGTCCATGGAGGAGGTGTCTTTCTTCTCCGTGTTGTCGGACTTGTCCTTCAGGGACGCCATGGTGATCCCTAGATCCAGCGTGAAGTAGGGGCGCAGGCCGAAGTTTGTTGTGTAACCTATTTCGTTGTTGATGAGGATGGGGATGAGCGTCACGTCCGCCGGAAGTGCGTCTCCCGTGGAGCCGAACGTCGCGTAGCCCAATGCAAGTCCCGTGCGCAGGTCCCAGGTGGATGTCTCGGCAAAGACCGGCATGCGCATATCGAAAAGGAACCCAAACCCGATTGCCGGGTCAAGGGCGGAGCCAATGTCGCCGGAAGGCATCATGTAACTGGCGAAGAATCCCGCGCGGGGCAGGAACTTTTCCACAAAAGGTTTTCCCGCCGTGGGCTCGGGCTTCGGGGCGGTCGCGATCTTCGATTTTTCCTCGAGCTTCTTCCATCCGTCGTTGTTGAGCGCTTTCAGCTGTCCCAGGTTGATGGGGGGAGTGATGGCTTTCTCGCTCACCATGTTGGCGATGTCCAAGCGCTTGATGGTTGTTTCCTTCTTTGTGGTGGCATCGACCAGCTTGATGGTGTTCGGCGCCTCCTGGGTTATGGTGCCCTGGATGACGTTGCCGTTTTTCAGCCTGATGACTTCGCCGGAGGAAACGCTGATGAAGAAGAGGACGAGGACGACTGCCGCGAGGAGGAACCTGGATTTCATGCTGACCTTCCTGTGTGTGAGTTTCCCGGGGGCCGGTGGGGGTGGTAAAACATACCGTATGCCGGGGAGTGTATATGTAAATACTCGGTTTTGTTCATTTAAATTATCATCGAATTTACGGTTCTTTTATAGAATATCAAGCAGTGATACATACGTTATATAGTACAACTGTTGATGACAGAATATGTGAAAATTTTATCATTTAATATCCTAAATAACAAGAAAAATAGGTATTACCACGGCAGAAAAGATCAAAAAATTACCATAAGTTAATGTGAATGAAATGCAGATCATACCGTGTTTCTTTCAGTAATATACAAAAGGATAGAGATAATTTCAACAAAATAAGCCCATATGGGTTGAAAAATATTTAATAAATCGATATTCGGCTGATTATCCTATGAAAGTTGATTTATCGTTTTGCCTTTTAAATTACTTTTATGGTGATCGATTTATGCATATAACTCCACTGCCCATATAAAAGGGGCACGGTTTCCCGTGCCCCCCAGAGGTATGCATAGTTCAGAACCTTACCAGTTACTAAAGTGAATCTATCTGGCGGAAGACCCGTATTGAGAAGTCGGTTTCACCATTCTGTGTACCCACTGTACCGCTGCGGTCGCACTGGCCGCCATCATACAGTTCCTGAACGGTGGTACAGCCCGCGTTTACGTACAGGTACGACTTGCCATCGTAGAAAATCGGGGCGTGCGACACGATCTGCCTGTTGAAGATGGCCTCCTCGGGCTTGTCCTGCGGACCGAGACCGGCAACGCCGACAATTTGGAAGGTGTCGCCGTCGGTCGAACGGAATACCTGGGCGCCGTTCGTGAAGTTGTCGAATCCGACGTAGAGGTACTTGTCGTTCGGCATCTTCGTGACCACCATCATCGAAATGTCGGTATTACCCGATTTACTGGAAATCCCGTTCGCCTCCGTAGTATTGAAGACCATGCTCCAGTTTGTATCCGTGCCGCAACTTGTTGAGCAACGCCAGACTTCCGCAGTGTTGTCTGTCCTGTTTCTCGCCACGTAGAGGTGCTTCGTGCCGCCTGCGTTGGTGAACTGCACCATGAACGGAACGCCCTTCTGACCGGGCCGGATAGTACCAAGGCTGGGAATTTCCTGCGTGGTGCCGGATGTCCAGACCATCTTTGTCGTTGAGATGTCGGATATTATCGTCGTCCAGACCGAGCTGCTGTTCAACGGGACGTTCGGTGTTCTCGAAACACCGCCATTGTTAGCAATATACATCTGGTTGCCGCCGCCGTCATTGTAGATGACGATGCTGTCTATGCCGAGTATCGCGCCGTCGTTACCGGCGTTCCCTCCGATCCATGGTATGTTCCGCGCATCTCCCACGCTAGCAATATCGTTGTCGATGAGGGTTCCAGCCGTGTTGTCGCTGCAGTCGTTCTGGCTCGGGTTGCTTGTCTTCCTGTCGACCTCTGGCGCCCAGACCAGCACCGGATGCTCGTTGTTGTCCGCAGCGAACCCCAGGTAGATATCGAGGCCGTCGGTGAAGATCTGCTGCTGTGTCCTCGTGTTCCCGTATTTGACAGACGCGGTCCCGCACCAGTTGATATCCAACACGTTGTCCGTGTCGTAGGTGTAATGCAGCCGGGCGAGGCTTCCGGCCTCCCTGTGACCGCCGAAAAGAAGGATGTTCTTCGTTTCCGCATCGGGCGACCCAATGCCGTCGTAGACCTGGATCGATCCCTTGACAAAGGCGTCAACGCCGTTGGTGCTGTCGGGACCGCTCAGGTTGTAGATCAGCACCTCGCAGGTTTCCGTGGTTGAGGTGACGCCTGTCTTGCCTGTGATGGTAATTGTGTCATTCGCGTCGTTAACCACGGTCGACGTGGTCACCCCCGAGTTGTTGTTCGCGTTCGCGCACCCGGTCACCACAACAGTGCTTCCATTGCTGTAGTTGGACAGGTTAGTGCCGGGAGGCATGTAGTACACAGCCGGCGCTCCCGCATCGACCTTGATAGCCCGCCTGGTAAGGTTGGCGCCAAACGAGTCTTTCATTGTGCTGCATGAGCTGTCGGCACAGATGTTGAACGTCACGAGCGTCGAGTTCGAGCCGTCGGGATCGAACCTGAAGACGCCCTTGTTCGATTCGTTCGGTCCAAGGAATATCTTACTGTCATACTCGAACGAGAACGCGTAACTCGTTCCGTCGGCGAACGGGTTGCTGAAGATCGGTCCGTCTTCCAGATCCTCGATGCTGCCACCGAAGCCCATGAACGTGGCGATGTTGAGCGGGCTCGCCGCGAGCTCCCCGCCGTCGGCATCATACAGCCCCGTGGAGCCGTTCTTTACCGTGAGCGAGTACATCCCCACTCCCTGGGCCTTTTCGTGGGTGATGATAACGACGTTATTCCTGGTCTCGTCCCTGACGGACGTGAATTTCGATGTATCCGTTGCGAGGGTCGTCGGCACCAGGAAGAGACTCTCGTTGTCGGCGCCGTTTGTGCCGGACGCCATGACCTCGCGGGAGAACTCTATCTCGAAGGTGTAGAGCGACGTTGCGACTGCGCGCACCACCTTGAGCTTTTCGGCTCCGGTGAACTGGCCAAACTTCGGATCGGTCATCGGGGCAAGCTCGTTGGCATCGCTCACCGCGTCGTTCACCGTGACCTTGTAGACGCAGGTGTTCGACTGGGTGTTCGTGGTGAGGTCAAATACCCGTTTCGGGTTTGAGGGCAAGGGAGTGATCTTGGAGAATGTGGCAGTGCAGCTTCCGCTCACGATCGTGTAGGTGTAGCTTCCCCCGGTACAGTTGGGCGAGCACGTTCCTGCGAAGTCGGCGGACTCGGTGCTGCCTGTGCCCGTCGTCATGTCCTCGGAGAATGTTACACGCGCCGTGGTGGTGTTCTGCGAGGTGACACTCAACACGTAGGGCTTGATGACGCCCTTTATCAGGACGGGATGGGACGCGTCGTTGTACACGGTGTGCCCACCGCCATCATACAACGAGCCGGTCGGTACGTACACCTGGTCGTTATAGAGGTCGTTCGAGTCAAATATCTTGTTAGAAGTCGTCGACAGCGTTATCATCCCGTCGCAGGCGTTGATGTCATCGCCTGCCAGAACATCGTAAGTCAGACCGGAAACGTTTCCATCCTTCACGTTTACATATGTGATATCCCCGACAGGATCGATGCTGCCGCTGCAGGACGACCACCCGCCCGATGTCGGCGATACAGGCTCGGAGAAAGAGATTATCATGAAGTCATCACCCGTATCCGCGGACGCCCTGGTAACAAGCGGCATCGCCTCATCCTTCACGATGGTCGTCGTGGCAGCGAACGTGTCGAGCGTCTTCGAGGTGACATCGCTTCCTTTTACGCTCATAATGGTATTAGTAACGTTCTGGGTGTAGGAGATCGTCTTTTTCCCCGTTCCAACCACGGTCGTGTCGTTGGTGAAGAGGGTGATGTATTCGTCGGTTGAGCTGCCAGGGTCCTGTCCCGGGAGCGTACCGCCCGAACACAATGCTGTCTGTCCGTTCACTGTGTCGGTCGCTGCCTTGTCAACGTTGATGAAGCTCGTGCCTCCGAGCTTGAAATTCGGGGCATCAGTCTTATTGACGGTCGTGGAATCAAGGGCGCGGCTGAACTGTAACACCACCTCGTCTATCTTGCCGTCGATGTCGCAGTCGTATTCGTATGCCCACACAACCGTCGGCGGCGTGAAATAGACCTCGAACGATTTGCTTTCAGAAACCATAAGGTTGTTCGCGAGGTCCCTGATATTGTACGCGGTCAGCGTGTAGTCGTTCTCGGGAAGGGCCGAGAGCATTGTGAGCTCAACGGTTTTGTTATCGGGCTGAAGCACCCTGAGCTGGTCGACCCCGGTTGGACTGAGGCTGTAGGCGTTGATGTCCTCCGCGGTAGATTCCATCACCGGCTCGCTGAACTCGACGTAAACGGTGTCGGTGTCGGTCGCGGTCACTATCGCGATAGACGGGGGCGTCGTATCTGTGTTCTGTCCGGCAAAGGTGTCCGAGTCATAGTTGGAATCAATGTCGATCAGAGCTTCGTCGCAGACAGTTCCCGCCACCGTGAGCGTGTACGTGGTATTGTTGAGCTGGTTTGCGGTGGTAAGTACAACCACAGTATGATCGATATCGCTCCGGACAGCCGAATTCACGACAAGCGAACCGACAGTGGGATCGCTGATGCTGTATAAAGCGGCGCAGGAGACACTGTCGGAGCACTCGGCCGATAGATCGTACATGGCTTCGCTGAAGACCAGGGTCACCGTGTTCATGTCCGTCGAATCGGCGGAAATCAGGTGCGGACGAGCCTCAGCAAGGAAGTTGTCGGAATCGGGAGTCATGGTGACCAGACTGGTGTTCTTCACATTCTGCGTGACAAGGGTCAGTGTGCCTCCATTCGTCTCTGAAGCCAGCGTGAGCAGCACCTTTTTCGTGTCAGCCTGCTGCACAGCCGTGCTGATGGTAAATCCGGCGATGGAGTAGTTGCCCTTTGTTTCTGCGGTG
>ERZ795055.2858-NODE-2858-length-12824-cov-4.677579_pt1 | contig 12824 bp, 8 predicted proteins | sample MGYA00375139_ERZ795055 | MGnify/ENA primary metagenome ERZ795055 (study PRJEB30184, sample SAMN05720283) | anaerobic digester metagenome | isolation source: active sludge of municipal wastewater-treating anaerobic digesters | place: USA | collected 2015-01-23 ...
ATTGACCTGAGAACTTTTGTCCCATGATTCATGGTTGTTATGCCTAACTTGAATCCGTTTCCATTACCTGCAGGGGTGAATGTGCCAGGTATATAGCCATTATTCCAGGACCAGCAGCTGTCTATCAGTACAGTTCCGTCATTCTCCCAAAGATCCAGACCGTCATCAGCATTCCACCAGAAACGGCAACCTCTGATACTGTTTGTCATGCCTGGGGGAATGTAGCAAATCTCTAGTCCATCCGCATCTTCATATTTTGGCACGGTAAGTGGATCCTGATTAAAGTGGAAGTCGCAGTTAAGTACCAGATTCCCGTTCGATTTTCCACTTATCGTACAACCATGTCCGTTATGGTGAGAATTGATCTTTTCAAAGGTATTGTAATTACTGTCTGATATTCTGAACCCAGTGTAAACCTTACTATCAAGTTGGGTGTAGCCAGTAATTTCTAATCCTTTCCAGTGAAAATAGTCACCTGTAAAACATATTCCGCTTTGCCAGATGTCTTTAAATCCGTTTGTTGCATCTCGGGTAATTACGGGTATTTCGCCCGGGAAGGCCCAGATCTTAATGGTGTTTGTTGTTGTACCCTTCTTGTTGATCAGATACTGGGTTGAAATATACTTGTAGGTCCCTCCACGGAGGTATACAGTATCACCTGCGACAATCACTGTCCATGCCTTGTTAAGTGTAAAGAATGGCTGTGTTACTGTACCAGGATTTGAATCACTCCCTTCAGGTGACAAATAATAGGTCCTTCCAAAAGATACTGATCCGGTAAGGATCAGGAGGACAACACATAAAACCCGCATATGAATAAATTTGACGAATGAGCAATATTAAGTGACAAACATATGAAATTTTACGAGGAGACAACGAATTTGTTTCAACATACACAGCCTAATTATTAAGATTGCAATGAAATATCATTATCAGTTCCTAGTTAAACACAATGTATGATCTGAATTTCAATTATTGCAGATCCGGTTATCTTAAGAATAGATGATTAAAAAACTGTTGCAGGATTTTAGAACAAATACCAGGATAAGGCAGGTTACTGGTCTGTTAAGCGTTAATATTATTTCTATCCCACTCTCAATTGTTACCAGTATTATAATCACCAGATTTCTTGGATCGACTGGCTATGGGAACTTCAAATTCATATTAAATCTTTTCTCACTGGCAATCGTGGTTTTCACATTTGGTTTCTTCCAGGCCGGGAACCGTGCGTTAGTATTAAATTCAGATCCTAAAAAGGCCAGGGAGCTTTTTGGCGCAGAGCTGATTATAACCTTTTTTTTATTCCTGTTTATGGCGCTTTTTTTCTGTGGATATGCCCTATTGGATAAAAACATAAATGAAAAGGGTTTGCGCCTGATCCTGCTTTTAGTCATTCCCTTTTCATGGATATTTCTGATGTCAAAGTATTTCGAAGTGCTATTTCAGGCAGATAACAAAATTAAGTTACTTGCTAAAGCTAGGCTATATCCTCATTTGATTTATTTCTTAATGATCCTGGCCATTTATTATTTCATTTTCAATTATTCAGGAGATCGGTTAAAGTTAATCCTGGGATCTTATTTCGCAGGAAATATTATCATCTCGATTTATATTATTTTAAAGCTTAATCCCTCCTTCCTGAATTTCAGGGAGAGAGCAAAGGAAATCCTACACTATAATAAGATCTTCGGATTCAGTGTTTATCTCGGCAGCGTTTTTGCTGTTGGATTTTCCCAGTTGACAGGTGTGCTGATAAGTTACTTCTCGCCTGACAACAGCGGTGTCGGATACTACTCTCTTGCAATGACAATAGCTGCTCCATTGGCATTCATTCCTAATGTGATTGCAACTACCCATTACAAGGATTTTTCAGTGAGTAATAAGGTTCCGCAGAAGTTGCTTAAAGTGACAGCTGGGATAAGCATTGCTGCCTTGATCGCTACAAACATTTTAGTGGGGCCTTTTATTAAGATTTTTTACGGGATTGAATTCTCTCCTGTAATAAGGTTGACATACATAGTTAGTTTCGGAATAATAATGAATGGACTGGCTGATTTTTTTAACCGCTTTCTGGGGTCACACGGGAAAGGCAAAGCTCTGCGGAACAGTGCATTTATTGTAGGACTCAGTGTTTTGATACTTAACGTATCCCTTATACCGTTATTTGGAGAAAAGGGAGCAGCATGGACAACATTTTTTTCAGGGATAATTTACTTTGTTTGTATGTATCTGTACTACAGGGCATTGATTGCAGAATTAAATCGTCTCAATCAATAATCGGATTTTCGGAATCTTTCCTTTTTCTGTATATATGAACTCGTTATAATGAACAATGCTAAAATTATATATAAACCTTATGGTGCAGGATCAGGTTCTGTCAGAGTATCTTTCTTTGACTATTTCTACATTTTCACCCTTATTATCTATACCGCCCATGCAAACAAGTATGTTGTCTCGACTGCCGTACAGGACAACCCAATCTGGTTTTCTTTGGTAATTCTCCTTGCAGGAGTTCTGGTATTGAGATGGCGCGTAGCTTTTAATAGGCAGTTTTATCTGTTGATTTTTGGATATCTGATCTACTTTGTGGCAATATCGGTAAAGTTTCATGAATTTCGCCCGATGTTTTTTCTTAATAACGCCTTTCTTTTCTTTATAACTTATTCTACGGTCAAGGCCCTCAAAATCAATTTTTTTAGGATTTATGAGATAGTTATGACCTATCTTGCTGCGATTGGTTTGGCATTTTGGGTCATACAGATAATACTTGGAGGTGATAATTTTCTGAATTTACTCGGGAAAATCCCTTCAATTGAAGAGTTTTCAAATGTATCCGGAGGCGGACTCAATATCATTCTATATTCAGTACAGCCTACACGCACATCCTTATTATTTGATTTCTTACCTCCCCGTAACAGTGGATTTGCCTGGGAACCAGGTGGATTTGCGGTTATGCTTGCCGTTGCAATATTCATTAATCTTTTCTTCTTTAAATCAACTAAGAATTCCACTGCCCGTTTCTGGATTTTACTTGCTGCACTCGGATCTTCACAATCTACTACAGGGTATGCAGTTCTTCTGGTTATTTTATTTTTTTATTTCTACAATAAACAGAAAAAACTGCTTTTAGCATTGTGGCCTCTGTTGCTTCTTGCCTTATTGGCGGTATTTTCCCTCCCATTTATGAGTGATAAGATATTGGGCCTTATTGATGAAACAAAAAACGTAGATGCAATGGTTGAATGGAGTATTGGGAGAGAGGAAGCAATTAATCCGCAGCGTTTTGCATCCTTTGTCATAGCATTCAGGGATTTCCTTGATAATCCGGTACTTGGTCTCGGGGGGGTCAATGAAGCGAGATGGACTTACAAGATAGGAGCCAATGTTTCTACAATTACAGGAATTGGAAACCTTCTGGCCCAATACGGGATCGTCGGTTTTCTTTTTTTTATTATTTCTTCTTTCAGGTCCTCGTTATTCTATTCAAAACATTTCATGTTCTCGGGGAACATACTGTTTTTCATAATCGTAGTTTTTATTTCAATCAGCTATGGGATTATTCTGTTACCGCTGATAATGAGTTTTTGGCTGTTCGGATATTTTACCCCAGGCGGAATATCTCCCGATCAGGTCAAAATGAGAGACCTTGAAATCAGAACAGAACAGCTCAGAAAGAAATGAAAGCAATGCTTTTCCAGGCCATAATCAGAACCTTTAATTTGTAAGGTAATATCAGACTGGATTAAACTTTAAAAACTTGGAAGGATCAAAAATTAAAATCTGTTTTATTCTCACACATCTTCCTCAAGGTGGGGCGGAGAGACAGACAATTAATCTAATAAGGGGATTGAGTCCTTCATTTTATGATGTTACACTTCTTCTCTATGCCGGTGATTATCTGTTTTATAAGGAAGTGTTTGATCTGCCTGTCAGGCTCATCGTAAATCCCTCATCGTCAGGAAGCAAGATAAACAGGAACCTGAAGAATGCCATTTTTCTGCGAAAATCTCTCCAGAAAAACAACTTTGATATCCTGCATACCCTTCTTGGTCACAATGGATTCTGGGTAAGATTATTAGCTCCCCGAAAATACAGGAACAGGATAATATATTCCATTCGCAATGACATCTATGATAATCCGGGAGTCTTTCTTGCTTTTGAAAGGTTCCTGATTAAAAACTCATATGTAATCACCAATAGCCAGAAGGTTTTGGACCAGTTTAGGGCGTATATCGGACCAGATAAACTGGGAAACAGGGCAAGCCTCATATACAATGGATTTGAAACCGGAAGATTCATTAGTGAAGAACCGGCGATTGTCAGTGATGAGATAATACTTGGGACTGTGGGAAGACAGTCTTCGCAAAAGAACCAGATTCAGATTATTCAGGCAGTGGAAGAATTAGCCCCGAACTACCCTGTCCGGTTATTCCTGATCGGTGACAAAACCCAGAATAGAGGCCAGGCAAATGAAGCATATGTAAAAGTTCATCAACTTGATAATTACGTGACGATTCTTGATTCACAACAGGAGATTGAAGAATTTTATAAACGATTTAACATTTTTATACTTGCTTCAGTTTATGAAAGCTGTCCGAATGTTTTATTTGAAGCAATGCTTTCCAGGTGTTTATGTATAGTTTCAGCCAATGCAAATACAGACCGCTTCATCCAGGACGGGGAAAACGGATTGGTATACGATGGATCTTTGAGCATGCTTGTGGAAAAGATCAAACAGGCAATGAACATGGTTAGAACCGGCAATCACCTAACCATGGTGGAAAAGGGGTGTAAATATGCGGGTGAGAACTTTTCCACAGAGCGAATGATCAGGAGCTACGAAGAAGTTTACGATAAGATTATTGAAAGGAACTGATGTGCCCAGGACAGGGGACTCATTGCTCTTGACCTGCACCGGTAATTCATTGAAAGGCATAATAGATTATATAGCAGACATGACTAATGAAGCCTAAAGCGTTCATAATATTGGGAGATTCCTTTACCTTCCCTGAGGGTGATGCGGCCACTAACCGTGTTTATACATATGCAAAGGGATTAAGCGAAAACGGGGTGACTGTCCATGTCGTTTGCTTCAGGAATGATTATGTTAACAAACATTACGGCGTTACAGATGGCATTATTTACCATCTCCCATTCAGACAATCATCAAGAAGTCAATATTTCATTATTCGCAGGCTTAATAATCTTGAAAAATATCTGAACACATTAAGATTATTCCTTAGCATCCGGAGAGAAAGCAGGATTGATAGTATTATTACGTACACAATCAGAAAGAACACTCAATTATTTGCGTATTTCCTCGCTAAAGCATTTCATTCAAGTCTTATTCTTGAACGCAGCGAGCATCCGTTCAAATCATACCGCACTCCATTCGCGGAAAAAACAGCAGGCAGATTCAGGGTCATTTTCGAAATACTTTTCAGTGATTACATTTTCTGTATCTCCGATTATCTGATTCAATTTTACAGACAAAACGGGGCTGGCACAAAGAAACTTTTCAAAGTCCCAAGCACTGTCGATGTGACAAGGTTTGATAGTCGGGTTGACCGGAAACTTCGGTATAAATATATCTGCTATGCCGGCAGCCTTACCAGGGAGAAAGACGGAGTGGATATACTTATCAGAAGTTTTGCATTGATTAAATCCGATTTTAATGATGTTAATCTTGTTCTGGTGGGTAAGGCAGATACAAATGAGGACGAAGCCTTCTTCAGGAAGCTGGTAACAGAACTGGACATTAAGGACAGAGTGTTATTTACGGGCAAATTACCAAGAAATGATATTCCTGCATATATCTGTAATGCTGAATTATTGGCATTGGCGCGTCCCAGAAGCATTGTGGCAGACGCCGGTTTCCCTTCCAAAGTCTCCGAGTACCTTTCAACAGGCCGACCTGTGGTAGTTACTAAGGTGGGGGAGATCCCAGCCTACCTGACTGATGGGCAAAACGCCTTCCTGGCGGATCCTGACAGTGTCAGTGATTTTGCAGAGAAACTGCGGCTGGCATTAATGGATGAGGCACAGGCAATGAAAGTGGGAACTAATGGGAAAGAAATCGCTCAATCAGTTTTCAACTACCGGTTTCAGGCTACCCGGATATTGAGATTTCTTGCAAAGAAATAATCATGTCTGCAATTAAGGCTGTTTTCAAGAATAAGCTTGATGACTCAGAGGTCAGATTAGTGAATGATTTCTGTTCTGAAGCCAGTTATCATGCCCTTGAACAGGCTTTGGGTTTTCCCGAAATCCTGTATACATCACGGATTACCTATTTCTACTTAGCCGGGGAGAAGGGAATTGTAAGTTTTGCGCAGGTTATCGAGAATTTCAGATTCGCACATATATGGTTTGGCCCCGTGTGTGATGATAAAGAAATGGCAATTGAGTCAGTCCTTCGGATTGCTGACCATTACAAAACTAAAGGATTCTGGTACATTGGTATTCAACCCTATCGCAAATCAAATTATGATGCTGATTATATTGAGTACTCACTGAACAAACAGTTGCGGATAACATACCTGTTTACAGGTGACAACACCAAGTCATCATTGGAGATAGATCTCGGTCAGAGTCTGGCTGATATTTTCAGCAGGTTCAGCAAGGGCCATAAAAGCGCTGTCAGCAAGGCAATAAGGTCGGGAATCACTGTACAGCAGCTGGAAACATCAGCAGATCTTGAGAATTTTTTACAGGTCTATTGTAAAATGAATGATTACCGTGGAATCGGGGGTCATTCCAATGATGAACTCAAAAGGATTTGTTCGTTCATCCTAAAAAACAAATGCGGTAGCATCCTTCTTGCTAAAGACTCTAATTATGAGGTTATTGGAGGATCGGTATTCGCCTTCCAGGGTTTGTCTGTCAGATACCTTATCAGTGCTTCCGATCCATCACGGAGAGAGCTGCCTGTTACACATTACATTATTTACAGGGCCATAGAACAGTTTAAAGAGTATGGATTCAGGTATTTTGATTTCTGGGGATACAATCATTTCGCCAGGCCTGGGGAGCAGATTTACCAGATAAACAAGTTTAAAAAGGGTTTCGGCGGATATTATATTTTCTTTATGAAGAAAATGAATATCAGTTTGACGCCAGGGGGATTCAGACTTTTCCGTCTTTACACAGCTCTGAGGAAAGCAAAATCAGTAATGCTGAGATCCTTCAGAAAGCAAGAAAGCGTTGGAGAATGATAAATCATTTTTATAATTTCTCTGGGGTATTCCGGAGTAAATGATTGGAGAAATGAAAAAATCGACAAAAAATGTTGATGGATGGAAAATGTCAGCGGCCTTCCTTATTGTTTTGGTACTTCTTGTAATCCTTTCAGGTTACCGCAAGTCAGATTTCCTTAACTCCTACCTTGAGGATTTGAACCATGCCACTTCAAATAAGTTCAGACCTGATGCAAAGGCAGTTGAATTCAGCAACGGTTGGTACAGGCTCTTTGTTGATAAATCAGGAAAAATTCAGGTAACAACGCCTGATGGACAACAAATATTATCAGACCTCGCCTATTATGCCGATTATGTGGATTCTGATGTTACGGAAATGCTCACAAATGTTAAGGTGTGGAAGACCGCTGACAGCAGTATAACAATATCCGGACTTACCCGGCCAGGTGCTTTTGTGACGATTTCTATATCAATGAGTAAGGAAAGTCCTGAAGTAATGTTTTCAATTCATACAATGTATAATGACACTGTCAGGGTATCAAGGGAGGCTCTGGTAGCTGATTATGCAATTCCTGTGGCAGAGGTTTATCAAAAGAACAGGCAAATTGCCCGGCATAACCTTAACAGGGAGTATTGGCTTGATCAGCAGGGAGTAAAGCTGGGAGAGGGGAGCCGATCCTCAATGATATTCAACCAGGCCGGTGTCTCATCACTCCAATTGGACACAAAACGGGAAACTGTTGTGATCAACCTGGATGCAAGCTTTGATCACCCCTTTATACAAATCCCTTTACAGGAAAATGGGGCAGGAAAATGGTATGACAGGTCTGCCTCAGTTTATACAGGAGGGAACGAAAGAGTCAATGAGTTCTCTGTCTATTTCGGATGGGTTCCGGAATTTACTCCCAGGATTATGCTGGTTCCTGGCGGTTACATTGCAGGTTATGTATTCACAGAACATGCCGACGGCGGAAATCTCAAAACTCACCGTGCAGCATATTTTGGCAATGAAAGCATTACGAACTTAAATGATGCTACTGGTGGATTTGCAGGTCACCAAATAGCTGTAACCAAAAGCGTATTTTATGAAGACTTTGATGAAGGCATGGGAGACAGCCTTGGGGTGAACTACAAGCATGAAAGTGATTATCTGAAGTTTCTCGATCAACTCTCCCTGACCGGGTCATGCGAAATCTGCCTTCATACTCCGGAGAGTTCCAATTCAAACCGCAAGGATCTTGAAAATGCTATTTCAACAGTAAATTACAGATATGGATCTCCCACCTGGATTGATCATGGTATGTATTCCGGAAATAACAACAGGGAAACCCTTGTCGCTGATGGTCTGAATCCTGAATCACCATATTATGCAGCTGATCTTTGGACCAGATATGGCATCAAATACTTCTGGAGTCCGGCTGTTGAAGCAATAAGATTTGCGAAATATGAAAGCTCATTGAGCGATGATATCAAGCATCTGAGACTCTTGCATCTTACCGGGGAACTGTGGAGAAGATATAAATACTTCAGAAATTACCTTGGAGAAAGTGCATTTGCCTCTTTTAAACGTGTTTCTATGGGAAATTTCCCAATGGTAGAACTGAACTCCCTTCAACCGATGAGAGGCACTTCTCTGCCCACCCCACTATTTTGGCGAAATATAACGATTGCCGGTTCATTTTATTCATGGTCAACAGAATTTGTTTACCCAGGCCAGAATGCCGTTAATAACAACTCATGGTTTGAAACAGAGAAAAATGAACTGAATTATCTATTGAAAAACTGGGGAGTGTTTATAAACCATGGCTATTTCGTAAGAACTGGAGAAAAAGCTACTCTTATCGAAAACGATAAGAATGAATTGATAACTGATCCGGATTTTGATAAAATACTTTCATATATGGATCAGGTCAGAGATAAGGGAGATTTAAAGATTACAACTATAAGGGATCTTCTTGATTACTGGACTCTTACAGATAATGTCTCTTTTGATTACCTGTCAGATGGATCTGTCATTGTAAACAATAACAACAATGAGATAATTAAGGATTTCTCCCTGGCTATCAATGCGGGGAAGAACTCGGTGCTGGTTGACGGCTCAAAGCCGTCTTCCAGAGTTTATGGTGAAGATGTTATCATCTGGTTTGATTTACTTCCCCATTCCAGTCACATTTTGAAGATTGCATATTGAATTATTAATACTTTAAATTAATGAAGTTTATTCTTACAATAGATACTGAAGGTGACAATCAGTGGGATCACGGGCGCACGCTTAGTGTGGAGAACATTAGATTTGTTCCGAGGTTTCAGAGTTTGTGTGAAAAGTATGGAATTAAGCCAACATATCTTGTCACTTCTGAAGTATGTTGTGACAATTACGCGCAGGAAATTTTTACAGAATACTCCGGAGCCGGAAGGGCTGAGATCGGAACTCACCTTCATGCATGGACTACTTCACCATTCATGCCAGTGCCGGGTCTGATGGAGAATGATCCTAACCATGCATTTGCATCGGAATTGCCGTATGATCTTGTAGCTGCAAAGATCAGGACAATTACAGAAGAAATTTCCGATTCATTCGGGAAACGCCCTACTTCATTCCGCTCAGGAAGGTATGGATTCAACAGAAGGGTAGCAGAAGTTCTGATAGATAATGGTTACATAGTTGATTCGTCTGTAACACCGTTTGTCAGCTGGACTTTACATCCCGGTTTGCCGGGAGGTGAGGGAGGTCCGGATTTCATCGATTCCTCACCATTTCCGGGCAGGTTCGATTTCCCTGCCGGATCATTGACAGAGATTCCTATTACAATTCTTCCAACGAAATTCCCGTTGACGATGAGCCTCAGACTAGCACGGTATTACTTCAGAAATGTGAATGAAAGCTACATCTTAAGAGGCTTAAGAAAGGTCTTTTATAGCAATCAGCCGGTATGGCTAAGACCAGTACCGGGAACTGATATTAAACTCTTGGGTGATCTGCTTGATGTAACAAATGCGCTGAAACTTCCGTTTATAACAATGATGTTTCATTCAAGTGAACTGATGCCTGGTTGTTCAAAGTACCGTCCTGATAATCAGTCGGTAGAGGATTTGTTTTGTCTTCTTGACAGTTTTTTTGCACTGCTGTCTCTCAGAAGAATAGGGTCAGCGACACTTTCCGAAGCAGCCAGCGAGGTCGAATTATGAAAGTATGTTTCTGGGGAAAGATTGCTAATGCCCTTCTGGGAAATACCTACGGGGGTGGAGAACTTCAGATTGCCTTGATTGCGAAAAGCCTGGCTTCCAAAGGCCATGAGGTTGTGGTTGTGGATCTTGATATTGCCGAGGAATTTCAAACGGATGACGGTATTAAAGTTGTGCCAGTTGAAGGATATAACGAAGGAATTAAGGGATTCCGAACGATTACCCACAGGCTGCCAGCTCTGTATTCCACTTTTATAAAAGTCAATGCAGATGTATATTACTGCCGTATCAGAGAATACAGGCATATGATAGTCTATCTGGCTGCCAAGAAGGTTAATGCGAAGTTTATTCTCGGCCTGGCATCTGACCTTGATATTTTAAGCATAAGAAAGAGGTGGAAGCATTTTTACTCATCCAATGTCAGAGATTTCTGGGGTTTTTTTAATGCTGTTATGGGTGAATTGGTTTACCCTTTTCTGATCAGAAAGGCTGACCTTGTGCTTGTACAGCACACAGGACAGCAGGAGCTGCTTAAGCGAAAAAAAATCAATTCACTTGTTTTTCATAATGTTATTGATCTGAAAGGGAAGTCTGATAATGAGAAAAATAAATCAGACGAACTGGTTTACGTAGGGTCCCTCGATAAAAGAAAAGGATTCGCAGATTTCTATAATCTGGTAACGCAGACACCTGATTATAGATATAAGGTTATTGGCAGGACTCGTGATAAAACAGGAGTGATTCTTTATGACAGGCTGAAAAGTTACCCTAATGTTAAACTATTAGGCAAACTTAGTCATGATGAAACTATCAGAGAAATAGCCCGATCAAAGGCTTTGATTTCAACTTCTCCAATGGAGGGATTTCCAAACATTTTTATTGAAGCATGGTCTTGTGGAGTACCTGTTCTTTCCCTCTTTGTTGATCCGGGTGGGGTAATTTCAAGGGAAAAACTCGGCGTTGTGGCAGGTGGTGATATAAGAAAGCTTATTTATGCAGCGGGTAATGTGACTGATAATGCGGAATTTCGCTCCAGGGCCAATGATTATGTGCATAGAACACATGAAATCAATGAATCAAAAATTACAGAAATTAATACAATTTTTACGAGTGTTCTGGGGTAATATCCCTTGGTTTACCCACGCTTTGTTAATGAACAGGCTTAAATACTAACATGAATTGCAGGTGTCAGAAATAAAAGTCCTACATATTACAAATAATTTTCCCACCCTGAACTTTCCAATTTTTGGAATTTTCATTAAGGAACAGATTGAATCCTTGCGCAACCAGGGAATAGAGAATGATGTTTTTTTTATTAACAGCCGTGAAGAGGGCAAACGAGCTTATGTTAAGTCCCTTTTTACTCTTCGCAGATTACTCAGACGGAACCGTTATGATATCATTCACTGTCATCACAGTTACAGCGGGGTAATTTTCCTTCTTGCAGGGCATTACAATGATTCCCGGAGGATATTGTCATATCAAAGTAATCCCAGAAATGAAGGGGGTTTGATGCTTTTTAAAATTCTCTACAGATTTTTTGATCGTATTATCCTCAAAGATAGACCGGAGGGGACCCGACTACATAAGATAGTATATCTGCCGAATGGTGTCAACACATCATTCTTTGCGCCGATGGATAAGAATGAATGTAAAGAAAGGCTGGGACTTGATGTCAATAAGCGATATATCCTTTTCATGGATTCATACAATCGGAGACCCTGCAAAAGGATAGACCGTTACTCTGAAACACTTTCCATTCTACAGACAAAGTTTAAACATGATAATCTTGAACCGCTGGTTCTTACGAACACGGGCCGAAGCCTGATACCTTCATATATAAATGCCTCTGATCTGCATCTCCTGACTTCTGATTTCGAAGGATCCCCGAATTCTGTCAAGGAATGCCTGGCGTGCAATGTTCCGGTTGTTTCGACCCCTGTAGGGAACGTTGCTGATATGCTTAATGAGATTGATGGAGCATACGTTTCAAATTCATTTGATCCGAATGAGCTTGCAGAGTTATCAGATAAGGCACTAAGATACAGTAATTTCACATCAAGAAATGCTATTTCCGATAAAGGACTTGATATAGAAAGTGTTGCCGGGAGACTATTATCTGTATATAAAAATATGCTTTTTAAGGAACAGATCGGGGATGCAAAGAATCTCAACCATGTGAATGATGTGCAGCCTGTTGCATCAACCGAAGAGCATGGCAGATCACTTCAGAAACCATTGAAGGTCCTTCTGATAAATAATTGTCATTACAGAAGAGGAGGGGCAGATGTTGTTTACCTCAATACCGGTGATCTTCTTGATTCGAGGGGTCATAAGGTTGCCTATTTTTCTACAAGATCAGAGTTTAACTATAAGACGCCATATTCGGACTACTTCGTAAGGGATGTCGATGCATTGAAACTGAACTTTGTAGAGCAGTTA
>ERZ795055.2859-NODE-2859-length-12823-cov-4.560229_pt1 | contig 12823 bp, 8 predicted proteins | sample MGYA00375139_ERZ795055 | MGnify/ENA primary metagenome ERZ795055 (study PRJEB30184, sample SAMN05720283) | anaerobic digester metagenome | isolation source: active sludge of municipal wastewater-treating anaerobic digesters | place: USA | collected 2015-01-23 ...
TTATACGGATCGTTATCGGCCGATGCATATAATTTATACATTCCACCTTCATGATCGATAACCGCTTTGGCAGCATCAGCAGCAGCTTTCCATTTTTGAGCATCATATTGCGTTGAAAAAATGGCCGGATAATTTTTGTAAATAGGTGTTGTTCCGGGTTTTGGATTGTACAATTGACTTGCACTGTAGAGCAAAAGTCTTGATTTAAGTGCTTTAGCCATACCACTTGTAGCCAAACCTGTACGTTGCAAAGGTTGAACAGCCGGTAATGCAGCAGCGCAAATATCTAATTCGTCCGATACCCATTTCACACATTCGACCCATGGAGTACGCGAGCGGTTCAAATCAACCGATCCATCAATTGGCACTACATCTTCGCCCAACATAAGTACGGGGCCATATTGACGCAATAAACCAAAATAATAGAATGCACGTAGGAAACGGGCTTCGGCCTTGTATATCAAAGCTTCATCTTTATCCAACTCCGGACAGGTTTCCACTTTTGTCATAAAATAAGTGGCTTCGCGTATGCCCTGATAATATTTATCCCAAAAAGAATAAACAACATTGGCCGGATTCCAGGTACCGTTGTTCATGTTGTTGTACCCACGCGAAAACGAAAAATCAGCTTCGTCGGATGCGGGTAACCAGGGTTGCTGATCGCTTGCATTCCATTCGGTTGGTATAAAGCCATATACATTGGCCAAATACTGCTCGGTAGTATATCTTTTCTTGAAAAGCGTGGCCTCACTTAGCGCCTGATCTTCTTGTCTGTTCAGATATTCATCGCATGAACTTACACTCATACTCAAAATCAGGATGACAATAAAATATTTTATATTTTTCATATTATATATATGTAATTTTTTTGATTTGATATTAGATATTCAGATTTAATCCTGCGCTGATGACACGTGTTGGAGGATAACCTTGTCCCTGTCCACCTGAAATTTCGGGATCCCACATGTTGAATTTTGAGAATGTCAACAGGTTTGTTCCTGACAAATAAATTCGTACCGGTCCCAAACCAAGTTTCTGGTATATTTTTTTAGGCATGCTATAACCAACTTCCATGTATTTTAAGCGGATAAATCCACCATCGCGTTGCCAATACGTTGAATTGCGGTAATTGTTATTATTGGTACCGATAGACATACGAGGATACGTTGCATTAACATTTTGATTAGCCAGTGTCCATGAATTGTTGTAAATTTCTTCGTAATAAGAGTTTCTATCCAAAAACGGATTCGAAAATGGGCGAACAGCGCCTCCACTCATGAAGAAGGTAACATTATCGGTTCCCTGAAAAAACGGAGCAATATCAAAATTTTTGTAACGGATCGAAAAGCCAAAACCGTAATTTATTTCCGGTGTGCTTGTACGTCCAATGGCAATTTCGTCGCTTTCGTCCACTTTTCCATCACCATTGATATCAATGTATTTTATATCGCCAACGCGAGGTGTTCCAAATGTTTGTGTCGGACTGTTTTTAATCTGATCATCCGATTCGAAAAGTCCATCAGACACCAACCCATATTGTTGACCGTAAGGTTTACCTACTCTATTGCGGTACAAGTAGTTATAATCCGGCATGTCCTGATCGATTAATCTATTGCGGTTATACGAAAAAGTACCACGTACAGTTACCAACAATTTTCCGAATTTCTTGGTATAATCGGCTGTGGCGTCCACCCCTTTATTTTCCATTTTTCCAACATTCACATAAGGTGTTGAACTAATTCCTAAATAGGCAGGCAATGAAAGTCTTTGCAGGAAAATTCCTTCGCGTCTTTCGCTGAAAAGGTCAAACTGAACATTCAACGCTTTGAATAATCCAAATTCAATACCAAGGTTTTTCTTGTACGCTTTTTCCCACGATACATTGTCGTTTGCAAGGTCACCAACGCGGAGACCACCCATTCCAGAATGAGATTGACCGTATTCGTAGCCTGTACTTTCTACAATAATACCATTGTAAATAAACCTGCGACCGCCACCAATCTGATCGTTACCAACAATACCGTACGAAGCTTTCAATTTCAGTAAATTAACCACCCGTGTTGCAGGGGCAAAGAAAGGTTCGTTTGAAACCAACCATCCTAAGGCAGCGGCAGGAAAAAGTCCAAATCGTTTTCCCGGCGAAAAATTTTCTGAACCATTGTATCCGGCATTTAATTCGCCAAAATATGTATCTTTAAATGAGTATGTTACGCGTGCTGCAATTCCCTGATTACGGAAAGGCAATGATTCGATGGCGTCCACATTGAATTTATTTAAAGAGCGTTGGTTGAATAAGAAAAGTGCACTGACACGCTGATCGTGTTTGAAAACTTTTTCGTAATTTACCGAACCTTCAATATAAAAAGTACTGCTTCCACCGTTTCCTGTTTCGAAACCGAGCGATTCCGAACCTTTGTTCATTTCTTTAAAAATCAGCTCCCCGGCTTCATTTCGGCCTGTTGCCCACCAACGTTGCGAGTCGGCATAGCGGGTAACGTTGTAGGTATTATTGGCATCCCACGAAAATTTTATAGCGGCTCTAAGTCCGGGTGTAATAAATTTCAAATCCTGACTTATTCCTACTAAAGCTTGCGCAGTATTGTATTTATCAATACGATAACCCGATTGAGTCAGGAAGTTGTAAGGATTTGATCCTGAGCCATCCGGGGTTGATAAAAAGCCATTTGAATAACGTACCGGAAATGCATTGGGAGAAGAAGAAAAGGTATAGCCCCAAATGTCGTTTGTAGATTGACCCGGAGCAGTTTTCGTTTCGTAAATGTTTGATAAATTGATATTTAACTCTGTGGTTGGAGAAATAGTCATATTCAAATTCGAGCGAAAATTAAATTTATTATAATTTATCGACGAATTATATTTGCGCATGTTGTCCGTTTTGAAAATCGAACCTTCGTTGTAGAACGAACCTGAAACATAATATCTGGCAACAGCACCACCACCGCTAATATTAATAGAAGCACGTTGGTTGGTCGAAAAATCTGAATACAACTCCTCGAACCAGTTTACATTGGGGTATAAATCGGGATCTGAGCCGTTTTCGTATTTTGCAATTTCGGCATCGGTATATTGCACTTTTCCCGGATTGAGATATCCGTACACTTCATTATACGATTTTGCAAATTGTGAAGAATTGACCATTTTAGGCATTTGCGTTGGCGCAACTGTACCATATTCTGCTTTGGCCGAAATTCTTGGTTTTCCTTCTATCCCTTTTCGGGTAGTTACAATTACCACACCATTGGCACCACGCACACCATAAACAGCAGTTGCAGTTGCATCTTTCAGAATAGAAAATGTTTCAATGTCTTCAGGATCAACGTAATCAATGCTACGTTCAATACCATCGACAAGAACAAGAGGTTTTGAACCACCACCAAAAGTACTGATACCCCTGATCCAGAAATCGGAACCGGCACCTGGTTCACCAGAGCGTTGAATAGAAACGACTCCGGCCAATTGCCCTGCTAATGCGGTTGAAATTTTTGCAGTTGGAATTTTAAGACTATTTACATCAACTGTGGATATAGAACCAATAACCGATGCTTTGCGCTGATTTCCATAACCAACTACAACTACCTCATCGAGCGATTTATCGGTAGAAGACAATGCGATATTAATAACCGCTTTATCAATAACCACTTCGGCTGTTTTATAACCCATGTAAGAAGCTGATAACACATTTGAATTACCTTCGAAAGTAATTGTATAATTGCCATCGATGTCAGTAACAACACCTTGAGAGGTTTCTTTAAGCCAAATATTACAACCAATAATTGTTTCGCCGGTTGCCGCATCGGTTACTTTTCCTTTGATTGTTTTTTTGGTTGGAGTTGTGCTGCCGGTTTTGCTTACCTGTGCAAATGGCGAAGTCGAAGATATCAGAAAGATGAACAATAAGAGCAGCTTCAAAACTGACTTAGGCTTTATCAGCGAATTTTTACTCTTATTTACTACGATTTTGTTTCGTATCATAAATGTATGATTTTTAAATTTATTAGATGAATTCAAAGACGAAAAGATATTGAAATCAGGACATGATGTACGCCAGAAAGTTTGTTATAACTACCTGAAAGAAAGATATATAAGTGTTGCTGGATTGATTTTAAAAGGACTAAGTTCTTAGGTGGAACTTAGTCCTTTTGAGTGAATTTGTATCAATTAGTTTACAAAAACCTTGTAGCTTGATGTACCCAATTTAACGATATAAACACCTTTCGAAAGTCTGTTTTTGTTATCTGCTTTTAAACCTGTAATGGTCAGAATTTCAGGTTGTAAATCGGTGCCAGTTACTTTAATGAAACCATTATCAGCATAAACTTTGTAATTCGGGTTTGCATTATTTTTCATACCTGTTCCTGTTGGTACAGTTTCATTAAACAACCAGCATGAACCATCGCCCAATGCACTGCTTGGATAAGCCACTAAATTGCGACCACCGGCCAAGTGAAGTTGAAATGCGCCGGCAATAATATTGTACTGTTCTTTATCCAAATATCCTAAAGTCCAGGGACCCTGAGCCACAGCCACTACCGGAATATCCACACTATTTGCTGTTGGTATTGCAATATAGCCACTGTGTAATTTGCTGATAATATCCACGGTACCATCACCTCTGCTAACTACTTTCCACAATTGCGAATCGTTGCTGCCGGTAGTAATTGAATCGGTTCCCATAATAGTTCCATCAATTGCAATATCGGTTAGTAAGTTTCTGTCAACACGCAATGCATTTTTAATAGAGTACCAAACGGTGTTTTCTGCAGTACTGTAAATAATTGGTTTTGTAGGACGATTGAAAGGCATCGCTTCTACTTTTGTAAATACCCAATAGCATTCAGGAGCTTCGTAATCATAATGGAATACATTTCCACCTGAAGCATGCATTGCTACTTTTCCATCAGCTGAAATAATGCGAACTCCGGGAAAAACTTCTCCGGGATGATCTTCACTACTACCATCAGAAATTCTCAATTTCCAAAGATAAAAGTTATCCAGAGGATCATTAAAAATAGCTGGATCGTTTCCGGCAGCGCCCAGACCTGTCTTACGATTGATTAATTGATACATGCCAGAATTTTCAATTTCAACAACTTTCCATTGTTGCGAACGATCGTCTAAACGGGCTTTACTGGCTGTAAGCGAAACGGTTGCTGCACCACCTGTTAATGCAAAATTTGTTGGATTCCAGGTTTTCAAATTGTACCATGCATCATAGTCAACTGGTCGTTGGTTAAGTACATAATACCAAACTTCATGACCTTCAGTGCTTAATTCGGGCATTTGAGCCTTCAACGAAAATGTCGATATCGCAAATAAAACGATCATCGATAGCGTAATTAATCTTTTCATACTGATTTTTTTTAAATGTTATTATTTATGAGATTTATTTTAATGGAATTTTAACACCTTTAATTTTCGCTCTCTATAAACAATACACATGTCGTTTAAAAAAAATTTAGTCATTTACAAAATATTTTTAATTTTGATAAAAAAAAATTTTGCAAGCCGGATTTATTCGAAAAAAAATAATTATTTCTTAAATACATCTTCATTGAAATGTGTATATATTTACAGAGATCAAAAAAGAGAATCTCGTAAAAAGTTAACTAAATTCTAAAAAAATACTGTAATGCGAATAAAATTACTAAGTCTGATTTTGCTATTATCATTCAATTCTTTTTTTCAAAATGCTATATGCCAGAATGATACAAAATTAAATAAGATTGTAATTCCACTTGGTGGGAATACATACCAAACTGGTGGTATGAAAAATGAACTTGTGAATAACGATGGCATTAGTTCGTGGAAATCTGCTGATGCTGAATTTTCAGTTTATTTTTCATCAGCCACAGAGAAAAGTGTAACCATTAGTTTCAATATTCCTGAACAAAAAGGCAACAGTAAAATTTTACTTTCAACGGACGATAAAACTTTAAAAATTGATTTAAAAGCCGGAAAAAGCGGAACAATAAAAGCCGGAAACTTTCAGTTAAAAAAAGGATATAATATTCTGAAATTAAAAGGAATAACCAAAAAAGGTGTTGATTTTGGTAAAATAAAAGAATTAATTGTAGAATATAAAGGATCAGATGATTTCAATTTTGTTAGAAATAATTCCGATAATCGGTTTTATTGGGGCAAAAGAGGTCCTTCGGTTCACATGTCATACAACTTACCTAAAGATAAAAATATAAAATGGTTCTACAACGAAATAACTGTTCCTAAAGGCTACGATCCGGTGGGTTCGTATTTTATGGCGAATGGTTTTGGTCAGGGATATTTTGGAATTCAGGTGAATTCCGAATCTGAAAGACGCATTCTTTTTTCGGTTTGGAGTCCAACCAATACCGATAATCCAAAAGATATTCCGGAGGACGAAAAAATCAAACTACTTAAAAAAGGTGAAGGCGTTAAATCGGGTGAATTTGGTAATGAAGGTTCAGGTGGTCAGAGCTTTATGATTTACAATTGGAAAGCAGGCAACAAATATAAGTTTTTAAATTCAGTAGAACCGGACGGCAAAGGAAATACCATTTATACCGCTTATTTTAAAGATGATACATCGGAAAATTGGATGTTAATAGCAAGCTTTTTAAGACCAAAAACAAATACCTGGTACACGCGTCCACATTCTTTTTTAGAAAATTTCAATTATAATTTGGGTTATAAAGTCCGTAAGGTAATGTTTAGTAACCAATGGGCGTGCAATACCAATGGCGAGTGGTTAGAATTAAACACAGGCATGTTTACAGGTGACGATATTGCCGGTAAAAAATTCAGAATCGATTTTGATGGTGGCGTTGAAAATAATGCATTCTTTCTGAAAAATGGAGGATTTTTTACCAGCGAAACAAAACTTATGTCTCAATTCCAAAGGCAAGTGACAAACGATCTTCCTGTAATTGATTTTACAAAATTGCCATAAACAGGTTTATTCTTATAAATATATTTTAAAAGATATGTTTAAAGAGCTAATTAATATCATAAAAATGCAACGTTGCAGTCTTTAAAGTCCCTCAAATAACTTTTTTCCTATTTCCTTCTCCTTTGGAGAAGGTGCCCAGCTTGTCTCGATGAATCGGGAAAGGGCGGAAGAGGTTGGGAGAGGGTTCCGAAATCTCGGAATAGGGAGAACTTACCTGCGGCAGGCAGGGTTAAATTTAAAAACACTTAATATCTAATACAAAATAACAAAAATGAGAAGATTAAAACACATTTTTACAGTTGCATTTTTAGCAATGGCAACACTGATCCAGGCCGAACGTGGCGCAGCACCCTCCATGCATTTAGGAGGTACATTTGCATCGGATGCTGTACTCAAAATGCAAAAAGTAAAAATTACACAATCGCGAGATGCTTCATTTTTCGAAGTGAATAATTACACAAACGGGTATTGCGGATTGCAACAAACACCCGATTTAAGATTCGGAGCACCCAACATTCTTATCGCTTCGTTGTGGGATGCCAACACCGCAGCCGGTATTTATGCGGTAATGGAATATAAAGACACTAAAACTTTGTACGAACGTTTTGGGGGCGAAGGTGATGGCGCTAAAACGGTGAACCCATATAAATGGACAATTAATACCTGGTATAATATTGTAAATCGCTCGTGGAAATCGAACGGAAGATTGTATGTTGCCACTTTTATCAACGATCTTTCAAGTTCAAAATGGTTACACACTTCAACCCTGTCGATTCCTGATCCGGGAAAATATTTGGGAAGTTCGAATGGCGCTTTTTTGGAAAACTGGACCGGGAGCAATATTAATTACGATGGTGGATATGTCAGGCAAGTTTTTTTGAAGGATTGTTTTTATTTAAATACTTCGGGTTTGTGGGGAAAATATACAAAAGTAACCTTCAGTGCGAACGACTCTCAGGCCGATATTACCCGAAACGGCATTTATCACAACAGTTTTAATGCATATTATGACGCAACTGAAGATGCTTTTAGTATGTTGCATGGTGGAAATACCGAACGTTCTGCGGCTTTCAATGGTGGACGAACTTTAACATTGCCCAATCAGGCCGGACAAACCGCAACACCCGTATTAGTTGCCGGAGAAATTACAAACTTTACAGCTTCGCATTCAGCAGGAGTTACCAACCTGAACTGGGGAATAAATGATTTGAAAAGTCCACAACTCAGTGCAAAAATTGAAATTAGTAATGCAACCGGAACTGTTGTGAAAACACTCCAGGATACAGTACCTCACAAACGAAATTTCTCGACAACAACAAGTTTAATGCCGGGTAGTTATACTGCAAAACTCACTGTAATTGACATATTTAACCAACCAATGCCTGTCGTTACGGCCAATTTCGAGGTAACAGGTAATGCATATATTATCAGTTCTAAAAGTGAATTGAATTTGCCGGCTACAGAAAATGCCAGCGAAATTATTGATATTACTTCAAACATTAACTGGACTGCTACCGAAAATGTTGATTGGCTTACTTTGGATAAAACAGCTGGGACAAATAACGAAACTCTAACAATTACAGCATCAGCAAATTCAAACAAACTAAGCAGAACTGCCGTTGTTACCCTTGCAGGTAATGGTGTAATTTCTCAAACCATCACAATAACCCAAAGTGGTTTAAAAAAAAGTTTTATCCCTGAAATAAGTACAATCAACAAAGAAGTTTGGTATTATGTGCTCAATCAAAGGGGTTGGCAATCAGGTAATCCGCTGTCAACCACTGCCATGTCGGGCACAACTGTTGGTGTGGAATTAACCACGAGTTCACCCAAGTACAATAATTACAAGCAACAATGGAAAGTTGTACAACTCGAAACGGACAAATATCAGCTCATAAACCGAGCTACAGGATTATCAATCAATGCTTTGTGTGCTGCCAATTCACCTACCGAAAATTACGGTTGGCGTTTGCAGGAAACAACCAAAACGAATGGAGATTTTCCGGGTGTGCGCATTATTTCTTCCGACGGAACGGTGGGACTTCATGCAAGCGGTGGCCGGGTTTTTAATTACAATACAGAATGGGCCGAATGTTTTTGGGTGTTTATGAAACCCGATTCAATGACTTTCAAACAACCAACTGTTCCGTTAGAACTTAGTAATGAGTCAAATACAGTTTGGTATAAAATAAAAAATGCAAACAGACCCGACAAAGTTTATTTAAAAGCAAAAGCATTGGGACAAACAATTGTTGGGTCTGATTTTTCTTTAAATAATGATTCATTGTTGTGGAAATTTGTTGATTTGGGCGATGGCTCAGTAAATATTTTAAACAAACTGAACGAAGGTCAAATTCAAATTCCGACGGCCAACAGCATAGCCATTCCGTTAACGAATATTGCACAAAGCTGGACGCTCGATTATTTAGATCAGGAACAATATCATATTGTAGGTGGAAATTTTCAATTACATCTAAAAGGTGGAGCAAGCAGAGATTTGGTGGCTTATCCGGGCGCAACTGTTGGTGATGCTTCGTGTTGGATTTTCGAAAAAGCCACTTTGTCTTCGTTGAATAATCCCGCCTACAAAAACTTAATTATTCGGGTTGAAAATTCAGTATTAAAAATAAGCGGTACCGACGAAATACCAACCGTTTATTCATTAACCGGCATTAAAGTTGATTATACAAAACCTTTATTTAATGGAATTTACATTGTGAAATTCAAATCAATGTCCATGAAAGTTATCATTTTAAACTAAAAGTATTACTTACTTTACGCACACAAAAAGAATTGCGAATTTAATTATATTTTGTCTAAGAAAATGTAGTTTTGGGTATTTTTAAAATCCTTATTGGAATTACATCAGCAAATTTAAATTTAAAAAATTCAAATTGATTAATTACTTTTGTACATACATAATCAGAAAAAATGGATAAAATAGAAAGTTCTAATATTTTAAAATTGATAAAAAGGGAAGTTATTCCCGCTATCGGTTGTACCGAACCCATTGCTGTGGCGCTTGCAGTAGCAAAAGCCTGTGAAATATTGGAAGTTTTACCCGAAAAAATTGAAGTTTCACTTAGTCCCAATATTTTGAAAAATGCCATGGGTGTCGGTATTCCGGGCACTGGAATGGTGGGTTTGCCTATTGCCATTGCCCTGGGTGCAATTATTGGCAAATCGGCGTATAAACTCGAAGTGCTCAAAGATTTAACCCCTGAAACATTAGAAAAAGGGAAGCAATTTATTGATGAAAAGAATATTGTCATTCAGTTGAATGAAACCACCACCGAAAAACTTTATATCGAGGCTCGATGCGAATCGGGCAATAACAAATCGAAAGTAATAATTGCTCACGATCATACCAATTTTGTATATGCATCCAAAAATAACACCGTTTTATTGGATACTTATTCTGAAAATACATCTAAAAAAGCAATTGACCTTTCGCCGGAACCCAAACTCAATTTCGACAAAGTATTTAATTTTGCAATGGAAATGCCCATCGATGAGTTGCGGTTTATGTTGATGTCGGCCGAATTAAATAAAATTGCAGCTGCCGAATCGGACAACGGTAGCTTTGGTCATTCGGTCTCAAAAACGGTGAATAGTATTAGTAGTCAGGCAATTATGGGCGACAGCATTTACACCCGAATGATGGCCGTATCGGCAGCAGCCTGCGATGTGCGTATGGCCGGCGCCATGATTCCCGTAATGAGCAACTCAGGCAGTGGAAATCAGGGCATTGCAGCCACATTGCCGGTGGTGGTTTTTGCCGACGAAACAGGAAAAACCGAGGATGAACTTATTCGGGCACTTACCATCAGTCACTTATTAGTTATTTACATAAAGCAAAGTTTAGGTAAACTTTCGGCACTTTGCGGTGCCATGATTGCTGCAACCGGTTCAGCAGCAGGCATTACCTATTTAATGGGCGGTTCGCGCAAACAAATTGCGTATTCCATTATCAATATGATCGGAAATTTAACGGGAATGATCTGCGATGGAGCAAAACCAAGTTGTGCGCTGAAAGTTTCGAGTTCCGTGTCCACGGCTACCATTTCGGCTTTAATGGCAATGGACAATCGCGTTGTGTCGTCGCTCGAAGGCATTGCCGACGAAGATGTGGATAAAACCATTCAAAACCTGACCAGCATTGGTTCAGAGTCGATGAACGAAACCGACAAAATGATTTTGAAAATTATGACAACAAAATAAATATTAATCTATTATATTTCAAATAGTTAGTAATCTTCCAACAACGATTATTGCAGCAAAAATCATTAGTGCAACGTTAAAAACAATGGCTTTATTTTCACTGTATCTGTAATGATGATATGCCGCAAATACCATTACCATTACAAATCCAAATGCCGCAATTGGAGTAATTATTGGATAATAATTCAAAACCATGGGAAGAATTAAACCGATAGCGCCGAGCAATTCGGAAATTCCGATAAATCGAACTTTATAAACAGGCAATCGCACAACCCATTTAAGTCCCATTTTAATTAATTTCTCAGGAGGTAGGATGATTTTTAATAGGCCGGCCATAGCAAATATAGCCGCAAGTATGGCTTGTATAAACCAAAGTATTGTATTCATTGTATTATTTCTTGTTTAATTTAGAAATCACATGTATGTTTGTTTTCAAATCCTCTCTAAACGAAACAGAATACAAATTAGTTCATCGATTATTTTTAGGTTTTTTGCATTTTTAAAATCTCAAAAGAATGTAAAATAAACAATTGCACTCAAAATATAATTTTAAAAATCATTCATTCCAATCCTTTATTTAAAATTTAAATTGGAAAAACAATTCCTAAACTTTTGATATTAGTGATGCGAAATTATTTTGAAAAACATTCCACCTGAATTACATGAAATATTAACTCTGTAATTGCAGGTGGAAAGTAATATTAAAAACATTCAATAATTGAGAAATTTCTAATAGCTTTTTTTGTTCTTTTTCTCTCTTTTTTCTTCTTTCTTTTCCTTGGCTGTTTTAACCGGTTCTTTTTTTACGTTCTTCTGAACACTTAATGACTTTGCCATAATGTATAAATAATTAATTGATTAGTAAATAAATAAATTCAGAATTGGAAATTATATAATTCTGTTTTGAAAAAAATAAAGAAATCAAATTATTTTTCAATCAGCGTGTGATAAATTTATAATCTCAAATTATAACAATCGTACTGTTTTTACCTTAAAATTAAAAGTGAAAGCAAAGATAATTAATTATTCATGTAACTATCAAAAAATATTTATTTAATTAACTCTTTCAATTTAGTTTGACTTAAAATGAAAAGAATTATTCAGGAGTTGAACATAAGCTGAATTTAAATTTCGGCAGTTTTTATATCCAAACAATGAATCTCTTATTTTTTTTAAACGGAATAAATAGACCTAAATTTCAAAAAAATCTATGGAAGTAATTCTGTTTTCGATGGATTTCTTTGTTAGATGCTGTGATTCGAAAAGTGAATTTAGATAGAAATTTATGATTGTGTTGGATACTAATTGCAAAATTGACATTTTAACAAACTGAACTTCTTCCTTTGAAATACCAATTTTCGAAAGATTTTCAAGTTCAATTTCGTCTTTTTGCGATTGAATATTAAAATACAATTCGGCACACGAAATTTCCTTTTCGTTTAATTTATTTATCCATTCTTCAATTTCAGGCTTCAATTTTTGGATAACCATTTGAGCATCTTTGCGCACTTCAGTTTGATAATTAATAATAGGCAACTGGGTAATAAAATTAATTTCGCGCGATACCCTGTTTAAAACCATTTGGAAGTTAAGCTTTGACATAATAATAAGATTTAAAGATTATAAATCATCATTCCAAACATCATTTTCTATAAA
>ERZ795055.2861-NODE-2861-length-12813-cov-92.117965_pt1 | contig 12813 bp, 20 predicted proteins | sample MGYA00375139_ERZ795055 | MGnify/ENA primary metagenome ERZ795055 (study PRJEB30184, sample SAMN05720283) | anaerobic digester metagenome | isolation source: active sludge of municipal wastewater-treating anaerobic digesters | place: USA | collected 2015-01-23 ...
CGGAAGCGCCGTCCAGCCGATTTTCATGTTCGTGAAAACCCCGACCTATGCCAAGCGGTACAATTTCTATGAAGTCGCCCACCGCATCGCCAAGAGCAATTTCGCGGGCCACTTCCGCGCGTCGTTCCGCGAGGCTCTGGCGACGGCGAGATGAAACGGTGAATGCATGAGGATTGTACTGTCGGGTTGCTTTTTTCTGGCCTGTAGGATTGCAGTCGCGGCCGCGCTCCTGACTCCTGCCTCCGCATGGGCGATCGTCTGCGGCGGGGAAATGATCACGGCCGGCATCAGCGCGGGCGAGGTGGCTGCACTATGCGGCCCTCCGGTGACGCGAGTGTACGCGCCGGACGGGGAACGGTGGCATTACGACTGCGACCCGGACGGCTTCGTCGAGATTCTGGTATTCAGCAACGGGACGCTGACCGGGATGGAGACTGCAAGGCGCGGCCGTGGGCTGTCGTCATGCGGGTCAACCGCACCGGATTACGACCCAGCGCCGCCCGTCGAAATGTATGCGCCTGTCAGTTTGGGCGCTCCGATTTATGTGATCAGCTATCCCGACGAAACGCAGACGATGGACAGGGGGCATCGTCGCATTGGGAAAAGGGCAGACCATGATGACAGGCATGGTCATGGACGGGAATTGACGAGAAAGAAAAACGGCAAGAAACCAGAACTGCACCATAAGGCAAAAGTGGAAACTCCGGCGGCCCCTCCCCGGCTGCCGCGGGGCGATTAGTCTTTTCGGCCTCCCTATGGCTTGTCGTCCCGCGGCTTTGAAATGTGGACAAACGTGGACACTACCCGTTTTCCTGTCCACGCTCTGCCGTTTGTAAGTTGGCGGAAGTGCATGGGAATCGAACCCACCTGAGAGGTTATTAGCCCCTCACACCGGATTTGAAGCCAGATAGGAAATCCGGGAAATCAATCAGTTACATATTCATGGTGTGGAGACGGGCCTCGGAATCATTGCGGTTTCGCGTGGACAAGCAGGGGTTTCTCGATCTGTTCCTGGGCGTCCCGCAGGCTCTCCGCGCCGACGTGCGTGTACCACTGCGTCGTCGATATGGCCGTGTGGCCGAGGAATAGCTGGATGATCCGCAGGTTGATCTTCCGCTCCATCATGTGGGTGGCGACACTGTGCCGGAACAGGTGCGGCGTCACCTTTTTGACGACCCCGGCCTTCTGGCATGCCCGCCGGATCGCGTCCCGCACGTCATAAATCGGCTTCCCCGTCGCCCGGTTGAAAAAGATGTAGCCCTCCGGGTTGACGTCCTCCCCGTGCCTCGGCACGCCCTCCAGGGCCCCGGCCAGGATCTCCGGAACGGGCAGCATCTTGAACGACCCGCCCTTCTGGATCACCCGCACCGACATGTTCTCCCGGTCGATGTCCCGCCACTTCAGCATCCGCGCCTCCGCCTTCCGGAGCGCCGTCGCGTAGAGGCACAGGAAAAAAGCCCGGTAGATCGGCTCGGCCGCCTCCACGATCCGCGACACCTCGCCCGCGGTCAGCACGATCGGGATCGGCCGCTTCGCCGGCAGCCGGTCCCTGGGGACCTCGCAGAGGATCATGTGCGTGTCCCGGCACCACCGCAGAAAGCCGGAGAGGTAGTCCAGCTCCTTGTTGATCGTGCGGTTCGCCACGCCGTCGATCTTCCGCATGGTCTGGTACAGGGTGACGTGTGAGATGCCGAGACCGGACAGCGGCTCGCCGCCCAGGATCCGGGAGATGTGCCGCTTGTGGGTGTATTCCAGGTCCTCGACGGTCCGGGGCGAGCGGCGCAGGCGGTACCAGGCGAGGTATTCGGGGAAGAGATCATCAACGGTCGAGTCCTGCGGCGTCGGGATCTCTTCTCGGCGGGACCGGCGGGCGGCCTTCAGGCTGCGCTCGATCTCGACGGCCTGGTCCATGCCCGTCACGCTCTCGGGCAGCTTCAGCCGGACCCGCTTGCCGTAGCGCCCATGGGGCCGGTAGTCGATCACCCACCGGCCGTTTTTCAGGTGGACGGCCATCTATCGTTGACGAACTTGGATCATGAAAACCATGAATAAGAAAAGAAAGATGAATGCACATCCGATGCGACCCGTACTCCAGATATAATTCCCGCAATGCGGGCAGCGGCGGGCGGAAGATGCGATATTGCCGCCGCATGATCGGCATTTCATCATGGGCAATCCTTTCAATTATCCATGGATCGTCCCTTGTATCTTTATTCTGTCCCCTGGCAGCGCGAGGCGCCGGTTCCACGACCCGCAGTTTCTTCTTTGGCGACGACATCATGAATGATGGTCAATATGTAAATGAAATCCTGTGATCCGCAATTGTAATACCACTTTTCGACCGATTCCCACCGGTTTTGATATTTTTCAGTTGCAAACCTTTTATTTTGTGGTCTGCCGCACCGGGTAAGCAATATCTCGGCGGAATCACCCGTACTGATCATATTGTTCCCGCATCGAAAAGCGCAAGCGCAATCAGCGGAAGCAAACAAGAGGGACGCGACAATTAACGAATTGATGAAAGACTTCATGGGAATACTCCTTATTCCGAATTCAGTTCGGTGTTTTCGGGTCCGGAAGCGGACCGATCCAGAGCCGGTTGATATCTCCGGATCTCGCCGCGTGGAACATGTTGGTCTTGATCTCGCCGATTTCCGATGCGAGGCGGTGAATCTTCTCGTGCAAATCGTGGATCTTCTTGTGCAGGTCGATGTTTTCCTCATACAGGCGATTGATCGTCCGCTGCATCTCGATCATGACATCCGCCTGCTTCATGTAAAGCGCCTGGATTGGCATTGCCGGCGTGTCTCCTTCATTGTATGGCCGCGTCGTTTCGTTCAGCTTCGCAACGTCGGCCATGTTGATGTTTTCCGTCGCCGTCACCTCGATAACCGTGCTCGATTCTTCGATTTTCTCCCATATCCTCGGGTCGATTCCGGCCTCGCTCAAAATATTAACAAAGTTTTTAGGTATTCCTCTCCTGATCCAAGTTGATAATATTTCTGGTTTTTTCTGATTCAGTCTGCGTTGAAGTTTTGTCTTCCATCCGTGTTCCAATGGAATCCCGATTCTTTTTGCTAATTTCGCAAGGTTTTTTTCTGTTGTATTTATAGACATTTACGATACGGATAAAAATATATGAAATATTTTGCTTGACAATAGTATCATATTTGTTTACTTCTCAACCCCAGAGAGCAAATTATGACAGAACAAGAGACAGAAGCCATTCGCCGGGATGTCCGGAAGCTCATGATCGACCACGGTCTGGAGCGCAACCGAGTTAACCTTCTCCAGGATGCGCTCCGGGAGCGGACCGGGAAACCGGTTAGCCGCGCGAACATCGGCTACGCGTTGACGGGCCATCGCAAGACGAAGGCCTATCACGCCATGCTGGTCGAGCTGAAGCAGATCCTGGAAGCCTGGCCGCCGGACAGAGCTGCCTGACGTTACGTTGCATTATACACATCGTTAACGGCATTTCAATTAATTTTGCGGGGTAAAATCTGAATGACGCTTCGAGACTGCCTGTACCGCACCATCCACCGCAACCAGAAGCCCCTGAAAGCCATCGCCGAGGAGATCGGCATGAGCGAGAACTACCTCTCCCGCGCGGCCCTGCCCGACCCGGAGGAATCCGAGACGGGGACGGGCTGCCGCTTCCCACTGAAACGATTGATCCCCCTGATCCGCGCCACCGGCGATTTTACCGTCCTCGACCACATCGAGCGGTCCCTGGGCCGCGTGGCCGTGTCCCTACCGGCGGCCGCCCCCGGCTCGCTGCGCGACGTGTGCCGTCTTGCGCTCCGTGCGGTGTCGGAGTTCGGAGACCTGATGCGGGAGATCGACAAGAGCATGGCCGACCAGCTCGTGACGGCGGCGGAGATGGAGCGCGTCCAGGTGGAGGCGCACCAGGCCGTGGCGGCGATCGTGCGTCTGATCGGCGCGATGGAGAACGGGAAATGAAGAAGCCCACGATCGAGAACCGGCTGGCCGCAATCGAGCTGATGGTCCGTGAGATCCACACGGTCCTGACGCCGGCCCGGCGGATCCGCGGCGTGGACGAAGGGCAGTACCGGAAGGCGATCGACGCCCTCCTGGCGGGCGACACGGCGCCGCTTTCCGAATACATGACGCGCGGCGGGGAGATCCCCGGCTGCGGGACGAACGATCGCAAGGAGGGAGACCATGCGTAGCTTTCTGCTGAACCATGTGGACCGCTTCTTTTATCAGCTCGGCTGGTGGAGCCGGATCCTCGGCTGGATCGCCGTCGCGGCGGCGGTCGCCTTCATCCTCCTGCCCTGGGCGATGAGGAACCTGGCTTGATCCCGAAGGCGAGCGAATACTTCCGCTGGGGCACGCAGGCCCGGCGGCTTTACGACCGCCTCTCCTGCGGCCCGGCGACGGCCGCGGAGATCGTCCGGGAGCTCCACATCTACGGATACAACCGGATCGTCTCCACCATACGCAGGCGGCTCTGCGGCACGGGCGTCACCGTCAAGGCCCGTCCGGTCAACGGCCGCCGGAACCACTGGGAATACCGCCTGGCCACGGTCTCATCCGAATCTCCTAAATTTTATTCATGCAGGCCCGCCGCAACCTTTCGGGAAGATGCGGGCGCCAATCCAGATTGACGGAATACGAAGAATTCAAGTGCGCCAGGCTGAATCGCACCATGACGGCGGGCAAGTGCCTCCGCCTGCAGAAAGAGGCGGAGGATTTCTTCGGGGCGGACAAGGCCGGCAAGTGCACCACCTGCCCATGCCCGCAGGGTGACCGGATCCGGGAGGAGCTCATGAGGAAAAAGAAGGGGAAGAGGATCTGCCGGAACTGCGGCAGGATGATGGCGATCGCGCAGGACAACCTGTGCGGCGGCTGCTTCACGCGGACGAAGGGCCTGACCGGGGAGAAGCTGGCGGAGGAGATGGAGAAGGCCGCGCGGGATTTCGGCGGCGTCCCGGAAGGCCAGCGCGCCCCGCAGCGGAAATATTACCGCGGCCCGCAGGTGAAGCCGCAGGCGGCTCCGGAGTCCGAATACGAACAGCCGAAGGAGGTCGTCGAGGCGAAGCCGGGCCAGGGCGAAAAGCCGACGGCATCTCTGCCTTCCTATGACCTTCGCCTGCCTATTTCTTGCACACGAGTTGGCGATCCGTCAAACAAGATCTTTCCGATCATTATTCTCCCCTTCGATGGAGGCGACAGGCCTATCTACGACGCCGTGGTCAAGCTGGCCCTGAGATACCGGAGAGATCCGTACCAGCAGATCCTCTGGCTCCTGGAGAAGGAGCTCCACAACGAGAAGCTCCTCGATGAAGATCCGAACCGGCGTTACCAGCTCGACGCCGAGGCGACCGTCACCATCGCGGCGCGGGATGCGGGCGATGCCGGTTGAGATCCGCGAGACGCCCCTGTTGACCGAGGCCCGCTGCACGGCATGCCTGGCAGAGCTGGCCGTCTATTCCGACGACGCCCGCCTGGTCCGCCGCGAGCTGGCCAGATTCGAGCGAAAGCACAATGGAGGGAACCATGAAAAACGCAGTCACCGAGACGCATGACCTTCAGAGGGACACGATCAGGAAGATCACGGACATCGTTTTCTCCGAGCGGAAACAGGGCGTCTCGATGTTCGATGCCGACAAGGTCGCATCCATTATGGCCGTCATCTGTGAACACGAGATCCTCTACGACCAGATCATGGAGGCGAGATCATGAAACCTGCCAACGCGCAGATCTGCTCCACATGCGAGGAGCTTTTCGTTGGCGACGAATGCCCGAAGTGCGGGGACCGGAACTTCTCCTATCTCCGCCGGTGGTTCGCGCCCATGCACCCCTTTGGAGGGCCGAAAGATGATGTCATCCTCAAGGACAAGGTCATCGACCGCGACCAGTGGCTGGCCCGCCCTGACGCGCTACCGCTGGAGCCCTTGGCGCAGCCTTGCGGCCGTCCTGACCTGCGCGGCCGCTTTCATCTTGACGCCGCTTCCGCTGGGCGAATCTTCCGCTGCGTTCTCCCCGCTCAGCCGGCAGGACCTCATGCGGATCGTGAAGCGGAACCACCCGCAGCCGTCCCTGGTCCGTGCGGTGATCCAGGTGGAAAGCCGCTGGAATCCCCGTGCTCGCTCCTCCGCTGGAGCGGTCGGACTGATGCAGGTGATGCCGGCCAGCGCCCGGATGGTCGGCCTTGACTTCACGGCGGCCGACCTGGCCTGCCCGGAGAGGAACATCGTCGCCGGCACGCGCATCCTGCGCCACTACCAGCGCACGTCCGGGTCGCTCCGCGAGGCCCTGCGCCTCTACAGCGGCGGCGCCCGCAACTACTATGAACGAGTCATGAGGGAGATGGCGAGGTGAGATGATGGGAGCATGGCATGTAGGGCGACTGGGCTGACGGGGCGTTGCAAACCTGAAACGCGCAGCCTACCCGCAACGCAACTAGCTCCGGCAGGCGAAGAAGTGCGAGGGTTTGCGCAACGGCAATGACACGCACAGAGTCTGTCCGAATGGAGGGTAGAACCGAAGTTAACGTCACCCCCGGAGTAAACCTTCGGCTGCTCTCCGTCACTCATCCTATAACAGGGCAATAAGTGGAAAGGAAATATTTATAAATAATGGCAATCATAAGAGACCCCGGCAAATACGAACAGATCGGCCGTGAGATCGGCTGCATGGTGGACGAGAAGCAGCGGGCCTACGGGCGCAGCTTCGACAAGGCTGGAGACATCCTCCGCTCCCTGTTCCCATACGGCATCGAGACTACGCAGTACGACGACCTGCTTGCGATGGTCCGCATCCTCGACAAGCTCTTCCGGATCGCCACGCACAAGGACGCCCTGGGCGAAGACCCCTGGCAGGACATCGCAGGCTACGCCCTGCTCATGAACCGCAACACAGACACAACAGATTAGGAAATCAACAAATGTCAATTTGCATTTTAGCGGGATCGAATCGGGACTTATGCCGCACATCGATTCGATCCATTCTTCTTACCGTAATTGCAACGGAATCACTGACATCAACTCGTCTTTTTTCACCCCGTGATCCCCAAACCATGAATCTTCTCAATAATCTATTGCCGTCACCGTTTCCGCGGGTCCTTCCAACGCCCCGCACTTCACGGGTAATTCGAACCTCGGGTTTTGGCTCCGGGTAAAATTAAAATGGGACGGGAGTTTAGGAAACAGTCTGGAGTCGAACGGGGCGAAGTCCTCCATGTGCGAAGAGAGCTTGAATGACTGAAGATATACGCAGACAGGTACGGGAGCGAGTGGAACTGGAAGCCGCACGCGCAGCCGAGGCATCCGCGTCCGGCGCGTCTGATGGTCGCGGTAGTGGTGGCGGCGCGGCCGTGGGAACAGGCGGACCAGGTGCGGGCGGCGACGCAAGCGAAAGCGGAGCCGGCGGCAACGGAGATCCGCGGATCACCAGCAAGCTGATCCACGAGTGCCTGTTCGCAAACGAGCTGGGGGACGCGACGCTTTACGCGACGATCTACCGCGACCGCTTCTTGTATTGCAAAAACACGCAGGAGTGGTTCGAGTGGGCCGGCCATTACTGGCAGCGCGACGCGATGAACCGCTCCCTGGCTGCCGTCGAGCAGGTCGTGGATCACTACCTGGCAGAATACAAGCGCATCTCCGGCCGGATCGGGGATCTGGTCTCCGCCGGCGAGGCGGAATCGGCCGCCGAGGAGATCAAGAGGCTCCGTTCGCAGCAGGCATCCATCTTGAAGCGCGCCACGCAGCTCCGGGCCGACAAGCGCCGCACGGCCTGCCTCAAGTTCGCCCACACGATCGACAATCCCATCGCCATCACCGGCGAGGAGTTCGACGACAAGCCCCTTCTCTTCCCCTGCGCCAACGGCGTGATCGATCTGGAGTCCGGCCTTCTCAAGCCCGGCCGCCCCGGCGACTACCTGACCATGGCCAGCCCGGTCCCGTTTCTCGGCATCGATGCGCCGGCTCCGCTCTGGGAGAAGACGCTGATGGAGATCTTCGGCGGCAACGCCGACCTGGTCACCTATCTCCAGCGCCTCTTCGGCTATGCCATGACGGGCCTGGTCAACGAGAAGGTCTTCCCGGTGCTCTATGGCCGCACGGGATGGAACGGCCGCAGCCTGATCGTCGAGACGGTCTCCTACGTCATGGGCGACCTGGCCGGCTCGATCCCCGCGGAGATGCTTCTGTCGCAGCGGTACGGAAAGTCCAGCAGCGGGCCCGCCCCGGACATCATGTCCCTGAAGGGGATCCGCATGGCCTTCGCGTCCGAGATCGACGAGGGCCAGCGTTTCAGCGCCTCGAAGATCAAGTGGCTCACCGGCAAGGACGAGCTGGTAGGCCGCAACCCGCACGACAAGTATCAGACGCGCTTCAGGCCGACGCACAAGCTATTCCTGATGACCAACACGCAGCCACAGGCCCCGCCGAACGACAAGGCCTTCTGGTGGCGCCTAGCCCTGATCCCGTTCATGATCTCCTTCGTCAACCGGGACCCGCAGGAGGCCAACGAGCGCCGCGCGATCCTCGACCTGGACCGCCAGGTGCTGAAGGAGGCGTCGGGGATCCTATCCTGGCTGGTCCGTGGCTGCCTGCTCTGGCAGCGGGACGGTCTCATGCCGCCCAGGGAGATCACGGAGGCCACGGAGCAGTACCGCCGCAACGAGGACATGCTGGCCGACTTCATCGACGAGTGCTGCATTCGGGAGCCTGGCGCGAAGGAGAAGGCCTCGACGCTCTACGCACGTTTCATCGAGTGGTACCACGACAACATCGGCAAGTCGGAGCCGTCCGGAACCTGGTTCGGAAAGCAGCTCGGCCAGAAATACGACAAGTGGAAAACCGACGGCGTCGTCATGTATCACGGCATCGCCCTGAACTATTGACAGGGATAGTCGGAGGGTTAAACCGGACAAAATGAAAGAATTGAAAATAAAAAATAAAAACGCATCAAACTATCCCTTACCCTATACGGCCATTCCGTCGTCCGGAATGATCGACTATCCGAAGGCCAATTTCAGGGATGGTTTGTTTTTGGCGAAAATCGACCATAAACATGTTTCAACGCACGGAAATAATTCAGGGATTGTCGTTGACAGTCTGGTTTGTGTCCGGATAGTGGAGGGTTTGGAGACAGTTTATTTGTCAGAGAATTTTAAAAAAGTTCTTGCGAAAAATATATAGGCGAAACCGTCTACAAGTCTCCCTACACCGGAGGGGGCAAATATATATATCAATAAATAATGTAATGAAAATGAATAGATATAAAAAAATAAAAGAAAAAAAAGAAAAAAAAGAAAAAGTCGAAAAATCGCTCTTTTTTTGAACTGTCTACAGAATGCCGGAAATTGACAAGGGAGGGTTTTTTGATGGTCATGAATGGATTGGAAAAAGAATTTGCGAGGCTGAATCCGGATCTCTATCTGGAAATTACGGAGCGTTCCTATTTGAGGGGGATCGAGGATGTCTTGGGAGAGCAGAAATATGCGGAATACGTCCTTGACCGTTTCATCGAAGATCGATGCAGCATCGATTCGCATGACGGCACGGTGCGGGCTTCATATTTATACGGTCGTTTTCTGGAATGGTTCAATCGCATGTCCGTAGTACGGAACATACCGAAGATGACGTGGTTCGGGCGCCAGATGGCCATGCGATTCGAAAAAACGAAAAAGAACGGTTCGGTCTATTACAAGGGCCTGACGCTGAGATGAACGTCCTCGATCTGGCGCAGCGAAAGGTGAAGATGCGGAAGGCCTCCGGAACCAACGGAGGCGAGTGGCAGGGCCCGTGCCCAGGCTGCGGAGGAGAGGATCGTTTCCACGTCTGGCCTGCGGAGAACGACGGCCGCGGCGGCTACTGGTGCCGCCAGTGCGAAAAGACTGGCGACAACATCCAGTTCCTGCGGGAGTTCGACGGCATGGGCTTCAAGGAGGCCTGCGCTGAGCTTGGGATCGCCGTCCAGGACCGTCCCGTCCGCCCGTACGGCGGCCCGTCGATGCGGCCGGAGCCACCAGGCACGCGCCCAGGAAGGCCGGATTTCAGTCCGGAGGCGCACCCGCAGCCTGCAGATTCGTGGCGGGAGCGGGCCGAGCGTTTCGTCTCCTGGGCGGAGGAGAACCTGAAGAGGAACGGAGAGGTCATCAAGTGGCTGTCCGGAAGGGGGATCGGACCGGATGCCGCTGTGGAATACCGCCTCGGCTGGAATCCAGGCGAGAACGGGAAGGACATCTACCGCCCGCGCAAGTCCTGGGGGCTGCCGGACGTCCTCCGCGCCGACGGAAAGCCGAAGGCGCTCTGGATCCCCGTCGGCCTGGTCATCCCCTGCATATCCGCCGGCGCCGTCTGCCGGGTCCGGATCCGCCGGCCGGAAGGAGAGCCGCGCTACTACGTCCTGCCCGGATCCTCGATGGCCACATACATCGCCGGGCGGGACCGCCGGGCCTTCGTCGTCGTCGAGTCGGAGCTGGACGCGATCGCCTGCGCCTCCGCCTGCAAGCTGGCGGGGTCCGTCGCCATGGGGTCGGTCGCCGCGAAGCCGGACGCGGAGGCCTGGGCCGTCCTGAACGGTTCTGTCCAGATCCTCAATTCACTCGATTACGACGATGCCGGCGCGAAGGCGATGGCCTGGTGGGCGGCCGCGTTCGGAGACCGCTGCGTTCGCTGGCCCGTGCCAAAGGGCAAGGATCCCGGAGATGCCGCGCGGTCGGGGATAGACCTGAACGAGTGGATCAAAGCAGGGCTGCCGCCGGCGCTGACGATCGAGGGGCCGGACGGCAAGGCGGGAAGGCGGGGAAAACCGGCGGAAACCGGCTCTGGCGGCGAGAAGTCGGCTGGCAGGGGTGTGGATAAGGCTCCGGCTGGAAAAACGCCGCCAGGCGCGTCGGGAGCGGGTCAAAGCGGGTCAATGCCGGCATTGGCGGCAACGGCCATCCCCGATGGCACGCCGGAAGCCGTCCGCGAGCTTTACGGCCTGCTGCGGAAGAACCCGGCCGTCCGGATCGTCAACGAGCCGGGCCGTCTGGCCGTCCTGCGCGACGGGAAGTATGTCGGCGGCCGGATCGCCGAAATGGTCTTCCGTGTCCCGGAGGTCACGGACTACCTGTCGAACCACCCGGATGCCGACATCACGGCCGGGAACTTGCTGAAAAGGGACGACGATGAAAGTTGACGAACAGTCCGCATCCTTCGCCAACATCGCCGACGTCCTCGGCCACCTGAAGCGGGCGGGCTGGAAGGTCACGAGGTCGAGTCTGTACCGCCACCACCAGGAGGGGAAGTTCGTCGCCCGCGACGGCGCGTATCTCCATAAGGACGTGGACCGCTACGCCCGGACCTGGCTGAAGAAGGAATCCACCGGGAAGCGGGAGCGCGACGGCATCGACGAACTCCAGCGCAAGAAGGCCGAGCGCGAGCTGAAGCGCCTCGACCTGGAGATCCAGCAGCGGGAGCTGGTCTATGCGAAGGAGCTGGGAAAGCTGGTCCCGCGCGAGCAGATCGAGGTCGAGATGGCCGGAAGGGCGGCGGTCCTGGACGCCGGGCTGCGTCACTGGGTCCACGCGAACGCCGCGGAGTGGGTCCGGACTGTCGCCGGCGACTCGAAGAAGGTCGGCGATCTGATCCTGTTGATGGGCCGGTCGCTCGACGAGCACATCAATAATTACGCGGCGCCCCGGGACTACCGGATCGTCATCGAGGACGAACCGGAGGTAAAAAAACAGCCTCCTGATTTAACAGCGGGAGAATTTAACAGGAGGGAATGATGGACGTGATCATAGTTCGGTTGGATTTAGAGGTGCAAGTCAGTCTTCCGGAGGGGCCAATCCTGCATGATGGAGAGCTAATTGCCGAGTGCAGAGAAAGAGCAATTGAAACAGCACTTTGCGCTATTCCGCAAGAGGCGAATATCTACATAGACGGTGAGGACAAAGAGCCCGCAAAGGTCTTCATTGATGCTTCGGAAGACTTTTCTGTGGATGAGGTTCGGATCGAAGGCGAGTGATAGGAGGTGAGTGATGGATAATATTACGAAGCATATCCTGTGTGGCGGGCCGCTTTCGGATGAGAAACGACTATTGGAGAAACTCGCGAATGCGAACAAACGCATCAAAGACCTCAAACGGCGCATCGCGGAACTGGAGGAACGGGTGAAGCGGGCGGAGGCGACAATCCCGTGGACCGCGCCAGGCATGGAGTGGTTTACGCTGTTCTGGCCTGGACCTGAGCCGCGAGACCGCGCCCCGCAAAGGCTGTTCACCTGCGGCGAAGGCGGCACAATGCTTGTCTGTACGCTGGGGCCGGAAGACTACGTGTTCGTGGGGCGCGGCAAGAAGCCGAACAGTGCAATAAGTGGAGGTGAGTGATGGATAAAAAGGAGTTCAAACGGAAGTGGGAATCTTACGAAAGCATCACATTTGACGATGTAGCGGATTGCTATGTCAAATGGGGATTGGGTAGCAGACCGAAAACAAAAAACATTTATGGGGTGAGCTATGCCGTGTTGGTGGCAGCTGGAGTTTCCGATGCGAAGGAGTATAAGAAGTTATGGGGTGAGTGATGGCTAATTACTATGATAGAATACGCAAAAGCATAGAAGTAGGAGAAGAGGCTGACTATCAACAAGATTGCCTGAATTTACTTGGTGAAATTGCCGAGAAGGACAAGCGCATCAAGGAACTGGAGGAAGAACGGGACGAATGGGAAAAGATTTCACGCCTGATGAATACATCCTTGCAAAAAACGGTGGAGCGGGTTGAAGAACTGGAGAAACAACATGCAGGTCCAAGAAGAAACAGACAAAGGCGAGGTCCTTGCACTTTGCAAG